>OJHC01000052.1_pt1 | contig 56139 bp, 41 predicted proteins | sample 1595091 | NCBI WGS metagenome assembly OJHC01 (sample SAMN05416829, study PRJEB24817) | seawater metagenome | isolation source: Sea water | place: Canada:Atlantic | collected 2013-07 | reverse complement strand
AGGTAAAGTGGCCTGACTTAAACAAACTGGTCTCCGATGAACTCGGGGCGATTCACAGGCCATGAAGGAATCCTCGATAGAGCTAAAAATGTCATCAGATAATATGAAGATATTAAGTTCGCATGTTAATGAAGCTGGAAACAAGTTATCAGGCGCGATTAAATCAGCCGTTGACAGTACCGCTGATTTAGCACAACAGAATCAACTATCGGCACAAAAAATGGAAAGCTTGCGTGAGAATTTAATGGACGATGTTTCCCAATTCAGCCAACTCACTTCACAACTCAATGGGCTAATTGAAAATACTGCAAATACATTTGGAGATCTCAAAGCAACCCAGAAAGAATTTATCGGCGATTTAAAAACTGAAGTTTATGACCTAGGACAAAAAATGACGAATATGCTTAACGAATATTCTAGTCAGGCTAATGGTCAAACAGCTGAGCATCTCAAAATTTGGTCGCAATCAGTTTCTGATTACAGCACTCAGATGAACCGCGCTATCAATTCGCTTTCCAGCGTAGTGGATGAAATGCAAGCAAAGTTGGGGTAACAAATGGATAGGTTCCTTTCAAGAGGTAGTGCAAAAGTAGACGAAGAAAACCCTTACTGGATGTCGTTCTCCGACTTAATGTCGGGGCTGTTAGTTATTTTTATACTTGCTGCTGTGGCATTGATCATTGAGTTAACTCAAAAATCTCAGAAAATTGACGCCAGCATTGCAGAGTTTAAAAAGGCCGAAGAAGCCCGTCGAGATATTCTTTTGGATATTAAAGATGAATTAGCTAAACAAAACATTCACGTTGACATAGTTGAAAACGATACTGTGTTGCGGATACCTGAAAGTACACTTTCGTTTGAATCAGCTAAAGATACTCTACCCCAAGATGATATTACTCAGCTCGAAGTACGAGCAATAGGAGTCGCTCTTCACAAAGCAATAACGACCAATGAGCGTTGGAAATATCTAGATACTGTATTTGTTGAAGGGCATACAGATAGTGTAGGTATCTGGTATCGAGGTAAAGGTAATTGGGGGCTTTCAGCAGACCGTGCGGTTTCCATATGGAAACTTTGGCAAACAGAGATTCCAGTCGAGCCGAAGCTTAATGAGTTAATGAACTTCAATAACCAGCTGCTGTTTTCGGTAAGTGGTTACGCGGATACCAGAAGAGTAGATTTAATCGAGGAAACAGAAGAGCAAAGAGCCAAAAATCGTAGGATTGATATTCGATTTACCGTGAAAAAGCCTAAGCTCGAAGATTACGAAAAAGCAAAAGATGTTTGAGCGTTATTTGAGCAGACGGAGCAAAAGATGAAATTTTTTCTGAGTGACTCGGTTTATCGAAATAACATAAAAGTCATGGAGCAGCTTTCTATTGAACAAAAGGCTATTGCTAAAAAGGCTGGTACTGATAACCCCAAATTTAAAGCTGCGTGGAGCAAACTTTTAAACTTATTATCACGTGATGATTTTGAGAAATACCGTTTAGAGAACAGATTTGATGTTCGAGCTTTATCGATTGCGTTGACGGCCAATAGTGAACTACGACGGGCAATTAGAATTGATAAAGTATTACTTAATAAAGTATCCGAAATCCTGCCGTCGGGTAGCTATTTGTTTGTGGAATCTCTATTTCAATATTTTCTTAGTAATTTCAACACATTAAATGATCCAGATGAAATTGGTGATTGGCTTAGCAAGGAGCGCAAACGAAAAGGACTATTTCAGAGTGCGGAAGAAAAGGTACTTTGTAGTGAAGGACCGACATTTTTAGCTAAGCAAGCAATAAGGCTGAATACTAATTTCGAACAACAAGTCAAAAATTGGAAGTTAGATCTCTACGCATCAGGAGACTTCATAAAACAGTCTCAATTGATATATTTTGTACAACAACTACAAGATATACCTGCAAATCAGCCCCATGAACTACTACAAGAAGTTAGCCAAGAGAGCGTGGCAAGTAGCCGCTACGATTCGACCGATCTTGTTGGACATGTTGCACTGAGAATATTAATTGATCGCGCCCCTAAACAGGGCGTAGATGAAAGTTGGCAAAATGCAGTCATTGCAATTGCAGGTGATCCGCGAGTCCCTAAAAGCCATCCGAGATACATGAAGTGGTGGAGTCAGCTAACCAATGCACAGAGTAAGAAAGTTCAAGGCTGGTTGTCCAAACTCGATCTCAAATTATTCTTAGAAGCACTTGAAGATTATTCAAAAAGTTCACGTGACGACGATATGATACGCATGTTCCCTTCCAGAAAGCACTTCTTAGAGGGGATGCATAAGGCTGGCACAATAGTGCACACTAAGCTCTATTTATCCAAAAAAGCAGATCGGTATATCCGCAAGAACTACAAACCTGAACATGTACCAGATTATTCAATTGTAGAAGATGGTGATCGTTCAATCATATATGCAGAGTTAACAAGTGGTCATATGATTGAGGGTAGCCATAACTGTCAAATTTGGTTCTATAACAATCTTCATGAAACAGCGCCGGTACTCCAGTTTGGACGCCAAAGTGAGCGTTATCGGAATCTAACGATTGGCCTTAGTGAAAGAATGTATGAGTATGGTTGCGAAGCATACGATCATTTCCCCCACTCACCCGCAAATTATAGCTGGCAAAGACGTTCTCTTGAGGTTCTTAAAGGTATGGGGGTGAAAATTAGAGCATCAGATGTGCTTAGCGAAAATGATTACAGTAAATACAAACGCCTTTACGGAGTAGGTTAATGAAAAACTGGATTTCATCCTTATTCAGCATTAAGGAGTCAGGCGCTAAGTTTGATTTTGAATTGAATACAGAAAGTGTTGATTTTTACTGCCATGAATACAAATTTAAGCAGATTAAGAGTGGCAATGCAGACGAGTACCTAACGGCACAGTTTGTTACTTTACAAATGTTAGCAGAAGAGGGAAGCGCTGAAGCTATACCAAACGGATTTATCGTTCCCCACGAGGTTGTTGCTTCATTAGATGAGGATGTACATCAGTTATTGAACTTGCCTAGCAGATGGCAAGGCAAGGCAGTCGCAGATATTAAAGGAACGACATCTGGTGACTCATTCCATCTGACAATAAAAGTGGAATCACCATCAGGGAAGATGACTTCAGCGTATCAAGTTAACGGAAGTATTATTCAGTTTGGTGAAACAAAATTCACTTTAAAACTAGATATGTTTAGTATATTTGAAGCCTTGAAATACTATTCAGCATCAGCAAAAAGTGAATCAGATAACTTACTGTTATTGCACGTTCTACAAAAATCCCAAAAATCTGGTGCCCCAATCTCCCTCGGCCAATTCAACAAATTAGACATTCACGTTCCTGATAAAATTGCAGTGGAAGCTGAACGGGATCAGTTAGGTAACCTAATACTTACGCCAAGTATGGGACAGCATGCTAATCACGAAAAGCTACAAAGAGTTTTAGGTCAGCTTCAGTCGGAAAATGGCCGCACACTAAAAGTAGGAAAAGAGATTATTCTCTTTAATGAAAAAACGGCACAGGCAGCCAAAGAAATCATAACCAATCGAACTATTCCTAAGTCACAAGTTGAACAGTTCTTAAAGGCTCCGGGGGCATTTCTGGACGCATCAATAGTAGATTTAGATGTAGGTTTTGCTCTGCGTGTAAAAGGAGCCACCAGATTTAAACATGCTTATTTTGGAGAGACCGACGAATCTGGGATAGACTGGTTTGGGCAAAACCAAGCGTCAGCACAAATTTTACCGATTTCTGCTGTGAACAAAGTAGTTAAGACCCAAGAAGACTTAGAGCAACTTACACAATTAATTACCGATGCAAAAGTTACTGGAGCAACTGAAATTCAGTTTCAAGGCAAAGGTTACGAAATTGGAAGCCAAACAGAAGTTTCAGATACCCTCACGCAATTAGCGCAAAAAATTGATAAGCCAGAAGACGATGGTGATGAACCAACATCTCCTACACCGCCCGAAAATGAAGCACCTGATGACATCGATGATAGCCCAATTGTCATTGACATAGCACTCAATGATGATGAATTAGACAACCCATCAAAATTGGTTCAAGAAGCACTAAACGATGTGCTTTTTAGTGAAGATTTAGATTGGAGTAATCACAAACGTACCCCATTTCCACATCAGCTAACGGGTGTTAAATGGATCTTGGGTTTAGAAGAAATGGCGCGTCACAAAGAGTTAGTAAATGGTGCACTATTAGCTGACGATATGGGATTAGGTAAAACCTTTATGTCGCTATCAGCGATTGAACATTATTATCGCCTATGTGAAGACAGTAAAGAAACATGTCGGCCGACCCTAATTGTGGCCCCGCTCAGCCTATTAGAGAATTGGAAAGATGAAGTAACCGAAACATTTAACGAGTCGCCATTTAGGGATATTATTATTCTTCAATCTGATGGTGACCTAACGCAATTTCGTGACGGTAGCACGGAGACAAAAGCATCTAATATCGATGATGAAACTTTAGAACCGAGATACTCCCTAAAATTCGGCGAAAAACATGGCCCAAGTCGCCTTGATTTGCCTCGCCGTATGGTTATCACTACATATCAAACACTACGTGACTATCAGTTTTCGCTATCGCAAATCGACTGGGGGATTGCTGTTTTCGATGAAGCACAAAATATTAAAAACCCAAATGCACTGCAAACTCGCGCAGCCAAAGGGTTAAAGGCAAAATTTAAACTGCTTGCAACAGGCACTCCCGTCGAAAATAGCTTGGCAGATTTTTGGTGTCTTATGGATACTGCTTGCCCCGGATACCTCGACTCTTATCAAACATTCAGACAAAACTACATTACTCCAATACTACAAGCAGCGGGCGATGAGATTGATCAGGTGCGCGGAACTTTGGGGAGGCAACTTCGTGAAAAAGTAGGTGCATTAATGTTGCGGCGAATCAAGGAAGATAACCTAGAAGGATTACCACAAAAGCATATTTTTGTCGGTATAGAATCCTCGGATTGGCAATATAAAGCTAAGCTACACGCCATCATGACGCCATATCAACGGAAAGTGTATGATGGCTCGATAGAGGCACAACTTGAAGGCGAAGAGAGTCATGTATTAACGACCTTAATGCGCCTGCGAGATAGTTCTTTGCATCCACGTTTGACTGATGGTGGCAGGCTGGATGCGCCAACGTCGAAACTCGAATTAAAAACATTATTCAACGAATCAGCTAAGTTAGAAAAAGCCGTAGAAGTATTAAAGGATATTCAGATTCGACAAGAAAAATGTATTATTTTTGCAGTTAACAAACGCTTGCAGCGCTTTCTAAGTATTGCTCTAGGAAGTTACTTTGGTTTAGGGCCATTACATGTAATTAATGGAGATGCAAAAGCCATTGTGAAGAAAAAGGGCGCATTGAGTCGTAAAACCATGATTGCAGACTTTGAATCCAAAGAGGGCTTCAACATTATCATTATGTCACCCGTTGCGGCTGGGGTTGGCCTAACAGTAGTGGGTGCAAACAACGTAATTCACTTTGAGCGCCACTGGAATCCGGCAAAAGAAGCGCAAGCAACTGACAGAGTTTTTAGAATAGGCCAAGTAAAAGACGTCAATATTTACGTACCTATTTTACACCATCCTGAATTTGAGTCGTTCGATGTGAACCTGCATCGATTGCTGTCGCAAAAGTCTATGCTTAAGGATGCAGTCGTTACGCCCGGAGAGGTTATGCCCAGTCCTGCTGGCGCAGATAAACACCATCTAAGCACAGAAAGCATTATTACTTTTGACGATATGCGCCGCTTGAGTTGGAAACAATTTGAAGCATTAACAGTGGAGCTTTTAGCTCGTGAATATGAGGCCGATAGTGCATGGTTAACAAAAGAAGGTTCAGATTTTGGAGCAGATGGCGTATTAACCAAAGGTAATGAAGCCATCTTGATCCAAGCTAAACATAAGCAAGGTGCATATAAAGGGCACAACGCTGTGCAAGAAGTGGCGAATGCAAAAACTCTTTACGCAAATAACCTAGGTAGGGAAATCACCATTCAAGTGTTTATCACCAATGCAACGCAGTTAGCGAAGAATACACGAGATATAGCCAAACAACTTGGTGTAACGATTATCGACGGAACGGAATTGGCCGAGCTTTGTGAGCGCCATGCCATTTCGTTTGGGCAAGTTATCACACGCTTATCGAAACAACGCTACGTGATTAAAGTTGACAGCAAAAATACAAACCAGCCAAGCCTTGAAAAGGCAATGCTCTAATAATTACGAATAACAAGTTTAAACCTCATCAACACTCCACTAGGAGTGACCTACTTAAGGAAGTAAACCCAACATGGTAGAACAACACAAAAAAGCATTGGAAAAACAACTTTGGAATATTGCCAATGCGCTACGCGGTAACATGAGTGCCGACGAATTTAGGGATTACATATTAGGTTTTGTGTTTTACAAATACTTGTCTGAGCGTATGGATTTATACGCTGACGCAGTGCTAAAAGAAGATGGCATTAAATTTGATGCGATTGACGAAAACAGCGAACAAGGTAAAGAGTATCTCAACGCTATTAAAGAAGAGGCCATCGACCACTTAGGTTACTTTTTAAAGCCCAGCGAACTATTCCACGTGCTGGCCAAAAAAGGTGAGAGTGGCGAATTTATATTAGAAGCGTTAACCGAAGTGCTGAATCACATTGAACAAAGCACCATGGGTACGGCGGCAGAGGACGACTTCAATGGCCTATTCGACGACTTAGATTTAACCTCAAACAAGCTAGGTAAAACCGAAAAAGCCAAAAACGAGCTGATATCAAAGATATTGATCCATCTCGACGACATCGACTTTTTGCACGACGAAACTGAAATTGATGTACTGGGCGATGCCTATGAATATTTGATCGGGCAGTTTGCTTCAGGCGCAGGTAAAAAGGCGGGCGAGTTTTATATAATGTCATCTTTAATTTTACCCTACAAATACCACATTCATTTGGCTGCTTAAGTTGTTACCTTTATATTTAGCATTTACTACATAGTTTATTGTTGGATTTAGATGATATTAATTTTTAGTAAAATACATTCCCCTCATAATAAATAGTCTGCTAGTCCACCACAAATAGATCTTCTCTAGGAGATGAGTTTGTCAATTTCACCTGATCCAATATCAGTAAGTTATCTAATAAGGTGAATCGCAATGATCACTTCCAAGTTAACCGAAATGAGATGGTTGCTGAACTATCATCCAGTTTATTATCGATAGCACTGCATAAATCAGGATTCGTATTTGCGAATTTAACAACTCGCTTACTGATCTTCTGTACATCCTTTGAGTATCGGCAGAATAACCTTATAACGTTTTCAGTCGAATCAACTATCGCTCTCACGTCGTTCATCGAACCATCAATATTATAATGATCAGGGTTTTGCAATTGAAAAATTCCACGAGCTGAAAATTGCTCTGTGGCAAGCAGCTCAATTATATTCTCTAAACACTCACCTCCATTTAATTTGAGATATTGATGGCAGTAGGGCATGCAGATTACTCTCAGTAAAGTTGTGAAAGGTGCTCAATTTAAGTCCTACACCTATTTCCTAAAAACAAAAAAATGTAGCGTTTTTATTTTGCCTATTCTTTGAATCCCTCTCCTCTAATTACGGATGTAGCTATAAACATTCCGTTAGAAAATATACCAATTTCTAGCCTACCTGAAGGTGATAATCTTCTTAGATGATTCGGCATGTCTGGGTCAGGGCTATACAACACATTCCCACTAGTAAGCAGGCTCAAAGCCAATGTACCGCTTTGAGAATCTTTTTCGACTTCATCAGCCAACTTCATCACGTCAAGATTATTCTTAGTCATAGATTGTTCCTGTCAAAAGTTTATCTTGTAAAATAGGCACCTAAACATTTTACTAAAACACAGGTTAAAAATAACTAAAAGGTGATTCTTGTAAATTGTCGAAAATCACCTATTTGTCGGTTATTTGCTAAACTAAATAAGTACTCCCCCGACATCACTGCCGCTTTTTGGGGGACAAATCTGTCCTCCTTCCTCCAGAAGTTTATCTACGACTTTCAACACAGACTGCTGCATTTTTGGGTTTACTTGAGTGTTGTTTACTAAGCCAAATAATAGGCAGTCATTCACTTTGCGAAAAAGAAAGGTTGGTTCATAACCAAGGTATTTAAATTGCTTGTCAATCCGCTTTGCAAATAACAGCATGTAATCAGCGAACCATTTTGATGAGTGAGCCTTTGTTTGGTCATCTTCATAAATTAATGAGTACATTTCACGGACCTCTATGAAGACTGTTTTATCTTTTACAGTATAGTATGCATATAATTTTTGTTGAAAAAATGATGATTCTAGCCATAAATTTAATGGCCTGATTCTTAAAAAATGTAATATATTCGCTGCACCATTGTCTGCATGGCTTATGATTAAAGCCAATTCCTCTGTAGTGCCATCTTCTAGATCAAAATTTAGCTGCAATGCGCTAATTTGATTATCTTCAATTCGTTTTAGGTTTTTATTTATAATGAGTTCTAAAAGACAGTTTGGAGGACATATAGCCTTATCAAAGTACTGTTTTAATGGTACGGAGTGAAGATCAAAGAGTTCTTTCATGAAGTCGTGATCGGCTTCAGAGAGAGAAAATAAGGGGAGTGACCATGTGCTGGGGATATATGTTTTTTCGGCACATTTTGTTAAACAAGCCCAAGAGTTTTTATTATAAATCTTCGCTACTATGTCTTGCGATTGGCCTAAGGTGAGGCTGGAATTTTTTGATATATGTTTGGCGTGAGCTTTAAAATCGTTTAATGGTGGGTAAATAGACATCATTTCAATAATCTCCTTAAACTTGTCTGCCCACACCTCAAGTTAAATGGTGATATTGAAAATATATATATTCAATTAATTATAAAAACGCTACTTCCGCTTTGTATGTGTGGGATACGGGTCGCGTACAACCGTAATTAAATTTATAAGGTTGGTAAAAATTTGTCAATATATTATTTTTCTATTTTCTTGATGAAACGTAAACTAACTTCGACTAGGCAACATTTAAAATTTAATTATTACTCGTTTAAATACATCTCCGCCATGTCATCTAGTTTGGCTTTTACTTCTTTCCAATTCGGCATTACTTGAGTTAATAAACGCCAGAAACGTTCGCTGTGATTGTGTTCTGCAATATGGCAAAGCTCATGTAATATCACGTAATCAATGCACTCTTTAGACGCTTTAACTAGATGAGGATTGAGCATCAAGTTGCCTTTGGTTGAGCAGCTACCCCATTGCTTTTTCATTGCCATCACACGAAAAGAGGGAATGCCTGTTACCCAAGTGGCTTTCGGAAGTAATTCGGCTAGTCGCTCAAGAAAAATTGCTTTTGCTTTGTGCTGATACCATTTGTCGATTAGCGGTTTAATTTTCACCAACCGATCATCAATATCTTTACTGACTTCATGCTTGATTGTTACGTTCAATTTGCCACGGCTTAGCTTTACGTTAGGTACTTGCTCGGCATCAACAATTACCTTGAGTACATAGCGCTTGCCTAGATAAAACTGAGTTTCACCGCTCACATAGCGCCTTGGTAATACCGTATCTTTTTGCTTTGCAAATTCATCAATGCTTTGCCAAATCCATCTGGCACGCTTATGCATGGCATCTTGAATAGCATCATCACTTGCATCATGTGGCACTGTAGCTACAACACGCTGATCAGGGTGAACCTTAATAATTACTTTGCGAGCTGTTTGTTTAGCGTTATCAGCAGGCTTGGTTTTACGAATAACATCATAATGAATGGTGTCGTTACCATAAGTAAAAACACCTCGTTCATAGGTTGTAGTTCGGATCTCAGCGGCAACGGCTTGTTTAGTCACTCTCGTTAGCCTCTTGCTATGCCTAAGCGAGTGATTTTAAGCACTTCTTCAATCAACTTTTGAGCGTTATCAAGGCCGAGATCACCAAACAACAAGGGCAACAACTTCATGTGTATGGCGTTTTCAATCTCCGCAGGGTTAATTGAATACTCAGCAACCGCATCATTTACGACAGCATCAATATTAAACGCCAATGCTACTAACTTGTCGCTATCCAGCTCCTTTTCAGTCAAGAAATCACTATCAAACAAGTGCTTAAACAAGCCAAAGTAGGCTTGTGCATGTTTATTTAACTTGCCGGAGTCATCTACAAAGTCATTGGGAACATCAGCGACTTTGCGCTCTTTTACTTCCTGTTCAAAATCAGCAAAAAGGATGTATTGCTTAACAGGCGCATCGAACATAGCTTTAGCATCTTCAATCGCTTTTTTAAGCATCTTAGAGAAATATTCCTGTGCATAAGGATCATCTGCTAAGTCTTGCTCAATCATTTTAGTGATTCGGCCTGTGATTTTATCAGTCTGATTACGAGCCTCATCATCGCTCATATCCTGTGGCTTAACGTCTTTTCCTAAATTACCGACCAAGTACGCACCATCTGGCTCTTTTACTTCAATACCAGCAATGTGCTTGTCTAGAAGGCTACGAATATCTTCAGCGTACTCGTCATAATTAATTGTTTCGTCAGCATCTTCACGCACTTGTTTGCGCAAATCGATAAAGGCTTTTAGGTCACGTTTGTACAAGTCACGTTTGTTATCGAATGACTTATCTTCAAAGTAAGTTGCCGATTGCAACGCTACTTTCATACAGTTTGAAAATGCGGTTAGTGCTGAATAGAAGTCATCACGCTTTTTAAGATTGGTATCAACAAGCTTACCATCGACATCTTGCACCTTTGGCGCTAACGCTTGGCGAAGTGCTGGGCCATCTTGCTTGTTTTTAACCCCATCAAATATCGCCCACAAATCACTGTGCAGTCCCGGAAGCTTTTTGTATTCCGTGTCCATGCGGTTATACAAACCTTTTAGGTCGTCTATATCGAAACCGCCTTGTGTACGTTCAGCAAGGTCTTGATACTTCTCAATGGTGGTATCAAGCTCTTTTAAAATGCCTCGATAATCAATTAAGTAACCAAACTGTTTTTTACTATGCAATCGGTTAACACGGGCAATTGCTTGTATTAGGTTGTGCTCTTTTAGAGGCTTATCGATATAAAGCACAGTGTTTTTTGGCTCATCAAAGCCTGTTAGTAGCTTATCTACTACGATCATGATGTCAGGGCCATCATCTCTACCAAAGTCTTCAATAATGGCTTTGGTGTAGGCTTTTTCGTCCATTTTATTAACGTTAGCCTTCCACCAATTTTGTACGATGTCTTTACTTTCCTGATCAACAGCCTCGTGACCTTCACGAGTATCTGGAGCTGACATCGCCACAACGGATGTTACCGTACCAATTTTGTCCAATGCCTTCTTATACCGAATTGCAGAGGCTTTGGAATCACAAGCTAGCTGACCTTTTAAGCCTTGCTGTTTAAAGTTCTGGAAGTGGTCAGCAATATCGTATGCGATTAATTCAATGCGACCTTCGGTTTGGTAGATTTGACCTTTTTGAGAAAACTTCTTCTTTAGGTCGGTCTTTTGCTTATCACTTAGTTTGCTAGTGCTGCGTTCAAACCAAGCATCAATAGCTTTGTCATTAACGTTCAGCTCTGGAATGCGTTCTTCATACAACAGAGGGGTAACGGTTTTATCTTCTACCGCTTGCTGCATGGTGTAAGAGTGGATGATCTTACCGAATTTGTTTTCGGTCTTATCGTCTTTTAATAAGGGCGTACCAGTAAAAGCAATATAGGCCGCGTTAGGCAGCGTCTGCTGCATACGGATATTATTTTCACCGTTCTGGCTACGGTGGCCTTCATCCACTAAAACAATAATGTTCGAACTATCGTTGTAGCATTCTTTATATTTAATCGCTGAGCCAAACTTATTAATGATCGAGAAAATAACTCGCTCATTCCCTTTACCAATTTGTTCAGCTAAACGCTTACCAGTGGTCGCCATTGCATCTTTTTTATCTCGGTCAGTTAATACACCACCAGATGCAAAGGTTCTACTGAGTTGATCTTCCAAGTCCACACGGTCTGTAACAATGATCAAACGGCATTGTGCAAGCTCTTCAAGCCATATAAGCGCTTTTGATAAAAACACCATAGTAAATGACTTGCCACTACCTGTGGTGTGCCAAATAACACCGCCTTCACGAGCACCTGAATCATCAAATGTGTTTATGCGTTCAATAAGTGCTTTTATGCCAAATACCTGCTGGTATCGGGCAACTATCTTGCCTGCTTTTTTATCAAACAAGGTAAACAAACGAGTCATATCCAATAAGCGCTCAGGACGCAGCAAGCTGACAATAAGCCTATCTTGGTCGGTAACGGTTAAGTCACCCGCAGCAACCAATGATAGGTAGTCATCTTTCACTTTCGCAGGACGATGATTAAACAACCCATTTAATTGTTCATCGCTCAACTTATGATTTTTTAGCCTGACAAATTCCGCTTCTGGTATTTGTTCTTCCTTCCACTTCGCCCAGAACTTTTCAGGAGTGCCGCAGGTAGCGTACAGACCTTCATGCCCATTAACTGCTAGTAGCAATTGGCTATAAGCATATAAGTGAGGAATTTCAGCCTGACCTTGATTACGAATGTGCTGAGAAATCGCCTCTGCGTTGGTTGATTTACCTTCTTTGTTTGAATCCGGGCGTTTCGCCTCAATCACTACTAATGGCAACCCATTTACAAAGCACACAATATCTGGAATTCGATTGCCAGTGCCTTCGGCATTTTGAACCACTAATTCTTCGGTAAAATGGAATTGGTTATTATCAATATTGTGCCAATCAATGAGTTTAATGGTGGGAGAGGCTTTTTTTCCGTCTATAAATTCGGTAACGCTAACGCCATACATAAGCGCATTGTAGATTTTCTCATTAGCCGCTTTTAACCCTAAGTTCATGGCAGGGTTTAGCTCATGCAAGACTTTATCAATAGCGGCTTCTGATAATGTATGTTGCTTACCCGCAAACGAGAACGTTTGCTTTGCTAAAAAAGCACGCATTAGAGGCAATAAAATAACCTGATGAGTACTTTTCTTTTCCCTTGCTAGGGTATTCCCTCGTAGCGCTTCGCATTCGCTTGGTGGAATGAAGGTGTAGCCAAGGTTTGTTAACAGCGTAAGAGCTGGTACTTTGGCGCTGAATTCTTCTTGAAATTTAACTGTCGTAGTCATTTCTAATCCTTTAGCACATTGTCAGCGTTTGAATCGCTTCAGCGCAAATAGATGCAAAGTCATCTGTTCGCCAATGTGCACCACGAAAGTATCGGGCACTTTCTTGCTTCCATATATCGGCATCTTCTGTTGGTGTAAAATGCTCTTTATTATGCAAAGCAGTATACCCAAGCATATAACAGATTAGTTCCTGCTCATCAGGACGACCTTGAATGTCATTTGACAGACTTGATATACCAAAACAGTTACCAATATCTTTCGCATCAATTCTTTTTTGTAGTATCGACAAAGCTACTTCGGGCTGAATGCTATAAATTGCTATAGCCAATATGGTAAGCACTTTATATCCAAAAATTGTGTTGCTCTGAAGGTTATTTGATTGAGCTAGAGTTACATAAATTTCTATATGGCGAACAACAGTCTCTACTTCTCGCAATGACAATCTATTTGCAATAATAATTTGTTCTATTGTTCTAATTGAGCCACATTCATACAGCTTCATACCACCCAATACATGGCTTGATCTAACTAAATTTTTATAGTGCTCAATTGCTGCAATGCTTTCGCGGTGAGCATTGGTATCGACTGTTTCAGGAAGAGCGATAGTGAATTTAACAAATTTATCCAAATACCGTTGAGCGTCTACTGACTGCCCATAACAATGATTTATTGACGCCTTGAGTTGTTGAGTATTAGTAATCAAAACAAATTTCACACCCTCTACATCAAAGGTATGTTTTATAATTTCAAGCATATCAACAGCAAAGTTTGGTCTGCATCGGTCTAGCTCATCGACAAATAAAATTATCGGTTTAATAGCCGCAATGTCCGCCAGTGCAACTTGTAACGCTTTTAAATTTTTATCTGCTTTTACATGATCTTTTAATACTGACTCAACTGTCGCATCTATAGCTTTATCTGCGGCCCCTTGAATTTGTTTATCGAAATCATCTGCAACATCAGCTATATCTTGTCTCAAAAGGTGCGAGACTCCCGCTTTTGCAATTGTCTTTAGGCCATATCTTACAGTAGGCAATGCTTTCTTGATGAAACTTTGTTTACTGTCTTCATCAGGTATAACTTTAATTACCTCAGCCAGAACAGTCATTAAAGGCTCATCGGCATGATCAGCTTTGAATGCATCAATATAGATTAAATTATGCGTGACATTACCTTGCATCAGGTTTATCAGTTTATGGCAAAACTCAGTTTTACCCGTACCCCAACTACCATCGATCACCATAGGGGAAATATCAATGTCCGCTTGTAATAATGAAATAGCTTTTACAGCGATGCTTTTACGCTTAAATTCATCTCTATCTTCGAATTTTAGGTTTTGAATTTCCATTTCTAACTCCTAAAGCCTATCAAAAATTGAGCCTTTACTCGGAGTAAAGAGCTTTTCATAGAACTTGGTTGCGTAATCATCTGTCATACCAGACACAAAATCACATATAACTCGAAGCTGAGCTGACTTTTTATGCTCACCTTCACCAGCTTTATTCCATCTTTTTCTGGTTGGTTTTGGCAAGAACCTATTGGGATCTTTAGCTAACGTTTGAAAAAGCTCAATAACTAGCTTTTGTCCCTTGAACTCAAGTTGTTGAACATTTTCATCAAAAATAACTTGTTCACATACTAAGTCAAAAATGTGCTTTCTAAGCTTTTCTATTTGAGGTTCTAATTTAACCTCCAAGCTAAGTAATAGATTTTCACAACCTGACTGGTTTTTTTGGATAACTGCATTGGTAATCATTAAGTTAACCAAGCTGCCTATAGCTTCTTTTCTACAGTGACTTTCCTTATGAAATAAGTCGGCAGTAATTAAATCAAAATTTAAATCGTTTCTATCAAGCTGCTTTGCTAAATCATTAAATAAAGCTTCTTTGCCTTCAAAGTGCTCTCGCCAATGCCTTTGAGTGATCATCCCAAGTGACAAAGCGTCTTCAAAATCATGCAAACTATATGAAATGTTGTCTGCTAAATTCATAATTGTGCAGTCCAAAGATTTGTATAAACTTTTCTTATGCAAAGGTTTCTCTGGAGCATTTTTATCTATCGGTTGCTCAGTTTGAGTAAACTTCGCAAGATCTTCCCTAGCAAATCCATCAAAAATGAAATCAACAATTTCTTGGTCGCAATCGTGATAACACTTAGGTGGCTTCTGCTTTCGGGCCTCGAATAACCAGTAAGGAGCATTCTTATCAGGGACTTGTTCATAAGCTTTTTCATTAACAAGTTCAGAGTATGCAACTGGATATTTCAGAATGCCGAGCAGCATCCTTCTCGTAGGGTTTAATCCGTGTTCACCAGTATACTTATCAAGCTTTCCGAGGATTCTTAACGTTTGACCATTACCCTCAAAGCCACCATGCTCACGCATACAATAATTTAAAGCTACTTCACCGCCATGACCAAAAGGTGGGTGACCAATGTCGTGAGCTAAGCAAATAGCCGTTATTAATGAAGTGTTGGGTAAATGCTCATGATATTCCGCAAATTTCTCATTTTTACTAAGGTATTGAACTATACCTCTGCCAATTTGAGCTACTTCCATTGAGTGCGTTAATCGAGTTCTATAAAAATCACTCTCACCTAGCCCTAAAACTTGAGTTTTTGATTGCAAACGTCTAAATGCTGCTGAATGAATTAGCCTAGCTTCATCCCTATCATATTCATCTCTAACATCATAAGGTCTCTTATCTTGCTTTAATCTACGTTGTTCTAAACTGTCCATTATGCGACTTCCTTATCATCAATTATTACTCTGCGCTTGCCTGTTAACAACTGCTGCATCAGTGCTTTTTTCTCTTGTTTTAAATCAGCAAGCTGTTGTTCTAGTCGCTCTATTTCGTTATCTCCATTAGTCAGAACAGTAGCTATTTTTTGCTGCTCGACTAAAGTAGGCAAGTTCACTTTGAAAGATTTAATATCTGTAGTTGAAATACTTGCCTGATTCACTGCACTTTTAGCATGAGACTTTGCAAATGCTTTTCCTTTACTTGAAGAGAGTAAATAAAAAAGAAATTTAGAGTCCGATGTAGTAGGAGTGCGAAGTAACAATAAATTCATTCCATGATAAAGATCCTTATCATTCTCAAAATACGCTACTCGGCCTATATGACTTAAACTGTTAATATGACTGTATAAGATGTCGCCCTTCATAAGCTTAAACTTACGTGTTTTTTCCTGATCTGGCGCATATCCGACTTTCTGGTGATTTACTTTTCCTGTTGAAATGGTCTCAATTCGAGAAACAGGAAGCCCTGTGGTGGCTTTTGAGTCATAAGTTAACCCATTAGATATCTTGGTGAGCACATTTCCGAGCTTTACCTCTTCCCACTCACCCTGAAACGGTTTACCTGAAGTATCAAGAAGGCGTTTTTTGCCCTTGAGCAGTTGTTCCATAAGGGCTTTTTTCTGCTGTTTGCTGTTATCGATTAGGCGCTCTGTGGTGCTAATCGTTTTATCCCAAGTGGATAGGATTTTGGCGATTTTGCGTTGTTCACCTATCGGGGGTAATAGGCAGACTACAGACTTTAGTTTATCTGGAGATGTATGCTTAACCTTTGTCCCCGTAGATTGCGAAGAAATCTGCCTGCGTGTATGCGGAGCATTAAACGTGAGATAGAGAAACTCTTTGTCAATTTGTTCATGAGCCTCGATAACGATTTTCCCCAAACGCTGGTTGTGCAAGTAAACATTGCTTTCAGGAACAAACATGGTGCTGCCGAGTAATCCTGCCGCTTGTTCAGTCATCGCAACCAATAGCTCACCTTTCGTCAGCAGGTACGATTCAGGAATCTCACCAATATAGTATTTAGTCTTGGCTCCTTGGTCTCTGTAGCCACCAGTTTCGTAAAAACTGCCGGGAGTCAAAAGGATATAGTTACCAGAGTCACTGAAATATTCACTTTTAAACGCAAACCCATGTTTGATGTTTATAAAATTAGATAGGTCTGTTTTTTGCCATCCATTAGGCACCATAACCCAACTCCTTTAAGTAGCCTTCCATTTCTGCTTCAAGGGTTTGCAGCTCACTTTTCAGTTGAACACGCTCAGTGCGCACAGCCACTAAATCAATTTCTGCTTCTTCTTCAAAGGTATCAACGTAGCGAGGAATGTTGAGGTTAAAATCGTTCTCTTTGATTTCATCAAAACTGGCTAGGTAGGCGTATTTATCAACGCTTTCACGAGCCTTGTAGGTGTTGATGATCTTTTGAATATTTTCGTCAGTTAACTGGTTTTGGTTTTTGCCTGATTTGAACTCACGGCTGGCATCAATAAACAAGACATTGTTGTCTGTTTTGTGCTTTTTAAATATCAAAATGGCGGCAGGAATACCGGTGCCAAAAAACAGCTTTTCTGGCAGGCCAATAACGGTGTCTAGCAAGTTTTCTTCAATCAGTTGTTGACGGATTTTGCCTTCACTTGATGCTCTAAATAACACACCATGCGGCACTACCACACCCATGCGACCCGTTTCTGGTTTTAACGTTTCAATCATATGACTGATAAACGCATAGTCACCTTTGGTCTTAGGCGGAATTCCTCGTCTAAAGCGCCCATAAGGATCGTTATCAGCAGTATCATGTCCCCACTTATCAAGAGAAAATGGGGGGTTGGCTGTAACTACGTCAAAGTGCAGTAAGCCGTTTCCGTCTTTCTCTTTTAGTAGTGGATTACGAATGGTGTCGCCCCATTCAATGCGGTGGTTGTCTTCACCGTGGAGGAACATATTCATTTTGGCTAATGCCCAAGTTGAGCCAATGGCTTCTTGCCCAAACAATGCGTATTTTTTTGAGCCAGAGTTTTTACGCACCATTGCGCCACATTTTAAAAGCAACGACCCACTACCAGTACAGGGGTCGCATATTTGGTCGCCTTCAACTGGCTCTAAAACGGTTGCTAAAAGAGTCGAAACTTCGGGTGGGGTATAGTATTCACCAGCGGTAGCACCACTGCCAGCCGCAAAGTGTTTGATAAGGTATTCGTAGGCATTACCGATGATGTCTAAGCTGCCCACATGCTCTGAGCTTAGGTTTAAAATGTCTTTACCAAAGTCTTCAAGTAAGTGACGAAGTAAGTCGTTTTTTTGTTTTTCTTGGCCTAAGCGGTCGGTGTTAAAGCTGATGTCTTGGAATACGTTTTTAAGCTTACTGCCATTGGCTTCTTCAATAGCGTGTAAGGCTTTATCGATTCGCTCACCGTTGCCTGCTTCATAACGCTTCTCGTATAAGTCCCAAAAGCTAGCGCCTTCTGGCAGTACAAAGCGCTGCTTTGACATCATGGCGTGGATAAGCTCTGGGTTATCACCATACTGAGTAACTAGTTTGTTGTATTCATCTTTATAAACATCAGAGATGTACTTTAAGAACAGCATGGTCAGGATGAAGTCTTTATAGGTATCGGCACTGATCACACCACGGAAGGTGTCACAAGCGGCCCATACCGCCTTATTGATATCATCCTGATTGATTTGGTTGGTTGTGGTCATATTTTTAAGTCCTTATTATTAATTCTTAATCTGTTTCGTTCTAGCCAATGCTTTCAAGTGCATGAACAGCAATGGCTTCTATTTGTTGCTGTCTATTTTCAATAAGCTTTTGTAATACTTTTTGCTCTCTAACTGCACAGCGGTGCATTGCAGCGAGTTGTTTTTGCTTCTCAAACTTAAGCACCTTAATGGGCACGTTTTCTAATACTTGCCTACGGATGCTCAGGTACATTGAACCTTCGGCAGTCGCTTTAAAATAACGCTGTGCAGGTTGTTGGTTGAGTTGCCAGCACAAGAAATCGGGCACGATCACATCTTTAAACTCAGGCTTTAAACGCACCATAAAAAAGTGTGGTGAGCAGACTGTGCGCTCTAATACCTGTTCTACTAATACGCTGTAATGTTTTGCCCCTTTAGCGACAAATAACACATCACCATTTTCTAACCAGTCGGGTTGCTTTTTCGTCTTTAATACGGTTTCAACCATAGTGTATTGGTTGATTTCACCCGTTGGCTCGGTATCCCTCACCTGAACAACATTTACATCACCATTGTCGTATTGCTTCACCGTGCCACGAAAAGGATGGCCTAAGCGGATATCGGCAATATCACTCAAGCGCAGCTCTTCAGTAGCTTGGCGCATTTTTGCATTCATGAACGTTAAACCTTGGTTGTGTTCAGCAAACCGATTTCTCCAAAAAGTAAATAAACGCCAATGGGGTATGACCAACTGGCGTTACAAAATCGGAATTAATTTAATGAAAATTATTGTGGCTGACATTGTTGGTTAGGTCAATTTATTTTTGCAGTAATCAAATACTGCAATTTGTTGTTGACATCTGAAATGCTCATGCGTATATTTTGCAGTATTGCAATGGAGCATTTAATTTGAGTGGCAATCATCCCAAAGTTGTAAAACAAACTGTAAATTTAGGCAACCTGCCTTACGTATCGAACGTTGATGAGGAAGGTCAACGCACTATCGCTTTTCATGAAGATCACATTGTTGATCGTTTCCCTAGAGTGTTATCGCTGGTTCGAATTCAGGACGCTCTCGAAATCAATTTATTCTTAGAGCACAGATATAAAGGGCTTTTTATGCCGCCTAAACGTGGCGGTAAAAAGAATCCTCTTGGTGGCGTGTCGCTTATTACTGTGCAGTCATTAGCAAATTCGATGAGTTTGTTTTTGCAATGGGTTGAGAAGAATAACGTGGACTGGCATGAGGTTTATGCCGTAAGTGACAGTGATAAAGCGAAATATTGGCTTCCTGTGTACCGCTATCGTAAGCACCTTATAGAGCAAGTGATAGCAAAGGATATCGACCGAGATACGGCAAACCTATACATCTGAGTAAGACAATGAAAAGAACATTTTCCTATTTGTTTGCAATACCTATACAAATTGGGGATTAAGGGTAGAGCCGTATTTATTAGAGGCGATAAGGCTTCACGCCGTTAATAATAAAATTTCTCAATCACCAGTGCCGCTTACTTAGTAAAGCAGCTTTACATATTATCTGAATTTAATTAGATACCTTACTATAAATTAAGGCTCTAGGAGAGCGTTAAGCATCGATTACCTGCACTCATGCAAAAAAACGACAAATCTTTCCTGTAGACCTTAATTTTCAAGAGGTTCACGCATTTGGACGAAAGGTCAGTGAACCTAAATCTCACACAAATGTAGTAAAACTTGTTATTAGTTGAATTCCGGTTTGGGTGGACAGTTGTAAGCTGAATTATGTTGTTAAAGCTCCACTTCTACGCTTTCCGCAGGCCTCGAATGCATGAAATTAGCTAAGATATTGAGAATAAAAAAATTATTTTTTAGTAGAAATGCATTAGCAGAAGGCTAATTCCCACCTTTAATGCCAAATTTGATATGCCGGAATTTTAGATACTGCTTTTAACTGATTGTTTTTAAATAAGTTCCCAAAGTTGAAAAAATTCCCACTGTTTATGCAAATGATCAGATAAAAAATATAAAAACAAGACGTCTAGACGGTTGACATATAGACGTCTATACGGCAAATTGAGCTCCATGAACGTAGATTCGAAAATAATAACAAGCACCACCGGCATGATTATGATTATTACCTCTTTGAGGTGATTGCTGGCTTGTGCACATAAAACAGACATAAAGCCCGCAAATATAGCGGGCTTTTTTGTTATTTAGCGCAGCAAAAAGTTAATTAATGGTTGTTTCGACGCGGTGAAAGCCCTGCGTAAACAACCAACAGAGGAGCAAAATAAATGAAGGTGTTGAAGTTTGGCGGTTCGTCTTTAGCTGATGCAGAGCGTTATTTACGGGTAAAAGATATCTGTTTGGATACCCATGCAACCAATGGCGCGGCTGTTGTGTTATCAGCCCCTAAAGGCGTGACCAATGCATTATCTCTGTTATGTGAAGAAGCGGGAAATGGTAAAGATTACGGTGAGTTGTTTGCTAAGCTGAACATGGTACTTTTCGGTATTTTAGATGATTTGAAAAATACCCTACCTGAATTCGATGACAGCAAGCTTGCCCCTTACATTAAGAATGTATTGAATGAGTTAAATCAACACCTTGAAGGTTTTGCGTTATTGCGCTGCGCACCTGAATCTGTAGTCGCTAAAATTTTAAGTATTGGCGAGTACATGAGCGTGAACATTTTCAGTCAAATATTGACTACGCTTGGTACTAAAAACCAAATTATTGACCCTGCTGAACTGATTCTTGCCGAAGGCGATTACCTTGATAGCATCGCTGATGTAGCCGTGAGTAAAGCGCGTTTCAGTGACGTAGATAGCTCTGGCGACGTGGTATTGATTATGCCAGGTTTCGTAGCGGTTAACGCTGAAGGTGAAAAGGTCACGTTGGGGCGCAATGGCTCTGACTATTCAGCCGCTATTTTAGCTGCATGTATCGATGCCCAGTGCTGTGAAATTTGGACTGATGTAGACGGTGTTTATAATGCCGATCCTAACCAGGTTGATGGCGCTGTGTTGCTTGATAAATTAACTTATCAAGAAGCTATGGAGCTGTCTTATTTCGGGGCCAAAGTACTTCACCCGAAAACTATTGGGCCAATTGCTCAGCATCATATACCTTGCCTTATTCGCAACACCTTAAACCCAGCTGCCCCAGGCACGCTTATCAGCAATGAAAAAAGCACCAAGTGGACCAGCGTTAAAGGCATCTCGCATCTTGATGATATGACCATGTTTAATGTGGCAGGCCCAGGCATGAAGGGCATGGTCGGTATGGCCAGTCGTGTATTTGAAGTCATGTCGAATGCCAACATCTCTATTAGCTTAATTACGCAGTCATCTTCTGAATACAGCATTAGCTTTTGTATTCACAGCAAAGACGCCACGCGTGCGCAAGATTTGCTAGAAGACTCGTTCGCCCTTGAGTTGGCCAATAACCTGCTTGACCCTATCGAAGTGCGTCATGACCTAGCAATTGTAACTTTGGTTGGCGACGGTATGCGCCATTCACAAGGCTTGGCAGCTAAGTTCTTTAGTTCATTAGCCCAAGCGCGCGTCAACAATGTAGCGATTGCTCAAGGGTCATCTGAGCGCTCAATTTCAACGGTTATTGAAAGCAGCAAGGCGAGAAAAGCAGTGAAAGTGGTTCATCAAAATTTCTTTTCCAATTTACATGCTATCGATGTGTTCTTGGTAGGGTGTGGCACCGTGGGTAAAGAGCTGCTCGGGCAAATTGCTCGCCAGCAAGCAGTATTACTTGAACGTGGTATCAGTTTGAAAATTTACGGTATCGCCAATAGCCGTAAACTTTTACTTGAAGCCAGCGGTGTTGATTTGAACGCTGACTGGGCAGGCCAGTTGAATAACAGTGAGCAGTCACTATCAGTTGATGCCTTGCAAGACTTTGTAATGCGTAACAGTTTGGTTAACCCTGTAGTGATAGATTGCACCAGCAGCACTGCGATTGCAGAGCTTTATGTTGAGCTAATGAATAGTGGTTTTCACGTTGTTACGCCAAACAAAAAAGCCAATACCGCTTCATACGCTTATTACCAGCAACTGCGTGATACCGCACAAAATACTAATCGTCAGTTCTTGTATGAAACCACAGTTGGCGCAGGCTTGCCGGTTATCGATAACTTGCAAAAGCTGATTTACGCAGGGGATGAGCTCCAGCGTTTTGAAGGGATTTTATCTGGTTCGTTGTCATTCGTATTCGGCAAACTAGATGAGGGTTTAACCTTGTCTCAAGCAACTGAAATTGCCAAGAAAAACGGCTTTACTGAGCCAGACCCTCGTGATGATTTAAGCGGTACTGATGTTGCCCGTAAGCTATTAATTATGGCTCGAGAAGCGGACTTACAGCTTGAACTTGACGATATTCAAATTGAGCCCGTATTGCCGTCACACTTTGACGACAGCGGCAGTATTGAAGAGTTTATGGCTAGGTTGCCAGAACTTGACGATTTGTACGCTGAGAAAGTCAACGCGGCGAAAGAAGAAGGCAAGGTACTACGTTATGTCGGCTCTATCAGCAAAGGTAAGTGTGTGGTATCGATTCAAGCGGTTGGTGAAGATCACCCACTGTTTGTGATTAAAGAAGGTGAAAATGCCTTGGCTATCCACAGTAACTATTATCAGCCTATTCCTTACGTTATACGTGGCTATGGTGCTGGCGCGGCAGTTACAGCTGCTGGTGTGTTTGCTGATGTACTTAGAACCATGCCATGGAAGCAAGACGTGTAATGAGTGAATTTAATGACATGGCGGGTAAAATGCTACGCGCTTTTGCCCCAGCTTCAACAGGTAATGTTAGCTTAGGTTTTGATTTACTCGGCGCCGCGTTAAAGCCGATCGATGGCACTGTGCTTGGTGATGAAGTGGACCTTGCATTGGCCGATGAATTCAGTCTTGAAGTCAAAGGCGCTTTTGCCCATAAATTACCCGCTGATCACGATACCAACATAGTGACGCGCTGTTACCAGCACTTTGTAAAAGTGATGGGTGAAAAGGGCGTAGAACTGCCAGCGGTACGAATGATCCTGCACAAGCACTTGCCGATAGGCAGTGGTTTAGGTTCAAGTGCTGCATCAGTGGTGGCTGCGTTACACGGTTTGAATGAATTTTACGGCCAGTTATTAGGAAACGTGCCTTTTAACCAACACGAACTGTTGTTGATTATGGGCGAGTTAGAAGGTCAGATCAGTGGCAGCGTACATTATGATAATGTCGCACCTTGTTATTTAGGTGGGTTAACGCTAATGGCGGAACAGGCCGATACGCTGGCTCTACAACTGCCTACATTCAAGCATTGGTATTGGGTGGCATGCTATTCAGGTATCACTGTATCAACCGCTGCCGCAAGAGATATTCTGCCTAAGCAAGTGTCGATGCCAAATACCTTGAAATTTGGTCGTCAATTGGCGGTCTTTATTGATGCCTTGTATCGCCAAGATGAAAAACTAGCGGTGAGCATGATGACAGATGTAATCGCAGAACCTTATCGAAAATCATTGCTACCCTACTTTGATGAATCTCGTGAGTTTGCGATGCAAAATGGCGCGATGGCATTCGGTATTTCAGGCTCGGGCCCAACGGTCTTCGCCGTGTGCGATAACCTTGAACAGGCGCAAACCATCAGCACCTGGTTAGAAGAGAATTACATTCAAAATGACACCGGCTTTAGCCATGTATGTCAGCTTGATGAACAAGGTGCTGTGGCAAAAGATATCAGCGCCTAGCATACTATTAAAAATACGCTTTATTGAAAAAGCACATAAGGTAAGAAACGTGGAACTAGTTAATTTAAAAGACCCCTCAGACAAAGTCAGCTTTGCAGAAGCGGTTAAAAAAGGGTTAGGCAAAAACCAAGGGTTATATTTCCCAACTAGTTTGCCAACATTTGATGACATCGACGCCATTCTTGATATGCCGTTCGTTGAGCGCTCGGTGGAAATTCTGAGTCAATTAATTGGTGACGAGATCCCGCGGGACCGTTTGCAAGGTATCGTTGAGCGTGCCTTCGCCTTTGAAGCGCCTTTGGCAAAAGTGGCTGACAACGTTTACAGCCTTGAGTTGTTCCACGGGCCAACCCTCGCGTTTAAGGACTTTGGCGGCCGTTTTATGGCCCAGTGTTTAACTGAAATTGCCGCGGGCGAGAAAATCACTATTCTAACCGCCACTTCTGGCGATACGGGTGCTGCGGTTGCTCACGCGTTCCACGGGTTAGATAACATCAATGTGGTTATCTTGTTCCCGAAAGGCAAAATTAGCCCGTTACAAGAAAAACTGTTTACTACCTTAGGTGACAACATTCACACGGTATCGATTGAAGATGATTTCGATGCATGTCAACAAATGGTAAAAAGCGCCTTTGATGATGTAGACGTGCGTGAAGGGTTACACCTTAACTCTGCGAACTCTATCAACATCAGCCGTTTGGTTGCTCAGGTGTGTTACTACTTTGAAGCGATTTCACAGCTAAGCAAAGAGCAGCGTGAAAACGCAGTTATCTCTGTGCCTAGTGGTAATTTTGGTAATTTAACCGCAGGTATGATTGCCAAAACCATGGGCTTGCCGGTTAAGCACTTCGTTGCGGCAACTAACTTAAACGATACCGTGCCACGTTATTTAAAAACGGGCGAATGGGATCCAAAAGACACGGTTGCGACCATGTCTAACGCAATGGATGTAAGCCAACCAAACAATTGGCCACGTATCGAAGCAATCATTGAACAGGGTTACTTACCCCGTGAAGTGCTTTCAGGTGATACCGTTGATGAAGATTACACTCAGGTGGCTATGCGCCAACTTGCGCAAATCGGCTACGTTAGTGAGCCCCATGCCGCAGTTGCATACAAAGCGTTAGTTCGCCATATGGAAGAAGGCGATACTGGTATATTCCTAGGTACAGCGCACCCAGCTAAGTTCCGTGAAACGGTAGAGAACGTACTCGGCCAGCCGATTAGTTTGCCTCAGCCTTTGGTTGACTGTTCTACCAAAGAAAGCCTAGCGGTAAACTTACCAAGCGATTATGAAACGCTTAAAAAGCACTTGTTTAGCTTATTAGGCTAAGTGTGGCGTTGATCATACAAGGGCGGGATAAATGACCCAAGCCGCTACGTGGCAAGATGTACTCGGTGAAGAAAAGCGGCAAGCTTACTTCACCGATATTTTGCATTTTATCGCCAGCGAACGCGCTCAAGGTAAAGTGATATACCCGCCTGACAAAGATATATTTAACGCGTTTGCCAATACCGAGCTTAACCAAGTGAAAGTGGTTATTCTTGGTCAAGACCCATACCACGGGCCAGAACAGGCCCATGGTTTGAGTTTTTCAGTACAAAAAGGCGTTAAACCGCCTCCTTCGCTAAAAAACATGTACAAAGCTCTGCAACACGATTTCCCTGACTTTATCGTACCTGATCACGGCTGTTTGCAATCTTGGGCGCTTCAAGGTGTGTTCTTACTTAATACTGTGCTCACTGTTGAGCAAGGTAAGGCGCATTCTCATGCCAAAATTGGTTGGGAAAGGTTTACTGATAACGTGATTACTCAGCTCAATGAGCATGCCAGTGGTGTTGTATTTTTACTGTGGGGCAGCCATGCACAGAAAAAGGCAGCGTTAATTGATGCATCTAAACATCATGTATTAACCGCAGCGCACCCGTCGCCTTTGTCAGCTTATAGAGGGTTCTTTGAGTGTGGGCATTTCGCACAAACCAATCAGATATTAAAAGACAGCGGTCGCAGGCCGATAGACTGGCAAATTTAAACTAGATTTCCCCCAGCAGGTTTCTTGTTTTTGGCACTAAGTTCTTTTGCATCTAGGCTTTGGGCATTAACTATCGTATTGCGCCCTTGTTGCTTTGCCTTATACAGGGCTTTGTCAGCGGCATTGAATAATTCGGTAAAATTCTGATCTTGGCTTAATTGAGCGACGCCAAAACTACAGTGAATCGGTTGTCCTGGGGCGACTTCTGCTTTGTTGACACTGGTTAAAATACGCTGTGCAATTTGCTGGGCTTCCAAGTTAGTCGAGTCAGGCAGTAAAGCGACAAATTCATCCCCACCGAAACGCCCAAGTAAATCAGTAGGGCGCAAGGAAAGCTGCGCCACTTGGCAAACACTCTGCAATGCCTTGTCGCCAGCGCTATGACCGAATGTATCATTCACTTTTTTAAAGTTGTCCATGTCGAACATAATAAGAGACAGTGGCATTTCATCGTTCAGGCTACGATTAACTGCACGTTCGGCTTGTTGCATAAAATGTTGTCGAGAGGCTGCTTGAGTGAGGGCATCGGTGGTAATAATTGCTTGTAGCTTTTCGTTGTCTGCCACTAACGCAGGCACGGCGATGCCAAATAAAGCGTTTGCCGCAACAATGATAATGGCAAATTGATAGATCAATACATATTCATTAAGGCCAAATAGGTTCACAAATATCGCAATAAGCAGGCAACTGTAGGTCAGGCTAAGCATGTTGAACAGCGCACTTTCTGTGCAAGCAATCCACATATGCGGTAGCACCAGCAAGAAGATTACAAAGGCACTCTCTTGCTGTTGAGTATATTGGTTCAATAGCATGATGAAGCTAACAAGCAGGGTCACAAGCATCATCTTACAAAAATAAAAGGGACTTGCTTTGGTTTGATTAGGACTAAGATACTTTTTCAACACGAAACGTGTTTTCTCAAAATGCTCGCTCAGTAAAGCGCTAAACAAAGGAGCTAAAATAAGCACACCTGCATAATCTCCAATCCAAAACGCAAGCCACGTTTGGCTGATGTCACTTGCTGGCATCATATTGCTAAATACGAGGCTGTATATCACCAGCACAGTTGTACACAGAGACGCTACACCAGAGTGAATAATATAAAGAATAATCATACCAGGGGTGCTTAGGCGATCTAGTTTAGCGATCCACACAAATAGCTGTGCACTTAGCCAATAGGGAATAATATGCGCCCCGGCGAATAGCAGGCCTGCTTGTATCGCTTGGGGTAAGTTTAATGGCAAAGCGTATTGTATGCATGTGAGCAAAGTGACGATGACAGCACAAAACGTTAATGGTAATACGGCAGATGAGCCAATGATCAGCAAAGCGGCGTAGGTTAATCCTGATGCGGGGAACCACACACTGGCGTGGGCGGTATATTCCATGAGTTGTGCAACAGTCCATACTGTTAGCCATAACACCATAAAGGTAATACCGCGCAGCCATTTGAAGACGCCTGCTGTAGACTGGATATTGTCTTGCATAGTTACCTCACCCCTGAACAATAGAGGCCGAGAACTACGACACCAAAGTCGCGGACAGGGTGAACGTCGTCCTAGGTCGATACTTGGGTTTTATACATTGATATTTACCCAGTACGAGCGTCAATCTTGCACTCGATGACTCGGTAAATATTCGCAAGTAGTAACATACTGACACAAAACATGCTCAAGTCACGACATATAAAATCTATTTTTAACCGAGTAAAGCCAGTGGTGACGCGGTTTTGGTAGGTTTTTGCACCGAGCTTAGCCACTTAAATTACCCCACAAAAAAGCCCCATTTGAAATGCTCAAATGGGGCTTTAATAGGTTGCTTAGTGAAGCCTCGCTTTAACTAAATAAGCTGATAAACGTTACTCCGTTACTCAGCCAATTACAGCGTGTTACTTTTGCTTAGACAACCACACAATCAAGTTCACGATATCGTCGTTGGTCATATCACGAGTAAACTTAGCCTGATATTTACCGTTGACAATAAAGTTAGGTACACCGCGCAAGTGGTTACGGTACTCTTGAACTAATTTGTTGTTCTTTTTCAGCATGCTATTTACGCCAAAGCTGCTGACCAGCTTGTCGAAATCGGCTTCTTCTACACCATTAACCATAAAGATATTTTTCAAATCTTTGATGTTAGTGATTGGCGATTTTTGTACGTGTATGTAACGAAAGATAGCGGTGCTTAGGGCATCTTCTTTCTTCAGCGCACGGGCTACCATAAGGGCACGACTTGCATCGTCTTGGGTTTCAGCACTGGTAAAGCCCATGAAGTTTACATGTACTTTTTCAAACTTTACGTCGTCGCCCATTTTCTCTTGAATTTTTTTAGCGATAGGTTCGAACTGAAAACAGTGCGGGCACCAATAAGAGAAGAACTCATTTATGACAGGTTTGTCGGTGGCGGTTTCGTTAATGATGGTGTAATGCTCACCTTCTTTCCATGTTTCTTGAGCGCATGCTTGAAGCGGAACTAAAACCGCAAAAACAAAAGCAAGTATGATTTTTTTCATTGTTAATTCATCTCTTTAGTAAAAATAACTCGGAGCAGATTAGCATAGCTAAAATAAAATGCCGACTGCACTTTGTAACCAGTTATAAGAAAATATATCTTCTCGCGCTTGAGTTTAACAGGAGCTGAATAAGGTCAAATACGAAGTTCAGTTTCGTGCAACGCTGAAAACTGCTCTTTGAGTGCCAGAATTTGCTGCTCCCAATATTTAGGCTCAGCAAACCAAGCAAAGGCCTGAGGAAACGCAGGATCTTGCCAGCGCCTATGCAACCAAGCCATGTAATGAACCATACGCATAGCGCGAAGTGGCTCAATCAGGCTTAACTGCGTAGGGTTAAATTCACAGAATTCATCATAAGCTTCAACGATCGTACTTAACTGCAATGACTGCGACTGACGATCGCCAGATAACATCATCCATAAATCTTGTACGGCTGGGCCGTTGCGGCAATCATCTAAATCGACAAAAGTAGGGCCATCACGCCACAAGATGTTGCCTGGGTGACAATCACCATGCAATCGGATGATATCCGTGGTGTGATAACGCTCGCTCGTTAATTTGACCACCTGCTCTAAAATGGTGAAAAAAGCCTCGTGCAAGCTCTGTGGTATAAGCTGGCTATTTTGTAATTCAGCCACAGACTTAACCAAGTAATCTTCAATCCCAATGGTGGGCCTGTGGGAAAACAATCGCGTTTTAGCCACCTGATGTATACGCCCGATAAAGCGCCCCATCCATTCCAACTGATCTAGGTTGTCGACTTCGAATTGGCGGCCCCCTACAGAAGGGAAAAGCGCAAATTGATAGCCTTGATACTGGTGCAAACTTTTGCCATTAATCACCATAGGCGCAACCACAGGAACCTCATGTTCCGCTAGCTCTAATGAAAAGCTATGTTCTTCATTTAACTGGGCTTCGCTCCAGCGTTGGGGGCGATAGAACTTTGCGACATAACGTTTATTATCCTGGCCGATAAATTGATAGACACGATTTTCATAGCTGTTTAAGGCTAACAGGCCGGATTCTATCAAGACGCCCTCTGATTCGATGGCGTCAAGAATAAGGTCCGGTGTGAGTTCACTAAAATTAAAAGTGCTCATTAGCGATACAAGAACTTAGAGGGCTGTTTGATAATGGCATCCTCATCTTCTTGTGAGCGAATAGTGAAGCTAAATTCAGTCACGGGCTCATCCAATTGGTAAGGGTCGATAGCGATACTGATTGGCAAGTTAAATACCTCACCACCCATCACAGTGACACTCTCATCACCTATGAATCTGTGGCCTTCTAAGCCATTCACACTAATATCAAAATGCTGAGTATGTTGTGATTTATTCAGTATCTTGAGTGTATAAACGTTCTCGATTAGGCCGTCATTAGTTTCACGATATAGGGCGTTACGATCTCGAATGATATCGACCTCTAACGGCACGCGGCTTAATAATTCAAACACTAATAGTGCACTCATCAATACCAAAACAACCGCATAACCGATAAGTTTAGGGCGGAATATTTTAGTCTGGCCCCCAGCTAATTGTGTTTCAGAGGTAAAGCTTATGAGCCCTTTTGGGTAATTCATTTTATCCATTACGCCGTTACAGGCATCAACACAGGCACCGCAATTGATGCACTCGTACTGCAGACCATTTCGAATATCGATGCCTGTTGGGCATACCTGTACGCACAAGTTGCAATCAATACAATCGCCCAAGCCTTTGGCGGCATTTTGCTCTCGAGTCGCCTTGCGTGGACGAGGGCCGCGCTGTTCACCACGTGCGGCATCATAGGCTACCGTAAAGGTGTCTTTGTCGAACATGGCGCTTTGGAAACGCGCATACGGGCATATGTGGGTACACATAATTTCGCGCATATAGGCTGCATTACCATATGTACACACGGCAAAAAACAGCACGCATACAGTCGCCCAAAAGCTAGATGAAAAAGTAAAAAAGTCGATGAACAGTGCGTCAATCGGTGTGAAGTAACCTACAAAAGTCAGCGATGTGAGTAGGGCAACACTGACCCAAGCAACATGCTTTAAGGTTTTGCGCACGAATTTGTCGGTGTCCATTTTGCGTTCATCTAACTTGATGCGCTTATTGCGGCTACCTTCAATCTTTTCTTCAAACCAAATATAGATAAAAGTCCACGTGGTTTGGGGGCACATAAAACCGCACCATACTCGTCCTGCAAAGGTGGTAACAAAGAACAAAGCGAATGCAGCAACGATAAAAATCCATGCTAGTAAGGTAAGATCTTGTGGCCATAAGGTTAGGCCAAATATTTGAAAGCGCTGCGCGCCTATATCCAGCAAGATGGCTTGGCTGCCTTCATATTGTAACCACGGAAGAATGGCAAAAAGAGATAAAAACACCAAACCAAAGAAGCGTCTGAAGTTCTCTAATGCCCCTTTTACTGCTCGCACATAAATGCGACTGCGAGGGGTATAGTGATCATTGTGTTTGCTTTTGTCAGGGCGATGAACCTGAACCGGAGAGATATCTTTAACGGGAATGCGGTCACTCATTGCTGCTCCTAGACTGAACCGAGATACTTAAGGCACATAAACGCGGCGCATTATAGCAGTTCGTAGTTCAAAATACGTCAACTTGCTTTGTTCATCGCTCTAAAGATTGATAGAGATCAGCCTAAAGAAGCATCCACAGGGCGTGAATAAACCCAATCAGTTAATGCGTTAAGTGTTGCGCCTAGGGTAGCGCAATATGAATTTTGCCCCGCCTAGGCGAGAGTCCTGAACCTGACAATCGCCTTCATGCCATTGCTGAATGCGCCGCACAATAGCTAAACCTAAGCCGGCTCCCCCTGATGCACGAGTGCGTGCTTCGTCAGGCCGATAAAATGCGTCAAATATTTTCTCTTGCACTGCTTTATCTATGCCGGGGCCGTCATCTTCAACACTCACAACAACGTCCTGTTGTGCATGATAAATCGTGACGCAAATACAGGTTTTGGCGTATCGACTGGCGTTAATCAATAGATTTTCTAGCGCCCGTTGCACAAAATGATCGTCGGCCAACAAAATAAGATCTTCGCCTTCAATTGAAATATCAAGTTGTGCCAAATAAGGTTCCCGTAATTGTTGTACCACTTGGGTGGTTAATGCCTTTAGCGGGATTTCAGCTAAATTCAACTCAGGGGAAAGTACATCACTGCCTGAGTAATCAAGCATTTCTTGCACCAAGCGCTCTAATTCTTCTACATCTAGCGTCATGGCGTGCCATTGAGGCGAGCCAGCGCTGGGGCGCGCTTCAAGAGCAAACTTTAATCTAGCTAAGGGCGTACGAAACTCATGGGCAACGGCGCCTGACAATTCTCGTTGAGACTGCAGTAAGCTCTTCACTTTCACACTCATATCGTTTAACGCTTGCGCGATAGGAGCAACAAGGGACGTCTGCGAAATGTGGTTATCAGCCAGGCTGCCATCATCCTGAACGTGGCTAACGCTGCGCTTCAGTTCACTTAAGTCGCGCCACAATGGCCAAATCCAAAGGGCGATAAGGCCGCCAAGTAAGAGAAAGAATATACCGCTGTACAGGGCGAGTGTTCGGCCATTGTTTTGCGCTCTGGTGATATCTAGCTCTAGTAAATCGGTATTGCTCAACGGGATATATAGCTGTTCGCCTATGGCTTCATCAAAAAGTAAGACACTCTTGTTTTCTTTGAGCTGCGCAGCACTTTGCTCACTCCAACCGATACTGGCGTATGGTACGATCCGATAGGGAAGTTGAGTGTTTTTTGCAAGCTGTAGTGGGTCACTATGGGTGTTAATGGCGGTATCGAAAAGCGTCATAATTGTTTTTACATGGCCGGTGGGGCCTTGCGGCTCTGGGCTAAAAGCACGCTCGAGCCCAGCGCTTAAACCAATCATGGCCAACACAATAAACAAATACAAGCTAATAAATAGACGCGCCATATAGACTGCTTATCCCCACGCGTCAGCTACAAAATAAAATCCCTTTCCCCATATGGTTTTTATTCGATATGGTTGGCGAGGATCGTCTTTAAGTTTTTTGCGTAGCCGCGAAATTCGCACATCGGCTGAGCGATCTAAGCCGTCGTATTCACGGCCAATTAATTCCCGATACAAGGTATTGCGATCGACCAGTTGTGACGCGTTTGATGCGAGTTTCCATAACATATCAAACTCATGGCTGGTTAATGGTACATCCTGGCCGTGTAAAACGACTTTACGCGCTAAGTAATCGAGTTGCAGTTGACCAAAACATAATTGCTTTGCCTGTTCGCTTTGGGATTGTGGCAATGCACTTCTGCGCAGCAAAGCTTGAATACGGGCTAACAACACTCTAGGTTCCACAGGCTTAACAATATAGTCGTCAGCACCTATTTCTAGCCCAAGTACGTGATCAAAATCATTATCTTTGGCGGTCATAAATAGTAGTGGCCCTTGATAGTGAGGGCGAATTTTCTTGCATAAAGTAAAGCCGTTTTCTCCTGGAAGCATCACGTCTAGTACAAGCACATCCGGTTTAATCTGCTTGAGCGTTTCTAATAAAGCGGTACCGTCAGGTAAGGCTGTAACTTTAAAATCGTGCTGTGTTAAGTATTCACAGACGAGCTGGCTCAATCGTTTGTCGTCTTCGACAAGCAGAATGTGTGACATTAAAATAAGCTCCATGGGCTGTTTACCCGAAATCGGGTGCGGCGTTGGGTCGATTTCACGCGTAGCGTTTGTTCGCTTACCGTTACACCCAGTGAATTTTTAAGCAATAAACTGGCTTTGTTATCGATCGTTAACGATAGCTTTCGCTGAAGCTGGCGCTGGGTAGAGCAAAACAAACGCTGTTCGGAAAGTTGCGATAAATAAACACAATATGTTTGCTGTTTATTGTTATGTACTTCAACTGAGAGAGTAAAGGTGCATGGCTCGTTCGCCCGCTCTGCAACGCAGACATTCGGCTGAATTAGCCAACTTAAATGATGTTCTTCAGCTTTAATGACGCTGGGCAATACACAGCCCACTATGCCCAAACAGGTTAACAGCACTCTCAAACTAGCAATGCTCCAACGATATAATGATGACTAGGCTAGTCATTCGAATACATATCCAACACCGATAAATACAGCACGGGTGAATGACTGATCTACTAGTGGGCTGTTCGTCATGCCGCTGTTAAACCAGGTATAACTTGCTCGCGCTAGCCACTGCCAATCTTGGTTGATTGCCTTACTCGCCCCTATCGCCATAGTGGGTTGCCAGCCCGACGCACCTTGATAGTAAAACGTGCTGTCGAGGTTATCTTGTGGGTGTATCCCATAATAGTAATCAATTAATTGGCTGCTCTTCCAGGTTATTCCCGGTGCGATACTGACTTGCCAATCTTGCCATTTCCAATGATAGCGATAGCCTACTTCAAATTGATGGCCATGGTGTACGCCTGTGGCATCGGTTTTTGCCGTGAAACGCCATTGTGAGTTGCCGCTTCGGATATGCCAACGTATACCAGCGTCGATAGCCCACTTTCTACTTTGAACATCATCAATTGATACGCGACGTGTATCATAAGGGGACTCATTTGAAGGCCCAACCGCTTGGTTAAATGCGTTGTTGGCAGGAAGCAATAGATTACTTGGGTGCCAAAAGGTAAAGAAGGCTTTTTCGCTGTTAATACTGACGAATGTATCCACTGCGGATGTGTCACTTTGCAGCCACTGGTATCCCAGCTCTGTGTTATCGAGATAGAGGTTGTCACCGTAATAGGCGATGTCAGGTAGCACCAACAATGGGATCGCGTCACCATCGACAAGGGGATTGCTTTTTGCGCCAACCCCCAAGGCTAACCCGAATCGCCACTGACCTGACTCTATACATTGCTGCCCTGTGCAGTCTGCGAGGGCAGTATGAGGTAGGGCAAAAAAACATAGTACGAGCAAGCTTATGCTAAGGCTTTTTGTATTAAATCTGCCCATTAAGTCTGCCCATTAAATTTTCGCATTAAATTCACCTATATCACGAAAAATTGCATTTGAAATTGGTATAAACAACGAGTCAGTGCTCAGTTAGTTCCTATCATGGCATGCTATCAAACCCCCAAGCAAAGCTCATCTGAGGGTTACAATTATTCACAAATCCTCGCAATTATGATCGAGACTCACCGCGCCATGTCATTAGGATGATAAGCCTACTCGTCGTGATCGAAACGATGCAATTTAACAACAAGGGAATACACCATGGTACGTTTTATATTCAGGGGCTTATTACTGGCAATGCTAGGCATGCAGATTAGCGCATGTGGCGGTTCGGATGACAATGAAAAGAGCGAAAAATACGACAAGCCCTATTTGCAATTCTACAATGGCTCAGCCGACAGCGGTGCGGTGTACGTTACGGTTGATGAGACGAACAATATTGGATCTGCCGTGTATGGTGATGCAACAAGTGTTGTCTCTCTTGAACAAAATGATGTTCAACTGTCGTTTAGTCAACAAGATAGTGATGGTAGCAGCGAAGTTTTGGGGGAGCTCTCTGCGAACATTGCTACAGGGAAAAAGTTACTTGTGGTGCTAAGTGGTGATACCTCTGCTGCGAATTTTAGTGCTTATCCTATTGAACGCACCGAGTTAGTTAGTCGCTTTCGATTATTCGCCACCTCGGTGCTCAGCACAGGCCAAGACTATGATTTATATTTAGCACAAAGTGGTAACACTTTTGCTGATGCACATTTGCTTTCCAGCGTTTCTGAGGGGGCCTTAACCCAGTTTGAATCATGGCAGGCTGAAGACGGTCAGTCGTTTAGTCAAGGTGATTACCATGTTTACTTGACCTTACCGGGTGAAGATACACCCGTGTTTGAAAGTACTGACATTAGCTTTCAGTACGCCACCGAATATACCTTTGTTATTCGTTCAAGTGCGGGGGCGATTAAAAACAATTTAGAACTGGATCTGGTGATTAACTCTTCATCGGTGAATACCTACGCTGCAATAGATCAAGCTGCACAATTTCGAATTTATAACAGTCTAGATGCTAAAGAGGTGTCGGTAGACATTGTGGGTGCCCAAGATGAACAGCGCGCATTAACCATAGCAGCGAATGGTCTAAGTGAGTTTGATGCTATCGCCCATGGAGATTATCAGCTATCAGGCAAAGCCTCAGATGACGAAAGCTTCGCATTTTCCAATCAACTGCTCAGCTTAACCCAAGGTCGAAGCAAAGCGGTTGTGTTGTATGAAAATGCTGAGCAAACATTAGATGCGCTGACGTTTGAAGAAAGCCACTTACCGCAAAATGTCGAGCATGATGTGCAAGTAGTCAACGTGACCCCTGATTACGCCGCGCTTGACGTATTTTTTGTGCGACAAAATGAAACAATCGCCACCGCTAAGTATCGTGCGCAAAACCTAGCGTTTGAGCATTCAGCACGGTTGACCGTGAAAAGCGGCCAATATGAAATTGTGATTGTGCATAACCAAGAGGACGATACACAATTATTGCTCACACGCAGCCCGATGCTCAACATTGACCAAAATGAGAATTATATTGTGAGTGTTGAAACATCAACGAGTTCTCCTAGCGGGTATGAAGTGGTGTTATTACACTAGGCCCGCAGGACTGTTCCGCGATTAAAACGCTTCTATTTAGACCTAAATTCGTTCAGCAAAGATCAACACGCCCTAAATAAAGGTGCGAATTTATTCGTCTTACGTCGGTCTATTAAGTATAAGTATTAAATTGCTAAACGTTGTGGTGGCTGTCTTGAATGATTTGCTTGAGTAACATGAAAGTAACCGAGATTCAGGTTGTATTCAGCACGCTCGTGTAAGCTATGTCATCATACGTAAAGCATCTTTTAATCAATCATATATGAGAGGTGGAAGGATATGAAAAAATTAGCCGTAGTTTTGTTGTCCGGAGTCTCCTTAATGCTATCAGCACATGCGTATAGCCAAGGAAAAGTTGAGGTGACGTGGGAGAACACAGACAAATACACTGATGTGCGCCCGTCAAATGAATCGCGTAAGCGTTTTAAAGAGCGCACGTTTAAACAGCTAGATGAGTATTTAGTTGAGTTGGCAGAAGCCTTGCCAGAAGGACAAACGCTGAATATGACGGTCACTAACCTTGATTTAGCAGGCCAGGTTTGGCCGGCTTCGTTTGTCGGGATTGGCAATGGAGCGAACGATGTGCGCTTGATTAAGAGCATTGATATTCCGCGTATTGCTTTTAGTTTTGAGTTGCTAGGGGCTGACGGTACGGTTTTGCAACAAGGTGAGCAGAACTTGAAAGACATGTCGTTTCAAGATCGTCACAACCCGTTTTTCTCCTCTGAAAACTTACGCTATGAAAAGAACATGTTGCGTATGTGGTTTGAAGAACAGTTTGAGCAAAACCTAGCGAAAAGCTAGATGTTAAAAAAAACACCGTCACTACGGTGTTTTTTTATGCTTGACTAATTATATCAAGATAGTGAATAGCTTGATCTCGACCGTTTTGCTTCGCAGCATACAGAGCGTGATCTGCAAGTCGTTGAAGATAGTCAGCGTCTTTTGCTTCACCTGGTAGACCGGTCGCTATGCCCACGCTGATTGTGATGTGATCTGTATTTGGGTTGTATTTATGCTCTAAATTGGCATTGCGCACACTGTTTAGTAAAGTACTTGCGACACTTCTCGCGCCGGTTTGATCTGTATTTGGCAGGATAAACACAAATTCTTCACCGCCATACCTAGCGGCGAAATCACCGCTGCGCTTAGCGACACTTTCAAGGATTTGCGCAATTGACACCAGAGCTTCATCCCCAGCCACGTGCCCATAGTTGTCGTTAAAGGGTTTAAAGAAATCAACATCAACCATTAATAGTGAAAGTGGCCATTTCTCACGTGTTGCCAGTTTCAGTTCATGCTCGAGACGCTCATCAAGAGCTCGTCTGTTAGGGATACCGGTTAGTCCATCAAGTAAAGATAATTGCTGTAAGGTGATCTTTTGCTGCTCAATCGTAGCGGCAAAATAATCAATGGTGTCAGCAATATCAGATATTTCATCATTACCGGATATATGGGTCGAATTACTGAAGCCATTTGCTCTGTCTTGAACGACTGCGTTTAACCTAACGAGGCGACGAACCACGCGATTTTGAATGAAAAATACGATAATCAGCAGCAGGAGTAGGGCACTGAGTACATACATACCCACATTCTGAATTTGTTCACTGATGCGAACGGACGTTCGGCGAGTTTGCGTGATCAGTGAATCACTCAGTTGATACGATTTAAAGTTAAGCAAGCGAGAGTAATCAGCAATGAGACTATGCACAAAATTGCCGCCACCCGTAACACGACCTGATAATCGTAATAGGTTTATTTGCAGTGGAAAAATGCCATTTTCACTGAGGGCTATTTGATTAAACTCTGCGACTATGGCCTGCATTTTTGGCTTTTGTGCCGCAGGAAATTGCTGAATATTGCTGTAAAGCTCATCAATGATTTCAGTGACTTTAAACGAAGATTGACGAATGGTTTGTAAACGAGACAAGTTGACGGCGTTACTGGCCAATGCAACCGCCTCAAAAATAGCAGCCCGCCAGCGTTGTAGCATTTGAATATCTTGTTTAGATAAGCTGGTATCTGTGGTGAGTTTTACGACTCTGTCGTTCAATGCGTACAAGGCTTGTTCTTGAGTTGAAAGTAAACTCGCCATCTTGATGCGGTGCAGAGCGAGGGTTTTCAACTCGAGAATTTCGCTCTCAATCGCAGTTAAGTGAAAGTCTAAATATTGGGTGCCTTCACGGCGCTCCGCTAAGCTACGAATTTCGTCAATTTTTTGATGAACATTGCGCTCTGCTATACGCAGTGCGGGTTCAGAAGACGCAAAACTCAAGCCGTCACTAATCGCAGATAAAGTGGCAATGTGGTTATTCACTTGCTCAGAAAAAACCACTTGGGGCAAAGAGTCATTAGCGATGCTATCAAGAATATTTCTGAAATCGACCAATTTTGAATAGGCTAAAAGGGTCACGGTAATGAATATGACGAACACGCTGATAAACGAGAGTGCAAATACCGAGCTTAAAGATATTCGCGCTTTCGATTTTTTCGAGGCAGCGACAGTGGCAGAGGTGCTCGTTTCAGTCATCAGATTGCACCAGTCTTTGGCTTAGGGTCGGGCCAAGTGTTTCCTGTTGACGGATACTGTCAATGAGTACATCAACGACCATTGGTGGGTCCATGTAGCCCAAAGCGATTTTGGGGCATTCGTCTAAGACTTGATAACCATCTCCGCCGTTAGCAAGATAATCTGTCGTTGCGAGTTTATAAGAACGCGTAGGGTTGATGTTTTCTCCATCAATTTTAATAGATGTGATCCTTTCGCCCACGTTATTTTTTGGTTGATAAGTGACTTCTATCCCCGAAATTTGCGGGAATCTTCCACGCACTTGCTCAATGGTACTCAAGCCATTTTCAAGGGCTTGTTTGAGTTGTTGGCCTGTGATGGTGAGCACAGCTAACTTACTGCGAAAGGGGAGCTCTTGGGCGATATCTCTTCGGGTGAGTCTTTGGCCTTCAACATAGCTCTGGTTACCACGAATAATACCGCCATTGATAAGGGCCATATCAGCATTAGCAAATTTTCGAACCGTATCAGCCACCAAATTGGCAAAGGCATTTTCTTGTGTTCTAACACTGGTTCTTAGCGTTTGAAAGTCTCTGATGACGGTGGCTATCGGTTGGTTTAACAATCGATTTAATCGAGAGGTATAACCTTTAACTTGCCCTGCTAAAATTGGGTCGCTGGGAAAGCTAGATAATTCTTTTTCCTGCCAAGTTAGATTGGAGATATCGCCGCTTTCTTTGTCTAATGTCAGTTTGAGTTCAGCTAAATAATTAAGTTTACTCAGTACCACTGCATTAGGGTGCTTAGGCATAATTTCATTGGGCAGATTGGTGAACTCTGGGCTAGTTGTAATAGTGATATCAACCGTGTCCTTCGACAACAACTGGTCAATAAAAGGAAAGTTATAGGAGTACATAAGCACGACAAGTTCTGCGCCTTGTTCTCGTAATTCATAGGCCGAGTCTGAAATCACTTTTTGCGGGTCAAGGATCACGACTTGCTTGAGCAAGTAATCTGAAATTGCACTCTCATCTAAAATCGAAATGATGCCTATCTTAACGCCGCGTTGCTCCACAATAACATTGTCTAATAACCCGTCTACGTTAGCTTGGCTGCGTTTATCAAAGACATTGCTAGCAACAATGGGAAAAGCAGCTTCGTAGGCCCGTAAAGACAGTTCATCTTCATAATAACTGAATTCACGCTTAGTAACAGACATCGCATCTGGCTCAAGGCTATTGAGAATGTCGATGATATGCGTACCGCGATCTAAGGATGCAAGCGGACTTGGCGCTAGGCTGTTGCCACCGAACAAAAAGAAAGTGCTGGTATTTTTTTGATTTCGATAACTTTGTAGAGCGCTTGCAAGCTCTGGGTACCCACCGACCTTTTTTAGCCCAATGACGGGCATGTCAGAGGCATAAATAATGGATATGTTCTGTTTATTAGGCGCAGAAGTGGTAGACGTAGGCGTTTGTGCACAGGTAAAGAAGGTGAAAAATACACCCGTCAGTAACAGTAGTATTTGTGTTCTGTTCATGACATTACCTAAATCACCTTAAAAGCTTAACTATTTGATACGTTTAATATAAATATCACATATATGATGAAATCGGTAATCAGCTTTTAGTCTAAGCTGATAAAGAGCAAAGTCACATTTTGCGGTAAAGGCAACCGAACTAACAAAGGTAAGTTCGGTTGCCTTCATCAATGACTATAGATTTTCGATAGTCTCTTTTTGCTCTTTTAACTTCTTTATTTGCATGGAGAAGTCTTCAAGCTTGGCTTTTTCTTTATCAATAACCGCTGGTGGCGCATTACTAACGAATTTTTCGTTATTCAATTTACCTTGTGTGCGGCCAAAGTCAGCTTCAATTTTTGCAAGAGCTCTGTTGATACGGGCTAGCTCGGCGTCTTTATCAATCAAACCGGCCATTGGAATAAGAATTTCCATTTCGCCCACAAGTGCTGTGGCACTGGCTGGTGCTTCTTCTTCAGGCTGCAACAATTCAACGCTTTCAAGTTTTGCTAATGCGCCTAAAAACTCGCGACTACTTTGTAGGCGTTGCCAATCTTGGGCACTGGCATTTCTTAGTAATACATTTAGTGGTTTATTCGGAGAGATATCCATTTCGCCGCGTATATTACGAATGCCTACGATCACGCTTTTGATCCATTCCATTTCAGCTAGGGTGTCTTCGTCACGCAAAGCTTCGTTTTGTACAGGGAATGGCTGAGTCATGATGCTATCGGCTTGAATGCCACATAACGGCGCTACGCGCTGCCAAATTTCTTCTGTGATGAAAGGCATTATCGGATGCGCTAGGCGCAGGATACTTTCAAGTACGTTAACCAATGTATGGCGAGTACCGCGTTTTTGCGCTTCTGTGCTCACTTCTGAATTTAGCACTGGCTTTGATAGCTCTAAGTACCAGTCACAGAATTGATTCCAGGTAAACTCGTATACTAAGTTCGCAGCGATATCGAAACGGTAACCGCTCAAGGCGTCCTCAAAGTCTTTTAACGTTTGCTGGAAGCGAGCCAATATCCATTTGTCTGCTAGGCTAAGCTCCATGTCGCCGCCATTGGCACCTGTGTCTTGATCTTCGGCGTTCATCAACACAAAGCGTGATGCGTTCCACAGCTTGTTGCAGAAGTTGCGGTAGCCTTCAACACGCTTTACATCAAAGCTGATGTCGCGGCTGGTGGACGCCATTGCGGCAAACGTAAAGCGCAGGGCATCAGTACCGTAGGCCGCGAAGCCTTCTGGATAGCTTTTACGCGTGTTCTTTTCAATTTTGGCCGCTAACTTGGGCTGCATCATGCCTGAGGTGCGTTTCGCCACTAAGTCATCAATGCTGATCCCATCAATCAAATCTATTGGGTCAATTACATTGCCTTTCGATTTCGACATCTTATCGCCTTGCTCATCGCGAATAAGGCCGGTGATGTAAATCTCTTTGAAAGGAATTTGCCCAGTGAATTTTTTGGTCATCATGATCATTCTGGCTACCCAGAAAAAGATGATGTCAAAACCTGTGACCAATACTGCGCTTGGCACGAAAGTATCTAGCTCAGGTGTTTTCTTAGGCCAGCCCATAGTAGCAAACGGCCAAAGGGCAGATGAGAACCAGGTGTCTAGTACGTCTTCGTCTTGACGCAAGGAAACGCTCGCATCAAGGGCGTTCTTTTCACGAACTTCGGCTTCAGTGCGACCGACGTAAATTTTGCCGTTCTCGTCGTACCAAGCAGGAATACGGTGTCCCCACCAAAGTTGACGTGAAATACACCAGTCTTGGATGTTGTTCATCCACTGGTAGTAGGTTTTATCCCAGTTTTCAGGAACGAACTTAATCTCGCCACTTTTCACCGCATCAATCGCAGGTTTGGCGAGTTCTTCAACTGCTACGTACCATTGGTCTGTTAGGTAGGGTTCGATAACCGAGCCAGAACGATCGCCACGGGGCACTTTTAGTTTATGATCTTCAATTTTAACCAAAATGCCAGCAGCTTCTAGATCCGCGACGATTTGCTTACGCGCATCGAAGCGGTCAAGGCCGCGGTATTGCTCTGGGGCGATATCGTTAATTTTAGCGTCATCGGTGAGAATGTTGATCATCTCAAGGTTGTGACGTTTACCCATGTCGTAATCGTTGAAATCATGGGCTGGAGTAATTTTTACGCAGCCGGTGCCAAAGTCTTGCTCAACATAGTCATCCGCAATGATTGGAATAAGGCGGCCGGTGATCGGCAATTTGATTTGCTTGCCAATAAGCGCTTGGTAACGCTCGTCATCAGGGTGAACAGCCACGGCGGTATCACCAAGCATGGTTTCTGGACGTGTGGTGGCAACAATCAGCTCGCCTGTGCCATCAGCAAGAGGGTAGCGCATGTGCCACATGAAGCCGTTTTCTTCTTCGCTAAGCACTTCTAAATCAGATACGGCTGTATGTAATACAGGATCCCAGTTTACTAGACGCTTACCACGATAAATTAGGCCTTCTTCGTGCAAGCGCACAAAGACTTCATTAACGGCTTCAGAAAGGTCATCGTCCATGGTGAACACTTCACGATCCCAGTCAGGAGAGGTGCCTAAACGACGCATTTGCTGGGTGATATTTCCGCCGGACTCTTTTTTCCAGTCCCAGATTTTATCTACGAAAGCATCTCGGCCTAAGTCATGACGGGTTTTACCTTGCGCGTTCAATTGACGCTCGACCACCATTTGCGTGGCGATACCAGCATGGTCAGTACCACATTGCCACAAGGTGTTATCACCTTTCATGCGGTGGTAGCGAGTCAGGGTATCCATGATGGTTTGTTGAAAACCGTGACCCATGTGCAAGCTACCGGTGACGTTGGGGGGCGGTAATAAAATGCAGTAAGGTTGGCCTTCGCCGCTGGCTTTGAAATAGCCATTATTTTCCCACGCTTGGTAGCATTGCTGTTCAATATTTTGTGGGCTAAATGTTTTATCCATTGTATTTGGTCTCGTTATTGCGATGACTAATGACCAGCGAGTGAGTTGAGTAACTCTTTGCCGGGTAACGTATCTAATTGATGGCCTGCGGCGCGGTAATGCTTATAGCGCTCGCGGGCCTGCTGCTTGAGAGTTTCAGCGGCAGGTACAAAATCAAATATGCGACTAAATTTGCCATGAAAATCAGGCATGTTGTCGGCGAGGTTGATCAGTACGGGTTTGTTGAACTGGCTTGGGCGTTGCCAGCAAATTTCAACCGGTGTGCCTGCTTGGGGCCCTTCACCTGTTAAGTTGTGAGGAACGAAACGATCGTTTGGTAATTGCCACAGCAATTCATCGAATTGCTCAGCTTGTGCCTGACTTTGACACATCACCACGCAGCGCTGCTTATTGCTAAAACACTGGGCCGCCAATTGACAAGCCAGCGCAAGGTGCGCTGGCTGTTGACTTGTTGCTTCTGCTTCTTGTTCGAGCAGGTAAAACGTGACCTTAGACATCAGGTTATCCGTTCGTTGTGATTGGCTAATCTTCTGACTCGATGCCCGCTCGGTTCATTAAAAACTGAGATAGCATAGGGACAGGACGACCAGTAGAACCTTTTTCTTTACCGCCAACCCAAGCTGTACCTGCTATGTCCATATGAGCCCAGTTATATTTACGGGTAAAGCGAGACAAGAAACACGCTGCGGTAATTGAGCCAGCTGGGCGACCACCTAGGTTGGTCATGTCAGCAAATGGGCTTTCCAGTTGGTCTTGGTATTCATCCCACAATGGCATGCGCCATGCCTTGTCACCGCTTTGCTCTGATGCATTTACTAATTCGTGAGCAAGAGGGTTATGGTTACTGAATACGCCCGTTGCGTGATGTCCAAGAGCGATAACACAAGCACCAGTTAAGGTTGCCACATCGATAACCAATTCTGGGTCAAAACGCTCTACATAGGTTAGTGCGTCACATAACACTAAGCGGCCTTCTGCATCTGTGTTTAACACTTCAACGGTTTGACCTGACATGGTGGTGAGAATATCACCTGGACGGTAGGCGTTAGCATCGGGCATGTTTTCACAACCGGCTAATATACCCACTACGTTAATCGGCAAGTTTAGCGCGCTGATGGTGTGCATTGCACCAAGTACACCTGCTGCGCCGCCCATGTCGTATTTCATTTCATCCATGGCTTCACCCGGCTTAATAGAAATACCGCCTGAGTCGAACGTTAAGCCTTTACCGACAAGTACGATAGGGGCTTGATCCGCTGGGCCACCTTTGTGTTCCATGATGGTCATAATCGACTCGTTAACTGAGCCACGACCGACTGCCAAGTAAGAATGCATGCCTAGGTCGTCCATTTGCTTTTCGTTGACTGAATCAACATGCAAATTTTCATACTCAGCTTCAAGGGCTTTGGCTTGCTCGAACAGGTACTTGGGGTTACAAATGTTAGGCGGCATGTTGGCTACGTCACGCGTAGTTTTGCTACCTAGTGAAACCGCAAGACCGTGCTCAACTGCGCGCTCTCCAATCGTTAACTCGCGACGTGTTGGCACATTAAACACCATTTTACGCAGTGGTCTGCGAGGCTCGCCTTTTTTGGTTTTCAATTGCAAGAAGGTATACAAAGAGTCTTGGGTGGCTTCTACCGCTTGGCGCACGCGCCAGTATGTGTCACGGCCTTTTACATGTAACTCAGATAAGAAACAGACTGCTTCCATTGAGCCGGTTTCATTCAAGGTTTTAATGGTTTTTGAGATGATTTGCTTGTACTGGCGCTCGTCTAGTTCACGCTCTTTACCGCAACCAACAAGTAATACTCGCTCGCTTAATACATTTGGTACATGGTGTAGCAATAGCATTTGGCCGGGTTTACCTTCAAGATCGCCGCGGCGTAATAGGTTGCTTAGATAGCCACCACTGATTTCGTCTAATTGTTCGGCCACTGAGGTTAAGCGGCGTGGTTCAAATACACCGACTACGATACAGGCACTGCGTTGTTTTTCTGGGCTTCCACTTTTTACACTAAATTCCACGGGGCATCCTCGTCACGAAACTGTTAATCTGTCATTACATACTGGTTGTAACACTGAGCTTTTTGAATTTGTTGTTGTGATGTTATGCAAAGCGTTACGGCTTATCTTCGTAAACAGCGTTTCATTGCAATTGCAAGAAGAGCTCAAGCCAGACATAATCTGTAAATTACGTGCGGGCAAGCGCTTTAAAATGGCACACATTGCAAATGAAACGTGTGAAAACGTTAAGTTTACTTAAAATTTTGTAGCTTGCCACTAAAATTACCACTTTTGTGTTGGATATTGCGTGCTGATATTTCGTTATTTAGTCAAAGAAACCGTCAAATCCCAAACAGCCGTTTTTCTGGTTTTGATGGCCATTTTTATTACCAATAAATTTGTTAGGGTGCTCTCTGAAGCGTCCAACGGAGACATTCCTGCCAGTTTGGTTCTAGGCTTTTTAGCCTTGAGTATGCCGGTATTGGCGTCTCTTATTTTACCTTTAAGTTTGTTTTTGGGGATCATGCTTGCCCATGGGCGATTGTACGTAGACAGCGAAATGACTGTGATGCGCGCCTGTGGTATCAGTGAATGGTATGTGACGCGCGTTATGCTTGTGCTTGCTGTGATCATGGCATTGATTACAGGCGCCATGACATTGTGGGTTGCCCCTATGTCGGTGGAGCGTGAATACCAGTTAGAAGAACAAGCGGGCGCTGATACTGGATTAACCACATTAATCCCTGGGCGTTTTCAACAAACTGCCAATGAAAAAGCGGTTATTTTCGTGCATGAAATTGGCAATGACAGTGAGCCGTTGAAACGGGTATTTATGGCCCAGCATGACACCACTACCGACAGTCAAAATGTACACCTAGTTTACGCCAAACAAGGTGGACTGAGAGAGCTGCCAGATGGCTCAGAAACCTTAGTATTGGGAGATGGTATCCAGTACGAAGGTACGCTGGGTGAAAAGGACTATCGTGTGGTCGAATTTGGTGAATATCAAATTCAAATTGCCGAACAAGAAGCTGAACAAAAACGTCGCAAATTGTCAGCCTACACCACAGCACAGCTATTTAACGATCCATCCATTGATGCTATCGCGGAATTGCAGTGGCGTTTTGCTATTCCATTATCCTTGTTTTTCTTAGTGATTATCGCTGTGCCGCTCAGTGCTGCTGACCCTAGGCAAGGGCGCTTTGGTAAAATGTTCCCTGCGCTTATGCTGTATCTAGGGTATTTCTTGCTATTACTTGCGGGGCGTAAAGTGCTTGAAGACGGTAAAATTCCGCCAATGCTCGGGCTGTGGTGGGTACATGCTGTAATAGGCGTAATTGGTTTGGCGCTGATCTTTAAGGGGCGTCCGGTGGGCGTGCGAATACGGGCACGTTTGCGCGGGAGCAAAGCATGATTAAAATTCTTGATTGGTACATTGCTCGCACGTTACTAAGCACCACTGCAATGAGTTTAGGGGTGCTAGTTGGCCTTAGCGCATTAATTAAATTCATTGAACAAATGAAAAGCGTTGGCCGCGGTAGCTACGACATGACGGTAGCGGCTGTGTATGTCTTTTTAAGTTTACCCCGTGAGTTAGAGCAGTTCTTCCCTATGGCGACGTTGATAGGCGGCTTAATCGGCATGGGCATTCTTGCCAGTAATAGCGAATTAGTGGTGATGCAATCCGCAGGGCAAAGCCGCTGGAATATTATTATTTCCGCGATGAAATCCGCTATTTTGATGGTGCTTTTTGTGATGGTCATTGGCGAGTGGGTCGCACCGATCAGTGAGACAAAAGCCAAGGAAATTCGTACTCAAGCTATATCTGGAGGGAGTTTGTTCTCGTCAGACAGATTAGTGTGGGCGAAAGACGGTGATAATTTTGTCAGTATTGGTGAAGTTGTGGATAAAAATAACTTACGAGATGTAAGTATTTACGAATTCGATAATGACCTGTATTTACGCAAAATCACCACCGCAGAGGCGGCGAATTATCAAAGTGACTCATGGGAGTTAAGCCATGTGCAATCTACCGAGTTCTCTGATAATCGCATTCATGTAGAAGACGCCGCAGATGGCGCATGGTCCTCATCGTTAACACCAGATAAATTAGGGGTGGTCACGGTGAAGCCTGAAGCTCTGTCGATCCGGGGATTAATCGATTACGTTAATTATTTAGAGAATAACAGCCAAAACTCAGAGCGTTATCGGTTGGCGCTATGGCGCAAAGTACTGCAACCTATTTCGGTGGGCGTCATGCTATTGATGGCATTGTCGTTTATTTTCGGACCATTACGCAGTGTGACTATGGGGGCACGAGTGATAATGGGCGTGCTCACAGGTTTTGGCTTTTTTGTCAGTAATGAAGTGTTTGGCTCGTTAAGTACGGTTTATCACATACCGCCTTTTATCGGTGCAATCTTACCGAGCATTGTATTCACTGGAATATCAATACATTTATTGCGCCGCTAAGAGCGCAATAAATCTTATTAGTCACACTTAATTCAAATTACGCCAACTGCGATGGTGGTTGGCCTCTTTGCTTAAACAAATCACCTCAGTACCCGCTATTCGGTCTTGCAGTGACTGCTTGTGTTTGTAATCAAGCAGCACAAGTAAAGTGCCTAAACCTAAGAATGAGGTAAGCATACGTACAAATGCGCGAGTGTACGTCAGTGGATTTTCATTGGTGCTAACAATACGTAAACGCCAAGCGCGCATACCAATAGTTTGCCCACCGTTACGCCAAAACCATAAAAAGAAGGCGATAACCCAAGTAGCCACCCAACCTTGTAAAATGTACTGATAAACAGGCGCATGCTGAATTAAATCACTGAAATGCTCGTAACCATGATTATTCAGCACATTGTTTTCTACTAATAACAACATAGCCACAAGCATCACCATGGCGGCGCACATACCCACGGCAACAGCGACTAAAATATCGTAGATGATCGCAGCTAAGCGACGAAAAAAACCAGCACGGTGGTAATGCTCAGAAGTCAAAAGGTGTTCTCTCAAGATAATCAAAATTCAGCATACGAAAATGCATGCACATAATGACAATAGTTTCGCACAGTTCCTGAGGGATAGGGTAGGGGCGATAGCGAAATTGACAAAGTTGATGATATGTTGAGCAATTAAACCTACAACGCAAAAAATCGCTTGCGCGTGTCATGTAAATCGCTATAATGCGGCGCTCTTAAAGGTTGCACGCAACCTGAAAGCACCTTTGCCAGTGTGATGGAATTGGTAGACATGACGGATTCAAAATCCGTTGCTGAATAAGCGTGGCGGTTCGAGTCCGCCCACTGGTACCATCTCTTTGTTGTCTACCAAAGAGATACACAAACCGACCTTGAGTCGGTTTTTTTGTGTCTGGGATTTGGATTCTTGGATGTATTGGATACAGAGTTAACACATCCCTGATGAAATTCCCCCAGCCCAGACATCCATGTCCGGTCGTTCATCGGGGCGCTGCTGTGCAGCCATAAAATCCTGCTTCACCCACTGGTACCGCCTCTTTGTTCTCTATACGTAGAGATGTACAAGCCGGATTTATGCTTTTCCAAAAGCCAACAACTTACTTATTGCCGCTGCTCACGCTTCTAAGTTTGAATAACAGCCAAGTGCCAAGAGCGGACATTCAAATCTAACTCGCTTTTGCCCCAATAGATGTACTATTTTGACCAAGTTTCTGCAATGGTAGAAAGGTTAGAGAATCATCCGTTCGGGGATTTAGAGAGTCATTAGGCTTTTCTAAATATTTCAGAGAAAAGTTGCCCCTAAATATGGGGACAAAGTGGTACAGGGTGAGTATTGGGAGTAATCTCAATTTTAATAAGCCCGCCATTATTTAGTCGTATTAGTTTGATTGAGTATCAAAGGTAAAGTGTAACGTGTTGTTTAAGGAGTAATTTTCATAGTGTCGAGTAATAATTCAGGTGACGGCGAACGCACTGCAATGCTGGGGTATGTTCCGCAATATGAGATAGCGGCAGGCCTAATATATGAAGCTTTGCTTGATGGGAGTCTAGAGTGGTTTCGAGTTGCAGATCCTGAGGCAGGAAGCTTGGATGACATACTTATAGCAACTAAAGGTAAGCTTGATGCGTATCAGGTAAAGTGGGCGGAATATACCGACGCAATAAGTTATGCTGATTTTGTAAGGGATGGTACAACTAAAAAGGGAGACGAAAAACTCAGCCTTTTTAGACAACTTACAGAAGGCTGGGAGCACTTAAATGAGCATTACAAGGAAAGAACCGTAAAGGTTCATTTACTTCACAAACTAGTACCTAGTTCAAACCCCAGAGCCCTAATTCCTCTGGGTGACACAACTCCTCAACATGCTCACTTTCAATCATTCTTAAAAGAGAGCTGGTTCGATAGAACATGGTGTGAAACAGGCCTTGATAAAGTATCCGTACACTGGAAAGAGGCACTATTGGATCTACAGAAGCGGTCAAATTTTAATGATGATCAATTTCTGAATTTCATTCGGTGTTGTGAGCTTGAATTCAACTATAAGCGCCCAGCTGATTTACCTGTAACCAATCAGGGGCAAGCAAGAAAACAAGAGGATATCGAAAAAATATATAACCTCCTGACGAAAATGGCAGGAGGTGAACGCCGAATTATTGAGCTATCCAAAGATGACATGTTGGATAGATTGTCATGGTTCCATAGGTTTAAGCACAAGTTTGTTCACGAATTTCCTATTGATCGAACTTATCAAGAGATTGAAGAAACTGTAAGTTCTATATCTGATGTTTTATCACAAACCAGGCAAGGCTATGTTGCGTTGCTTGGAAGTCCTGGCTCAGGAAAGTCAACAACACTTACTCATACTTTAAAGTATAAGGCAGGATATAAATTAGTTAGATATTACGCATATGTTCCCGGTAGCACCTATCAAGGGCGCGGTGAAGCGGCTACGTTTCTTCATGACATCACCTTGTCGCTAAGAAATCACGGCTTTCTTGGTGAAAGTTCTGGGCAGCCTGGTTCAAGAGAAGAATACTTGTCGTTATTAGGGGAGCAGCTTCAGCAAGCCAACGAGAAATGGAAAAATGATGGTGTAACCACCATCATTATGGTCGATGGGTTAGACCATATTCAGCGAGAGCAAAATCCTCTACAGAGCTTATTGTCAGATTTGCCCCCTCCTAACACCGTGCCTGATGGGGTAATATTTATTCTAGGTAGTCAAACGCTGGAGTTGAACGATCTCTCTGACACCATAAAGGAGCATGTCAGTCATGAAGGTCGAACCATTGTTATATCTCCTCTGACTCGGCCAAACGTCTACACAGCCATAAACGAATGGCCTGGTTGTTCCGAACTAACAGGTGATAATAAGAGAAAAGTCTTCGAGAAATCATTGGGGCACCCACTATCTTTGGTTTATCTCCTGCAATTTATTACTGGCAGTTCAGGTAAGGATTTTGATGAAGCTATTGATGAGTTTCCTCTTTACAAAGGACACATTGAGCAAAGCTACTCAGTTTATTGGCGGCAAATAGAAAGCAATCAGAACCTTGTTGATTTGCTTGCGTTATTGTCAAGGTTGAGGGTGTCAATAAATACTCAAGTACTTGAGAAATGGTCTGATCATTCAACTATTCGCGATTTTATATCAAGTGCATCACACTATTTTAGGAAAGACAGTGGTGTAAGTTGGCGGTTTTTTCATAATAGTTTTAGGCAGTTTATTTTGGATAAAACGAGCCGAAATCTATTTGGTAATCTTGATGATTCAAAAAATATAGAGTATCACAATGAATTAGCTGAATATTGCCTCCAGTCGTCTGATGATAGTGACCCAATGCGATGGGAGGCTATTTATCATCTTTTTAATGCTCAACAAATGGAAGCTGTTATTGAAGCTGGGACTCAAGGTTATTTTAGAAAACAGTTCTTTAGTCTTCGGAATATTTCGAGTGTAACAGATGATGTTGATGCTGTTCTATTGTCGGCGAAAGAACTGAATAACCCTCTTGCCGTAGTGAGGTGTATCTTAATTGAGTGTGAGCTCAGAGAGCGAAGAGATGCCCTTAATGAAGTTGATGTACTTAATCTCCTGTTTTCATCTGAAGGAATAAGTTCAGCGCTTAACTATATTTTTGATGGAGAGCTACTAAGGGTAGATGATTCTGAAGCGCTCAAATTTTCTAAGGTTCTTGCTCAGAATAGCTTCTTTAGTGAGGCTAAAAGGGTCTTTGAGTCTGCCGAGCCTCTAGGCTATTTGTCGGGTGGGGATGCAGTAGATCCACATCATGGCGGATCTGAAGATTTGAAGCGATGGGTGGATGTGGCTCATTATTTCATACCGCTAAGCGATCTTGTATCGACAATACACCAAACTAAGTATGAAAATAATGATGTAGGAGCATTGGGCGACAATGATGAAGAACTACATGCTCGCTTAATGAGACGGCTGGTCAATGGTGTTTATGAAACAAAAGACCAAGAAAAAATAGGTGAACTTTTCACTTTCTTGTCAAAAAACGAAGAACACTTTGATAATCTGATAAATTTATGTTTGTCCATATGCATTAACCAATATCCATCGGCTTTAACAGGCACCGCATTCGAGGCAGTTATTGACTGGTCTGAAAACGATGACTTGGATTTTTCAGAAAAGTTGTTGGTTGCTGAATTGGATTACAGGGCCAATGGATGTATAGATAAAGCTAAACCCTGGTTTGAAAATTTAGAACAGCCAAAACTTTATAAACATGGCGTTCATGGCCAATGGAAGAACTTAAGTCCATTCGCAGATAGAATTCGCCTTAATAGGCTACGAGCCTCGTTAGGCAAAGATGTTGACCCCGTCAAGATGGTTCCAAGCGAAAGTGACAAAAAGTACACAGGAAACGTGTTATTTGAACGTGCTTTAGTCAGGTTTTCAAGTATTTGGGGGCGAGGTTGGGCTGGAGAGAAGCTGCTACCGAGTTTTATTATTCAAGAGATAAAACCATCCTTTGAATTGTTAAGAAAGCCTTATAATCAAACAAGAGATTGGATTGGGTGGTATGAGTTTGAATCAGCAGCTGTAGATTACTTTAAATTCGCAATAAGGGCTACGTCTCAGCATGGACATGATTGTATCTTGGCATTAGCCGGTGCTTTTAGAAAAGACTGGGATAGGCGATTTTGGCCGTCTAGCTGGCGAAGAGAAATTGCTTTCACTTTGTATAGGAAGGGCTATGGCAGGGATGGTTTAGTTGGCGTACTGGAGCAAATAGAAAAAGAGATACCTGATTTCGACGACATTCACTCCAAAATATCCGAGTACTATGAACTTTCTATAATGTGGTCAAAGATTGGGGAATCTAATCGAGCGGCTAGCCTATTACCAAAAATCTTCACGGGATCTTTCGGAATATATCATAGGAAAGACAGGCAGTTTTCTCATTGGATATCGTGGTTAGGTAAGCTGATCAAGCAATATCCTGAATTGGCTTATGAGGAAATATGTCGATTTTCTTTGGCGTTAGTAGATTTGGAGCAGTCGGGAAATGGTCGTGGTACGCAGGAAGCAGGACTTGATCTCATCACTATTGCCACTCGTTGGAATTCGCAATATGGCTCAAAGCTTTTGAGATGGTTATTCGACCATAAAGGACTTGATTATGCTCCTGGTCTAACAGGATTGCTGTCTGGAATGCTTGATAGCTCGAGCCCGCCATTTAAAGAAATATCAGTAATGGCGAGAAAGCTACTGATTCCTTTCGAAGAGTACAACCCTTCGGATCTGCCAAAAAAATTAGTGTCTCGTTGCTGCCAATCTTCTGATGATGGTGTAGCGGATGAGGTAGAGGAACTTATTACATCTATTAAGACACATCTATTGCCTTCAAATCGATACTCATGGCTAGAAGGGGTAGCGCTTGGTGTCAGGGAGGCGGGGTTAGACAATAGCATTTATGCATCAATGGCGATTTCTACCCCTCAAGAAAAACATGTTACTCATGAACCCTCTTTGACATTGAAATCCGGGGAAAAACTTACAGATGAAGAGGCGCAGCTAAAAGTAAGTTCTTCTGAAAGCCTTTTTCAGCTTCTTCGAAATGTTGAATCCGTCGATTATTTTCGCTGGATGAATTTGATTCAACCATTTTTAAAAGGTATGAGTGCCCCTCAGTTGGAGGAACTTCATAAGCTATTAAAGCCATTTAAACCTGATAATAATGTTGTTTCTTGCATTGCAGGAGCACTGTCTTCACATGGTGAAGTGGAAAAAGCGAATAGCTTATTTGGAGGCTTATTCGATAACTCGGATCCTAAAGGCTGGGATTTAAATTGGGATGGAGGTTCTAGGCAGTCGATATTTAGAGCTCTTGTTGAAATTGATGCTAAACATTGGCGACCTAAAGCGCTGGCTTCTTTAGTTGATGATTATATTGGTGAATATAGGTATCCAAGTAGTTTAATTTGGAACTTAAAAGAAATTGTAGAAATTCTTTTTGAGGATAAAGATGTCCTGCCTATTTGGAAGGAAATCAAAGAACATGCATACCAGCTAGATGCTTTTGAACAAAAATCTGAGAAACCACCGGCACTGTTGGATGACATTGGCGAGAAGGAAGACGCTAGCTTACTCATTGAGTTTGCATTCGATATGCTTGATGTCGCCATTCCTGAGTTAGGTGATATGGCCCACCAAGCGATAGTGGATTTGTCTAAAATGAAAAAGAATTGGTCAGAAGTTAGTAGACAAATAGCTAATAGACTAGACAAATGTGGATTGACACAGATAAAAATGGTGTCTTTATTAAGTAGCTTCGCGAATGAGGCTAAAGAGTTAGTTCATCTGTTTGAAGGTGAAATATCTTCACTCTGTGCGTCGGAAGACTTCAGTGTGAGGATGATAGCTTTAGATTTGGCTAATAGGTTAGAAATAGAAGGCAAATTGCCTCCAGAAGAGCGCACAAAACTGCCCTTGGCATACGAACTAGAGTTACCAAAAATAAATAATAGCAAGGAAGCTATTCCTTTTTCTGCCATCCGACCAGGGGAAACATTTCCTGATGTTGATGATCCGATTGAGCTGCTTCGGCCTTTATTAACTGAAGCGAAGGTGGTGGCTAAATTGTCAAGCGTGTCATTTGAGAATTTGGCCTACAGAGCTTCCAATTTTATGAAAACTCTAGTTCCAGAAAATGCATGGGATAAGCAGGCGGAAGAAGCTTATAGGAATTGGATGGAAGGGATTGGGCTCAAACTGACTTATCATAGATTACGACCAAAAGTGGCAAAGCTGGCACTCTCTTATGTGATATGTGAGTTGTTGGATGCAGGGCGAATACCTCCCCAAGGAATAGAACTACTACGAGATATTTTTAAACGTAGTGATGAATTGTTATTAGCGCTTGAGCCCGGTATTCGACCTGATTGTATTGTTGTACCGAAGGCAAAAAATCGAGAGATATTCCATAAGCACGATGAATGGTTAGAAGATATTGAACAAAGCATTACGCAATTTGTTGATAGTATCGAAACAGGGAAACAAATTATTGGTGAACTAACAACCTGGCGCTGGTTAGATTGGGATTTACCAACTGAAATTCGTATGTCTACAGTCTGTCATCCAGAATGGAATAGCGATGCAGATGTTAAGTCACCCTTTACTTTATTTCCAAGCATGATGCGCTGGTCTGCAATCGATTACCCTGAGATCACTGCTACTAATGAATCATCACTGGTAATCTATGGTACAGGTTCATACATTGATCACGGAGGCCTTGAGTGGCTAGCGTTTAATCCATCTATAGCTTTTTCTCTGGGATGGTCTGTTTCAAACGAGGGGGTGTTCCGCTGGGTCAATGAGAAAGGTAATGTAATGATTGAAAGCATCTACTGGAAAGATGGTCCCATTTCTCGGCAACCTCCTAAAATGGATGATATTTGCTCGAATGGGTGGTTAGTCGTTGCTTCAGATGAAGCAATAGTGCAAATCCGGGAAAATATTGGTCATGCAGTTAAGGTTAATGCTGTGATACGGAGTTATGGCCGTAGTACATATGAGCCTAAAACCACCTCCAGTCAACGAAGAGTTAATTGGTAGTCACATTGGCATATGCGTGCGCTTGATAAGCTATTCCCTTGCCTAAATATGGGAATAGTAATAGTAAACTGTATCAGTAATACAGGATATCTCATTGAGTGGCTTTCTATGACAAAAGTTATCCGTATTTTTACTAATGTAAATATTTAGTCTAAGTAACTTTTGTCTAGAAGCTGGCCTCGGTGAATGACCGCAATTCTCGCATAGGCGTCTTTCAAATTAGATATAGTCCATTTTTCTCTGACAGCAGATCGTTTATTAGGGCTACAGAAGCTCTTGCAGCTGATATGAGCCAGTTGCTAACCTGGCTCATATTTATTTAAGGCTAAGCCGCTCGACAGTTGTCATTATGCCGATACGAACTCCTTGATAATTACACTATTTCGTATTTTCTGACTTCTCAAGCTTGAACGAAGTGAACTCTGCATCATGGATGTAAATACGACCCGTCAATTTATCTCCCAAACTTATCCATCCTCGGCCATAGTGAGTTGTGCCATCGTTATCTGCATCAGCTTCAAATGTGAAGTGTATAGCGCCATCACTTTCTTGAACGACATGTTCAATCG
>OJHC01000037.1_pt1 | contig 72567 bp, 62 predicted proteins | sample 1595091 | NCBI WGS metagenome assembly OJHC01 (sample SAMN05416829, study PRJEB24817) | seawater metagenome | isolation source: Sea water | place: Canada:Atlantic | collected 2013-07 | reverse complement strand
AAAAGCGTCACCAAGAACGGCTGGGAAGTGTCTAGAGAACTGGTGGCGATTCAATTTCTAAAGACGATCTTTACATCACAATTGCTGGAACTATCGGTGCTGTTGGGGAGGTGCCCGAAGTTCTTGATGGGATGAATTTGACTGAAAACGCTGCGAAGTTAGTTCGAATAGGCAGCCTGATAGATAAAAGGTTCCTTCTACTCTCGCTATCTTCTGGTTACGCGCAGGAGCAGCTTTTCGAGAAGGTCAATCAGATGGCGCAGCCTAAGCTCGCCTTGCATCGAATAAAGAGCACAGCACTGGCGATTCCTCCGATGAATGAACAGCAACGTATCGTAAAAAAAGTCGATGAACTTATGGCCCTCTGCGACCAACTCAAAGAGCGCCTAAATCAGGCTGGTGAAACCCGCTGCCAGCTGGCTGAAACCATCGTGGAGAGCGCCCTTCAATGAGGGGCCAGGGGAGAAACCATGGCAATCCAACAAGGCATTTGGCGTATCAACCCAGCGACGAGCAGTGCCATCGCCACACCAGAACGCCTCAACACCGCACGACTTGACGACGAAAACCAGCTGGAAGAACTGATCGTCCGGGATGTCTCCATCCTCAACGCCGATTGGCTGTTGATTGGCCGGCAGGTGCGCACCGCCTTCGACAAGCGCATCGACCTGCTGGCGCTGGATGCCAACGGCAGCGTGGTCATCATCGAGCTCAAGCGCGACAAGACGCCCCGCGACGTGGTGGCCCAGACCATCGACTACGCCTCCTGGGTGGAAACCCTGGAAGATTCGGATCTGGTGGATTGCTATGTGGATTTCGCCACCCGCCATCAACTCCCGAACGGCAGCATGGACACAGCATTCCTGTCTAAATTTGGCCTGCCTTTGTCAGACGTGGAGCTGAACGAATCCCACCAAATGGTTATCGTCGCCTCCGAGCTGGACGCCAGCACGGAGCGGATTATCAATTACCTGAACGACCGCCACGGCGTGGGTATCAATGCGGTCTTTTTCTCGGCCTTCAGCGACGGCGACCAACGCTATCTGTCCCGCGCCTGGATGATCGACCCCCAGGAAACTCAGCACCTAGCCACCACTCGTGGCGTCCGCGAATCCTGGAACGGGGAATTCTACGTCTCCTTCGGCGCCGACTACCGCCGAGACTGGGACGACGCCCGACGCTACGGCTTCATCAGCGCTGGCGGTGGTACTTGGTACTCGAACACCCTCAACATGCTCTCAGAAGGCGACCGGGTCTGGGTCAACATCCCCCGCACCGGCTACGTTGGCGTCGGCATTGTCACCGGTGAGCGGATACCTCTGTCCGAATTCACCATCGACGGCACACCACTCACCGAGCTGGGAAGCTCCGTTGATTACAAAGCCCTCGCAGCCGAACCGGACGACACCACCGAATACGTAGTCCCCGTCCGCTGGGAGCACGCGGTCCCCGCCAGCCAAGCCTTCACCGAAACCGGACTGTTCGGCAACCAGAACACGGTCTGCAAACCCACAACAGCCAAGTGGTCACACACCGTTGAGCGGCTAAAGCAGGTTTGGGATATAGTGGGTTCGGCGTGAACCGCACTTCAGCTCTTGGGGAATGAATGGCAGATCCAGTACATATAAAAGAGGTAATCCGACCGGCGGATCAAGGGCTTAGCCGCCCCTATCTCTGTCGTAGTTTCAGTGATGACCTTTACTATGTGAAAGGCAGAAACACTGACCCTGACAGCATGTACAAGGAATGGGGATGCGCTCACCTCGCAAGAAGCCTCAATCTGCCCATGCCGGATTTCTCTCTGGTTGAGCTGGATCCCGCTCTGGTCGAGGCGCTCCCTCCAGAATTAGCAGACATTGGCGCCGGTCTCGCTTTCGGATCCAAGGCAATCCGGAGGGCTGCCTGGTTCGAGCAAGCCTCAGTCAGCAGCATACTCAAAGCCCTACAACGTCGGGTTGTCGCATTTGACTGGTGGATTCAAAACTTGGACAGGAGCATCTATAACTCCAACCTGTTACTGGACGAAGGGTCCCTTGTTGTTATTGATCACAACAATGCCTTCGACACCGATTTTGACCCGCAGCAGTTCATTCAACAGCACATTTTCGCCGATGAAGGCAGAAATCTGTTCTCCGACTACATTGAGCGAGACGCGATACAGAATGAATTTAGACAGCTCGTCCCGGTTTTCAGCAAGGCTATCGCTGAGACACCGGAAGAGTGGAAATGGTACGATAGCGACGCTACAGTACCGAGCAATTTCGACGCACCGCACTGCGAAAGGGTTATAAAAAGGTGCATTGATAGTGGCTTTTGGGATATAAAATGAAGCGTCTAGCCTGCAAATACAGCGTTATTCAGTTTCTCCCCTACCCGGAAACCGGCGAGTTCGCTAACGTCGGTGTACTGCTGGTATGCGAGAAGACTGGGCTTTTGGATTTCCGTCTGGAAACCAAGCGGACTAGCCGTTACACCGCCTTCTTCCAGAATCTGGACGCGGGCCTTTACCGGTACGCCACCAAGAATCTGGCCGAGGAGATGAAGCGCATCCGGAACTTGACCGCCCATGGTTTCAAGAGCGATCTGATGGACGCCTTCCACAGCCTGACCCATCCCAGAGAGACCATCCTCCGCTTTGGTGTCCCCAGGGTTGTTCTGACAGAAAACCCTACTCAAGAGCTGGAAGACCTTTTCGAGCACTATGTCCGCCACGGTTTTGCCAAGGATGCCAATTACGAGACAGAGCTGGAGCGGAAGGTCAGAAATTGTCTCAATGAACTGAAACTTGCCGCCCCCTTCCGAAACAAGAAGGTGGGCAATGACCTGTACGCGGTTCAATTCCCTCTGGTTCAAACGCTTGGTAACAAGGCAACCAAGGCCATTAAGCCGTTTTACCTGGGCCAGCAAACCCCGAACGCCATCTACGACCACGCGGACCGCTGGATTGCCAAGCTGAAACGCCTGGAAGATATGGACCTCATGCCAGAACGCGTGCTTTTCGCGGTCAAGGGGCCACAGCAAGCTCAGATGAGCGATGCGGATGATTACAAGAAGCGCGACTTCGCCTTTCATGAAGTCCGCAACGAACTCGCCCGCTTCGCCGAGATTGCCCTGGATAAGGATGGCAACGGAATTCAGGCTATTCGAGACTTCGCTGTCCAGCAGGCTTGATCATATCAGCCCCACCCAGCGGTTCGACCTCTGAGGGTGGGGCACTTCAAATGGCACCCCATCTTCCAGGCCTGCCATCAGCGCTCACCAAAGCCCCCTCTAATCGACCAAGACGCGAACCCTGCTCCTGCCATAGTTGTTTGCCGTGCTGTTTCTTGTGGCCTTTGCCTCGCTCTTTCGCTAGATAGGAGCCCCGGTAAAACGCAGCCGCGTAGACCTCCTCATTACCTCTTTCCAACCAGTAATAGCAATTTTTCGGTGTGTAGGGCCGAGGCCAGTCCCAGCCTTCTGCTATGGCTTCCACCCGGCGTATCAACTTGGACGGATGGCGCACTTTATGTCTGTCTCAGCTTAGGGGGAGTGGACAATTCCACCTGCGCACCAAATAAAAGGCCCCGCTCACAAGAGCGGGGCCTTTTCGTTTCTGGCGTCCCTACACAACACCCACAACCTGCGCTACCGTGAAGCATAACTTCGCGGCCTGAGCGCCACTCCAACAAGGTTTCCCCTGTGCGTTTTTTCCTCTTGGCCATTTTGCCTTTACTGCTGGTCGGCTGCGACCAGACGCCCACCGGTCGCGACCAACTGGCGCTAGTACCAGAGTCTATGATGGCGGACTTTGGTCGTCAGACTTTTGTGCAGCTGCAGCAGCAGTTACCGGTGAGTACCGACGAAAGCGCCCGCCGAAAGGTGCAATGCGTGGCAGAGCACCTGATCAGCCGCATCCCAGCACGCTTTCCTGGTGCGACCATGCCGACCACCTGGGAGGTGGTGCTGTTCGCAGATTCCACACCTAATGCCTTTGCTCTACCCGGAGGCAAGATAGGCGTCAATGAAGGGCTGCTTAAGGTGGCACAAAGCGACGACCAGCTGGCCGCAGTGGTGGGCCATGAAATCGCCCATGTACTGGCCAAGCACGGCAACGAGCGGTTAACCCAGGAGTTGGGCATCAAAACAGTATTGTTCATCGTTGGGCTGTTCAGTGAAGGTGATGCAGATACCGAGAATATTCGGCAGGCCCTCGGCGTGGGAGCATATCTGGGGATTGCGCTACCGTTCAGCCGTAGCCATGAGCAGGAAGCGGACGCCATGGGCCTAGAGTTGATGGCCAGCGCGGGTTTTGATCCACGACAAAGCATTCAACTATGGCGCAATATGGCCGCCGCAGGCGGTGCCCAACCTATGGAGTTTCTCTCCACCCACCCTAATCACGACAGCCGCATCAAGGCACTGGAGGAGCGGATGGGGAACACCCTGCCGCTGTATCATCAAGCGTCGCCGGTGAACTGCGAACGCTAATCGCATCACAGTCGGCGTTGCTGCGAACAACAACCATTAGCTAGCCACCACGACTTTCAGGGAGACCGCCTTAACCTCCGGCAGCCAATCATCGTCCTTCATAGTCACAGGCTAAAAAGGGAACTTGGGCGGAGAACCTCAGACGTGAAGACCCCAGAGACGCTTCCGGGGCTTCCTTCCCTGTTATCCTGAAGGCGGAGGCCGGGCAACTCGACTTCTCCACACCCGCACTGAACACGCGAGTAACCGGCAAGTGTTCACTCGCTAGTAATTCATTCTCCCCCCCGCGAATCCGTTAATCTTTCTCTCGAATGCGCTCCACAATCTTGGTGGTGGAGATGTCATCGATGAAATCGAGCACTTTTACCTCACCACCATAGCTTTTCACAAATTCGTGGCCCACCACCTGGTCTACGCTGTAGTCACCGCCTTTCACAAGAACATCTGGCTTAATGGACTCCAACAGCGGCTCCGGTGTATCAGTATCGAAAGCCACCACCCAGTCCACCGCCTCCAACGCAGCCAAGACGGCCATGCGGCGCTCAAGCGGATTAATAGGCCGACCCGGCCCCTTCAACCGTCGAATCGATTCATCACCGTTTACCGCAAGCACCAAGCGGTCCCCTTGCCGACGAGCCGTATCCAAATACCCCACATGACCGGCATGGATAATGTCGAAACAGCCATTGGTGAAAACGATTCTCTCGCCCTGGGCGCGAGCATCCTCGATGGCAATCAGCAATTGCGCTTCGCTCATCACGCCACGACCGGAGCCTCCCTCTTGATGCACCGCACGACGCAATTCGGGAGCGGAGACCACCGCCGTGCCCAGTTTCGCCACCACAATGCCAGCGGCAATGTTGGCCAAGGCCACCGCATCTTCCATGGCGGCGCCCGCAGCTAACGACACCGCCAGCACCGAGATCACCGTGTCCCCCGCGCCAGTGACATCGAATACTTCACGGGCCCGGGCCGGCAGGTGCAGCTCTGGCAGGCCATCACGCAACAGCGTCATCCCCTTCTCGCTACGGGTCACTAGCATTGCTTGTAAATCCAGATCACGGATCAGCTGCTGCCCTTTGGCAATCAGGTCTTGTTCATCCTTCACAGGCCCCACCACCGCTTCAAACTCACTAAGATTCGGTGTCAGCAGGGTCGCGCCGCGATAAGGCTCAAAATCCGTGCCTTTGGGGTCTACCAATACCGGCACACCGGCATCCCGCGCTAGGGCGATGAGCCCAGGGCAATCTCGCAGCGCGCCTTTAGCATAGTCAGACAGCACCAGCACGCCACAGTGGGCCAGCTGCCGTTTTACCTGCTCTGCAAAAGGGGCGGGGTCCTGATGGTGGAAGTTTTCTTCGAAATCCAGTCGTAGCAACTGCTGTTGGCGGCTAATCACGCGCAACTTGGTAATAGTCGGCAAGCCTGCCACTTTCTGAAAATGGCAGCCCACTTCTGCCGCCGCCAGGCGTTCCTCCAGAATAGACGCCGCCTCATCATTACCGGTCACCCCGACCAATTCCGCGCGGGCGCCCAACGCCGCCATGTTCAATGCCACATTGGCGGCACCACCAGGGCGATCTTCTAGCTCGGTCACGCGCACCACAGGCACTGGCGCCTCCGGTGAAATACGGCTGGTGGGGCCGTGCCAATAGCGATCCAGCATGACATCACCCGCCACCAGAACACGGGCTTGGGCAAAAGAAGGGATGTGCGGGTTTTGCATCAATGTCTCCAAAAGACAACAGAGCCGAATTGCCCGCAATTGTAGCATAGCGGTGGAGGCAAACAGGTTCTGACAGTACACTTCGCGGCACGCTGCTACCTGCTGACCGGGTACAACAATTACGCATCGCCACGCTGTCAGGGTATCATTCAGCAACTCTTGGCCAATTTCGGAGCAACAGGACACTCTATGCCGCCACTGCCCCCCAACATCATGCAAGGTCGCTGGTTACGCTGGTGGCTGACATTGTCATTTGCGGTGATGTTCAGCGGCGTATTCCTGTTCAACTCCCGCATCGGCCTGCTCAACGTGCTTGATGTGCTGTTCTTTCTGCCCGGGCTGACCCTGCTTACCCGCGCGGTGGTCAGTGGCGACCACCGACTGATGACCTCGCCCTTTCTGGTTCCGCTCTATCTGTTACTCGCCTGGGCCCTGCTCAGCCTGGCCTGGGCGGAGGAACCCAACTCCTCGCGGACGGTGCGCGGCGTGGTGCAAATCGTGGTCATGGTGGGCCTGTTCCGCTGGTTGCACCTCTATTTCCGTAACACCTTCAAGCAAGCCATGGCCAACGGTGCCCTGTGCGCCATGGTGGTGGCCACGGTGGTGATGGTCAGCTATTACACCACCCAACCGTTCAGCAGCCCTCTCTTCAGTGAGCCTGCCAACCTGATTTTCCGCATGCCCTCGCTTGATCCCTCCCTGGCGCTGATGGCCATGGTGGCACCGACCTTCATCCTGCTGGCACAGGGCATGGAAGAAGGCGCATCCGGCAAAGGCGGTCGCCGCCTGGTCGGCGCGGGTGTCGGCTTCGGCTTTTTATGCCTGACGTCTTTGCCGCTGGGCTTGATGAGCCTCCTGTTTGCTGTCGCCTGGCTGATCAGCCGGGGCTCTCGCCGTTGGCTCAGCCTGATCCCGCTGGCCGCCGCCTTCTACCTGATGCTGCAGGGCAGCCACAGCGTGACGGTGAGTAATTATTTTGCTCACCCGCTGATCGGCAATGGGCTGAACCACGAAACACTGAATGGCGTGCTGGGGCGGAACGACAGCCATTTGCTGACGCTTGCCCATCCGCGCAATATCTTTTTGCTGCTGATCCACGGCCTGGGGCTGATCGGCCTGGTGCTGTTTGTCGCCAGCTGGGTGAGCCCGTTTACCGCGCTGCTGCAGCGCCAGATCAACTGGCATGACAATGCGGCCTACACCATTGCTGTGGTGCCCGGCCTGTGCATGACTTACGCGGCCGGCGCCTATTTACTGGTGCCGTTCCAGGCCAGCTGGCTCAGCCTGTGGCTACCGTTAGCGCTCTTGCTGGCCCGCCTCAGTGAGCGCCCCGCCATCCGTCCGAACAGCCGCTGAGAACCTCATGGGAAAACGCACCAACCGGCCCTCACGGCTTTCCGACCCTCGTCTCTACCCTAGCTGGCTGGGGGCAGGCGTTTTCTGGCTGATCGGGCAGCTGCCCTGGAATCTGCTGCTCGCCGCAGGACGAGGCCTTGGCCGTCTCGCCTGGCATCTGGCAAAAAAACGCCGTCATGTTGTGCAAACCAACATCCGGCTTTGTTTTCCTGAATTACCCCCCCAAGAGCAGGAAGCATTGGCCCGCCGCTGTATGATCAGCACCGGTGAAGCCATTCTGGAAATGGCCGGCAGCTTCAGCAACCACCGTATCAAACTGGGCGAACGACTGACCATCACAGGCATCGAGCACATCAGGAGTGCTCAAGCGGCGGGGCAAGGGGTGTTATTGCTGGGCATGCACTTTAACAGTGTGGATGTGGGCTCGCGCCTACTGAGCTACGCCCTGGATATTAATGCAGTCTACCGCCCCAACGACAACCCGGTGATTGACCGCCTGATTAACAAAGGCCGCCAAAAATACGTGGAAGGGATCGTCGATCGCATGGATATCCGCCAAATCGTGCGCCTGCTGAGAAACGGAAGAGTTGTCTGGTACGCCCCGGATCAGGACTATGGCACTGCCCATGCGGTCTATGTGCCCTTCTTCGGCGTTCCCGCCGCCACCATTACCGCCACCAGCCGCATCGCCCGCATGGGCAAGGCCGCAGTCATCCCTTGCGCGCACTATCGCTTACCCGGAGGTCGATACGAGATCGAATTCGGCGCGCCACTCGACGGCTTCCCCAGCGGCGATGAAGAAGCGGATACCGCCCGCATCAACCAAACCATTGAGCATTATGTCCGCAAGCACCCGGAACAGTATTTGTGGGTTCACAAGCGATTCAAACACCAGCCTAGCAGCAAAAAGGTTTATTAGATGTTACAAAACAACCACCAAAAGGCGTTTATTTATTTAGCGTTATCTACCGCTGGATTTTATTCACTTCTAGGGGTGATTTTTAGCACGGGAAAAATAATCGCTTTTTTTGAAGTACTCTGCCTGCTCCCCCTTATATTGTGGGCCATCATAGACCGAGGTAAAACTCTCACGCCACTTTTGAAGACCCCTATTGCAATTTCTCTAGCAGCCTATATAGCCTATTTCCTAGTCTCAAGCACTTGGTCCAGCAACCCTGTCCACCATGGTTACTGGAACATGGTCCGATTCTCTCTATACTCATTTATTTTTTTCGCCATTGTGGCGACAATGCTCCATCTTTCAAATAAAAGCCAAAAAATAAAAATAGCCACCTTTGTACTAACTATCGGCTCAATAACAGGCCTCTATGCACTTCTAAATTTCTACCCCATCCAGGGAAACCAGCTGACAGAAAGATTTTATATGACTGGACGGATAAGCCATGCCATCCATGGATTGTATTATTTTGCGCTTGTTGCTATCTTGGCTTTTGCCATATGGATTAAGTCGCAAAACAAAAAAGCGTTAGTTGCACTTTCCATCTCCGCCATTTGTTTTTATATGACAGAAAGTCGGGGCCCCTTCATTGCCTTGGCTGGTGCACTCGCTGGAATTGCTCTGCTAACGTCAAAAAAAATACCGATTAAATCTATTTTTATTTTCGCAACCACGACATCTACCTTCTTTGCTATTGGTCTGTACAACTGGGGCATAAACAGAGGCTCCTCAAAAAGGCTAATAATATGGGAAAGCGCACTGGAAAAAATCAATGACGCCCCTATCTTTGGACATGGAAACGATCTTCTCAATATTGTCTACAGAGATGAATATGAGCAGGTTCATGCACATAATATCTGGATTTCACATTTATACTGGGGCGGCGTAACCGCAGCAATATTACTATTGATTTGCTATCTCTTCCTCATCAGAACATTTTGGCTATCACGAGACTCCACTCTTGGCATGACAGGACTTGGACTTACAGTTTTCTCACTACTGGCTTTAGCTACCTATGGAAATATATTAGTTTCCAGCCCAGGGGATCTTTGGTTTGTATTCATTATACCCTGCGGAATGGCATGCTCTATAGAACTCAACAAAAAAATGGGCAACCCAAATGAGTAAGCGAATTTACATTGTACTAACCAGCTTACACATTGGAGGAATCACCAGTGTTATCAGCAATCAAATAGATTCTTTTCACAAATCTGGGGCGGAGGTTCACTTAGTCCTTTTCAGACACTCTAGTGAAACCACTCTCCCGAATAATTGCAAAGTACACATCCTAGACCTTCATGACAGAGACGCGGGGATAATCCCAAGGCTTGCATACAATATATTAAGGGGCACCCACAAAGGCCTAGGAAACCCCTTAAGCTCTTTTATTTACACTAGGTCTATGAATAATCTAATAGCGCGTGAAGGAGAAGCTGATGGCATTTTCATTCACTCTATAAAGGCATGTTCATCACTCAGAAGCTTCAATCACCCAAAGAAGGTGACGATCCTACATGCAATTAAAAGTGAAATGCTAGCCAAGCACTCAGGAATAGCCCTTTATATAAGAAGAAATGCAATTCGAAAAACATACACCAATAGCATAATCGTCGCCGTCTCCTGGGAAATAAAAAAAGACTTTATGCTTTCTTACAACATCCCCAGCGAAAGAATACATATAATTCATAACGGGATAGACACACACGCAATCAAGAAAAAGGCCAAAACCTACAGCCCGCCAGTTAAAGCCCCATATCTTGTTTATATAGGGAGAATGGAAAAAATAAAGGGCCCCGACATTTTATTGACTGCTTTCATGAGCATCAAAAGAAACGACCTAAAGCTTGTATTTATAGGAGGGGGAAGCCTTTTAAATCACCTAAAGGAGAGAGCACTTAATGCAGAAGGGAAAACCATAATATTCACTGGCCCCTTAGAAAACCCTATGCCCTACCTACAAAAAGCGACTTATTCAGTAATGCCATCCAGAAGCGAAGGTCTAGGGATGTCGGCTCTAGAGTCGTTAGCCCTCGAAACTCCAGTAATAGCCAGCGACCTTGATGTATTTTCTGAATTTGAGAGCGAGGGGTTATTATTTTTCAAAACCGAAAACCATGAAGATCTTACAAAAAAAATAGAAGAACTAGCCCTAAATAGGCCAATGCCTGCCCAGCTGAGCAAAAAATTCGACATTGCTCTATCGGCAAAAAACTACCTAAACATCATTTCTTAGCAGCAGCTTTCAAAAACTTACGCATATATGAAACCTTTAAAATACTAGGGAAATATATTTTTATCGCTTCCAAATATGCCTTAATCGCCTCAGAGTACATGTCTTGATGATAATAAAGTCGTGACATTTCAAGAAATCGGTATGCCAAAAAGGGATTTTCATATTTCTTCAATGACGCAGGCAGCAAATCATTTTCAAAAAGAATTGAAGCAGCAGCATAGCCACTCTTAATATTCATATCGATATTTCCTCGAAGACTTTCACCATGCCTTCGAGTAAAAACCATAATCTTATCTACGGAATAGACTCTTCCAATAGCAACCAGCAATGAATACATAACGGCATCCTCCCCATTGTGCACTCCCAAAGGAAACCTTATTGCCTGAAAAAGCTCTTTTCTTATCACCGATGAGCCGACACAAAGGCCTTTAGCATCTGAAAAAATAGTTTTCTTGAAAATCTCGTCTCTAAGCCTAACCCCCCGATGCGGAATCTTAGGCTTTTTCTTGATGTCATCCTGAAAAGGCTGGTACCCACCAAATACCATATCTGCATCATCAAACTCGTCTAAAGCCAAATCCATAGCACAGACAGCCCCCTCAGCTAGCCTATCATCTGCATCCAAGAACCATAGAAACTTGCCCCTTGCTTTAGCACCCCCAGCATTCCTTGCCGCTGAGGGGCCCTGATTTTCCTGACGAAAAACCCGCAGCCGCTTGTCCAAGTTAGCTTTGACTATCAATACATCCCATGTTCCATCCGTCGAACCATCATCAATGACCACCACCTCAACATCATTGCGAGAAACAGACTGTTCCAACACAGAGTCAATCGCGCACGCGATATAACCAGCATAATTATAAGCGGGAATGACAAATGAATAGCGTATGGCATTATCTTTATTCTTCATCGACCTTCACTGTTCCTCACAACACAACCTGAAAATAACTGCTACAATATTTTCTCGTGCCAGTTTCTACTGGCCCAAGAACGTGATCATACAAGAGCGATTCATGACCGTAGTGACATTCACCTATATCGCCAAGGGCATCGACGAGAGCTCTCTGCATAATAGCATGCAACGTTTACTAGAACGCGGGCCAGACTGGCGCATCATCAAGGAAAACCACCGTAACATTATTGCCTATCAGGATTACGGTCGCCTCTATTTCAAAAGCTTCAACAACAACCGGCTCAAGGAAAGTCTTAAGCGCGTAACCGGAGGCAGCCGAGCCTGGAGAACCTTTAAAGCCACAAAGAGTCTGGAGCAGGCGGGCTGCCTTGCTCCGCAGGTTATCGCCTGCGGTCACTATGAGGCATGCGACTTCGTTCTCATGGAGGACCTGACCGGCCCTCAACTAATGAACGCCATTCATAGTTACTTGCAGACACCAAGCACAGCACAATGGAGAAAGATGCTCTTCCGAACTCTTGGATTGACGGTTGGGCTGCTCCATTCATACGGCCTGGTTCACGGCGACCTGCGACCTAATAATGTCATTATTCACCCCTCCGAAAAAGGGTACCAAATTGGATTCATCGACAATGAAAGAACACGCAAACCTATCCGCTTCAAACGCGAACAGAAACGCAACCTTCGTCAGATCATGCTTCTAGGTGATCGCTATATAACAAAAGCCGAGCGAATCAGCTTTTTTGCAGCCTATTTCTCTCGCATGTCATGCAGCCCCGCTGTTCGCAGAAGCCTTTATCGTCAAACGCTTGCGGATGTAGCAGCCCTATTTGAACAGCGCCCACCAGGCCAAGGCACCGAATCTCCTGAAGAGCTATGGTGGCTGCTGAGGGACCTATCACCAGCCCCCGTACCCAGACGAAAATGAGACCCGCTCCTGCAACAGTTGCCGCTGACACTGCTGCAGTCTGGCTCCATTGCCGTAACCCTGCCAGAACGCCACGTCGGCCTGTTCGTTAGCCTTTATGCCACTGCGCTGATTTCGATACGACGTTCGCCGCAGCGACTTTAATGCTCTTCGGTAGCTCCAACTATTACCCGTACGGCTTTTCTCGCGGTCCAGCAACACCAGCTCTCCATCATCCAGAAGTAAATCCTTGGCCCTGCAATCGTCAAAGAACCCGCAAGCATGAAGACGCCCCACCAGAAAACCGTAGCGCTGCCATAACTCACAGTCCACACCAAGGACATCCTCAAGCAAGGGAACATCAAGCGCCTCCGTGACCATAACCCCTTTTACAGGCACCCCGAACCGAAAAGCGCTGCCCGCCGCAACAACTGGGACTACCCGAAATCCTTCGCTGACCAGCAGACCTAGATTCCGTGCTTCCTGCTCCGGCATAGAGCACCACTGCCCTCCCCCACAAACCCGATCCAGCAAACGGCCAAACCTCTCTCTGCACGACTCTTTTCTGTAATACGTACGGCCATCCAGATGGAAGCGCACTACCTTTATCCTGTCACCGTCGGACACCACATCCCCTCGGCACCACAGCTTTTCCCCAGACAACCCGGGCTCCACATGCCACCGCCAATTCACCAGTAATGCCCTTCCAGAATTTGTCCGATACGCTGTTTCATTCGCTTGGGGTGCTCATCTCGATAGCTCCGGAATCGTCCCGGCACCAAATACTTCTCTGACAACCAGGCTACAAAATGCTTCACCAACTCTGCGTCGTATACCCAGCTCCCCGGAGAGGATATCAGCTGACTCAATGCCTCTTCTGAGGCTGCATGGGAGACAAGTTCAGGAATATTATAGAAGGCATTTCCCAGCGTAAGCACTGGACGCCCAAGAAGCAAACTCTCTATCCCTACCGTTGAATTTATAGTGATGACAAGCCGCGCCCCCTCTATCAGCTCTTGAGTATCGTTTGCGTTTGCGAACAAGATCCGCGAATGATTAGCATGAAGATGCTCATAGGATTTCTTGGCAGAGGGATGCTCCTTGATGACAAAGCACCACCCTTCCGGGAGAAATGGAATACAACGCTCAAGTATCTGGTACAGAGACTCCATGCTATCGACCCACGGAGAATGAAGCAGAATCTGTGTATCGTCATACACCTGAAAAGGGACAAAAATATAGTGTCCAGGCAAACTCACCGGCTCACCAACGGGCTTCCTGGGAGCTCTTTTTACCAAAGTTGCATCGACATCCTTAGATGGATGGTAGCCACGATAGAAAAAAGGGTCGCGAGGAACGGCTCCGTTATAGTTCACCCCTTTTCCATCTATCGCGGTGGTATCAGGCAAACACCCAAGCTCCATATAAAGAGGCTGAATACCCTGTTCACGAACATAAGCCAGTACAACTTGTTGCTTATAATGGGCGCCATTCATCACCACCAGCCCATCCGGGATACGATTTCTGCAGAGGCCTTTTATCGCCGCCAAGCATCCAGTACTTTTCAGAATCAGGCCAAACCGGAATAGCCTACCCGCCTTTTCACCATTCAGCCTTCCCTTCTGAACACGAAAAGACAACCACTGGTCCCATAAATGACGACGACGCAATAGCCAGACCAAGGCAGATAGCCTCCCACCCCATCCAGGGTGCTTAGCATTAACTACCACCCCGTCAACAGCCATATCATGCTTAAGACGGCCGAAGTACTTTTCCTGGTTACGGCTCATTGCCAAAAAAAGAAGCCAGAACGGAGCACTGTTAATCGACATGAAACCCTCAAAAATCAGACTGATACGTTATATTTCTTACGATGCCGGCGAACAAATTTCGCATAAAATGGTGCCATGCCTTTCTCAACGTCAGCAACATCCACACCTAGATGCATTGAGTATTGGGAAAGCCAGTATTTGACATGATCTTCAGGCAAACCAAATTCCCGGGCGTTCACCACAAATCTCGCTACATCACGACACGCCTTAGTGAAAATTGCGATTTTAGGCTTTCGCATCCCATCCAGATCGATCAGATAAAATAGCCCGTCACCAGCAACCATGAAATTAGCCCACTTCATGTCATAGTGGACAAAACCGTTCGCATGAAGCTGTGCGGCAACTTCAGCGGCTTTTCTCATGACCTCTTGTGCACCACCCAGCGACTCAAATCTGTCTTCAAAAAAGTGGTTTCTCAGGTCCTTCCCGCCTTCCAACCCTTCACACATAAACCAGGAATCCAGTTGAAAGCCATCTCGACACATTAGACAGGCTGACGGCTGCGGAACACTCACTCCCTCCTCGCGAAGACGAAAACTCAACTCAAACACACGCCCCCCCCTGGTCCAGCCAAGTAACGCCAGGAGCACTCGGAACAATGAACGCGAGCGATAACGCTTCACAAACCAGGCATGCCCCTTTTCATCATTGATCAGGCGGGCCTCCACTTTCTCAGAAACCTTGATCTCTCTACCGGCTGTCAACCATCTCTTCACCATGTCCAAATTATCGATTCCTGCCACAGGTGAAGAGTCAATAAAGCGCAATAGCCCATGCGGAAAGCGCCTGATCTTCACTCCTTTACGAACCACTTGGGCGCCTCCCTTCCCATATCCTTTTTATATAGCTTCTCAGCTCTCACTTGTACCGCAGACCAGAACCAATAATCGTTAATCATTGTCTCTCTCCAACTAACCCCGCTATATATGGCCATGGCCCGGAGAAGATCCCGCTGAGTCAACCCGACATCCATTGCCGAATAGAACAGCCCGGCAATGTCCTTGACCGCCCAGCGCCGGGGCACTTGCTTTCTCAGGCCGGCTCGATGGAGATCAATCAAGTGACATTTAACCTCCTCGATAGACTCGCCATATTCAAGGGTCTTCGGCATCAGCATGAAATGACACAGATAGAAATCCCGGTGGTTAATACCACAACCATGCATTGTTTTGGCCATTGTCATGACTTTCTTCAACAACCGCCGCTTAACTGGAACAGGTGGCGGACTTGAAGGCCAGTCCATACAGTAATCTTCAAGGCTGACCGCGCCGGACAAATCATCGGTTATTAGGAAGCTCTCAATTGCTGCCGGTTTTTTTCCCCTTCGTCCATATGCCGCCGGAGTCAATGTTTCCAGACCTACTCTGGCTAACAAAAGGCAGGCGAGATATTCGTTTTTTGCACTGGTGACAGGCGCCCTTCCCTGCAACAAGTTCTTGAGGACCTCAGCCCAACCAACTCCCTGATGATATTTCAGAAAGTAGGATCTCCCTTCATGTACAAACCGCAACGTCCTGCGCCCTTCCTTGTCACGGAAGATTTCCCCGTCGATAGAGCGGACCCGCTCAAAAGGATCGCTACCCTTCCAGCTTTGCTGGAACTCCTCACGTAAAAACAGTTCTGTCACGATGACTCCAGGCAATTGAGCACAGTAGCCGGCAATTGATAGAGGCTTCCCTGTTCTGCGTAGGCCAAGCCCGCTTCGGACCAGCGGCCAGGCAATCTCCTCAGCATATCCGCAAGCACGGCATCTAGAGATTTTTGGCAAAACGGTGAAGCGATCACCTCACCGGAACCTGCCTCTTTTACATGACGAGCATAGCCGCAAGTATCCGTGGTCAGCACCGGTAGCCCGGCGACCGTGGCCTCAAGTAACACCATTCCTGCCGACTCACGATAGGCCGGATGCAGAAGAAGGTCCGCCGCCTGCATCAGCGCAGGCACATCATCGCGCGGCCCCAACACCATCACCCGCTCTCTTATGGCCGGATCCAGTTTACGCAGGTACGGAACAGAATCGTCATTGCCAACAATCATCAACCGGGTAGATGTCGGCGTAGTGGCGAAGGCCTTTAGCGCTCGGTCCAGCCCCTTGACCTTGAACCCCGAGCCAAGGAAAAGCACCAGGGTCTCATTAGCGTTCACTCCCAAGGAACCCCGGACTTCTGCTCTTAGTCGTTCATGATTCTCCGGCTGACGCCGGTCCTGCTCGATACCTGGGGGCAATACCGTGTAACGGAATTCCGGCAAGGCATAGTGAGCCAGATACTCATCACGCTGATCGTCATTGAGGAACAAAAATAACGGCGAATCACCAGCCACCATTTCCTGCTCTAGCTTCAGATAAGTCGCATATCTGGGCAGCCAACGCACCGGTGTCGGCTTACTTTTTACGTGCTCGGCAAAACAACTGTCCGCGGCGAAGTACACGTCCAGACCCGGCAATCGATTAAAACCCAGTACCCGGTCGAATTCTCCCGTCTCCCGGGCGGCCAGCACACCCTTGGCAAAGGACCGCATACGACCGTGGTTACTGCCACCGGAAACGGCAATCCGCTGCACGTTTACCCCATCGATGGCATCACCATGCCAATCACTGACCAGAGCGACGACTTCATGGCCACGCCTCACCGCTTCGCGAGCGATACGGGCGAAATCCCGCTGCAGACCGCCATAGGGGAAGTAGTGATAGAGCACCATAGCCAGTTTCATGCGGTGCGCCTCCGCAGTTCCCGCCACACCTGTTTCGGTTTCAGGCTGCTGAAACAGGGCGGTTCCACGCCCTTGCCCAGTTCACCGCGATAGGTGCATTTTTCCTGCACGCAGGGTGCGCAGGGAAAATCCGCAGCCAGGGAATGCGCTTGAATGCCACGCACCCCGGTCAATACCGGATCGGTGGGACCATAGAGCGCTACGCCGGGCAAGCCGGCGGCGGCGGCCAGGTGGGCCAGGCCGGTATCAACGGCAATGAACGCATCCCAACCGAGCAATTTGTCGGTGAGCGCATCCAGCCCCATTTTCGGTAGTACCCGGGCGCCATCCAGCCCTTCGCTCAGGCGCTGGGCACGTGATTTTTCTACATCGTTGCCCCAGGGCAAAAAGACCGTATGGCCTTCACTGGTGGCCAGCTCCAGCAGCTGACGCCAGAAGGCTTCCGGGTAATGCTTGGTGGGCCAGGTGGTGCCATGGCAGAACACCAGCTGTGCCGGACGGCTCAACGGTGTGGGCACATGGCTGCGTGGCAGACCGTAATCCGGGGCATCGTCGGGCAGCTCGTAGGACAGCGCCTGCGCAAACAGTTGTCGCACCCGGTCGATGGCATGCTTCCCCTTCGCGACTGCCAGGGGATGATCAAGTGCCCGGGCGGACAGCCCTTCGCGGGCGGAGAGTTTGTTCAGACCGAATTTCGGCCCCCGCGCCAGGCGGGTGACGAAGGCGCTCTTGATCAGCCCCTGGGCATCAATCACCGCATCGTAGTCAGTGGCCTGGAGCTTGAGCTTGAAGTCCGCCCACTCACCGGAGCGGCGAGCCTTGAGGGGATGCTTGCGCCAGCGGCGCAGGGCACAGGGAAACACCTGATGCACCGCCGGGTGACGGCGGGCCAGATCGGCGAATGCCTCTTCCACCACCCAGTCCACCTGCAGATCGGGAATGGCCGACAGGGCATCGGTCAGCGCCGGCAGGGTGTGAATCACATCCCCCATAGAGGAGGTCTTGATCAGAAGCACGCGCATGTCAGGACCCGTCGATTCGTTCAGGCATCCGCTGTTTCCAGTTGCTCCAGAGCCTCAATAACCTGCGAGGGTGGCAGCTGGCGCAAGCAGTTCAGGTGACCCAGCGGGCATTCACGCTCGAAACAGGGACTGCACTCCAGCCCCAATCGTACCACTGCCACCCGGTCGCCCAGGGGCGGCGTAAAGCCAGGGGACGTTGAGCCGTAGACGGCCACCAGTGGCCGCTTCAGGGCGGCCGCAATATGCATCAGGCCAGAATCATTGCTGACCACCGCCATGGTGGCCGAGAGCAGGTCCACGGCCTGCTCCAGGGACGTATTCCCTGCCAGCACCACCGCATGCTCATCGGCGCCGTTCGCCAGCGCTCCGACGATCACATCGGCCACGGGCTGGTCTTTCCCGGAACCAAAGATCCATACCTGCCCGCCACGCTCGATCCAGTGCTGGGCCACCGCGGCATAGTGATGCTCTGGCCAGCGCTTGGCCGGCCCGAATTCAGCCCCGGGACACAGTCCCAGCACCGGGCGGTCCAGGTTGAGATTATGCGCCGCCATGGCCCCATTGCGGGAATCATCGCTGACCTGCAAGTGTGGAGCGGCAATCTCATCCAGCCCCGGAACCGGCGCACCTTCCGGCAATGCCAGCGCCACAAAACGCTGCACCATCAAGGGGTAGCGTTCCTTGTCCAGTTTGCGCACATCGTTGAGCAGCCCATAGCGCATTTCGCCGCGCCAGCCCGTTCGCACCGGGATCTTTGCCGAGAACGGCACCAGCGCAGACTTCAGCGAGTTCGGCAGCACATAGCTTTGCTGGTAATCACCACGCAGGGATTTGCCCAAAGCATGCCGCTCACCAAGGCGTAAATCACCATGAGCGAACGGCAACGCCAGCGCTTCACGCACCTCCGGCATGCGCGACAGCAACGGCCGACACCAGGCCGGCGCCAGCACATCAATGGCACAATCAGGATATTGGCGACGCAGTTCAGAAAGCAGCGTCTGCGCCATCACCATGTCGCCGACCCAGGACGGGCCGACGACAAGGATGGCGGAGGGCGAGTCGGTCAAGGTAGCCGCCATTCGCCTGTTTAGCTCACGTAAGTGAGCCAGTCTCCGTAGTCGTCATCGAGTTTGCCGCGCACCAAATCGAAGTACACCGCCTGCAATTGCTCAGTCACCGGGCCACGCTTGCCGGCACCGATAATACGGCCATCCAGTTCGCGAATCGGCATGACTTCAGCCGCGGTACCGGTGAAGAACGCTTCGTCAGCAATGTAGAGCTCGTCACGGGTAATACGCTTCTCGCGCACCGGATAGCCGCGCTCCTCGGCCAGCTGCATGATGGTTTTACGGGTAATTCCATCCAGGCAGGAGGTCAGCTCCGGGGTGTAAATGATGCCATCGCGAACCAGGAACACATTCTCACCGGAACCCTCCGCCACGTAACCCTCGTTATCCAGCAGCAAGGCTTCATCCGCGCCGCCAGACAGCGCCTCATTGAGCGCCAGCATGGAGTTCATGTAGTTGCCGTTAGCTTTCGCCTTACACATGGTGATGTTCACATGGTGACGAGTATAGCTGGAGGTTCGCACCTTAATACCCAACTCCAGCGCCTCCGGCGACATGTAGGACGGCCATTCCCAGGCGGCCACCATCACGTGCACTTTCAGGTTGTGAGCGCGCAACCCCATGCCTTCACTGCCGTAAAACGCCATCGGGCGCAGGTAGGCGTGAGGCAAATTGTTTTCGCGAATCGCCGACAGGTGCGCTTCATTGATCTGCTCCTTGGTAAAGGGCAGCTTCATGTTGAGGATATGCGCGCTATTGAAGAACCGGTCGGTGTGATCCTCCAGGCGAAACACTGCCGGCCCGCGATCCGTTTCGTAGGCCCGTACGCCCTCGAACACGCCCATGCCATAATGCAGAGTATGCGTCAGTACGTGGACCTTGGCGTCTTGCCAAGGAACCAACTCGCCATCCAACCAGATAAAACCGTCTCTTACAGCCATCGACATGGCAGTGATACTCCCAGTACTAAGGACCTTTGGGCGAACGCCCTACAGGTCGAACCAATGCTTCCAGATCGCTCGAACGCCTTCACGCAAATCGCGGAATTGGGTGTCGTCGACAATGGATTTTTCTTTACGCAACGAGGCGCGATGAGCAGCGGACCGGTAAGCCAGGTAGGCTTCCCGCAGCAGGCCGGCATCCTGAGCCGACATAATGTCCAATGCGGCCAGTGTTTCCAGCAAGCGCACATTATCGGTGAAGCGGGTGAGTTCACCGTGGGAGGAGGCCCATCTCAGAACCCCGTATTGCACCATAAATTCGATATCAACGATACCACCAGGATCCTGCTTTAGGTGAAAAGTGTCCGGCCTTTTATCGGCGAGGTGATCCACCATCTTGCTGCGCATGGCCAACACATCCTCGCGAAGCTTCTCATTAGGACGAGGGTCGCACAGCACCTGATGGCGAATATCATTGAAGCGTTTCCGGGCACGACTGCAGCCCGCCACCACGCGCGCACGAACCAGTGCCTGGTGCTCCCAGGTCCACGCATCATTACGCTGATATTTTTCGAACGCATCCATGGAACTGACCAACAAGCCTGCACTGCCGGATGGACGCAGGCGGGTGTCCACCTCATAAAGCTGGCCACTCATGGTGCGCGTGCCAATGATATGCACAATGCGCTGCCCCAAGCGGGCGTAAAACTGTTCGTTGGAAACGGATTTTTCACCGTCAGTCATGCCACCACTGGCGGCATCGTGCAGAAACACCAGATCCAGATCAGAATTATGTCCCAGCTCAATGCCGCCCAGCTTGCCGTAACCCGCCACCACAAAGTCAGGACTACATGGCTGGCCATCATCCCGTGACGGACGCCCATGGCGCTCCACCATGGGCTCCCAGGCCAACATCACGACCTGATTAAGAATACTTTCGGCCAGCCAGGTCAGGTAATCGCTCACCTTCATCAACGGCAAAACCTCAGTGACTTCCGAGGCAGCTACTCGCAGTAGATGAGCCTGTTTGAAGTTACGCAGCACTTCCATCTGCTGTTCCAGGTCGTCCTCCGCAACCCGCAACAACTGCTGACGCAATTCGTCATCTAACTCCGCCCGTTCCGGCGGCGAATAAAGGGTCCGCACGTCGAGCAGCTCGTCGAGCAACACCGGGTGCCGAGTGAGCCGCTCGGCAATCCAGGGGCTAGCACCGGACAGTTTTACCAACTGTGTCAGTGCGCTGGGGTTTTCCACCAGCAGCGCGATGTAGGCGCTGCGCCGTAGCACCGCTTCCACAAAAGCAATCAAGCGCCCTGCGGTCGTGTCACCGTGGCCCTGATAGCCCAGCGCTTCCAGCATTAACGGCATCAACCGGTCCAGCCGCTCACGGCTGATGGTCTGCATATTTTCCACCGCACGGCTGTCGCGGAAGTCACTCAACCTGGCGTAAACAGCCTCCCCATCTTGCACTCCGATGGCACTGAGCTGAGCCACCGCAGCCTCGTCATCAAGCTGCCCTAGCCACAAGTCCAGCAACTCCTGATCGGCGCCCTGGGCAGCATCGGTTTCCTGTTCCGGGTCGGCAATCACTTGGCTAAAATGATGGCGCACACTTTCCCGGTAGCGACGCAGCTTGCGCTCAAACGCTGCCCGAGCGGAAAAGCCCATGGCATAGGTCAAGCGCTGCCAGCCCAGCTCATCATCGGGCAGCCGCTGAGTCTGCTTATCCGCCACCGCCTGTAAACGATGCTCCACATCGCGCAGAAACAGATACGCCTCAGTCAACTCGTCGGCCACATCTTCGGGCAACAGCTCCAGCGCCACCAGCTGTGGCAGCACTTTGATTAAATTCGGCTCACGTAGATCAGGCAACTGGCCACCGCGAATCAGCTGGAATGCCTGAACAATAAATTCCACTTCACGAATGCCGCCTGCACCCAGCTTCACATCCGCCTGCATCCCCTTACGATTCACTTCCCTCTCGATCAGGGATTTCATTTCTCGCAGGGACTGGAACGCGCCGTAGTCGATATAACGACGATAGACAAAGGGATTTAAGCGTTTGATCAAGCGGCCGCCGGCCTCCAAATCGCCCGCCATCGGGCGCATCTTGATCAGCGCATAGCGCTCCCATTCGCGGCCCTGGGTTTCGTAGTAACCCTCCATGGCATCGAAGCCGATGGCCAAAACACCGCTCTTGCCCCAAGGGCGCAGACGCATATCCACCCGGAAAACGAAGCCGTCTGCGGTTGTCTGATCCAGCGCCTTAATTAACTGCTGGCCCAAACGCACAAAGAATTGGTGGTGGGTTAGCGCCCGGCGTTCACCTTCGATTTCACCCTCGTGCTCGTAGGCAAAAATCAGGTCGATATCGGAAGACAAATTTAACTCGTGAGCGCCCAGCTTGCCCATGGCCAGCACCACCAGCCGGACCGGCGTGCCATCCGGCCCCAGCGGGGTGCCGCAACGCTCACAGGCCCAGCCATACAATACGGTCAGCGCTTCATCAATGAGCGTATCGGCCAGCAGCGACAAGTCGGCCACGGCACTGTGGTAATCGCCTATCCTGGCCAGGTCCCGCCAAATAATGCGCACCATGTGGCGGTGACGCAAACGGCGCAGGGCCCGCTTGAGGCTGTCTTCATCATCACATTCAGCCAACAGCGCGCGCACTTCTTCTTTCAAGGACGCAGGCGCCAGAGCTTGGGTTAGATCACTGGCCTGCAGCCACTCTCCCAGCCCCGGATCTCGCTGAAACTGAGCAGCAACATAGTCCGATCCTGCCCACACACGGGGCAGATCGACCAACAAGGCATCGGGGATACGGTGTCCGGATTCAATAAAATGCTGCCAGTGCTGACTGACCAGCACCGACAGTTCATCCGGCAGAGAATCGTATTGGGGTTCGCTCATGGGCGGCTATTGTCGTACGGGGGAAGCAAAGCTACAAGCGGCAGAACCAAGCGGGAAGCTGCAAGCGTCCAACAGCGACACGGGAAAATGGCTTCGAAGACATTGCAAGCAAAAGTGCCCAGCGCTGAAACTTGCGCCGATCAGGGCAAACCCTCGGCGCGCGAGCTCCCGGCTGTTGATGCAGCGCGGAGCCACAGCCAGGCGGCTGGCGCTGTAGCTTTCGCGCCACTTGAGGCTTGCAGCAGCGTTTACCCCATCAAAATATCCTGGGATGGCGTCACCCGCATAACCTCTTCAATGGTCGTCAGCCCTTGGGCCACTTTCATGGCGCCACTGATTCGCAGGGGCTTCATGCCTCCTTTGAGTGAGGCCCGCGTCAGGGTTTCCAGATCCGCGCCACGGGTAATGTGGTTTTTCAGGGTGGTGCGCAAGGGCATGGTTTCATACACCCCCATCCGGCCTCGATAACCGGTACCACGACATTCCAGGCAGCCCACCGGCTGATACAGCGTTGCCGGCATCTTCATCTTGAAGGGGCGAACCAAGTCCTCCCACGCTTGCGGGTCGGTTTCGGTGGCCGCCTTACAGTTCGGGCACAGCGTTCTCACCAGCCGTTGCGCCATCACACCCAGCACCGTGGCGCTGATCATATAAGGCGCCACGCCTAGGTCGATCAGGCGGGTGACGGAGGATGGCGCGTCATTGGTATGCAGGGTCGACAGCACCAGGTGGCCGGTGAGGGCTGCCTGAATGGCCATGTCTGCGGTCTGCAAGTCGCGAATCTCACCGATCATGATGATGTCCGGGTCTTGACGCAGCATGGCCTTCACACCTTGGGCAAAGTCCACGTCGATATTGGCCTGAATTTGCATCTGGTTAAAACTGGGCTCCACCATTTCGATGGGGTCTTCGATGGTGCAAACATTCACTTCGCTGGTGGCCAGCTGCTTGAGCGTAGAATACAGCGTGGTAGTTTTCCCCGACCCGGTGGGGCCGGTAACAAAGATGATGCCATGGGGGTGGCTGGTCATCTGGTGCCAGGTATCGTGATCGTCCTTGGTAAAACCCAATTGTTCGAAGCTACGCACCAGCACATCCGGGTCGAATACCCGCATCACCATTTTTTCACCGAACGCGGTGGGCAGGGTAGAAATCCGCAGCTCAATCTCCGCCCCTTCCGGCGACTTGGTCTTTAAACGGCCATCCTGGGGTTTACGCTTTTCCGCCACATTCAAACGGCTGAGAATCTTCAGCCGGCTAGTCACCGCCGCCATAATGGCCGCCGGCAATTCATACACATCATGCAACACACCATCAATGCGAAAGCGCATCTTGCCAGTTTCCCGGCGCGGCTCCAGGTGGATATCGCTGGCGCGCTGGGAAAACGCATACTGCAGAATCCAGTCCACAATGTTAACGATATGCTGGTCGTCCGCATCGTGGTGCCCTTTGCCCACTTCGAGTAACTGCTCGAAGTTGGTGATGCCCGACATTTCCTGCCCGGTGTTTCCGGCCGCCCCCGCAATGGAGCGGCTCAAATTATAGAACTCGATCCGGTAGCGGCGCATTTGCTCCGGGTTGACCAACACCACTTCCAGCTCACGATCGCGCAGCACCTGCTGCAAATGCGGCTGCCAGTCGCGCACGAACGGCTGGTCGCAGGCCACCACCACCTTGTCGCGATGCACCTCCACCGCCACGATACCGTGGCGTTCAGCGAAGGCGTAACTCATTACATTGGTGACCTGATCCACATGCACTTTGAGCGGATCAATGCTGTACACCGGCAGGCCGCTTTTTTCCGACAGCCAATGGGTAAGGAAGTCCACATCCAAAAGCTGGTGGGTATTGGTGCGATCGGTAAGGCGGTATTTGGCCAGCACCTGAATTGCGTGCCAGTTCAACTCTTTCTTTTCCCGCGGCGTCGTGGAGATTACGTTAAAATCCTCCTGGCTGACGCGCCCTTCATCCAGCAATTCACGCATCAACCAGCGCACATCAACCAATAGGCCATCCAGCTTGGAGGCATCCAGGGGAGCGCTAACCGTTACTTTTGTCACTTTCTATACTCTCCAACTCTTACCCGGCACTCTATTGGCGTGTGCCACACTGCAAACACACCACGGTGGCAACCTGAGCTATCTCATTATTCTGGCGTAGGCCGTGACGGCCAACCGGCACCTTTACTGTACCCCTAACACTGAACCCCTGACAGCCCCGCCGGCTTTCTCTATACTCGCGACCCAATTAATGCCGGAACGGCAACACTGTTGTCACCGTCTTGCCGCCGCTACCCGCCAGCAGCGAATAGCGGCATGATGGGAAGCTATTCCCAACCCTAACACTTGGACCCGAGGCGCCTATGTCCTTTGGAAGCTCCATTGCCGGCCTCTTCGGCCGCTCACCAATCAAGCCCCTGCAACAACATTACGATACCGTCCACGACTGCGCCCGCACGCTGGCGGACTTCTTCGCCGCCGTGACAGCCAACGACTGGGACAAGGCTCGCGCCGCACGCAAACGCATCGCTGAGCTAGAAAACCAGGCCGACGAGCTGAAAAAACAGTTCCGCTTGAGCCTGCCCAAAAGCCTATTTTTGCCCATGCCGCGCACCGATCTGCTCGAACTGATCAGCGTGCAGGACAAGGTCGCGAATAAGGCTAAGGATATTTCCGGGCTGATGCTTGGTCGGCAGATGACCATTCCTCCCGTTTTGGCCGACGTAATGCAAGCCTATGTACAAGGCGCCATCGACACCTCCGCCCAAGCCCAGAAAGCCATCAACGAACTGGATGAGCTCATCGAAACCGGCTTCAGTGGCCGTGAAATTCGCATGATAGAAGACCTGATCGAAGAACTGGACCGGCTGGAACGGGCCAACGACGATCAGCAAATCACCATTCGCGCCACACTGTTCAAGCTGGAAACCGAGCTATCACCGGTGGACGTCATCTTCCTCTACAAGATCATCGAATGGGTGGGCGATCTCGCCGATCGCGCCCAGAAAGTGGGCGGCCGCCTGCAGATGCTGGTCGCACGCTAGGAGAGTTCTTATGGAGTGGATGCTAGAGCATAGCTATCTGATGCTGCTGCTGGCGGGCGCCTTCGGGTTCCTAATGGCCTGGGGCGTTGGCGCCAACGATGTGGCCAACGCCATGGGGACCTCGGTGGGCGCCAAGGCTCTCACCGTGAAGCAGGCGGTTATCATCGCCATTATTTTTGAATTTGCCGGGGCCTATCTGGCCGGCGGCGAAGTCACCGCCACCATCCGCAAGGGCATCATCGATGCGGATGCCTTCTCCCACGCCCCGCAATACCTGGTCTACGGCATGATGTCCGCATTGCTGGCCGCCGGCATCTGGTTGATGGTGGCGTCCTGGTTCGGTTGGCCGGTCTCCACCACCCATTCCATCGTCGGTGCCATCGTCGGCTTTGCCGCCGTAGGCTTGGGCATGGACGCGGTGCACTGGGGCAAGGTGGGCTCCATCGTCGCTAGCTGGGTCACCTCGCCCCTGCTGGCCGGGATCATTTCCTTTGCCCTGATCCGTAGCGTGCAACGGTTGGTACTGAACCACGACGACCCCTTCGAACGCGCCAAGAAAGTCGTCCCTTACTACATGTTCTTGGTTGGGTTCATGATCTCCATGGTGACCATGGTCAAGGGGCTCAAGCACGTGGGCTTAGACTTAAGCCCTTTTCATAGCGTCCTGTGGGCCTTGCTCGGTGGTGCCATCGTCATGACCATCGGCACAGTGATCCTGAGGCGCATCAAACCGGACCCGGAGGCCGATAAGAACTTCCGGTTCAGCTCAGTAGAGCGCGTGTTTGCAGTGCTGATGATTTTCACCGCCTGCGCCATGGCGTTTGCCCACGGCTCCAATGACGTAGCCAATGCCATCGGGCCGCTAGCCGCCATCAATAGCGTGCTCGCCTCCGGAGGAGAAATAGGAGCCGAGGCCGCCATGCCCAGCTGGATTCTACTGGTCGGCGCCATGGGCATCGTCTTCGGGCTGGCCATTTTCGGCGCCCGAGTGATGGCCACTGTAGGCAAGAAGATCACCGAGCTGACACCTTCCCGTGGCTTCGCCGCCGAGCTGGGCGCCGCCACCACCGTGGTGCTGGCCTCCAGCACCGGCCTGCCCATTTCCACCACTCACACCCTGGTGGGCGCGGTCTTGGGCGTCGGCATGGCCCGCGGCATTGGCTCTCTGAACCTGCGTGTAATCAGCACCATCTTCACCTCTTGGGTCGTCACCCTGCCCGCCGGTGCGCTGCTCTCCATCCTGTTCTTCTATTTCTTCAAAGGGCTGTTTGGGGCATAGCAAAAAAGGCTTCACGCACACAGAAAAGCCGCCCTCGGGGCGGTTTTTTTGTGGGGGCTCATACCCCCCACATCTAGTATCCGGCACAATCTGCTCGCTATACTGCCCAATCAATCACTTAGAGCCGAGACGCCCGTGTCCACCAGCGCAGCCCCGAACACCGACAGCCAGGTTCACTGGTTCCGCAATTCGTCCCCGTATATCAATGCGCATCGGGGCCGAACCTTTGTGGTCATGTTGTCTGGGGAGCTGCTGGACGGCCCGCGCCTGCCTACCCTGATTCACGATCTGGCCCTGCTGAATAGCCTGGGAATCAAACTGGTGCTGGTGCATGGCGCCAGGCCACAAATTTCTGCCCGGCTGGCAGAGTCAGACATTGAATCCACCTTTGAGCAACACATGCGCATCACCGACAGTGCCGCACTGGATAGCGTCGTGGCGGCGGTGGGCGCATTGCGCCTGAAACTGGAAGGCTTGTTCTCCATGGGGTTGGCTAACTCCCCCATGCATAACGCCAGCATCCGGTTGATTAGCGGCAACTTTGTAGTGGCCAAACCGGTAGGCGTGCGTGGTGGCTTCGACTACCAGCACACCGGTGAAGTGCGGCGCATCGACGTAGACGCCATTCGCCAGCAACTGGGCAACGGTAACGTGGTGCTGCTCTCCCCGGTGGGCGGCTCGCCCACCGGCGAACTGTTCAACGTGAACGCAGAAGAAGTGGCCTCCACTGCCGCCATCGCCTTGGGCGCCGACAAGCTCATCATCATGGGCGAACACCTGCGCCTCGCCGACCCGCAAGGCCACCTGGTGCGCGAACTCAGCCCCCAGCAAGCCGGCAAACTGCTGGCCGGCAACCAATACGAAAACCATGGTGTAGACCGGCAGCTCACCGCTGCCTGCCATGCCGCCAGTAACGGCGTGGCCCGGGCGCACCTGCTCGATGCCCAGGTAGACGGCGCTCTAATCAAAGAACTGTTCACCCGCGACGGCTGCGGCACCCTGGTTACTAGGGAAACCTACGAAACCCTCCGTGGCGCGCGCATTGAAGACGTGGGCGGCATTCTCGAACTGATCGAACCACTGGAAGAAGACGGCACCCTGGTGCGCCGCTCACGGGAGCTACTGGAAAACGAAATTCAGCGCTTCGCCATCATCGAACGCGACGGCATGGTTATCGCCTGCGCGGCCCTCTATCCCTTCCCCGAAGAAAAGACCGGCGAACTGGCCTGTGTCGCCGTTCATTCCAGCTACCGCAAAGGTGAACGGGGCGCCCAAGTCCTCGGCTATCTGGAACGGCGGGCACGGGAACAGGGGCTGCACAGCCTATTCGTGCTCACCACCCTCACCGCGCACTGGTTTCAGCAACAGGGGTTTGAGGCAGCGGGAGTAGAAGCCCTGCCGGGAGCCAGGCAGTCGCTGTATAACTGGCAGCGGAATTCAAAGGTGTTTGTGAAGGGGCTTTGAAGACTATGGCCAGATTTCTAGCGCCCACATGAAAGTCTGGGCGACATACCGCCGGCGGTGTATCGCCAGAAAGTGGGGAACTCTAGTTTAGGGGTGTCTCACTAAAGGGGGAGCGGACATGACGTTTCCCATACTTCTCTTAGGCTTTTATCACTTTCTTTAAAATGACCAGGAAATAAAGCCTTCATATTGTCTCCATCATTGAACGCCCGCGTAATAGGCGCGAGCTTGCGAGCGTCCTAATTGACGCGATTGTTAAGTATTATATTCTACTACTACTTCGTGTGATTTTGTCTCTTGGCGCTTCTCATTACTCTTGTTTTTTCTTTTGAAAAGCCCGCCTTAGCTTTGTAGGTAAACATTTCAGACTCTGGCATCTCTAGTGAATAAAGCTCTTTCTCCCGAGTTTCCTCTTCGGAAAGATAGTCAAGAAAGTATTCAACCCTTTCTAGCCTTACCTTAATTCTAGATATCCTATCCCCTTGAGTGAACAGTCGATATTCCTTTCTAGCGGCCTCGCAAAGATAATTGCTGCTTTTTTCCACGTACATACCGCAATCGGTACAGATTAAATCCAAGTAAGTGAAGTAGTATGCAAGCTCATTGATCATGTACAAGCCATAGTTGGTCACTTTCACGCTGTCCACTGAAGATGAATATGAGTCAAGCCTGTTATTTGACTCAATAAAACTGTGCTTCAAAAGAACATCAATATTCCTCTCAAAGTCGTCAACCATATTGAATACTTCAGAGAAATAAGCCTTTAATTCTGCAATTGAATGATATGACGGAGACGTTTTATCGGAGCCTTTTGAAATCTTCCTAAGTATTCTAAGCCCCGTAAAATGAGATGCATGTCTGTTTGATCTCAATTGATATATGTTAGGAATATCGCTAAGAGATTCATCATAAAAATATCTATTAGGTATCATTACAGGTTTTATTACCTGATGAATCTGAAAGTTCCAACTACCGGCGGAAATCATCTCATCAACATTTGTATAACCCGACAAGAGAAAACTGCTGAATAAATCAAGTGATAGCCTTGTATCGCCGTGAGAACATGCAACCAGAAAACTGGTTAGAGGTGAATTTTGGTTGAAAAACTCTTTACAAAGGATGTTCAAATACACTTTGCAATCGCTGGCAATATTGTCGTCTATTGTCCCAAACCTGTCTTCAACAATCGACTTATTGTTTAATAAATCAATAGTGTATCTCAGCCTCTTCTTAAATACCTCGGCAGGATTCGGGGAACTTATATGAAAACCAGAATTTTGAAAAGCGTCTAGCACGCCATGTATCTTGGAATCATAAAAACGTTCTTCTCTCATAGATATTAAGGTGACACATTCTAATTCTGAGGATATTTCTTGGGCAGAGGTAAAGCAGAAATCCTGCATTTCCGAGCTGTATTGATCTGTGTTGTCAACAACAACAATTACTCCTTTTGACTTGTCTGACCAATAGTCAACCAATCTCTTGGCACAATACATGTAGTCTTCTTTCCATAAAGAGATAAGCTCATTAAGCTTGATATTATATGCTTCGCTTGAACTATTCAGTCCCGCCAGATTTTGTTTTTTGGCAACCTCAAATCTATCTATGAATAGCTCATTCAGCAGAGAATCCCGATCACGGCTTAAAATCGAGTCTTTGTCTAGCGCTGCAACTAGGCGACTCCATATGTGCTCTCGAATCACGTCCTTCTCTTCTGGAACTTTTAAAAGATCGATTATACAAACTACAGCGTGGTCCTTAAGCCATCTTGGCTGATTATGGTGAAGCAACCGTTTAATAAAAGTTGACTTCCCAGCTCCTTTGCCACCAAAAAGAACCAATACCTCACCTTTCCTTCCTTTCTTAATATTCTTTGTTAGGCGACCACCAAGCTTACCTCCTTTACCAGTATCCTCTAATTGTTGCACACCGAACTCTTCGAAATACGGCGTCAAAGAGTCATGTATTAAGTTTTGCATTCCGTCAAAGGTGGCCTTGTACTCTCTTTGCGAGACATAACACTTATCCATAAAATCGGCATCGTCGTCCGATATAACACCAAAGTAATTATTCGCTAACGGCCTCAAGGTAGATGCCAGCCTATTAGAGGTTATGGGGTGAGAATACGAAAGAATCTTTTCCTTAGGATAAAATATTCCTCTATCCTTTGGCTTGAAGGTTGTCAACAGCGACGAAAGAGTAGAATTTTCTGTTATCGCGGTAAAAGACAGTGTGTTCACCGCTTTCGTATATTCTTCCGTGAAAAATCTAAGCCCCCGAATTACAAATGCTTGAAGATCATCCCATCTTTTGCCTTTTTCGAATGTTTTAAAAAAAATCCATTCGTGTCCATTCGTTATTCCTGCGTACTCGCATCCCGTATCGAAACAATATCTTCTTACTTGGTCCAAGGCCGTTTTTATTTGTTCATTAGAAATTAATTTTTTGAGGGGTATATATGCAGAGTTCTCAGTCGAAGAGTAAGGAATAGGCAACTCAAAGAATACACCTTCTTTTTTAGCCTCTATGAATAAAAGGTCATCACCATTTTCTTTCTTTAAAATGTAATCTGCATATCCAGGATTGATGTACTCTTCAACAGCTACGCGATTTTTTGGCCAAGATAGGTAATCATGAAGCACAAAATCGATGATCTTATGGCGGGTCTCTGCTTCATTTCTATCTCTGCTTGCGGATTCTTGTATAATCAGTATCATTTTCTCAAAATTATCGTTACTTGAGACGGGCATTTATACATCCTTATTAAATTTTCATATTGATGCGCCGGGCATTGGCCGATACTTAACGCCCGGGGCAGCGGGAAAATTGGAGCAAGGAACGAATGGAAATTTGATCCGCCTGCCACCGCTTGTTATATGAAGCCCACATAGTGAAAGCAGGCCACAGCAGCCACAGCAAAGACAAGCACTCCAATACCACTCACCCAAGCACCTTCATGGCTTTCTGTTTTCCAACCATATCTATCTGCACCTCTGGGATAAGCGCCCAACGTGAACATTTTCACCACAGGCCAGCCAAGATAGTAAAAGAAAAAATCAAAGAGAATATTTACAAGCACATAGCCAAGAGCCCTTCCAAGCCCTCTGAGGAATCCTTCAGCTAAATCTTCCATGACCTCCCCCATATAACGCCGCCAGCAGGGACCGAAAAACCAGAGCGAAGCGGCGGTTTTTTGGTCCCTCTGGCTGGCCTTGTTAGGCGCCTTCACGGACTACCCTTGACTCAATCATGAGTTGCTCGCCTTTAGGAGTTAATGACCAAAAAAGTGCCATTCCACCTTTTGTGGTTTGCGAATACTTTGTTTTTATCAGGCCATATGCCTTAAGCTGAATAGTAACTGTTTTAAATTCTTGATCATTTATAGATATTGAGGATCCATCAGTATTTTTAGTTGCCCTTTCCTTAAGAGATCTAGCAAGCTTTAACTTAACTGATGTATCATTTGGGTGCTCAACAATATAAGGGGCGATTAGAGCGAACATATCGCGCCAAGTAATTGTGCATTCGAAGTCATAATGCCTTGTTGGGTACCCAGTTCGAGTTACATTGTAGTCGCCGTGAACTGTAAATGCAGAATCCATATCTGCTATACCATCAACTGAAGGTTTGTTGTCGGCTTGTTTTTCAAGGGTGCTGAGCGAATCTTTTAACTCAGAATTCTGTTTTCTTAACTCATTAATTTCAGATAGGATATTTTCATTAGCAACATTGCTTGCTCTAACCCACCCTACGGCAGGATACATTTTTATTGTTTTAGTGAGACTCAGTGCTACAAGGCCAGGAAGTTCCCCCGCATTTTTCCAAAACTTAACTAGCCTTCCATCCATGACCTTATCTTTAAAATTAAGAAGTTTTCCTCGTAAGCCAGGGCCTTGCTCAGACTTACCAAACGGGATGTCGTCTGGTGCTCCATGGATAAGAGCAACAACTTTTAATCCGTTCTCAACAGCATAGTCAAATTCCTTCTCGGTATAACTGATGCCGTCATCAGTAGTTGAGCCATAACGACCACCAATAATTAGTAGGTAATAATCACAGTCATCGATAACCTTTTTGATAAATTCCCACTGCTCCTCATCAGCGGCTGGAAAAAGCTCCATTCCAGCTGGAATACAGTCCATTTCCATTAACGCTTGAAGGACATGCTGCCTCTCTTCTTTAAGGTCAGCATATGTAGAGCTAACAAAAACCTGATATCTCTTATCCATGTATATCCTATTTGTAGATCGTGCCTAACGACCAAGCTGTGCGGCGTGAACGAAGCGCAGCGTAGTGAACGTCCGAAAGAGCGCCTTGTTATAAGCCATTTTTGCTACCTTGAGGAATAAGCAAGCCAACACCACTGTTTTGATTGATTTCAATGTTTGGTAGAACATCATCATTTGTATATGGCTGTCCATCTGGGCCGACGCCGAGCAGGTAATAATGGTCTTGATCTTGTAACTCATAGTGGTAATAGCGTGGTTCCCCACCCATTTGAACATCAGTTGGGTCATGGACGAATACCATAGAATTTTCAGGTAGAGATTTACGCAACGCCTCCAGTGACTCGGGATACTGGCCGTTTTGTGTTTTATAAAACTCGATAGCTTGCACAAGAGACGTGATGGTGTTTTTGCTTAGTTGAACCCTCAAATCATCATACACTCCACCTCGTTGAACAAAGCCAAAATAGAAAAGTAAAGCGTAAAGAATGATGCTAAAGCCAATACCACAGGCACCGATAATTGCTAGCTTTTTACCACCTAGCTTTTTAGTAACCAGCCCCCAAATAATTGCGATAATGCCAAAGATTATTCCTATGCCTGGAATGAATGACACACCACCAATTACAAAAGGGAATGTACCAAGCTTTTCTTGTTCGTGGTTCATTTTCTCTCCGTGTATGGCTTATAACGCTTGCAGCATGCGCGCCCTTGGAATGGAGCCGAAGGCGCAATGGAAAGGGCGTCGCCGTGCCTGCATTTGTTAAAAAGCACTAGCCCAAGCTATCTATTAATCGGGACGCAGCGCGCGTGTAGTAAAATACAGGTTCGCCCTTCGGGTTATAACGCTGAACAAGCAATCCCAAGCTCAGCATCAACTCTAAGTCATCCTGGAAAAAGCGTGTCTCTTTGCAAAGGTAGTTTGGCCCCGGAGACAATATAAGACGCTTTTGCTTCGCGCCAAGCTCGTTTGAAAGGAGAAAATACTCGCTGTGATTCTCCTCCATGAGAGTGAGAATCTCTAGCGCTTGGTCCGATATCGATTCGCGAGCAAAAGCGGCGGCTAAATCTTCAACCCCATTGGTGCGGCTAGACAGCATCGCTAGTCGCTCGGAAATGTCGTCGAGTTTTTCGTGAACATCGACCAAGCCTTTATTCAATAGCGCTTTGATGCTAACTGTTGTCGCTTGGTTAGACTCAATGGAACTCTTGATATCTTCATGGTTGTGCTCAGAAAGCCAAGCAAGAAACTCACTCAGTTCGAGCTGCTGATGCCCGCTCCTCCCCGAAGAGAACGCAGATAGTAAACCTACGATTGTTGCGAATTCTGCGACCATGGTTTCTGTGCCTTTTAACGCCTAGCTCACCGGAAAAATGTGAGCGCAGCGAGTATTTTTTCCGGTGCAGCTACTTGTTAGCAGTTTTTTTGTTGAACTTGACGACTGCATTTGAATGCGCCTCTGCTATTAGAGGAAATATATTGGCAAACGTAGATTCACCTGGACTTAATACTTGCACCCAAGACATCCAACCATATATTGGGTGTGGCATAAGCTCATCAAGAGCGGTGAAATCGTGGCCAGTATCAATAATGCACCCTTTGGAAGGCCTTTTAGGCTTTATACCAAATATTTTTTCATAGGTGTTTTTGCTAATACCGATACTTAGCCTAAAAACTCCTTCTCGGTCTAACTCAGATGCTTTGTCATTATCTCCATTCTTTTCTTTGATTGTGCAGAAATATACCCCGTTCGGGAGTATTTTACCTGGGTTATAGAACAGCGATGTTTCACCCCAACTTGCTTTGGGTATAACACCTTCGAACTGACTTACAATTTCTTCTACTATATTTTTCGGTTGCACGATACTTCCTTGAAGACTGCTAACGCCTCAAACACCGGCGGAGCGTAGCGACGTCCGCGTGCTTTGACTTGTTAACCCTTTATACTCATTTTTACCAGATGCTTCATAAAGGAAGATGTCATTTCAAAAATGAATTCGACCTCTTCCTCGACCACTGCGTCGTTGTGTTTTACGAATGAGTTTTGATACTTTGAATAATAATCAACCAGCGTGCGAAACATATTTGAGAACTCTTTTGAGCCACCATTTGAATTTATAAAACTACCTATTTGTGGTATTTGGTTTTCGAAAGACTTTGAATTACTAAAAATGCTCTTTAAAAGTAACTCTAAGGAAAGCCTAAGATCATCCAACAAGTTTCGCTCAAATACATTATTGTTGAATTTCGTCAAAGCTGATTCATATAGTTTAAGGCTATCAGGAAAATCGGATAGCCAATGCTTTGCTTCTTCTACTAACGTAACATTTAATGTTTCAGAGCTAACTGAGCCAAACTGATCACTATACCTGGCTATTAACTGTATTTTTAGATTGTTGATCGAATCTGGAACAGGCTGAGGAAGCTTTGGATGCTCACATAGCTCTTTAATAATTCTATATTGGTCTTCTGGCTCAAAGCACCTCAAATTCTCAAGGAGTGCTGTTCTCTTATTTGCAGCATCGAATGGATAAGAAGCGTGCGGAATATTTACATTCAGACCGAATGCATAACCAGTAAATGCCTTAACTATATTACTACCGGACAACCCATCGTTGGTATCTCCGAGTACATCTGACGCATGAGTTAAGAACATGCTTGGTATTCCTATTTCGTGCACAGAACTCTCCTTAGGGGTTAACGCTAAGCTTTGGGGCGCTAGCACGTGGGCTAAAATCCGAGCGAAGCGAGCCAGCCCACGTGTTAGCGTCCCAGCGACCGAAGGGAGTGCCAACAGCGTTTTGTTAGGCGTACAACTGAAAGTACGCAGCTTTGCTGCCACCACTAGCCAAACAGACCGCGTGTTTAAATAATTGAATTTAAGATAAAACAACCCTGTGCGAAATGCTAGATGTTAAGGACATTGCTGGATAAAAGAGAGAGTTTAGAAGACTGGTGATGTTGAATGTTGGCGTTACGGTGTTAATAAAAAGCGCGTTGCTAAAGCCGTTAAAATAACAGAGAAAGCTAGCTGTGAAGACAACCTAGCGAAACAACCTTTATGCTGGAATGTCACGCTTAAACCTACTTTCTTATGCTGTAAGTAAATGACGCCTAACTTTCCAATAACGGGCGCAGGCACGTGGGGCATAATGGCGCAGCCGCCCCGCGTGTATGCGTCCCAGCGAACGCAGTGAGTGAGTTTATTGGGTTGTTATACGCGTTTGCCATTAATTGCCTTGTAACCAAAGAGATAGCATAGCCCAACAAGTAACCATACAACACCCACAATTAAAACCGGGTTAGTTACCTTATCTGGGTGCCTTATCCAGAGTTGTATTGGCAAAATACCACGTATAATGCACGCAGCAGAAATTGCATATATGCCAAAGCTGAGTAACGGAAGCCTGCGAATGAGTGCCGCGCCCGACATGGCGTAACAGCCAAAAACGATAAATATTGCCGAAACCACGATCGTACCCAGTGGTGCCAAAAGTGTTCCGGCTTTAGCAGATTCAATTACGCTTGCTGGAGCCATTTGAGCCTCAAAGCACTGAGGCCCCAAAAATAAACAGGATAGGTGAGCGAAAGCGGTTAATACAGCTATTGACGCTGCTATTAATAACAGAACTATTCCTTGTTTAGTGCTCATTAATTAAGAATTCCAGTAGCGTATAACTTCCAAATATGGGGCGCAGACACGTGTGCAATAATGGCGAAGCCGCGCACGTGTTTGCGTCCCAGCGAGCGGCAGCGAGTGACATAATTTGTTTGTTATAAGCCATTGTTAAAACTGCCTTGCTTAGTCTTTTTATAGTTTAACCACATTGCAACGGAAAGAACAAAACCACCGATTAATATTAGAATGGCCCTGTTTGTTTGAGTTGGCTGAAGTACGGGCGCGAGTGTGTTGAGCCATAATGGGAAAAAGAAGGCAAACGGAATAACCACGCCGATAAATACAGCAAAAAAGAGATAGCAAATTGCGTTGTTAGTTAACCCTGCTGGTCTTGGCCAACCGAAGCGAAGGTTCAACATTTTGTGACCTTTAACTAGCAAGTTTACGGCAACCAAATAGATGGCAGCGCCAATTGTAAAAATGATTATTTCCATGGGCTTACATTGGCTTATAACGCCCTGTTAAGGGGCTGATAAATGTTTGGCTAAAATGTGTAGCGAAGCGGAACTGAGCCAACTGTTACGAGTCCTGCTTTAGTGGCTTGTTAGCAATACATTGCACACGCTTTAAGTAACCACTTTTAGTTAAAACCTGCGAGCCTTTTGGATAACTATTAATTAATAGATCACCATTATCTAGCAGCCAAGATGATTTGGGCTTGCCAACTAAGCTATATAACTTTTCAGTTTCAAAGTTTGAATTTATTAAATGAATATCACCGTAATTCCACGACATATGAGCTAAACCTGATGTAACTACTAAACCAAATGGCATTTTATAAATGTCTTCAACATTCATTTCTTTGATTAGGGTAACACTATCATTTTCATCGATTAAAAGTAGCTCTCCACCAAATTCACCATTATTGCTGCCAGTGATAATCTTATCCCCTAAGGTAATGATAATTTCTGGTTGTATAATTTGATGTTCAATAGCAATTTCATTTTTTGAGTTTGGCGATCGACGAGGAAAAGATTTTTTATATTTTCCCGTTGCTCTGTCAACTAATTTAAATACCCACTGTCTTTGTGAAGAATCGGTCTCTCCTAATTCATCAAAAAACTCTTTTACTCCAGAGTCAGATACTTCTCGCTCCGCGCTTCCCTTAAATTCTGTTTTATTGGGGTATTTTGAAGCGTCATATGCTCCACACTTCATATCTTCAAATAGATTCGCAGAGACAGAAAATGAACATAAAAGTAAAATGAAGATCAAAATTTGCAACGGACTCTCCTTGTATTGCTAACTTCCGCATAACGGGCAAAAATACGTAGGCTACAATACCAAGCGAAGCGCAGGGAGCCTACGTATTTTTGTCCCTAGCGAGCGCAGCGAGTGTTAATGCTTTTGTTAGGTAACCTTACCCAAAAATAGCAGTGAAGCACAATGTGGAAAAGACCAATAACGAATGGTGAGTAGAATAAATAAACAACCAAAGGATGATAGCTGAGGTAAAGTGCTGATGTTGGGTCTAGTGTTCCAAGATAAATGACTGTTGCCAAAGACAACACGCCTGCAAGGAGAAAAATCAATCGTTTAAGAAACGAAATATGAAGGCCCCAGCAGAGAGACGTAAGAGCAATAAAGCCCAGAACACCACCACTACTTAGCAGTATACAAGTAGTAGCTATAAGATAGTCGCCTTCGCTTATTGCAGCGAAACCCATAAGAAAAACAAATGCGGCTAGAAAAGTAAGTATAAGAGCAGGCAACCAAGCAAATATGGTTGTGAAGCCAATTATTAGTTCTCGGTAAAACATCCGTGGTTACCTAACGCCTCATTCAGAGGCAATAAAATAGCTGGTTAAAATTAGCGACGCAGGAGCAAAAGCCAGCTGTTTTTTGTCCTGCTGAAATGACTTGTTATATTTTTTAATCATCCAATTTATAGACGACATTAATACTTTTTGATATTTCAATAAACTCAGGTATAAATAATGAATTGATTGGGCTACCACTTCTCATCATGCTTACTCGGTTTTCGGCCTGTAATCCAAACGTTGCAAAAAAAGACTGATAAGAACCTGAGTCGTTAATAGCAAAAACTGAATCAATTTTAACTCCTAATCCAGCAGCCATTTGTTTTGCTTTTAACTTTGCCTTTTTGCCCGCTTCAGATATTAATTCAACTTCTATATTTTCTCGATTACTTACATCAAATTGACTTTCAACTCTTTCAACATTATTTACTTTTACCAACTCAGTAGTGATTACTGAATAATTTTCTAGGTTTTTCAATTTTATTTCAAAGCGTTGTGTAAATTCATAGCCTAGAATTTCAAGTTCGTTATACCCGTTGTTTTCTCGTGCTCTCTTTGCTCTTTTATTCATTTCGTAGGTTGTTATGCTGCTAGGATTAACTAGGTTACTTTCAAATATTTCTAATATTTGTTGAATAGTTTGCTTTAAAACCACTTGCCCTTTTGATGACTCTTTCTCAAACACGACCACTTGTAATCTAACTACCGCATTATCCGGAGTTACTTTTCTAGTACTATCTCCGGTTACCGTTACAAATGGAAAGTCGGGAATAGGTGAAGCAAATAAGCTAAAATTTATAATTAACAGAAATAGAAATCCTAATGTTTTCAAATGAGTTCTCCAAAAAATATAAGGCCTAATTAACAGGCAAAAAATTGTTGGCTAAAATTAGCGACGAAGGAGCAAAAGCCAACTGTTTTTTGTCCTTGTTTAATTTCTTGTTATATTGCAAATTTCTCAACACTATCGACAACATACTTAAAATCATCTTTCTGGTAAATTGAGAGCAACTCATAATGAACACCGTTGTAATGAGCTGTGTATTTATTAACAATAGTTTTTGATCTTAATATTAAAGCTTCAATATCATTTACAGTAAGCGGATATGTTTCCCAGAATGATTCTCCTCTTGATACGAGCTTATTGGAAATATGAGCCACTTCATTATTTCTATGTTTTGTATATAGGGTATTTACTAACGAATCTTTTAGTGAAACCAAAGCAATATCTTGCTCTATTTCGCCCTCGACCAAAGGAACTCTGTTAAATTTATCCATCTCATTAGTCTCAAAGAACTCCTGTTTACAATGGTGTTTTTTGAATTCTTTAAGCCAACTATTAAGAGTTAAATTGTTATTGTTGGTTTGTTCATATATTTTACAGAGTGAACACCTAGTCGCTTCAAGGTGTGCATTTAAAGTTAACGACCAGAAATTAGGTGATTTATTTATTCCTTTTTTATGCGAAGGAATTGATGCCTTTATTGAGCGATAAAGATCAAAATGCATGGCAGCAGCTTTTAATTCTTCAACCAGCCGCTCGGTTAAATTATCGAAATTTAGCACCAGACTTTCCTTGCAATATAACGCCCAAATAATAGGCAAATTACAGTTGGTTAAAATAAGCGACGCAGGAGCAAAAACCAACTGTTATTTGTCCTGATTAATTTGCTTGTTATATTGCGCTTACGCTCAACTCTCTTTTATGACGCAATTGAACACCAAGTAGCGTACCTAATAAAACAGCAATAACATGTAGTAAAGCTGGAATTAAAAATATCAAAGGCTCCATTGGTATTTCTAAGAAAATGTTTAGTAAGACACTCACACTTAGATTAATAAACCAATAAACTCCCGCAACTAAAGCTGCTTGTTTATACGGACTAGTTGTTTGCTTATAACCTAAGTAAAAATACGCAATTAAAGAGATTACAAAACCGAGGGCATGAAGAGTAAAAATGAATGGCATACTTTGAGTCGCTTCATCAGAGCCAACAATCAGCGTAGCTATCGCTGATAAGACAACCAACAATAAATACAAGCCTACTGAAAAGAGCAGAATCCTAGAGTATTTCACGATAATCCTTTAGCAATATAACAATATTAATATCTTGCAAAATGAGGTGATTGCATCCGCGTATTAAACACGGCATTTTGTCGCATATATACATCTATCATTTTTAACATGTTTCCTATGTCATTGTATAGGTTAGCTATCTTTCCGGTTTATTAAAACACGTTTGTTGATATGCGACACTTTGCCAAAAACTTGCTGTTATAGGGGATAGCAACTATAACTGTATAAACATACACATAAGTTGCAGTGCTATTTATGCCAAATTCACCCTCGCCTTTTTTGACTATGGTCGCCGAAGAAATGTATAAAAAGCGTTACGCCAAACGCACGATAGAATCCTACATAAAGTGGATCCGTCGTTTTATTCTTTTCCACAATAAGCAACATCCGACCTATTTACACGATAACGAGGTAGAAGCATTTTTATCCCATTTAGTGCTCAAGCAGGATTGCGCAGCTAACACCCAGTCTTCAGCATTAAACGCATTGGTGTTTTTATACCGAGATATTATTGATAGACCACTCACCCTAAAATTAAGTTTTGTTAAAAGTAACAGGCAGCGGTTTACGTTTAATGGAATGTGTCCGGCTGAGGGTACAAGACATCGATTTTGATTTTAAATCAATTAAAGTCCTTATTTGATAAAGGCGGTAAAGGTGGAAAACATCGAGTTGTCACGTTAGCTGATAATTTAATTCCTACTCTTAGGCAGCAAATATCATTGGTAAAACATTATCTAGAAGCTGACATACAAAATCCAGAGTTCGCTGGAGTCTGGCTGCCTCATCGTTACAGAATAAAAAATCAATCAGCGAACAAAACTATCGGTTGGCAGTATCTTTTCCCATCTGCACGATTATCGAAAGATCCTGAAAATAAATTGATGCGTCGTCATCACATTGATGAATCTAGTGTGCAAAGAGCTGTTCGAGACGCTGCGCGTAAAGCGAAAATTGATAAAACAGTTACCCCCCATACGTTACGCCACTTTTTAAAAAATGCGTCCTTGCATTTTTCCCTTCGGGCCATCCTTCGGATGTTCAAATTTAGTTCCAGACAAATTTGTGCGACCCATCTTTTACAATCCGGCGCTGATATTCGCACTGTGCAAGACCAGCTAGGTCACAGTGATTTGCGCACTACGCAAATATACACCCACATTTTACAGCGTGGCGGTAACTCTGTGGTTAGCCCTTTATCAAGATTATGATGCGCTTTTAAAAGCACGTAAAAAGAACCGCCGACCGATACTTTTTGACGTACCTGAAAACGTAACGAATAGTAAGAAGGCTATGGGAGAGCTTATGTATCGGCTGCAACAAAGGATGACATTGAACTTGAAGCAACCTATCAATGGGGGCATTCAACGACCTATCCCTTACTTGTTATTTGTTATTTGCTTATTGGCTATATCTGAAGCCTTTTTCGATAAGTTGTTGGATTTTTTCCTCCATGGCGTTAACTAACGCTGGGTATTCTTTAGCACGATTGGTTTGCTCGCTAATGTCATCGGTTAAATCAAATAATTGTGGCGTTAATTCAAACCCCATTTCTATGTCTTTATTGCCTAACCAATTGGGCAGCCCTTTCTCTTTGCTGATCGCTCTGATGTATTTCCAGTTGTGCTTACGCAGGCCTAACGTCCCCACTGCTTCCTCTAGTAAGTAGGTGCGTGCATTGTTCGATTGGCCTAAAAATGCATCCATTACATCAAGGCTATCAATCGCTTCGTTTTTCGCCAACGGCTGTTTGACTAAACCGGCCAGTGAGGCATAAATATCAACTTGCGAGATAAGCGCGTTGCTGCGCGTGTGGGTGCTTTTACCCGGCCAATATACAATCATGGGGACACGGGTTCCCCCTTCAAACACACTGTATTTCCCCCCGCGAAATGGCCCTGCTGGCAAATGTTCACCCAGCATTTCAGCGGCCATATCGTCGTAGCCATCATCAAGCACTGGCCCGTTATCACTGGTAAATATCACCAAGGTATTGTCGGCTACACCTTGAGTTTTCAGTTCTTGCATGACTCTGCCTACCACCCAATCCATTTGCACGATGGCGTCGCCTCTTGGTCCCATGGTGCTTTTACCTTTGAAGCGCTCATTCGGTAAACGAGGAACGTGAATATCTTGAAATGAGAAGAATAAAAAGAACGGGTCGTGCTTGCTGCGAACAATAAAATCCACTGCTTTTTCAGAAAACACGTCAGGAAACTCTTCGTCAACCCACAGGGCGGCTTCACCGCCACTCATGCTGCCAATCCGGCTTATTCCATTGACTATTGTTTGGCTGTGTTGTAAATCCGCTTTCATGCGCAGCAACTCTGGGTTGTCAACGCCTGTGGGGCGCTCACCCACGTTATGATCGTAACTGACTTCTATAGGGTCATCGCGTTCAAGGTTAACCACCTTGTGCCCTTCTAAATATACAGTGGGTACTCTATCGCCCGTCGCTGGCAGCAAAAAGCTGTAGTCGAAGCCGATTTCCAGTGGCCCAGGTTTAACATCTTGGTTCCAATCAACTGAACCATCTCCTAGGCCTAAATGCCATTTACCGATGACCCCTGTGGTGTACCCCGCTTTTTGTAACATGCTTGGTAAAGTCGCCTTACCTGGGCGGATAAGCGCGGGGGCATCGCCCGGTAAAATCGCTGCGTTTTGCCGAAAACCATGCTCCCCTGTTAATAACGAATAGCGTGATGGTGTGCAGGTTGATGCTGTGCTATGTGCATCAGAGAAGTTAACGCCCTTACTGGCAAGCGCATCTAAATTGGGGGTACTCACTCCGATTGCCCCGTTTGGTGAAATATCACCATAACCAAGGTCGTCAACGTAAAAAATAACCACATTGGGCTTTTGTAATGAGGCTGGCTGCTGTGCTGCACTCGTTGAAAAGCCAACAAATAACGAGGAAGCCCCGATTAAAATAGCTGAATAGCGTGAAATTGAACTACTGATAAAACGCATTGTGTATTACTCCTGAAAAATCATAAGCCCAATGGCTCAATCGAAAACCTAACCAATTAATTTACTGGTACTGCCACTTACTAAACCAAGGGTCTTGTGTGCTTTGCTGAAACACTTTAAGTTGCTGAATTAGTTCGGCTCTTACATCACTAAATTCAGCCAAATATGCAAGGTTGTTTTGCTCCTCAGGGTCGTGCTGTATATCAAACAGCTCAAACTCTGGGCGATGTAAAAAGTCCTTAATCTGACGACCCGCATATTGAGTGATTCCGCGGCGACGCACATCTTGCCAGATTAAGGACTGCTGCAAGTCGGCAGCAAAGGGGTAACCTAGTTCGTGGGCAATATTCCAAATCAGTTTGTACTGTTCAGTGCGCACCATACGCATGGGGTAATACATCATGACCTCATGCATAGTGTGTGACGCAAAAACTCGATCCCAGCCAGCAGGATGTTCGTTTTCGAGAATGGCTTTAAACGACTTTCCTTGCATTGTGTTAGGCACTGAACTTACGTCTGCGTAGTCAAGGATCGTTGGCGTTAAATCGACCCAAGACACCATTTGAGTGTGAACTGTGCACTGCTGAATCGTTTTCTTGCATATGGCAGTGCTTTTTAGTTTTGCTGGCGCTTTTACAATCAAAGGTAAGTGAATACCCGCATCATACAAATTGGTTTTCGCGCCAGGAAAGGCAATGCCATTATCTGACAAATATAAAATCAGTGTGTTGTCATACTTGCCCTGCGCTTTGAGAATTTCTATCAACTTGCCGACGCCTTGGTCAAGGCGAGAGATAGATTGGTAATACTGCGCTATTTCTTTACGAGCCGCGGGAGTATCCGGCAAGTATGGCGGTACCAGTACAGTATCACTGGGGTAAACTACTTCATTGATCCCGGGGTAGCCCTGGTCACGGTTGCCAAAGCGGTTGGGTTCAGGATATGTCTCAAATGGATAGCCACGATGAGGATCATCACTGGCAAAATATAAAAAGAATGGTTCGCGGTCCTGCTCGATAAATTCTTTGCTTTTTTCAGCCATTTCAACTGGGCTGCGGGCAATGGAGGTCATATCATTGGCTGCGCCTTTTGATAACACCTGATCAAAGCTAAATACCCTGTTCGGGCCTAAGTGATACTTGCCAATTCTGGCTGTTCTATAACCGTTCTCACTGAGAATAACCGGCAGCGACTGCACATCATCAAAGCTACTAAAATGATGCTGTTTATGCTGCAAACCATACATACCATTGGTGTGATTATGATGGCCGGTCAAAATGACAGAGCGGCTTGGGCTACAGCTAGATACAGTGGCAAACGCATTTTCAAAACGCGCGCCGTCTCTTGCTAAGGCATCAATATTGGGTGTTTTAATCACCTTATTTCCATAAGCTCCTATGGCATCAAGCCCGTGGTCATCCGCCACAATCATCACAATGTTTGGTCTGTTGTCGGTATGGCGATTGTCCTCTAAGCTGTTAGCCCCAACGCAAAAGGAAAAAAGCGCTAGCGTCACCATGCCCAGTGCGAATGATTTACTGAATTTCACCATGAAAGGTCCTACTTGCGAGTGTTGTTGATTTTATTAACCACTCTCTAATTCAGGCAGAATAAAAGAACAGAGCGCAAATACCGCTATGTATTGACGTACGCTTTACTAAAACGCTCAGCGCCCTGTTCTTTTTCTTACGGGAACAAACCTACCCTACAATTCACTTAGCAATTTGCTGAGTGGCACACCATTGACATCATCGATTTCATCTAAGGTGTGCCAATCAGGCAAGTGAATTAAAAGGTATATGACACACCGACCAACACTTGTTTTTCAGTGGCGATCCAGTGATATGGGTCATACTTATCACCTGCGCGATATTCGAAATGGTCACGTCTAAGCAGGTTTAATGCATCAAGCGTTAAGCGAAAACTTTCCGATACGTTGTACGACAGTGATAAATCAAGTTGGCCAAATCCTTCTTGAGCCACTTCGGTGGTGACTAAAAAGTCTGAGCGGTAGTTGTAAGACAAGCGCCCTGAAAACAAGTCATCTTCATAAATGGCAACCAAGTTATAACTGTTGTCAGACAAACCCTCTAAAGAAATATTAGGCAACAAAGGATTAGGCGATGGCACGTCTGAATCCACGTAGGTGTAGTTTGCTTGAATCCCTAAGCCATCAAAAGGAACGGGCAAAAAGTCAAAGAATTGCTGATAGGCCAGTTCCAAACCTCGAACTGTGCCTGAACCACCGTTACTCTTGCGCAAAATAATGAAGTCATTGCCGCCGATGGTTTCTTGGTTTTCAGATGTTTGCAAAAAGCCATCAATGTCTTTGTAGAAAATGGCAGACGACGCCATACCACCACTAGCGAAATAATATTCAAGGCTAAAATCTAAATTGGTTGCGGTAAATGGGTCTAAATCTGGGTTCCCGCCGGTGCCTCGTCCTTGTTCAAAATTAAGATTTAACGAGGGAGCTAAATCGCCAAAATGAGGTCGCGAAAAGGTTTTCGAGCCCGCTAGTCGTACAAGCATCTCGTCAGTTAATTCAACTTTCAGATTAAATGAGGGTAAAAATTCACTGTAATCTTTATCGCTTTTGGTACCCTCATAAATCGGTGCGCCGTTTTGATCGATATTTCCTGTGTCGAAGAAATAATCTGCTGTGGTGTCGGTTTGTACATAACGGCCACCTAAGTCACCACTGACAAAATAGCCCCCTACTTCTGTTTCAAAGTTGGCCTTCAAATACACAGCCGTGACCTCCTCTTCATAGTCGAAAGAGTCTCGTGGATTTTCCGTTTCAGACTGGCCAGTAAAACCGTAATACTCGCGGATTTCATCATTACGAGACAACAAATAAGCCGGGTTTACGGCCACATAATCATTCGGAAAATTGCCACCATCATATTCGTCCATAAAGTCATTCCAGGTACTGGCTTCGACCAAATTAAGCGGGTCGTCACTTCCATAGGTTGCACCTGAAGCATCAAAGATATGGTTGTTTTGTATGTTTTTGCTGGTGCCTAAACTCGCGAAACGAACCCCAGCCTCAATAGAGCGCACGACACCTTCGTCAAACATGTAATCTATGTCTAACTTAGCAGCGGATTCATCAGCCTTAAGCTGTCGACTTTCATGGCGCCATTGCACTATGTCGAAATTACCTTCATCTGTTACATCAAAATCGCCAAAGTCAACCGAAGGCGGTTGGCTAACAAAGCCACTGTTAGAAATCGTAACCGGCAGAGCAGCCCAAGTATCGCGAATGCGGGTGTTGTGAAAATTTGTTTCATTGTCGGTATCAACGTAGCTTACTTCCCCTTCAAAGCGCCATGGTCCGGCTACTGTTTCAAAACCCAGTGCCAAATCGTAGGTAGTTGTATATCTGTCATCGATCATGCTGAGCACATCAAAATCCATATCACTTAAGGTGACAGAAGCAGGATACAAGTTGTTTTCATCAATATTTGAGAAGTCAGCGTCCACTGTGTTTGCACCGTTAAAGCTCCACACAAATTCTTCGCGTAACTGTGCAGTAGAGTAATCGGTGTAGCCTGAATCAAAATAGAACTTAGTATCGCTGTTGAGTGAAAGATCGATACCGAGTGAATAAACGGTACGCTCTCGATCGCCCCAAGCAGGAGATGAATTAAGTGACGCACTAGTTTTAGCTCCGCTTGGGGCCGTGCCACTAGGAAATTCTCCCACAATAGGGGTTGCGCTAGAATTGCGTACTAAGTCTTCCCGATATTCTCGTTCTAAATAGGAAACACCGAAGATAACCCCTATTTCACCGCCACTGTTACCATAATCCCAGACGTTCCCCACCACTAGAGAACCTCTAGGCGACCATTCTTTAGATAAATCACCGTAATGCTCTTTGACGCTACCAGCGAGAGTAGGTCCGCTTAGACTTAACGCATCAGTGCGCTCGATGTCCACTACGCCCCCAATGCCCCCTTCGAGAATATCTGCCGAAACCGATTTATACACCACCACCGAGCCGACCAATTCCGCTGGAATATCCTCGAAACTGGCAAAGCGATTAATACTAACCCCCGATGCACCGCCGAAATAATTCCGACCATTTAGTAACGTCGCCACTTCATCAAGCCCACGAATAGACACACCAGACGCTTCACCCCGGGAGCGTGAAATCTGGATCCCCGGAATACGCTGTAGTGATTCAGCAACGTTCAAGTCGGGAAACTTACCAATATCTTCAGCTGAAATAACATCTGCAACCTGACCTGACTCTTGCTTACGCGCCACTGAACTCGCAATACTCGAACGTATCCCCACCACCGAAATTTGCTCAATGTCTTCATTAGCACTGGTGTCAACTGCACTTTCTTGCGCCCTTAGTTGACCGGTGCTGATTATCATGGCGATGGATGATGCTAAAAGGGTGTATTTCGTTTTGGCTGTCATTTCGTTCTCCGGTATTTCAGTTCTTGTGTGCGTTCTGGGCTATCTATTTTAAGAAGATGCACCTTTGTTTAACCTTGGCTTTAGTGCACCGTTTTTACGTATTCCAGTTCAGTGTTGTTGGGCTACGGGGCTCCATCATGCAGCCCTGTGAACTCCTAGGTTTGAGCGGCTCCCACCCCAAACCTGTAAATAAATTAGCATGCGATTAACAAGATCACAACATTCAAATGCAAACAGTTTCCTTTAACGGAAGAGACAAAAAATAGAAAATAAACACTTATATATTGTTTTAATTAGAATTTAAAATAACTTACAGGTAAGAATAATTAACTAAAAATATTTTCACAACACAAAATGATAACGGTTTACCTTTATAGTGACATAAAAAGGAAACGTTTCATTCCGCCGGTATTGGTGGGTGAGGATTAAAAAATACGCGCTGTGGCAGACAAAGGTTAATGAGGTTCAGCACCCCTACCAACACAGGCAAATAAATATACCGACCTATTTAGGCGTTTCCAGCCCAGCAAGAAATAAAATAAAAGGATCATCAAGAATAGTAAAAAGTTTATTGTTAACTAAATGCAAGTATGTAAATATAATTTTTGTGGTTTTTACGTACAAAAAATGGGCCGAAAAAATATAAGCCATGAAATGACTGGGTTAATTTTTTACCGCTAAAAACTTTACAGATAAAATTAATTTTCCAGCAAGTTATCAGCAAGAGTGCTGTGTTGACTTAGCGTATTTTCACAAAATTGAACTGAGATTTATATGAAATCGATAACACTATTGTCTTGTGCTTGCATCATGGCTATTACATCAGCTCAAGGTGCTGATTGGAGTTCATTTAGTATTCCTGCTCAAGCAGGCGCTGGTAAAACTTGGCAGCTACAAAGTGTATCGGACGAATTCAATTACATTGCCCCAACAAATAATAAGCCATCTGCTTTCACTAGCCGCTGGAACGACTCATACATAAATTCATGGCTTGGACCGGGGGACACTGAATTCAGCTCTGAACACTCTTACACCACTGGTGGTGCGTTGGGTTTACAGGCAACCGAAAAAGCCGGTACCAATAAAGTGCTTTCCGGTATCGTATCTTCGAAGGCAACATTTACCTATCCACTTTATCTTGAGGCTATGGTTAAGCCAACCAACAACACGATGGCTAACGCTGTATGGATGTTAAGTGCTGACTCCACCCGAGAGATTGATGCAATGGAATCATACGGTAGTGACCGACCAGGCCAAGAATGGTTTGACCAACGTATGCATGTTAGTCACCACGTGTTTATCAGAGAGCCGTTTCAAGATTATCAACCCAAAGATGGTGGTTCATGGATATATAATAATGGCGAAACATACCGTAATAAATTTCGTAGATATGGTGTTCATTGGAAAGATGCATGGAATGTAGACTATTACATTGACGGTGTTCTAGTACGCAGCGTATCAGGCCCGAACATTATCGACCCCAAAAATTATACTAATGGCAAAGGGTTAAACAGCCCAATGCATATCATATTAGATATGGAGTACCAGCCTTGGCGCGATGTGAAACCTAGTTCAGCAGAGCTTGCTGACTCAAGCAAGAGTATATTTTGGATAGATTGGATCCGAGTGTATAAAGCGCAGTAGCAACCTTAAATTTTCACTTCATTTCTTCAAAGCTAACGTGATTGAGGTAGCGTGTCGATGTTTGCTGTTGAACATTGCAGTAAAAGTAAACACACCTAGTTAATAGCAACCGCTCAAACAAAAAATACTCATTCGCTGAATCACTGTTTTTAATAAATAAAAACGCGGCTTCAATTTGCTGCGATCGCTCGTGAGAATCATACACTTCGTTGGCAATAGGTAAGCCGTTGGCAAAAGCTAAGTCGTCATCCGCCTACCTATTGTTTTTATGACATTTTTACCTAGCTGAGGTGACTATTCTAAGTAGTTTGTAACGCCTATTAATCACTGGGCACCACATCACCTATAAAGAGTAATTTAAAACCCTAAAGCCATAGTGCCCAGTTACCCCCTACGGGATTAAGTTCATTTGTGAGCAGCGTCAAATTACACCAGTAAGAAGGGTGCCGTACGACTTTGTTTATTAGCTGCGACCTGTTTTGGCGTGCCTTGTGCGACGACTTTGCCGCCCTTGTCACCAGCTTCTGGGCCAATGTCGATTACCCAATCACTGGTACTTGCGACTTTCATGTCGTGTTCAACCATGATCACCGTATTCCCTGCGTCCACCAGCCCATTTAGTTGCGACATCAGCATGGCCACGTCTTTTGGGTGCAAACCGGTTGTAGGCTCATCTAACACATACAGCGTGTCACCTCTTTGCACTCGCTGTAGTTCAGTGGCTAATTTAATACGCTGCGCTTCACCGCCAGAAAGTTCTGTCGCCGGTTGCCCAAGTCGCAAGTAGCCAAGGCCTACTTGAATTAAGGCATCCAATGCTCGCAGCACAGGTGGCTCGTCAACGAAAAAGGTGTGAGCGGTTTCTACCGTTAATTCCAGTACATCAGCAATGTTTTTGCCTCGATAGGTAATTTCTAAGGTTTTGTCGTTGTAGCGCTGGCCCTGACAAACAGGGCAAGGCGAATAAACGCTCGGCAGAAAGAGTAACTCTACACTGACAAACCCTACTCCGTCGCAATTGGCACAGCGGCCTTTGGTGACGTTAAACGAAAAGCGACCAGCATCGTAACGTCGCTTTTTCGACTCATCAGTGCCAGCAAATAACTTACGAACATGGTCGAATAGACCAGTGTAGGTCGCTAGATTCGAGCGTGGCGTTCTGCCAATGGGTTTTTGATCCACCGTGATCAAGCGCTTCACATTAGCCAAACCGTCAGAAATGTGACCACCTGTAGGTGTCTCGGCTTCTTGCTCAAGCAATTCAGCTTCATCAGTTGGCACATCGAGGGTCTTCTTTACCCCCAATCCCTCGTTGACCAATTCAACTAGCGCTTGGCTCACCAAACTCGACTTACCTGACCCAGAAACCCCCGTTACGGTTGTAATAACCCCAAGCGGAAACGTCACATCCAAATTTTGTACATTATTACGCTTTACACCAACAAGTTTTAGCCATGATTTCGCTTGACGAGGCGTGCGCTCATTCGCGGTGACTCCCTCAAATAAATGTTTTGCGGTGTGTGAACGCTGATTACCTATTAGTCCTTCAACAGGGCCATTGTAGATAATCTCACCGCCGTGGGTGCCAGCGTCTGGCCCTACATCGACTATCCAATCTGCATGGCGAATAACACTCACATCATGCTCGACCATGAAAACAGAGTTTCCCGCCGTCACTAGCTGATCTAGCGATCCTAACAAGGCTTTTTTATCAGCAGGATGCAACCCAGCCGATGGTTCATCCAGTACGTAAACCACACCAAACAACTGCGAGCGAATTTGCGTAGCCAAGCGCAAACGCTGTAACTCGCCAGGCGAAAGTGTTGTGGTGCTGCGTTCAAGCGACAAATACCCAAGGCCCAAATACGTTAATGCTTCAACTCTGGCTAAAATATCGCTGGCTAAACGCTGCGCCACAATGGCTTTTTCGCGATCGTGTAATTCATCACTTATTTTGGTACTCGCGGTCTTACGTAATCTTTGCGCAAGTTGTGTCAGTGTTAATTGCGATAACTGGCCGATATCTAGGCCGGTAAAGGTCACGGATAGCGACTCACGTTTTAGCTTTTTTCCCTCACACTCTGGGCACTGTGAAATTTGCATAAATTGCGATACGCGTTTTTTAGTGCGCGCACTTTGCGTAGTGGCAAAAGACTGTAAAACAAAACGCTGGGCGCTGGTAAACGTGCCCATATAGCTAGGTGCTTCGCCGTTTTTAATCGCCGCTTTGGTTTGGGCTACATTATATTCAGGAAAGACTGGCACTGTGGGGGTTTCATCAGTGAATAAAATCCACTCCCTCGCTTTCTTCGGTAAGTCACGCCACGGAACATCGATGTCGTAACCAAGAGAGACCAGAATTCGGCTTAAATTTGCGCCTTGCCATGCAGGCGGCCACGCGGCTATCGCCTTTTCTCTGATGGTTTTACTGTCATCAGGTACCAATAGCTTTTCAGTAACATCAAAAACACGACCAATACCGTGGCATTTTGGACATGCCCCCTGCGCTGTGTTGGGTGAAAACGAATCAGCATAGAGTATTGATTGACCATCAGGGTACTCTCCCGCACGGGAATAGAGCATGCGTAGTGCATTTGAAATGGTGGTAACACTGCCAACGGATGAACGTACCGAAGGCGTGCCTCTTTGCTGCTGCAAAGCGACCGCCGGCGGTAACCCCTCAATTGCGTCAACATCAGGCTCTTCCACCTGATCAATTAAGCGACGCGCATAAGGTGACACCGAATCAAGATAACGTCGCTGAGACTCAGCAAATAAAGTACCAAAGGCCAAAGACGATTTACCTGAGCCTGAAATACCGGTAAACACGACTAATGCATTGCGCGGTAAATCCACATTCACGTTTTTTAGATTGTGGACCCGGGCGCCGCGCACCCTAATGCAGTGCTCAGATTCGCTGAGTATATGGCTGACTTTATCTTGAGGGATAAGTAACTCTCCTTGAATTCATAAAAGGTGGGGATTTAGTAAAAAAGTTTATAAGAACGTTATACAAATAGCGCAGAGTAAAGCGCTAAAGAAATTTGAGATTACTAATGTATTTGGGCAGTAAACGCGGATATTCAAGGCGTGCGAGAGACTCTTTGCGTTTTAGAGGCTTATTCTATAAAAAAACCAACTCGCATGCGGGATACTTATGATCGCGAGAGAGCATAACCTTAGTGATTTGAACTAAACGGCTTGCCCCCTCATTGTTCGTACTATTCAGCTTGCTTTTTGAAACCGGGCTTTGCCAAAATTTCTAGATAAAACGAAGGTAATTCTTTCTTTTCAGCCTCATCAATATGTCGATTTATCGCGCCAAGGTGAATGGTTTCAGCACGTGCTTCATCCGCCCCAAAACGGCAGTCAAAATCCCAGTAGTCAGCGCCCGCGGGTAGCGTCTTGTTTCTCTCTCTTCTGAGGTATTTCTTCACTTCAAACTTAATTGCTTCAACCAGTCTTGGCAGTTTGATTTTCGGATGAGACAGAAGGAATGTTTTTTTCATGATAATTACTCGTAGTAGCCAGTAGCGTAAATGGCGCTCAATAATGGAAGGGGATGATATTGTGAATTTGCTTTGACAGGCGAATTCGTCAGCAAAACAGACTAATCCTTACAGATAGAAAATAAGCACAATATACAAATTGTTGTATTTTCCCGTGGATTATATAAGAACCACGGTTTAATAGATGCACCTATTCGCAAATAAACCTTACTCGGATAAAATAACAGGCTGAAGCACAGCAACAGGCATTCCTTTTTGGCTTTCATCCTTAAAAAACCAAACCGCTCGCCCTGCTTGAACCCCATGACATTCCTAACGCAATTCCGTTATAATCCCAGCAATTGGCACACGCCGCGATATATTACTTTATTTTGAGCATTTGATGACTGTTGAAACCTTTAATCCCAAGCAAACTACGACCTTAGAAACGCCGGTAAAAACCATTGCAGCCGATAAACCCAGTTCCTTATCGACAGGATCAAGAATTGGCTTTGTAAGCTTAGGCTGCCCGAAAAATTTAGTCGATTCAGAACGAATTTTGACGCAATTGCGCACCGAAGGTTATGACGTGGTGAACACCTATAACGATGCAGATCTCGTTATTGTAAATACCTGTGGCTTTATCGATACCGCAGTGCAAGAGTCGCTCGATACCATAGGCGAAGCGCTCGCTGAGAACGGCAAAGTCATTGTAACTGGCTGTTTGGGCATAAAAGAAGACGAAATTCGCGAAGTGCATCCAAACGTACTTGCCATTACCGGCCCTCACGCCTATGAAGAAGTCGTCAATCAGGTGCATGAGCATTTACCACAGCCCAGCCACAACCCGTATTTAAATTTAGTGCCGGACATTGGCGTTAAGCTCACCCCGCGCCATTATGCATATTTAAAAATATCCGAAGGCTGTAACCACAGATGTACCTTCTGCATTATACCATCTATGCGGGGTGATCTAGTCAGCCGTCCTATTGGTGAGATTCTTGACGAAGCACAACGCTTGAAAAACGCAGGTGTAAAAGAGTTACTGGTTATTTCACAAGACACCAGTGCGTACGGCGTCGACGTGAAAAACAAAATGGGCTTTTGGAATGGTATGCCGGTTAAAACCGGTATGACTGAGCTGTGTGAAAAACTCGGCGAAATGGGCATGTGGGTACGTTTGCATTATGTTTACCCTTACCCGTCGGTGGATAAAGTCATGCCATTGATGGCCTCAGGTAAGGTGTTGCCATACCTCGATATTCCTTTCCAGCATGCTAGCCCGCGTATTCTTAAGTTAATGAAACGCCCTGCCGCTGCTGAGCGCACTATGGAGCGCATCAAAAAATGGCGCGAGCTGTGCCCTGAACTGGTTATACGCTCTACCTTTATTGTGGGCTTTCCTGGTGAAACCGAAGAAGACTTTCAAATGCTGCTCGACTTTTTAGACGAAGCCCAACTTGAGCGCGTTGGCTGCTTTAAATATTCAGATGTTGAAGGCGCCAAAGCGAATGACTTACCGGACCCTGTGAGCGAAGAAGTCAAACAAGAGCGTTTCGAGCGCTTTATGCAAAAACAACAGCAAATCAGCACGGCTAAATTGCAGCGCCGAATCGGTAGCACTATCCAGGTCCTTATCGATGAAGTCGATGAAGAAGGCGCTATCGGTCGTAGCTTTGCTGACGCCCCTGAAATCGACGGTTTAGTTTATTTAAATGGTGATGTTACGCTTAAACCCGGTGACTTGATTACCGCCACGGTTGAACACGCTGACGAATACGACTTATGGGCATCTCGTACGGTGAATAGCGATTTGAGTGCGTAATTATGGAGTCGTCGATTTCTGATTTAGCTCAGGTTATCCAAATTGTTGTCGCGCCGGTCTTTATGTTGACCGGTATTGCGGGCTTTTTAAATGTGATGTCTGGCCGCTTGGGGCGCATCGTTGATAGAGCACGCATCATAGAGCGCCGGGTGGCGATTCTTAAAAACCCAGACAAGTTAAAAATATCCCAAGTCGAGCTCAAATATTTATGGCGGCGCATCAAGATCATCAACCGCTCGATCGGCATGTGTACTGCGTCGGCGCTTTTTGTGTGTGCCGTAGTCTGTTGTTTGTTTATCGGTGAGTTTTTATTGATGGACTTAACCAAAGCTGTGGTGATCCTTTTCGTCATCGCGCTGTTACTCTTGATAGTGGCCTTGGTATCGTTTTTAAAAGAAGTGCAACTGGCGACCCGAACGCTGCAAATGGGCAAAGAATTCGACGACGAGTAGCCCAAGCTCGCGGCGCAATAAACCAAGGCCAACTAACGTTTTTTCAGAGGTATTATGACATCACACTCCCATCAAGCAGTTTGTATTGTTACCGGTGGTAGCCTGGGTATAGGCGCTGCCATATGTCAGTTATTTGCGCAAAAAGGCTACTTGGTATTCAACCTAGACCTACAAGCTCCGAATGAGCCGAATCCCTCTATTCGTTGGCGAGAATGCGATGTATCAAACGTGACTCAAGTCAAAAACATCATTGCCGACATACGCACTGAATGCCCTAAAATTGATTGCTTGATTTCAAACGCTGGGGTGCATTTGTCAGCCGATATTGAGCACACCAGTGAAGACGTACTAGACAAAATGTTCGCCATAAATGTCAAAGGGGCTTATGCGGCCATTCAGGGCGTTTTGCCCAGCATGGTTGAACATCAAGCAGGATCAATTATCCTAATGGCCTCTGATCAAGCCCTTATCGCCAAACAGAATTCTTTTGCCTACAACCTGACTAAATCAGCGTTGGCATCAATGGCCAAAACCACTGCGCTGGATTATGCCAAGTATAAAATTCGTGCTAATGCGGTGTGCCCAGGGACCATAGAAACGCCTTTGTACCACAATGCCATTGATAGCTACCTTGAAAAATCAGGCCGCGACAGTAGCGAAGTACATGCAGAAGAAGCCGCATTACAACCACTAGGCCGCCTAGGTCAGCCTGATGAAGTAGCCCAGCTGTGTTACTTTTTAGCTGGAGAGCACGCTCAATTTATTACTGGCAGCTTGCAAGTAATCGATGGTGGTTACACAACGCAATAACAGGCATTTGAATCAATACCACGAAGGAAGTACGCAACTAGCGCCATGGATATCATTGACCCACACTTGCATCTGTTTAACCTAAGCGACGGTCATTACGGCTGGTTAAAACCGGAAAATGCACCCTACTGGCCAGATAAACACATCATCAATCGTGAGGTTAGCCAGTCTGAGTTGCAGCTTTCAAACCCGCTTAATTTAGCCGGTTTCGTGCATATAGAAGCAGGATTTGATAACGCTAAGCCCTGGCGCGAACTAGATTGGCTTGAACAACATTGTACCCTGCCCTTTAAAACGGTAGCGGGCGGTAATTTAACCTGTGAAGATTTCCCTACCGTATTAACTGAATTAAGACGCCGAAAATCGCTGGTTGGTATTCGCCATATACTCGATGAAGACGCTCATAGCCTATTAACCAATAAGGTCTTTCAAAACAACTTAGCTTTGCTGGCAAAGCATAACCTAAGTTTTGATGCCCAGTTTTCACTGACCGATACAGCAGCCACACAGGCGTTGTGTAAGGTGTTTGATAATATTCCCAGCCTGCGGGTGATCATTAATCATGGTGGCTGGCCGCCGCTTAAGTCAAATACCGGCAATTGGCAGCAAGCCTTTCGCCTCTGGCAACACAGCCTAAGCGCCCTAGCGCCATATTCGAATGTGGCCATAAAACTCTCTGGCTGGGAAATGCAGCACCGTGACTATAGCCCGGCAGACATGCAAAACGTGATAATGACTTGCGTGAAAATACTCGATGAGCGACGGGTCATGCTCGCCAGTAATTTCCCTTTGAACACCTTTAGTTGCTCTTATGCAGAGCTATGGCAAGGTTACGACAGGCTTTTGAATACAGAATTAGCGCCGACTATTTCACACTCAAAACCGTCTGCGACGTTAAAAAATTTATTACTGTTTAAAAACAGTACGACCTGGTATCAATTTTAACCATATATAACAGCCTCTTAGGCTACGAACGACTCACTTTCCCCTCTTCCATTGCTAACCCCCCTGCTAAGCGTTTAGACTAAAGCTTCAAACGATAAAAAATGAGTATTTTTAAGTGAAAAAAACACAAAGACACTTCGTTCAATGTTCCTTAATGTTGCTTGTGGTGAGCCTAGCTGGGTGCGCTAGTAATGAACCTAAACCAATACAAACAACAGATCACTTCAGTACTCAAATCGGCGATAACGGAGAGACTCAATTTGCCTTCGGTTTGTCGTGGTTTAATTTACCCGAAGAAGATACAGACAGAGGCGAGCGTGGTGGCAGACGCGGCAGTAGAGATGGAAGCAGAGGCGGTAGTCGCGATGCAGGCCTAGGTGGGCAAAGTAATCGCCCTATAGGCTCAAACCTAAACCCTCAGCCCAATAACGAAACCAAGTTGGCGTTAGAAGACAAAGCCGTATTACATTTAAAACAAACAATAGATAAGCGCGACCTATGTCCCGATGGTTACACCATAGACGACATTATTTGGGAGACCCGACGTATTCGTTTGATGGGTACATGCAAGTAATACTATTCATCTGAGTAAAACTGGCCTGCGGGCAGATTTAAACTTAATTTCTTTGAATTCCTGTTTACCACAAAAGGATCAACAATATGCAAAGCATTAAAACACGAGCAGCGGTTGCATGGGCAGCCGGCGAGCCACTAACCATTGAAGAAGTTGATTTAATGCCGCCTCAAAAAGGCGAAGTACTGATTAAAGTGGTTGCCACTGGCGTATGCCATACCGACGCCTACACGTTATCCGGTGATGACCCCGAGGGAATATTTCCAGCTATTTTGGGCCATGAAGGTGCAGGTATTGTTGAAGCCATTGGTGAAGGCGTTACCTCTGTCGAGGTAGGCGACCATGTGATTCCTTTATACACTCCTGAATGCGGTGAATGTAAATTTTGTTTGTCAGGCAAAACCAACCTGTGCCAAGCCATTCGTACAACGCAGGGCCAAGGCTTAATGCCAGACGGCACTACACGCTTTTCAAAAAACGGTAAGCCAATTTATCATTACATGGGCACCTCTACTTTTGCAGAACACACAGTCGTGCCTGAAATTGCCTTGGCTAAAATCCCCAAAGAAGCCCCTCTTGAAAAAGTATGCTTACTTGGTTGCGGCGTCACCACAGGCATGGGCGCAGTCACGAACACCGCTAAAGTGCAAGAAGGTGACACAGTAGCGGTATTTGGTTTGGGCGGGATCGGCTTATCCGTATTAATTGGCGCAAAGATGGCCAATGCCGGACGGATCATTGCGATTGACGTGAACGAAGATAAATTCAAAATTGCCAAACAACTCGGCGCCACGGATGTGGTCAATCCAAAAGATTTCGATAAATCGATTCAAGAAGTGATAGTAGAGATGACCGATGGCGGCGTAGATTACTCATTCGAGTGTATCGGCAATGTAAACGTGATGCGCTCAGCACTGGAATGTTGTCACAAAGGCTGGGGCGAATCTGTGATTATCGGCGTTGCAGGCGCGGGGCAAGAGATCTCCACACGTCCGTTTCAACTCGTTACTGGACGCGTATGGCGCGGCTCTGCCTTTGGCGGCGTAAAAGGTCGTAGCCAATTGCCTGACTATGTGCAGCGCTACATGGATGGCGAGTTCGAGCTTGATACTTTCATTACTCATACTATGCAGTTGGAAGATATCAACACTGCGTTCGATTTAATGCACGAAGGCAAATCAATTCGTTCAGTGGTACATTACTAATGAGCGGCACGCAGCCAATGAATGCCGCTTCAAGCGTACCCTCGAGCGCAAATGAAATATCGGCAAATCGATGCTTTGGTGGCTGGCAGAAGCGTTTTAGTCATCAATCAAGTGTACTTAACTGCGAAATGCACTTTAGCGTGTATTTACCTCCTGCCGCTGAGCTGGGTAAACCCCTGCCGGTGGTATATTGGTTAAGTGGGCTGACCTGCACCGATGAAAACTTTGTTACCAAAGCCGGGGCTCAGCGTGTTGCCAGTGAGCTTGGCCTGATCCTAGTCATGCCCGATACTAGCCCTCGAGGTAATGGCGTGCCAGATGCCGAAGATAAAGCGTACGACCTAGGATTAGGAGCAGGCTTTTATGTAAATGCCACCCAAGCCCCGTGGAATGAGCATTATCGCATGTACGATTACATAGTTGACGAGCTCCCTAGCCTGATTCAGCAGCGCTTTCATGTGCAATCTACAGCAGCAATTTCAGGGCACTCTATGGGAGGCCATGGTGCGCTAATGATTGCGTTATCTAATGTGAAGCGCTTTAGTTCAGTATCGGCTTTTTCACCGATTGTGAACCCGGCGGATTGCCCATGGGGCGAAAAAGCCTTCAGTCATTATTTAGGCGATGATAAAAGCGAATGGCAGCAGTACGATAGCTGTGAGTTGATGCGCCAACAAGGGCACTTTTTACAACTGCCTATGCTGATTGACCAAGGCCTTGCGGATGATTTTTACCAAAACCAGAAGCTAGCTAAACCCCTTGAATCAATAGCACAAGAGATGAACTACCCTGCTGAGTTTCGGTATCACAAAGGGTACGATCACAGCTATTATTTCATCAGCACCTTTATTGAAGATCATCTGCGCTTTCACGCTAAGCATTTAGCCGAGTATTAGTCATTCCGCGCGCTGAGCTTATGCCAATGCGATTAAGCTATTTAACGATTACTCGTTTACCAAGAATGACACTGTGCTAAACAAAAAAACGCCAACTGGCGGTATGAAGTGACCCCACTTGGCGTTTTTATTTGCGCTTCATAGCGCGGCAGCGAAGGCGGCAATTAGCGCGAGTTGCCGCTACTGTAAAACTGACTATTTCGCCACATAAGCATGGGCTGGCGCGCTAAAAATAGCGTTCATCAGCATCACATTCAAACCATCAAGGTATGCGCGAGTGGTAGGCTCTTGAGTAAAGGCAATCACCATTCCATTACCAGTAGGTTGATGAATTAAGAATGGCTTGTATGCCAACTGCTTCTTATTTTCTTTCCATAGGTAACCACTGGCTAACACGTCGTCTTCGCCTTTAAACCACGCAAGGTTTTTACCTGAGGCTAAGCGGATAGGTGCGAAAATATTATCACCATACACTAGGCCAACCACTTCTGGAGCCACACCAGCGGTAAGCCAATGTTCTTGATCAACCTCCACATTAGCCAGCACCCCAGCGACAAAATCAGGGCTCTCTTCACTGTTTTCACTGTGTTTTATTAAATCATCTCGGCTTGCATAGGCCTTGCCAGCCACCGTTGAAGATTCTGCATCTGGCTCTTCATTGTTATCTTGCTCACTTATCGCCAATTCACGCTTTACATCTAACAGGCCAATGTCTGCGTCTGCGGCAAACGTTGTAGCGCTACCAAGGGTGATCAGCACTCCACCTGCCTCAACCCACTGTTTAATATTATCGGCTCCGGCTTTGCCTAAACCATCTTGATATCGCCCTGCGGGTAAGATTAACACCTGATAATGACGTAGATCGGCACGGGTCAACATTGACGTGCGGATAGCATTCACCGGATAGCCAAACTGCTGCTCAATCACGTAGCGGGTATTACCCGCGCTTAGTGACGAGGTTGGGTCATCCCAGGCCATGGCTATTTTCGGAGCGCTCATTAGGTATGTGTCGTTACTACCAAAGCTTGGCCCCTCGGTTACCCAACTGGTGTTTACACCTTCAACAAGGGCCCCGCTTTTAGCAGCGATGTCTTGCACAGTAGCTGCAATATCAGCACCGTTTGTTGCTACTTCGATGATTAAACTACCTGCGGGGTAGCGTTTTTTATCATCTAAGGTAAACGCGCGATCCGCCGTTTTAAGCGTAACGTTTTGCTGCAACGCGGCAGTCAAAAATCGCCCTGCGGCCATATCGCCCCAAGGTACAATATAAGCGACTGTGGCGTTAGGGTTAATGACGTTGCCTTCAAGGGTGTCGGTCATTTTCACTAAACGATGCTGACCCGATACGCCTTTACCACAAGTATCTACCTCTAGGTTGTACATAAGTGGTAAAGACCAACCCGTTACGTCGTAAATTTGATCCCCTAGCTTACGTTCGCGGCGACGCTCTTGCTCTTTAATAAACGCTTTGCTCATATCGACCTGCTTAGTGAAAGTCGTTTTTACAAAACGGCCGCGAGGCTGTGCGCTGTCAATGTAGTAGCTACCTGGTGCATACGTTTCACCGCACATTTTCACTTTTTCGGTGGTTTGATAAACGTCTACCCCGTGCTCGGTCATCAGTTTGGCTAGCTTGAAGTTACCTGCGCGGTCGCGCTTATTAGGCAGAATAAATACACGCTCTTTTTTATCAGACTTTCCAGCATCAATGGCATCAACCTGATATTGGTAATAATCCTTAAGTAACTTTTCACGATTATTGGCCACGGCTTCAGCAGTAGAAATAGAGGCTACAAAGTGACGCAACACGGTATCTTCATAGCTGAGTTCTTTGCCATCTAATCGGCGGAATATCTCACCTCGAGAAGAGGCGACTTCATAAGTTGATGCAGCAGCCCCATAAAACGCCGGCCAACTGTCACCATAGCCAGGGTAGAAGGCATCAAAAATTTCACGGGTAAAATAATCAAAGCCATTGGCATCAAAATGCTTGGCATTATTGCGCCCCACCAAATTGATATTTTCTATTTGGGCTTTGGTCATATGCGGATTAACAGGTTGAGCCGATGGCGCAAAATAATAGCTTTCGTCACCGCCCATTTCATGTAAATCAATGACTACCAGTGGGCGATATTTGTTTAAGCTGGCAATACGGCCTTTGGTTTCAGGTTGGGTAACGGCTAACCAATCTCGGTTCATATCAAACAAATAATGATTAGCACGGCCCCGCGGCCAAGGCTCGTTATGCTCCGCGGATAATCGGTCACTACTGTGCATCATACCCACAGTAGAGTAATAGTTAGCAATAAAACGGCTACGCCCATCAGGGTTTTGCAGAGGGTCAATAAAAACGATGCTGTTTTGCATGATGTTATCGACAGTTGCATCGCCTTTGCCCGCAAGTAAATGATAGGCCGTCATCATGGCGGCATCGGTACTGCTTATTTCATTGCCATGTACGCTGTACTCTAACCACAGCGAAGCAGGCAGGTCTTTAACGAGTTGCTTGGCTTCGTTTTTATTCGTGATACGAGGGTCAGACAATGCCTGCATATCATTTGAAAACTGTGCCAAGTTCGCGATATTTTGCTCACTACCAATGGCCGCGTATATCAGCTTGCGCCCTTCCCACGTTTGCCCATATTCGAATATTTTCACCTGCTTTGGAGCTGCTTGTTGCAATGCTTCGAAGAAACGCAGCATGTCAGGGTGAGATGTGATGCGTTGCCCCACGGAATAACCCAGCACCGTTTGCATATCGGGTATGGCGTTATCGTATTGTATATTTGGCCAATTGGCTGGTGCGCTTGGTACTGCTCGTGCGGTAAGTGCGAACGCGCTGACGCACGTCAATGCACTAAAAGCGAGTGCTTTAATACAGTGTTTAAGAATCATATTGTTCCCTGATGTCTCTGATATATAAGTGTGCTTCAGCCGGCTCTTTATAAAAGACTCTGCATAAACGGTTGTTTATACAAGTCTTGTATTAGCAACCTGTGTAGGCGGCCTTTGTCGGCAAATTTTTATTATTCAGACATATCATACCCAAAGACGCGGGATTACCTAAATCAATGCGACGTAAAATATTAAATGTGGGGTGGTTTACATGATCAATCTAACATCTCATGGAATGCTAACGTTACGCCATTTGTCCAACCAAACCCTTGTTGTACTTCATATTCCCCACCATGAGCTAAATTATCAAGTGATTGTACGTTGTATTTTTCCATGATATTGCCGGTCTTACTAAAGTGCGCATCTACCGTTTTCAACCAGCGCTGCATGATGTTATTCCCATCTGCGACATGTCCATAATTGCGTAATCCGATAACAGCAAACCAATGCAGTGGCGCCCAGCCATTGGGCGAATCCCACTGCTGGTTAGTCACATTCAAGGTGGTAACCAACCCACCCTCTTGCAAAAATGTAGACATTAAAACCTCTTTTACACTTTTTGCCTGCTGAGCATTGGCAATGTCAACAAACAAGGGCAAGGTCGCTGCTAGCGAACGCACTTTGAGTGGCTGTTGTTTAACAAATTGGTAATCGAAGTAGAACTGCTCTTGGGCGGACCAAAAATAACGATCGATGGCTGCTTTGCGTGCATCTGCTAGATCACCGAAGCGTGCAGCTTGGTCGTGATGGTTAAGTAGTCCATGATATTTAGCTAAATTGCGCTCTAATTGATACATCAAGCAATTCAAATCTACGGGCAAAATTTCTATTGTTTCTATCGACGACAGTGCCTGTGCATCTCTTAACCAGCGGGAGCTAAAATCCCAACCGGATTCACAAGCCGCGCGTATATTCCGATAGAAGTCTGCTCGTTTATCAAGCGGCAACTCCGCTGCGAGTTTGATGTCTTCTAAGTAAGATTCGGTGCGGGGGGTGGCAATATTATCCCAGTAACGATTTAAAAATGCTCCGCATGGCATCTTCACAACCCGCCCTTTGGCACAATCTTGATGACTAAGTTGCTCTTTACCATGCATCCAAAAGCAATACTCTTTTTCCATACCTTCAATACAACGCAGTACAAAATCGGTATCCGAGGTTTCGATATTATCAATACACAGATCAACCATCATTCCAAGCACTGGCGGCTGTGAGCGCGAGTAGTAATAGCTTCTGTTGCCGTTTGGAATGCAACCAATGCGGTCTTGCAATTCGATAAAGTTCAGTACCATATCTTGAATTAGATGGGTATAACCAGACTGCTTGAGTCCCAGTGCGGTAAAGTAGCTGTCCCAGTAATATATTTCTCGAAAGCGACCGCCGGGCACTATGTATGAATGCTCCAGTGCTAACAGTGAACTCGTTGCATCTTTCGGATCTGGTTGACGCGTCAACTTAGGCCATAACGCTTGTATATATTGATTAAGCGATTGGCTAGGTAACGAGTCATTCAGTTCTATCTCCTTTGGTAGCGTAAAGTAACGCTTTACAAATTCGAGAAGTGAGAACGTTGGAAGCAGCTTTTGTTGTTCATATTTTTCAAGTACGTCACTCCAGCTAGACAGCGGAAGGGCGTCGCAAATGGTTTTACTATCAGTAAAAAGCCTTTCTAGTTGAATGCGCTTAAATAATTCACTTTCGAAAAATACGATACTTGGGTGGTCGAATGAAATTGAGCCATTCATAGAACTACGCTCCTTTAACTAACGTGGAACGTCGGTTCGCTGAAAGTTTTTTAAAAATAAACAAGCTAAACATAATCATCACAATAGGAATAAGTGACATGTAAAAGGCGTGTTGTCCGCCAAATTTTTCAAAAATAACACCGGTAAGAATTGAGCCAAAGGTCCCTCCTAACGCCGAGAAAATAACGATCAACCCAGTCATTTTGGCATGCTGTTTATTGGGTAATGCACTAAGTACCACAGAGTTAATCAATGGATATATTGGCGCCATGAATAAACCAATTGCAGGCAGTAAATAAGCAGCAAGCGGTGCGTCAAAAATGCCCGTAACCACTTGGCTCTCACTAACTTGTGTCATTGGTAAGGTCAGCAGTATGGTCAAAAACATCATGACTAAGCAGCCATTGATGAATATGTACCAAGGTACAAAACGTAGTAAAAACCCTGCTAACAATCGGCCAATCGCAATCATTGCAGCAAAGATACTGGTTAATTGAATACTAATATCCACAGGCAAGCCCAGCACTTCTCGATTAAACGTGGGTAACCAAGAACCAATTCCTTGCTCAACCAACACGTAAAGAAAGACCGAAATAACAAACATTAGGACTAAAGGCTGATAAGTCAGTTTGAGCATGTCTAAAAACTCGCTCAATGCTCCGGTTTGAGCCCCGGTGAAAGGTTCTCGCTCAATGGGCACAAAATAAACGAATATAGCCGCTATAGTGATCATGCCGCCTAGAAGGTAATACACGTTTAGCCACGCCAGTGAAGCAGGATCATTTGGGTCGATAAAACCACTGAAAATCCAATAGCCGCTTAACACTCCGACCATAAAAATGCCTTCTACAGTGTTCATCAAAGATGAGTGGGTTTTCGTATTGCTACTTAACTGCCCTATCAGCGAATAAACTGATATTTTGACTAAAGCGAATGCAGTGCCGATAGCCGCAAATAACACCTTAATAAAATAGAACTCGGCGAATAGCGGGGTGAGTAAACAAACAACCGCGACCAGCACTAAGCCTAAACACAGCGCAACTTGATACCCTATACGCGGAATAAACGAGGCAATAAAAAACGACACAAAGGCAATAGACAAATCCTTGAAGCCCTCTAATGTGCTGGCATCGGTTTTTGAAACATCAAAAGTCGTGATCGATTGCAAAATCACAGTACCCACACTGTTGAGCAAAACAGCAAACACAAAATAACAAAGTGAGATAGCGATGATGGTCAGCATTCGATTCATGAGAAAGGTCTATGTTTGGGTGAATGCGTCGAAGTGTAAAACGTAAGTTAACAAAATGCAATCGTTTGCAATTCAGTTTAATTCAAAACATAAATTGATATTTAAAGGCTGTGTTTGGTTGATTGGCGAGCGACTAATTCAATATCTATTAAAGATGAGTCACTATTTTTGCCGTCAAATTGGGTAATAAGCTTGTTAACCATCACTTGCGCTGCGCGCTGGGTATTTTGTTTAATTGTTGTTAATGAGGGGTACGACAATTCAGCCATCAAAATGTCGTCAAACCCGACTATGCCTACATCGCTTGGGATCCCAATATAACGTTCTTTTAATGCGCGCATTGCGCCTAAAGCAACCATGTCGCTACAAGCCACTATCCCGTCAAAAAATAGCCCTTTGGATAAAATGAGTTCACTGATTTTATCGTACGCTGCACTACTGGTGATATCACAGGCAACTGTAAATGCGCTATCGAGTGAGATAGCATGAGCTTCAAGCGCATCTTGATATCCATGGTATCTGCTCGTCATCTCCATATGCTCAGGGTCGCCCAAAAATAAGATATTTTTGCAACCGCCAGTAATCAAATGTTCTGTGGCAATGCTCCCCCCTAAACGGTTATTACTACCTACAATTGGATAGTGAGATTTGGTTTTTGGATCGCCCCACACCACAAGAGGCACATTAGATTCAGCAACTTCTTGAACTTTATCATCGCTCTTGCCTTGGCCCACCACAATAAGGCCATCTGCGCGCTGGCTGTTAATGAAATAATTAGCCCAATTATCAGTGGCCATAAAGGAGTTAGAGAGCAATAAATCGTAGCCCTTGCTATTCAATGCTTGGTTCAAATCGCCCACAATTTTTAACAAAAAAGGATCACTGATACTTTGCTCAGTGTGGTCAATTAAGTTGAGAATTACCGCCACAACCTTGGTTTTCTGGGTGCGTAATCGACTTGCTGCGGTGTTAATACTGAAATTATGTGACGCCGCTAATGCTTGAATACGCACTCGCGTTTCTTTTTTAATCAAGGGGTTGTCACTCAGAGCGCGCGAAACCGTCGACGTGGATACCCCAGCCAAACTAGCTAAGTCATTTAAGGTCAATTTTTTGTTACTTTTCAATCTATTACCCAAGTTCATTGATACATTGCAAGCGGCACTTCGTCTTAGTATTCGACGACAAATCTTAGTTTGTCTAGTGTAATCTCTTTTACAACAGACTACATCCTTACTTCACAACAAGCCAAAAACAAATTTCTAGTGAAATCAATGAATTCTGCAAAAAATGCAAACGATTGCAAAAAATCAATTGCAATCGTTTGCATTTATACATACCGTTAACAACACACTAACAACAGGACAGGTATGCACATGAATTTAACAACACACAAACTGAATTCTTTGACGTTGGGCGTTTGTATTGCCCTAGCGACAACAAATGTCGCATTAGCACAACAAGAAAATGACCAAGAACAAAGTAATGAGAATAACTTTATTGAACAAATTGTGGTCACGGGCAGTGCCAGTGGTACTGCAGTGCGTAAAGTTGAAGCTAGCTATGCCACAACTCTAATTAGCGCTGCCGACATCAAGAAGCTTGCCCCTAAGAGCACGGCAGATCTTTTTAAAGCGATACCCGGTGTGTGGGCTGAAAGTTCGGGTGGCGTGTCTGGCGCCAACGTATTTGTGCGCGGGTTTCCAGGAGGTGGTGATGCACCATTTTTAACCTTACAAGTTCAAGGTGTGCCTATTTTCCCACCGTCTACGTTGTCATTCCTTGAAAACTCTTCCCTGTTTCGTATAGATGAAACCATAGATATCGTAGACGCTTTGCGCGGCGGGCCTGCATCTGTGGTTTCCAGTGGTCAACCCGGCTTAACCACTAACTTCTTGCTTAAAGAGGGAGCTGATGAAACTGAGGGTTCTATCAAATACACCACTTCTGACTATGATTTACAACGTATTGATGCCGTTGTTTCTGGGAAGCTAGCAGAAGACCTTTATTTCATGTTTGGTGGTTACGTGCAGCAAAGTCCAGGGGTACGTGACGCTGGGTTTAACTCAGAAAAAGGCAATCAGTTTACCCTGAATATCACTAAGATATTGGATAACGGTAAGATCAATTTTTTCACCCGCTCTACCGACGATCACGGAGCGTGGTACCTACCTACCCCACTGGTTGATGGAGTAGACAACAGTTATACCCAGTTAGGCACACTTAACCGTCAAGCTACTATTCAATATGGTCCTGAGGGCACGTCTAAGTCTGTCGATTTTGGTGAAGGCCGTGGTTTTAAAGGAACAGTGACAGGAGGAAGCGTAAATTTAGAGTTCGGCGATGGCTGGACGTTCGTTGACCGTTTCGCGCATTTGTCCGGTGATGCAGATACATTAGGCTTAGTGCCAAATGGCGACCCAACACTGCTATCGGGCGTTGCTGATAATGGGCTATCTGCCACAGGTGCGGTAACCGGTGAACTTTATGAGGGGGATACCTTAGTCCAGCAAATTGGTCGCTGGGTAGTACAAAAAGATATTGAATCATTCACCAATGATGTGTCAATTACCAAACAAACAGATAAATTCAAAGCGTCTCTAGGATTATACGTGGCGAACTTCTCGTCAGATGATTGGTGGAGCATTGGCAACCAGTCTTACCATGTGATTCGCCCCGGTGGTGAGAACCTAACGGGTATTGAATGTAACGATAACCAAGATAGTTGCGACTGGAATTACGACTTAAACGCGACTGGTGATGGCACCACTAAAGCGATATATGCAGCGTTTGAATACAAGTTAACAGACGCCCTAACCGCCGATGTGGGTGTACGTGACGAAAACCACACCATTGATTATACCGTAGATGAAGGACTCGATGGCATTATCACCAAAGCGGTTCAGTATGATGAATCTGACGTGGCGTTTACCGCTGGGGTGAATTGGCAATTTCAACATGAACAAGGTGTGTTTCTGCGTTATAGCGAAGGCAGCAAAATGCCGTACTTTGACGACCTGCGAGAGAACTTTGATAGCTTCACATCAGGTGAGGACTTGATCACGGATGTCACCCAAATTGAGCTAGGTTATAAATTAGCTGAAGCAAACTACACTGTGTATGCCACAAGCTTTTATAACGAAGTGGAAGGGGATCGCTTTCAAGCTTTACCAGGTGCACCAGTACAAACCTTAACTAACCAAGCATACGGCGTTGAAATAGATGCCAACTATTTTGCGGACAACGGCTTCTCTATCTCATTGAATTCAACGATCCAAGAAACTGAAATTTCCGAAAGTCCCACCAATGAAGGCAATGAAGCCCAACGTCAGCCGGGTTGGCAAGTACGCTTAACGCCAAGTTATGACTTCGAATTTGAAGATTTCTATGCCACCCTTTATGGCACCATATCCATGGTTGACGACAGATTTGCCAATAATGAAAATACAGTTGTGCTGGAAGGTTATGAGAAATATGACGTAGGGGTGATAGTGCAAGGCGACTCGGGTTTAACATTCGAACTCGCGGTGCAAAATATCACTGATGAAGATGCTCTCACCGAGGGTGACCCCAGAAATCCTAGTGCGCCTAATGGTCGTTACATTTTACCAAGAACAGCTACCTTTAGTGTCAGTTACGCGTTTTAGACGAAGGTTACTCAGTTAAAATAGCGCGTTATGTGCATTCGCTGTATTTTGTGCATCACGCGTTTTTATTCCCCTCTTAGGTCCGCTTCATCCTGCTGCGAAACATGTTCCTCGGTACTTTGAGATCGACACGCTTCGGCCTCTATACTCATCTAGCTCAACATAATTAATCCAAAACACCTACTCTGAAACACTCACTCCGAAACACTCACTCCGAAACACTCACTCCGACACACTCACTCCGACACACTCACTCCGACACACTCACTCCGAAACACTTCTGCGCACTTCCTGCACACTTTAAGTCTATATAGAGCTTAGGCAGTGGGTTATGATATTTGTCATCAAAATTCAAACCGCGATTGTTATAAACACAATCCTATTCTTACCCTTTTATACATTGTCTCGCGCTGTATGTTTTTTATACGTCAGACAAACTCGGTCAATACAAGGTACGTTATGACAAACTGTAAAATGCTAACCAGCAGCAATATACCCAAAATAAAAACCAAGACCACCCCAATGGCGAACGCAATGAAAATGTTGTTAATAACCCTTACCGCGCCCTTTATTTTATCGGCTTGTGGTGATGAAGATAACTCGCAAAGCCAGTCAGGTTCAGAGCAAAGTGCAACAGCCGATGCATCTCAAGTAGACATTAAATTGTTTAGTCTTAATGCATTGGCCAAGCAACCAGAAATTGTAGATTGCACGTTAGAAAATGGTGATGATGCCCAGTGCGCCAAGCTCGTGGTTAAATACCTGCCTGATGAAATGGAAATCGGCCCGTTTTGCCCCACAACGCTCGACGACAAAGGTGGCATATGGGATTGGGATGGCACAAAAGCCGGCTTATATCGCTTAGACAAAGCGTTTCTTACCATGCTAAGTGAACAAGGTTATATCTTTTACGATGAAGACGGCACAGTGCACGTGGTCGATAACGCTACCTCTAGACCGACGGTCGATCACGCCTGTATTCAGGTCTCTGAAGACCAAGACGTTAAAATCACCGTACTGATACCGACAACCCCAGTAATGGCTGACAAGGCTACGCCCATGGGTGTGGTTTCTAAAGTGGGTATTGCCCTTGCCGGCGTTCCCATTTTCTCGGATGCACCTAGTGTGCAGCATACGGGCCACTTACCAGCACTGGATACCTGTGCCGGTCACGTAGACCCTGGCGGTTGGTATCACTACCACGGCACATCAAGCGATATTGATAGTGTATATGCGCATGAACACGTAGACGCCGAATGTTCCAATTTGCCTCAAGACCCAGCAGGGCTGTTTGGTTATGCCTTTGATGGGGTTCCCATTTATGGCAGTGTCGATGCCGATAACGTCATGCCCACTGATTTAGATGAATGCAATGGTCACACTGGTTTAATTGGCGACAGCGGAGTCAGTGCTTATCACTACCATTCAACCAATGAGTTTCCAAACTTGCCTAAGTGCTTAAAGGGCGTGGTCGCCAAAAACAACTTTTCGACAACAGCTCAAGCAGGTGTGGGCGCTCGCCCTCCTGAAGGAACGAACATTACCCGAAACGAGCCCCCCGGTGGTGGACGTCCAGGTGCTAATAACATGTCTGGAAACGGACAAATGGTGCCTCCTGGTTTTGCTGACGCAGCAAAAAAACTAGGCGTTTCTGAAACACAGCTAATGCAAGCCATGGATGACGCTGGCGGGCCAAACGCTGATTTAGCCAAAGTAGCCAAAACCCTCGGCGTAACTGACGCAGAATTGAAAGCCGCCCTGCCAGAGCGCCCAAAACACTAGCCAACAGGCTTGTCATCAACATACCAATAACAGCCAGCCTTTAAACGTTATGGCCTTAGTGATAGCAAATCCCCTATCACTAAGGCAAAACGGCTTTCAATAATCGAACCGTATTACCGCCCATAATCAGCCTAATTTCAAACTGGGTAAAACCGGCATAGACCAAAGCTTGGGTAATATATTGCAACTGGGCGGTATCAAACCCTGTGGTTACATAACCATCAAAGTCTGATCCTAAACCAATATGCTCTACCCCGACTAAATCAGCCACATACCGAGCAGCTTTAGCAAATGATTTTGGCGATACATCGCAAATAGCACCATCCCAATAACCTAGCCCCACCACACCACCGTTGTGTGCAATCTTTAGCAGTTGGTCATCGGTTAAATTCCTTACACCTGGGCAAGTGCCCTGCACCCCAGTATGAGACACAACAACAGGTTTAGTCACAGTGGCTAACACTTCACTAATGGCAGTGGGTGAAAGATGAGCTAAGTCGACCACAATCCCCAGTTGCTCCATACGCGCGAGTACCTGTTTACCTAAATCGGTTAACCCACCTTTTTGTAACCCGTGGGCAGAGCCTGCCACTTTGTTATCAAAGAAATGAGTTAAGCCCATCATTCGATAACCCGCATTAAATAAGTCATCAAGGTTAGCCAAATCACCCTCTATGGCGTGTAATCCTTCGATGGCCAGTAAGCCCGACAGAGTCTGCGCACCCGCCCCGCGACTGGCTAAGTAATCTGATAAACCTGCAGCGGAGGTAACAACAGAGAGCTTACCTTGAGACTCAGCCGCCGCCGTATGCAGTTTTTGAGCTTGATACAAAGCACGTTCTTTTAAGCTAAACCAGGTACGTACAGGCCAGCGCTGAAACATCACTAAAGGCGTAATCATGTCAGAATCAGACGGATTACTTTCATAGTTTAAATCTTTCGGGCTTTTGGTGACGGCAGCAAAGATTTGCAGGCTAACGTTCCCCTCGATTAAGCGCGGCACATCTGTGTGGCCACGATCGTGACGTTCAAGTAACGCACGGTTCCAAAGCAAAATATCTTCATGCATATCAGCGATGGTAAGCGTTTGATGAAACGCGGCAGTATCAGCTGAGACCTTTGGCAAATTCACCGCTACCACCACATTACTTTGTTTATCGATATATCGAGGACCGAAGATAAACACAACGGCAAGCCCGAGCACAGCAATGCATACCAGTATTAAAAGACTCGTTTTGAAGCGTTTCCGCAATCTCATAAATAACTTACATTCCCTGTTCAAATGAAGCTACATTGTTGAATAAGCTCAATTTTTAATCAAGGAGAAGTTAAATGCCATAAGCAAGTTTCTGTTTATTGAGAGACAAAATAATACCAATCCGCATTAATAAGTGACCGCCTCAGAATGCGTCCAGCGGTTTTTG
>OJHC01000026.1_pt1 | contig 100051 bp, 102 predicted proteins | sample 1595091 | NCBI WGS metagenome assembly OJHC01 (sample SAMN05416829, study PRJEB24817) | seawater metagenome | isolation source: Sea water | place: Canada:Atlantic | collected 2013-07 | reverse complement strand
CATTTGAGTTTTAACCTTGCGGCCGTACTCCCCAGGCGGTCTACTTATCGCGTTAACTTCGTCACCAAGAATACTAAGATTCCCAACGACTAGTAGACATCGTTTACGGCGTGGACTACCAGGGTATCTAATCCTGTTTGCTCCCCACGCTTTCGCACCTCAGCGTCAATGTCAGTCCAGGAGGCCGCCTTCGCCACTGGTGTTCCTTCCGATCTCTACGCATTTCACCGCTACACCGGAAATTCCACCTCCCTCTACTGCATTCTAGCCTGCCAGTTTCAAATGCAGTTCCCAGGTTGAGCCCGGGGCTTTCACATCTGACTTAGCAAACCGCCTACGCGCGCTTTACGCCCAGTAATTCCGATTAACGCTCGCACCTTTCGTATTACCGCGGCTGCTGGCACGAAATTAGCCGGTGCTTCTTCTGTAGGTAACGTCAAGTACTCATCCGTATTAAGGATAAGCCTTCCTCCCTACTGAAAGTGCTTTACAACCCGAAGGCCTTCTTCACACACGCGGCATGGCTGGATCAGGGTTGCCCCCATTGTCCAAGATTCCCCACTGCTGCCTCCCGTAGGAGTCCGGGCCGTGTCTCAGTCCCGGTGTGGCTGATCATCCTCTAAGACCAGCTACGGATCGTCGCCTTGGTGAGCCATTACCTCACCAACAAGCTAATCCGACGCGAGCTCATCCATCAGCACAAGGTCCGAAGATCCCCTGCTTTCCCCCGTAGGGATTATGCGGTATTAGCCTGGGTTTCCCCAGGTTATCCCCCTCTAATGGGCAGATTCTCACGTGTTACTCACCCGTCCGCCGCTCGACGCCTCCTAGCAAGCTAGGATCGTTTCCGCTCGACTTGCATGTGTTAGGCCTGCCGCCAGCGTTCAATCTGAGCCATGATCAAACTCTTCAGTTAAGAAAAGCGTTTAAAGTGCCTACGCACTTAATACATGCTCAGTTCGTCATCTGAATTAACAAAAACTTTGTTGACTCGTTCAGAACTGAAATCTCTTAAAGATCCCATCCCGAACAGGTCCCACACGTTTGCTTGCCTGATTGTTAAAGAGCGTCTCGTCCGTGGCGCCGCGCTGCTCTGCGTTGTTGCCCCGTCGAGGAGTGCGCATTCTAGAGATTTACCCGGGGCCGTCAACACTTTTTTTCATGTCTTTTTTATCAAACGGTCATCTTCTGTCTGGACGGATAAAAAACCATCAGAAACGGCCTAAAACGCTCATTTATTATGCGCCCCAACCTCCTAACCAACAGCTCTCTTCTACCAAAACAGCCCCCCCCGAAATACCATCACCTCCTGTCTTCTCTGCCTTTTTGTTTTTTTTTCATGACCCCAGCAGCAAGGCTGCCATTGGCAGATAAAAAAAGGCGCCCTGGGGACGCCTTTTTTTATCTCGAACCTGACTAATGTTTACGCAGCTGCCAAAGTGTCATCAGTAAACCCGCGGCCACATAGGTCACTGCTACCCCCAACAACACTAACGGTGGGTCCAAAAAGACAATGGCAAAAGCAATAATCACCCCAAGAAGCATCTTGAAGGGGACTCTGCCAATATGGAATTCTTTAAAAGAGTGGTACTTCACTGACGACACCATCAGCAAACCGGCACCCCCAACAACAATGGCCACTAGCCAGGAAATATCCGCCCCCTCAATGCCACGACTAGCTCCCAGCCAGACAAGCGTCGCCACCAACCCCGCTCCGGTAGGGCTAGGCAAACCGATAAAAAAGCGTTTATCCGTGCTTTCCGCCTGTACATTGAACCGAGCTAGGCGCAAAGCAGCGCAGGCCACATAGATAAAGGCCGCCACCCAACCAAACTTACCCAGCCCTGATAGCGCCCAAGCATAAGCCACCAGTCCCGGAGCCACGCCAAAAGCCACGCAGTCTGACAGCGAGTCATACTCCGCTCCGAACTTACTTTGGGTGTTGGTCATTCTCGCCACACCGCCATCCATCCCGTCAAGGATACCGGCAATGATGATCCCCAAAGCGGCATTTTCGAAATGCCCATTCATGGCAGCCACAATGGCGTAGAAGCCGGCGAACAAGGCCGCTGTGGTAAACAGATTGGGCAGTAGGTACACGCCCTTGTGGCGAGTCCCTGTTCGATACTCAGCTTCAACCACTTCAAATGTGTCTTGAGTGTCCGTCGCTGCTGTCTTGTCGTTATCCTGCATGGTTATCCACCCATTTATGATGGCGCTAGTGTAACGCAGTACTCCCAAACAAAAAAACGCGGCCGAAGCCGCGTTTTTTGGGTCCCTAAGACAAGGGAGCCTCTGAGTGACCCCTTGCATACTCAACATGCAAGAAGTTTTTCAGTGAGCCCTTAGTTCTTGGTTTTGTCTACGATCTGGTTCGCCTGGATCCACGGCATCATGCCACGTAACTTCTCACCCACCTGCTCAATGGGATGCGCCGCATTGTTACGACGCGCCGCAGTCATGGACGGGTAGTTATGCGCGCCTTCAGCAATAAACATTTTTGCGTATTCGCCACTTTGGATACGCTTGAGCGCATTGCGCATGGCGGCACGAGACTCATCGTTGATCACTTCTGGGCCCGTCACATACTCACCGTACTCCGCATTATTGGAGATGGAGTAGTTCATGTTAGCGATGCCACCTTCGTACATCAGATCAACAATCAGCTTAAGCTCGTGAAGACACTCGAAATAAGCCATTTCCGGCGCGTAACCCGCTTCGGTCAGGGTTTCGAAGCCCGCCTTCACCAGCTCAACAGCCCCACCACACAGTACCGCCTGCTCGCCGAACAAGTCGGTTTCAGTTTCGTCCTTGAACGTAGTTTCGATGATACCGGTACGGCCTCCGCCCACACCACAGGCATAGGAAAGAGCCAGTTCTTTAGCGCTGCCGGACGCGTCTTGGAAAATCGCGATCAGGTCGGGGATACCGCCACCCTTGGTGAACTCAGTGCGCACAGTGTGGCCCGGCGCTTTAGGAGCGATCATGATCACGTCCAGGTCCGCACGCGGTACGATCTGATTGTAGTGAATAGCAAAGCCGTGCGCGAAGGCCAAGGTAGCCCCCTCTTTCAGGTTCGGCTCAATGTCGGACTTGTACAGGTGCGCCTGGAACTCATCAGGCGTCAGCACCATTACCACGTCAGCGGCGGCAACGGCGGAGGGTACGTCAGTTACGCTAAGGCCATGGGCTTCAGCTTTGGCAATGGAAGTAGAACCAGTACGCAGCCCGACAACGACGTCTACACCGGAATCTTTCAGGTTACAGGCGTGGGCATGGCCTTGAGAGCCGTAACCGAGAATGGCTACTTTCTTGCCTTGGATAATGGAAAGGTCGCAATCCTTGTCGTAATACACTTGCATGCTCATAGCTCTGACTCTTTATAAATAGAAGAAAAAGGTAAAGGCCCGATACACATAAAGCACCAGCCTGATAGGCCGGTACTTTAGGGGATTCACATCATTGCGTAAAATGATATATTTGAAACACCACATTCCTTATTCTGCAACACAGCAAGTGTCTCACTCCTTCAGCAGCAAGCGGATACCTGATGGACACCAAACCCCTGCGGCTGTTCCTGACCCTAGCCGACACCCTGCACTTTGGGCGCACCAGCTCCATGTGCCACGTAAGCCCTTCCACACTCAGCCGTACCATTCAACAGCTGGAAGAAGAGCTGAACGTGCCATTGTTCTACCGTGACAACCGCAGCGTTACCCTGACTCGAGAAGGCCAACGCTTCCAGGAATATGCCCGCGACACACTGATGCGCTGGGATGGCCTGCGCCATGCATTACAGGAGGATCGCCGCATTCTGCAGGGTGAGCTGCGCCTGTATTGCTCCGTGACCGCCAGCTATAGCTTTCTCTACGATCTACTCAGCAGTTTTCGGCACCAATACCCTCGTATCGAACTAAAGCTGCATACTGGCGACCCGGCTCAAGCCGTGCAGCGCATCCAGCAGGGCGAAGAGGATATCGCGATCGGCGCACGACCTGATCACCTCCCCAGCGGCATCGCCTTTAGGCCCATTGCCCGGTCCCCTTTACTGTTTATTGCCCAGGCCGGACAAACCCAGTTGGCGGAACGGCTCAACGGTGTAGCCAAGCAAGCGGACTGGAAAGACACTCCCATGATTCTCTCGGAGGAAGGGTTGGCACGGGAACGGGTAGATCGCTGGTTTCGCCAGCTTGGCGCGAAGCCGCATATCTATGCTCAGGTCAGCGGCAACGAAGCCATCGTCAGTATGGTCAGCCTAGGATTTGGGGTGGGCGTGGTGCCGAAGATTGTGCTGGATAACAGCCCGCTAGCCGGACGCACCCGATCATTGGATGTGCAGCCCGCCCTTGCACCTTACGAAGTAGGGCTGTTTACCCAGGAGCGACGCCAAGAAGAACCGCTCATTAATGCGTTTTGGTCACAATTAGGTGATACCTGACGCCAGACAACAAAAAACGGCTCACTCTTGGAGCCGCTTCGGGAGGGAGACCGAGCAAGGCGTGTTACGGTACCGGCTCATCTCCCGCGGTGCCGCCATTGCTAGGCTTCGCTTCGACATCGTCCGCTGCCTGCTCCTGGCGCAGATACCCGGCAGCGTCCTCATCAGCTCCCGCCGTCGGCAGTGACACCTGAGCTCGAGTTTGCTGATTGAGCTGATAAATTTGCGATGCATTACCCAAATCCCTCTCACTTGTAATCGACGCGATGGACTCGCGGTCCTTCAAGAAAGTGACCACATCAGCCCTAATTGAGGCTAACGCTTCTGGAGCCTTATGCATTTCCATCACGTAACGCGGGAATTCAAGGTTACGCATACCAGTGGCTGCGAACGTGGACGTCACCAACCTTGAGACCACAATCCAGGGTGTAATGCTGCTGCGTATTAAGGTATTTTCTGAACGAGTACTATCATGGATGCCCGTACCCGTGGACATTTTCGACTCCGTAAATGTGCCTTCACACTTGAAGTAAATCATCACCGATTCGAACTGCATTTCAGAAAAAAACAAGTGGGCCGCTCCGCGTAACAGCGCCGCGAAAGCTCTAAAAATAACGCCCCACACCAGTAAATTCACCGCCAACGACAGTGCGCTGCTATCACCAGACAACAACGCCTCCACCGATACGCCTTGCTGGGCCAAAGCCTCGTAAAGATCCACCGTGGCAAACGCTAACCACAAGGTTAGCCCTGTCGCTATCAGCACTAAGATATTACCCCCGATGAGCAGAGCCATTCGTACTTTGTCAAAACCTGTCCCCAAGTTCATCGGTTTCACTTTCGGCTGGATTTCCTGGATCATCTCACCCTTGAATCCCCCCTTGCCCTCCACCTGTTCAACCAATTGCGGGTCCAGTTCCCGATACACCCGGTTAGGCACTTCCTTATAACGACGGTTAGCCATAACTAGATTATCTAGGTTGATAAAAATTTCATTGGGGTGCACCGACTCCTGCCAATTTTCCCGCAACTCAGACACTTCCGACACCGGATTCGCCAACGCCAAACGACGACGAAGCAGCTGATAAATGCCCACGCTAGCCACTGCAGCAAACAGCAATGACACCAACAAATACGTTAACGGATAAAGGCCGTCGAGCACGCTAATCCACTGCTGCCACTGCTGAATACCCACATTGCCCACTTGGGAAACCGAGCCCAGCATAAGACCCACCATCACCGGCAGCACAATAGACACCGCTATCACCATAACCAGGTCGCCACCGCCCATGGACTCCACCTGCCGTTCCGGATGCCGAGCAATAGCGCGACCGGCTCTCCACCACAACACAATCACATAAATGCTCAAGATCACCGAATAGAGGGGAAAGATCACGGTCCCCATATCACCGACAAAACCCGCCAGCGTGACAAACGCCACAAACAGATACGCCATGATAGCCACTGCTGTTTTCACCCAGGCGCCAAATAAGCGCTGCCCAAGGTTACGAATGGGATACGGCATGAACAACAACTTAGGAAGTAGACTGTGCAGCGCGCGCGCCAGAAACCCTTCTGGCTCCACAAAAGTGGGATTCTTACGACCAATCAACATTTCTTCTAGCGTACTGCCTTTGTAGCCCACATAACGGGACTCTTCCTGCGCAGTGCTGCTTTCCGAGGGGCTGTAATTATAGGCCAGCGAGGTGGGATGGTTACGACCTACAAAATAGCGCAACATGGCAAAAGCACCCCCACTCAAGGCGCGAACCCCGCCCCCTAGAAGCACAACCGCAAACACTATATAAATCCAGCCCGCCACGGTATTTTCCTTCACCGTTGCCGCCGCTATCAGCAGCACAGCCAGCCCCACACAAGCACTCAGCCCACCCGTTACCGCAGTAACCAAGCCTTCTTTTTTAAACGGGTTCCGCAGCCCCAAATCAATGGACCCATAATCAAACGCCATAGCGACTCTCCTTTCCTTGGTGCGGCCGATTAGGCCGTGCGCTTTTCCGTGAATCGATTCTAAAGACTTTTATGTTGCTATCATGAAAAACAAAAAAAGCCGCTCCGAAGAGCGGCTTTTGCATCTAGCATTCAGCGTCAACCGCTGAGCACGACTACAAACTCAAAACCTTCTCACCACGGGCAATGCCGGATACTCCAGACCTCACCACTTCTAGCACCTGGGTTTCCCCAATAGCACCAATAAAGGCGTCCAGCTTGTCCGATGCACCCGTAAGCTGAATGGTATACACCGTACTAGTCACATCCACAATCTGGCCACGGAAGATATCCACCGACCGCTTCACTTCAGCCCGTTGGGCACCGGTAGCCTTCACTTTGATCAACATCAGCTCGCGCTCAATGTGCGCGCCTTCTGTCAGGTCCACCAGCTTGACCACTTCGATCAATTTGTTGAGGTGCTTAGTAATCTGTTCGATCTTCAGATCATTACCGTAAGTGGTCAGCGTCAGGCGAGACAGGGTGCTGTCTTCCGTAGGTGCTACCGAAAGGGTTTCAATGTTGTACCCCCGCTGGGAGAACAGACCGATTACCCGGCTCAGTGCGCCCGGCTCGTTTTCCATCAGAATAGAAATAATTCGACGCATCAGGTCCGCTCCGTCTTGCTCAACCACATATCACGCATGGAACCGTCTGCAATCTGCATAGGGTATACGTGCTCGGTGGAATCAACATAAATATCCATGAATACCAAACGGTCTTTCAGGGCAAAGGCTTCGTCCATAGCCGCGTCCAGATCCTCGATCTTGGTGATCTTCATGCCCACATGACCATAAGATTCGGCCAGCTTGACGAAGTCCGGCAGGGACTCCATGTATGACTGGCTGTGACGGCCGCCGTACTGCATGTCCTGCCATTGGCGAACCATGCCCAGCGCCTGGTTATTAATGTTGATGATTTTCACCGGCAAGCCATACTGCAGGCAGGTGGACAGTTCTTGGATATTCATCTGAATAGAGCCTTCGCCCGTCACACAGGCCACCGTCGCCTCGGGGAACGCAAACTGCACCCCCATGGCCGCCGGCAAGCCGAAGCCCATAGTCCCCAGGCCACCGGAGTTGATCCAACGGCGAGGCTTGTCGTACTGATAGTACTGGGCTGCGAACATCTGGTGCTGACCCACATCGGAAGTCACATAGGCATCACCTTTGGTTGCCTTATATAGCGCCTGCACCACCTGCTGGGGCTTCATGGGACCATCTTCGTTGATCTCATAACGCATGCCATGCACCTTGCGCCAGCCGTCGATCTCTTCCCACCAGCGCTCAAGCGCCTTGAGGTCCGGCTCGCCACCGTGCTCATCCAGCGCTGCCAGCATCTCTTCCAGCACCTGCTGCACCGGGCCCACGATGGGGATGTGCGCCATGATGTTTTTAGAGATAGTCGCCGGGTCGATATCGATGTGAATGATCTTGGCGCCCGGGCAGAACTTCTTCACATTGTTAGTCACCCGGTCGTCCAGACGGGCACCCACAGCCAAAATCACATCCGAGTTATGCATGGTCATGTTGGCTTCATAGGTGCCGTGCATGCCCAGCATACCCACGTTCTGACGGTCGGTACCGGGAAAGCCCCCCAGCCCCATCAGGGTATTGGTCACCGGGAAATTAAGCCGGTGGGCCAACTGGGTCAGCAACTCGCTGCCTTCACCCTGCACCACGCCACCGCCGGCATAAATCACCGGGCGCTTGGCTTTCATCAACTCGTCCAGCGCCTTACGGATCTGCCCGGAATGGCCGCGGCTCACCGGAGAGTAAGAGCGCATCTTCACTTTCTTGGGATACTCGTAGGGATTCTTGACGTTCGGTGCCGTCTGATCCTTAGGAATATCCACCAGCACCGGGCCGGGACGGCCGGTGGTGGCGATGTAGAAGGCCTTCTTCATGATTTCGGGAATGTCTTTGGCATCACGAACCATGAAACTGTGCTTCACCACCGGACGGGACACACCAATCATGTCCGTTTCCTGGAAGGCATCATCACCAATCCAGTCAGAACGCACTTGCCCGGACAGCACTACCATAGGAATCGAATCCATAAAGGCCGTAGCCAAGCCAGTGATCGCATTAGTCGCGCCTGGCCCGGACGTCACCATGACCACACCGGCCTTGCCGGTGGCACGGGCATAGCCGTCGGCCGCATGGGTGGCCGCCTGCTCATGGCGGACCAGAATATGGTTGACCTTGTCCTGCTGGAACAGCGCATCATAAATGTGCAGTACGGACCCTCCGGGATACCCGAAGATGTACTCCACTCCCTCGTCTTGCAGCGCACGGACCACCATTTCCGCGCCGGATAACATTTCCACGGTTGCTACCTCAAATTTAAATGCATACTACCCACTGCCACGCAGCGGGACGGTGTTTTGGCTGGCTGTTGAACAGCCTGCTAGCTTGCTGCCTGCGGAAAGCACCGTATTTAGGTGCTCTGGAGCCCTGTCGGAGGTGGCCGACAAGAACACAGGCGGGAGGACTACACGGAAGATCTGCAAACCTGAAAGGGAATACTCCCGCTTTAGGAATGAGAAACCTCCGGAGGCTCCCACAGCGGGACGAGAGTGCAGTGGTACTGCTGGCAGGACATCGCGGTAACGGTGCCCCGGGTCCCGGCCTCACACACGCCGGTAAGCGAATGCGGGTCCCGATCTCCGGAAAGTCATAATCTTCGCAGAAATGTGCAGTCAATCAAAGCCCTTGGTCGACTTTAGGTTGCAGAAAATCCCCTTCTCACGTCATGCTAAAGTCTGATGGATCAACCGAAATCATAAGAAGACGGACATCATGACAAAACTCAGCCTGTTTCTCGGCGGCGCCTTACTTGCCCTTTCGAGCCTGAGCCCGGCGGCCAAGTTCTATAAATGGGTAGACGACAAAGGCGTTACCCATTACGACGCCCAGGCTCCACAGGGCGCGAATACGACCGAAATAAACACCCGCGCCACTGCCAGTTCGAGCCAGAGCGAGGCCATCGAAGCCCTTGAGACCAAAAGGAACGCGGCACAAAAAGCCAAAGAGGCTGCCGCGAGTCAAGCCAAGGAGCAAAAGCGACTGGAAACGGAACCAGAAGCGGTCGCTCAAGAACGCTGCCAACAACACCGCAAGAATCTGGAAACCCTGACCAACAAGCCCACCGTACGGCGCAAAAACCCGGAAACAGGTGAACTGGAAGTGATCGACCAGCAAGTTAGAGACGAGATGCTCGCCGAGACCCGTAGTGCCTTGGAGAAATGCGAAGGCCGCTAAGCTGAGACTAAAAGCCCGCCCACAAAAAAGCCGCCGGCGTTACCACCGGCGGCTTTTCTTTACTTGGCCCAAAGGGACGATTAACGGCCAAACGTAAACCGCCCCTCTTCCACATCCACGTGAATGGTATCGCCCTGAACGTACTCGCCTTTCAGCAGCGATTGAGCCAGCGGATTTTCCAACTGCTGCTGGATAGCCCGCTTAAGCGGACGAGCCCCGTAGACGGGATCAAAACCGGCATCCACCAGCTGATCAAGCGCCGCATCACTCAGCTCCAGGCTCATTTCCCGCTCCGCCAATCGCTTGCGCAAGAAACCCAACTGAATGGACGCAATGCCCTTGAGCTGATCTTTGGCCAGCGGATGGAACACCACGGTTTCATCTACTCGGTTGAGGAACTCCGGGCGGAAGTGGTTACCTACCACCTCCATCACCGCCGATTTCATCGTTTCATAATCACTAGCAGATTCGGCATCAGAACCTGCCAGCTTCTGAATCAGATCAGAACCCAGGTTGGATGTCATCACCACCACAGTATTGCGGAAGTCCACGGTACGGCCTTGGCCATCCGTCAGGCGACCATCATCGAGCACCTGCAACAGAATGTTGAACACATCCGGGTGGGCTTTTTCCACCTCGTCCAGCAACACCACCGAGTAAGGTTTACGTCGCACTAACTCGGTGAGGTAGCCGCCTTCCTCATAACCCACATAGCCCGGAGGGGCACCGACCAGCCGAGCCACGGAATGTTTTTCCATAAACTCAGACATGTCGATGCGAACCATGGCCTCTTCGGTGTCGAACAGGAAGTTGGCCAGCGCCTTACAAAGTTCCGTTTTACCCACCCCGGTGGGGCCCAGAAACAGGAAGCTGCCGTTGGGTCGATTCGGATCTGACAACCCTGCCCGGGAGCGGCGTACCGCATTAGCCACCGCCTCAACAGCCTCATTCTGGCCGACCACCCGATCATGCAAGGCATCTTCCATACGCAGCAACTTGTCTTTCTCACCTTCCAACATTTTCGATACAGGAATGCCGGTCCACTTGGCCACCACCTCAGCAATTTCCTCGTCGGTGACCTTGTTACGCAGCAGCTGCGTCTCAGTTTGGGCTTGTTCTTCCCGGTCCTGGGCATCCTGAACTTTCTTTTCCAGTTCCGGAATTTCGCCGTACTGCAGTTCGGACATACGGCTCAGGTCGCCGGCGCGACGGGCCTGCTCCAGCTCCACACGAGCCTGCTCCAGCTCCGCCTTATATTCGGCTGCGCCCTGCAACGCGGCTTTCTCCGCCTGCCAAATTTCCTCTAGATCCGCGTACTCTTTTTCCAGCTCATCAATCTCATCTTCCAGCTTTTCCAGCCGCTTGCGGCTGGCATCATCGTCTTCCTTGCGCAGCGCTTCACGCTCCATTTTCAGCTGGATCAAACGGCGATCTAGGCGGTCCATTTCCTCCGGCATAGAGTCGATTTCCATACGGATACGGCTGCCGGCCTCGTCGATCAGATCAATGGCCTTATCCGGCAGTTGTCGATCGGTAATGTAGCGATGACTCAAGCGAGCAGCGGCAATGATGGCGCCATCGGTGATGTCCACGCCATGGTGAACTTCGTAACGCTCTTTCAAGCCCCGCAGAATGGCAATGGTGTCTTCCACCGTGGGCTCATCCACCAGCACTTTCTGAAAACGACGCTCCAGCGCGGCATCTTTCTCAATGTACTGCCGGTATTCGTCCAGCGTGGTAGCACCCACACAGTGCAGCTCACCCCGAGCCAGTGCCGGCTTGAGCATATTGCCCGCATCCATGGACCCTTCACCCTTGCCGGCGCCGACCATGGTATGCAGCTCATCAATGAAAAGAATGATGCGCCCTTCCTGCTTAGCCAACTCGTTGAGTACCGCTTTCAAGCGCTCTTCGAACTCTCCTCGATATTTAGCACCCGCGATCAGCGCGGCCATATCCAGCGAGAGCACTTGCTTGTCCTTCAAGCCTTCAGGGACTTCGCCATTCACAATACGCTGAGCAAGGCCTTCGACAATGGCGGTCTTGCCCACCCCGGGCTCACCGATCAATACCGGGTTGTTCTTGGTGCGACGCTGCAAGACCTGAATAGTACGGCGAATTTCGTCGTCCCGGCCGATCACCGGGTCAAGCTTGCCGGACTCCGCTCGCTCGGTCAGGTTCACGGTGTACTTATCTAGCGCTTCACGTTTGTCTTCCGCGTTGGGATCGTTCACCGTTTCGCCCCCTCGTACTTCAGCAATTTTTTCAGCCAGCACCTTACGAGTGACGCCGGCATTCTTAAACAGCTTACCCAGCTCACCGCTATCGTCACAGGCCGCCAGCAACACCGCTTCCGTAGAAAGATACTGGTCACCGCGCTGCTGAGCTTCCCGGTCGGCAATATTCAGCATCCGCCCGGTGGCTTGTCCCATCTGCACATCACCATTGAAGTTAGTCACCGTGGGCAGCTTGTCCACAGCCATTTTCAGGGCGGTAATCACATCGGCAACGTTGGCGCCTGCTTTTTCCAACAACGGCCGAGCGGCGCCTCCCTGCTGCTGCATCAACGCCAACATCAGATGAACTGGCTCAATGGTGCTATTACCCTGCCCCACGGCCAAGGATTGCGCGTCTGACAGCGCTTCCTGCAGGCGGGCAGTGAGTTTATCCATTCGCATTGTATCGCTCTCCTATCCGGTCGTGATCCACACAACGCCTCCCTGTCGGCAAGGCCAATGTGATCACCGGTTATCTATCAACTGAATCATAGATGGGTCCGATTGGGCCAGCTTCAAGGTTAATTGTTTTTTGGAAATAGCGAATTGATACCGCGCAATAACAAGCATGACCATAGCCTTAAAGCAAAGAGGCCGCGCCCAATCCTGGATCGCAGCCTCTTTGTTTTTGGATAAAAGAAAAAACAGCCCATATAGCGGAGTCCACTCACCCTCCCCGCTCAACAATCCCTGTTTTCATCCATCAAGCCAGATCAGTGAGGCGAACCGACCCGTTTGGCCTTCCTTACGATAGGAGTAAAAGCGGGACAAATCACAGGCCGTGCAAAGATCTCCACCATGAACATCGTCGATGCCCAACAGGGCCAGCTCAATAATGGCAGCGTGGGCCACAGAAAACCGCCAATGATTAGGGGTAGCATCTTTCTTGAAGGCAGGCTCAAAAGCCGGGCGACCCATGGTGAAAGCGCGATACACGTCATCCCCCACCTGATAACACTGCCCACAAATGGCCGGCCCTAGCCAAGCACTCACTGGCTCACCGCTGGGAGCAATACGAGCGACCCCTTCGGCGATAATGCCCGCTTGCAAGCCGCGCCAACCGGCATGCACCGCCGCCACCGCCGTGCCATCCTTGCGAGCGAGCAACACGGGCAAACAATCAGCCGTCAGCACGACACAAGGCCAACGCTGCTGATCGGTCCAAACACCGTCTGCCTCATTATTCTGTTCATCTGCCCGCATCACCCGTTTGCCATGGACCTGCCACAACCAGGCCGCAGGATGATCCGCCTGTAATTGTTTCTCCACATGGTGGCGCGCCCGCTCCACTCGCTCAGGCTGGTCACCACAATTCAGCCCCAAATTTAAACCGTTCCAAGGTTTAGGGGAGAGATCGCCAGCCCGGGTGGTCACACATACCCGCACTGCCGGGTGTGGATTCCAATCCGGGCACAACCACTCACTCTTGTCCGGTAGTGACATTTCCGGCTCCTTGATCATGAAGGGGCGCAGGCCCCTTCCCCCGCTCATATTGAACAACACGCCTGATTGAGGCTAAGCGGGGGGTGACCTATTCGTCTTTGATGTCATTTTCCAACGCGACAATCAGGCTAGTCATATCCGCCGGCAATTCAGCTTGAAACTCACAATACTCTCCCGTAGCCGGGTGGATCAGCCCCAATTTCCGGGCATGTAGCGCTTGGCGGGGAAATTTATGCAGCGCCTGACGCAACGCTTCGGTGGCACCGGCTGGCTGCTTGAGGCGACCTCCGTAGAGCGGATCACCCACCAGCGGATAGTTGCGATGGGCCATATGAACGCGAATTTGATGGGTACGACCGGTTTCCAGTTGCACCTGAATCCGGGTGTGAGCCCGGTAACGATCAAGCACCCGGTAGTGAGTCACCGCATTTTTTCCGCCGGTTTTCACTACCGCCTGCTTCTTACGGTCCACCGGATGACGCCCCATGGGCGCATCCACCTTGCCACCGCCAGTCATCACCCCCACCGCAATGGCCTCGTATTGCCGAAACAGACTTTTATCTTGTAGTTGCGCCACCAGGCTCTGATGAGCTTCTAGAGAACGGGCCACCACCATTAACCCGGTAGTATCACGGTCCAAACGGTGAACAATACCCGCACGGGGCAGGCTGTTAAGGCGTTCGTCCAAGTGAAGCAACCCGTTAAGCAATGTGCCATCTGCGTGGCCTGCGGCCGGGTGAACCACTAGCCCGGTGGGCTTGTTAATCACGATCAGGTCGTCATCCTGATAGACCACATCCAGATCGATGGACTGAGGCTGATCATCCAATTCAGGCTCAATTTCCACCTCCAGAGTCAGCGATTCATTACCGGTCAGCTTCTCTTTGGGCTTGGTCTGGGCACCGTTGACCGTCAACACACCATTCTTGATCCAAGTCTGCAGGCGCGAGCGAGAAAAGCCCTCGAACAGCTCCGCCGCTACCTGATCTACCCGCTGCCCGGCGTGCTCCGGCTTCACCTGTTCGGTGCGCTGAATTTTTTCGCCGCCAAGATGTCCCATATAAAAGGTTCCTCAACCTGTGCTTAAATACCCAATTCGCGAATTGTAACCCGTTCAACGAGGAAAGAATGCCACGACTTTTATGGCCACTACTGTGTCTACTGATTCTGGCCGGCTGTGCCGCTAACCCTGAAGATCGCCCGGAGCTCACCGAGGCCGATCAATATCGGGAAGCCCGCGAGTCCATTGAATCGAAAAACTATCTGACGGCCATCGACCAGCTCAAAGAGCTGGAGGCGCGTTTTCCGTATGGAGATTATGCCGAACAGTCCGCACTGGACCTGATTTACGCCCAGTACAAATCTGTGGACTACCCAGCCACAGTGGTAGCGGCACAGCGTTTCATGCGCAACCATCCCGCCCATCCGCGCATGGATTATGCGCTCTACATGCGCGGGCTGGCCAACTTCAATATGGAGAAGGGCCTGTTTGACAATATGGTTGCCTCCGACCGCTCCAGCAAGGATATGGCTGCCGCAAAAGACGCCTTCCGCGACTTCGAGCGCTTGGTCAGCCGCTTTCCGGACAGCGAGTACGCCCCTGACGCTCGCGCCCGCATGGTACATATCCGCAATCAACTCGCCCGGCAGGAACTCCACGTGGCACGCTATTACGCGCGGCGCGGCGCCATCGTCGCCTCTCTTAACCGAGCGCAGTATGTGGTAAAACACTATCAGCATACCCCAGCCGTGGAAGAAAGCTTGGCCATTATGGTGAAAGGCTACCAACGGCTAGAGCTCCCCAAGCAGGCTGAAAAAAGCCGCGCGGTGCTGGCCCTGAACTGGCCCAACAGCACCTTTCTAGATGACGACAAACACGTAGACCTGGCTTGGTGGCCAGATGAGGATAACGGCTTACTCAGTTTGCTGACATTCGATTTGTTATAACATGCTGCACGCAAACAGAACGCCCGACGCCTAACGAAGAAAGCCCGCAATAGCGGGCTTTTGGGTGTTTACCTAGTAGCAAACATCTTGCGCCACAGCCACTTAATCTCCCGGCCGCCAACCGTTGGTTATTGGATAGCGCCGGTCCTTGCCGAAAGCCCGGCGGCTAACGCGCGGCCCCACGGCAGCCTGGCGACGCTTATACTCGTTGCGGTCCGTGAGTTTCACCACCCGATACACTGTTTCTCGATCAAAACCATCACGAATCACCGCTTCGGCGCTCATGTCCTGCTCCACGTAACGCTCCAGAATCGCGTCCAGCTCGTCGTAATCAGGCAGAGAATCACTGTCCACTTGGTCTGGAGCCAACTCTGCGGATGGAGGGCGCGTAATCACCCTGTCGGGAATAATTTCCGCCCCAGCCTGTTGGTTGCGCCAACGACACAGGTTAAACACTGACGTCTTGAAGACATCCTTGAGCACCGAGAAGCCTCCCGCCATATCGCCATACAGCGTGGCATACCCCACCGCCATTTCGCTCTTGTTACCCGTGGTCAACACGACTGAACCGTTCTTGTTGGAAAGCGCCATCAACAGCACCCCGCGACAGCGAGCCTGGAGGTTTTCTTCGGTTGTGTCCCGGGAGGTGCCTGCAAACGGCTCCCTGAGAATATCCATAAACCCATTAAACGCTGCCTCGATCGGCAATACCCGGTAATGGACGCGCAGGGTTCGAGCCTGTTTTTCTGCGTCTTCCAGACTCATGGCAGAGGTATACTGAAATGGCATCATCACCGCCTCCACCCGTTCCGGGCCAAGGGCATCCACCGCCACCGCCAGGGTCAGAGCAGAATCAATCCCCCCGGACAGTCCCAATAGAGCGCCCTTGAAACCGTTTTTGTTCACATAATCACGGGTTGCCAATACCAAAGCCTGGTACATACCCGCCTGCGGCCCTGGCAGCGGCAACACCTCACCACGAGGCTCACAGTGCCCGCCCTGGCATTGCACATCCACCGGCACCAGTGCTTCGGTAAAACTAGCAGCTTGCACACAGCGATTGCCCTGGCTATCGCAGACAAATGAGGCCCCATCAAAAACCAGCTCATCCTGGCCACCCACAAGATTGCAATACAACACCGGCAAGCCAGTCTCCCGGCAACGGGCTTGTACCTGGTCGAAACGTTCGTCTGCCTTGTTGATGCGATAAGGAGAGGCATTCAAATTCAGAATCAGATCGGTGCCTGCCTTCTGTAACTGGGCCGCTGGGCCAGCGTGCCAAATGTCTTCACAAATGGTAATACCCAGCGTCCAGCCATCAATATCAAAGGTGCAAGCATCCTTGCCCGGCTGAAAATAACGTTTTTCATCAAACACCCGGTAATTGGGCAAGTGTTGCTTGAAATACTCATGACGGGGACCAGTCTCACCCGGGAACATCACCCCCGCCGCATTACGACGATGCCCGTTGCGTACCGCCGGATAGCCCAGCACTACGGGCACCGAAATCGCCGCACCGATATCTGCGAGGGCCGCATCGACCCGACTGTTCAGACTCGGGCGCAGCAGAAGATCTTCTGGCGGGTAGCCGGTAAGCATTAGTTCCGGGAACAGCACCAAATCTGCCCCTAATAATCGACGAGCTTCGTCTGACGCGGCAATAACGCGCTGGGCGTTGCCTTCGATATCGCCCACCAGCGCATTCTGCTGGGCCATAATAATTCGCATGATCAACCGGCCTTTCCTCAAGTGAGCGCTGATTGTACTCTTTAGCTGGCGATCGATGAATGCGCTAGAAACACGTAACCCGACCGCACCTGACAAAAACAGCAAACAATAAAGGGGGCTCCATGGGGCTAATTCGCCTGATTATTATCGCCGCGCTGATTTATCTAGCCTGGCGGGTTATGAAACAACTGCTGGCCCAGGCCCGGCCTACAGCGCCCGACAATAGCACCAGTAACCCGCAGATCATGGTGAAATGCGCACAATGTGGCGTTCATGTTCCAGCCCCCGACGCTTTTAGTCATGGCGGGCTGCATTTCTGCAGCCAAGAACATCAGCGCCAATATCTGGAACAGCATGATCGCTAGCCAAGGCTGGACACCGGCACGCATCTATAATGTTTACCGCATTGCCATAGCTTGCGTGCTGCTATTACTACACTACGGGCCAGATAAGGCTCTGCTCGGCACCCATTTCCCCGCCCTCTTCGAAACAACCCTTTTTGTCTACTTGGGCCTGACGCTGGCCTCCGCCACCCTGGACAATAACCGGCATAGACGAGCATTTCCTGCCTGGGCACAACCGGCCGCGCTCATCAGTGACCTCGGGATGCTAACACTGGTAGTGCATTCCAATGGCGGACTAGAAGGCGGTCTTGCGGTGCTTTTGTTGGTGACCGTTGCGGCTGGCAACATTCTTTTACGCGGTCGACAAGGCTTTCTTATCGCGGCACTGGCAACCCTGTCCGCCATGTTCGAGCAGTTCTATTTTTCCATCCATACACAGCACTCATCCCCGTTCGTGCTGACTGAATCGAGCCTGCTCGGCATTGCCTTCTTCATGGTATCGCTGATTATTCAGCAAATCGCGCATCGCCTAGAACAAAGCGAAAAAGTCACGCGGCAGCAACAGGTTGCTATTGAACGACTGGAAGCACTGAACCAACAAATTGTGCAACGTATGCGCACAGGCGTTTTGGTGTTCGACGACGGTTTTCAAGTTCTCATGTCCAACCAGTCCGCCAACAATCTGTTCGACAGCCCGATGCTAGGCAAGCACCTACCCGACGCATTAGCCTCCCGTTTTCATCGTTGGCAAGATAATCCCCTTCTGCCTTTACCTACCCTGCGCGTCTCGGAGCAGTCTCCCGTGCTGAGCCCACGGTTCGCACAGCTGGATACCGGACATGAAAACCTGACACTGCTTTTTCTAGAGAACACCGCACAAATCGCACAGGAAGCCCAGCAAATGAACCTAGCTTCTCTCGGGCGCCTATCTGCCACCCTAGCCCATGAAATCCGCAATCCTCTCAGTGCCATTAATCATGCCTCCGATCTCTTGCTTGATGGAGACCCAAGCCAGGAAGACCAGCACCTATTACAAATAATCCGCAACCATGTAACTCGGGTGAACGGCATTATTCATGATGTACTAGACCTTTCACGCAGACCGAAAGGGCAAGCTGAACGATTCATTCTGCCAACACTAATTCAGGAAGTAACTGAGCAATGGAAAATCAAAAACACCACCGGACGAATTGCTCTTCATTGCCAACCGGATATGGAAGTGCGCTTTGATCGCAGTCAGCTGATCCAGGTGCTGGATAACCTGATCGGCAATGCACTGCGCCATGGCGGCGATTTCTGCGAGGTGAGTCTGCATTGTGGCCACCATGATCGTACCGGTCTTCCTTGGCTAAGAGTTCAAGATAACGGCCAGGGTATCAGCCTTGAGGCCAGGGATTATCTCTTCGAGCCCTTTTACACCACCGCCAAAGACGGCAATGGCCTTGGCCTTTATCTGTGCCGCGAACTGTGCCATGCCAACCAAGCCACACTAGACCTGGAGGAAAGCTCGAAAGGAGCCAGCTTTGTGATAACCTTTGCTCACCCGCACCGACAATTTCAATAACAGAATCGCTTATGAGTGCAGAAGCCCCCCACGTATTGGTTGTTGACGATGAAGCTGACCTGCGCGAGCTGCTGGTCATCACGCTCGGCCGCATGAAACTTCAGGCCACCGCCGCCGACTCTCTGTCCACTGCCAAACAGCGCCTTAAAGAGGCACACTACGATCTCTGCCTGACAGATATGAACCTGGGGGATGGTACCGGCCTAGAGCTTCTCCAATTCATTTCACAATATTGTCCGACTATGCCCACTGCCGTAATAACCGCCTACGGCAGCATGAAAACCGCCACCGATGCGATGAAATATGGCGCCTATGATTTTATTGCCAAGCCTGTCGCTCTTGACCGATTAAGGCAGTTAATTGAAGACGGGCTGGGCATCAACGAAGTCGAAGAACACCATGAAGAAGAAGATAATCTGATTGGTGACGCGCCCAGCATGGTCGCGCTAAAAAGCCAGGTTCGAAAGTTGGCGCGCAGCCAAGCGCCTATTTATATAAGTGGCGAATCAGGAAGCGGTAAAGAGCGTATCGCACGATTAATTCACACGTTAGGACCGCGCCGGGAAAAACCGTTTGTGGCAGTAAACTGCGGCGCCATACCGTCTGAACTAATGGAAAGTGAATTTTTTGGCCATCGCAAAGGCGCATTTACCGGCGCGGTGGAAGACCGAAAGGGACTGTTCCGCGAAGCTGATGGCGGCACCTTATTTCTCGATGAAGTGGCCGACCTTCCCTTACATATGCAGGTCAAACTGCTACGAGCCATTCAGGAAAAATCCGTTCGACCGGTAGGCGAAGCCAAGGAATTCCAAGTCAATCTACGGATTCTCTGCGCCACCCACAAGAACCTGGAAGACGAAATGGAAGAGGGGCGTTTTCGTCAGGATCTTTTCTATCGGCTTAATGTTATCGAGGCTCACGTTCCGCCGTTACGCGAGCGACGTGAAGATATTCCAAAGCTGGTTCGGCATATTCTCGACCGGCTCAGCCAAGCCTGGGAAATTCCGCCGCCCAGCGTTAGCTCTGACGCGGTGAATGCCATTGCCAACTACGCGTTTCCCGGCAATGTCAGGGAGTTGGAAAACACCCTGGAGCGGGCGCTAACATTGTGTGACGGCAACACTATTCTCCCCGAACACCTGCGCCTACCATCAAACCGTTCCGGGCTGGCCTCAAACCGTTCTAGCACTTCAACCTCGCCCCCCCCCATAAGACCCAGCGAACAGCCCCTGGAAGAGTTTCTCCAGGAAATCGAAAAACAGGAAATACTCAAGGCTCTGGATACAACTCACTGGAATCGTACCGCCGCCGCAAAAAAACTCGGCATGACCTTCCGCTCTTTGCGCTACCGATTGAAAAAGCTGGAGCTGGACCGTGATGACGGCGAAACAGACGATAACGAATAAGGCTCGGGATCAACAAAGGTTTGCTCGCCAGTAATCAACTGGGCGAGCAACTCCGCACTGGCCGGCGCCGCCACCAGCCCGTTTCGATAATGACCAACAGCCGCAAACACCCCATTGGTTCCTGGTACCGAACCAATAAACGGAATATCACGCTCACAGCCCGGTCGCACCCCGGCCCAATGAAAGGCTGGCGAACAGGATGCCAGCTCCGGCCATAATCTCGCCGCCAACCGCTCTAACTGATAACGCCCAGCTACGGTAGGGTATGTCGTATTATCCCCTCTCCTCAGCGTTGACCCCACCAGCACGGAGCCATCGTGCCGCGGAATCAGATATCCTCGCTCAGTCAACATAACCGCAGGCACCTGACCGGGCTGCATGTGATACAGCAACATCTCACCTTTTGCAGGAAAAAGCGGCAGTGTAACCCCCATGGAGAGCAAAAGGCCTGGGGCTGCATGCCCAGCACTGATCACAACGGCATCGCTGTGCCAGCGTCGTCCATCAGCAGCCCCAACTTCCCCACCCAGATTCAACGGCCGAACATGGCGAATAATGGCCGACTCAAAGCGCACGCCCAACCGCAGCAAATACGCACGCAACACTCTTAGTACACCCGGATTACGAATATTACCCAGTGACGGAAACAACAGCCCTCCGCCAGCAGCAGATTCTTCCATTTGCTCATGGGCCAAGACCGCTTGTACTGGAATATGCCAGCGTTGTGCCCATTCAAATGCTAGAGCAGCATCCTCTTCTGCCGTTTCAACCCACAAACCACCGCCATGCAACAGTGAGCCACAACCAGGTATACCTGCCGAATCACACTCTTCCAAAACTTTCTGATAACGGGAAAACGCATTTACCGACAAGAGCGTCATAGCATCGCAATAACGCCAAGCATATAAAGGGGAAAGAATGCCGCCACCGGCCCAAGAGGCCGGCGGATATTTATCTGGGGCATCAATGATCGTCACTTTCCTGCCTCGCTTTGTAAGCTCAAGCGCACAAAAAAGACCGATAATTCCACCACCTACAACGAGCACATCAGACATGGCAATATGAGGAAACAGCAGACATTAAGGATGGCAACAATAGCATAACCACCCAGCGCATTCTCCCGTAGGCTTTTATGCATTGCTATGGGAGCCCTAAAGATGGCCCGCCACTATCAATGCCCACAACAATACGGTTTAACGCTGATTGAAATATTGACAAGCATCACTATCATCGGTGTTCTTTCTGTCTGTGCTTCCTATGCGTGGAATGACATCATTCCTCGCTATCAAGTTCGCACAGCCACCATGACATTGCACAGCCTGATAAGACAGGCTCGTGCCGGGGCGATTACCGATGGTAACCGCATGATCTGCGATGGACAAAACGGTTGTAATAAATTCGAGGAAACACAACAAGTTTGGATGGGGTTCGATCGAAACAACGATGGAAATCTGAACGCATCCGAAATCATTGAGCACTACCAGCTCCCAGGGCAAACACGCCTAATCTGGAAACGTTTCAAAGGTAATGCGTTGGTCTTTCACAACAAGGGCAACAGCCATTTCCAAAATGGCAGCTTTTATCTATGCAACCCTGTCGCGGCAAGAAGAATTACCATGAACTGGATTGGCCGCCCTAGAGTGGAGACCGCCAAACCGGAAGACTGCGATTAATGTTCTTTCCAAGAATCGTCCGTGCCAATAGTACAGCCAGAAACCTTCATACATGTCTGCCCTTCACTATTGATCTTCAACACTTCGGTGCCCGTCATTACGCCCGTTTTCGGCGTCACTGTAATTTCATACTGCTGACTCCCCGTTCCCGTCACGGAGATTGCAGTAGTGAAATAGTCACTATTGGCAAGCACTGGCGATAGAGCTGCCAGCTTAGTGTTGGCACCTTTGTAGGAAAAGTTCTTTGCTCGGTACCGCTCAAGTGCACCAGCCAAGGCCATCATCTCACCCTGCGCTTCCGCCTGGCGAGTATCCTGCACATAACGGGTATAACTGGGGTAAGCAATAGAGGCGAGAATCGCCACTATCACCACCACAATCATCAGCTCAATCAGGGTAAAGCCTTGCTGATCACGGCCTTTACACACCGATTTTCCAGACATCATACACAACCTCGTCACTCGCTTAAGGCGCCTTAAATTCATTCGCTTTGGTTTTATCCATCTGATACCAGCGACGTTTTCTTAAGTGCGTATAACCCAAGTCTTCAGCACCAATTACTTCAGTACCCACGACCACATACACATTACCTTCACCATCGGTTACTAGTACTGGCGATGGGGGAGGAGTGGTTTGCTCAAGCTCTTCACTACGACTCGTTGGAACGTTACCGTCATTATTAAAACTGGCCGGCTCTGCCGTTTCAATATTTACCGTGTGTAAAAAAGACTTCCCAAAACTCACAGAACAAGCACTATCATCATCGCCAACGGCCTTCTCTGGTTTATACGTAGTGAAGCGTAAAATATTTTTGAAAACAACCGGCGAAGCCAATGATTTCTCACCCTTCTCAAGCAAGTAATACCACCCCATATCACTTTCTTCCGGCGTACCTGTAGCCACATCAGTAAGCTGCGACAGCATCACATCATCTGGCGCATCCATTGACGTTGATAAGGCGGTCTTGTCCTTTATAACAAAAATGCCATCACGGATATTTTCATCAAGAGGGTGAGAGCGATACCCTGTAGCAACAGCAACATACAAAGTATTCACACCGTTATCATTTAAATAAACAACCGAAGGTGCTTCATAAATACGGCGATTATCTGAGACACTAGAACCACTAACCCTTGCCAAGCGGTGCACTTTCATTTTCTTTCCTCCGGTCTGATCAATATCAACCCGGAATACTTGACCTCCCAGATCACCGAAATATAGATAATCTGCTATTCCATCAAACTCTTTATCAACAACAGCAATACTGCTCGGGATAGACCACTTCATACTCGCAACATTCGTACTGGCACCAGTATCACTGGCCGACCAGATTAATTCTCCTGTGCGGGCATCAACAATGTAGATCGCGTTACCCATCGAATCGCCGTTACCTCTGCTCTTCCCCTGCTTCTTATCATGAGCAGCAGAGTCATACCCTCCACCAAAAACCAGTACAGGCACATTCTCGCCCCCCACAGGAATCTGGGTAAGCGTTGGTGTTGACCACGTTTGCCCTAAATTGGAAAAGTCACCACTACCACCTTTAATCTGCCACATCATCGAAGGGCTACTAATATTACCGACATCCACTGCATAGTAGTCTCGCCCTCCCCGGCGCATTCCACCGTAGAGGAACACATCCGAAGGCTTGGCATCGACGGTATCACCCGGACGACGCCAAGCCACCCAGCTCCCGTCTAGCCCATAGCTTTGTCGTATATTTCTATCCTTAAGCGCTAAGCGTTCCGTTGTGTATTCATTCGCCCTAGAAAAAAATTCGTAAGGCATAAAAGCAAACTTTTCTTCCCCGTTTTTAGCATCGACAGCATGAAGCATGCCGCCATTGTTTGAAACGAAAACAATATTATTGTCACTATCTCCTCCATAGTTGACCATTACTGGAACACTATGGAGCGGATCACCCCACATCACCTTCATTTCATCGAGAAGGTTTTCAAGCTCATCATCGTCAGCACCTGAATTGAGGCCAAAGCTTTCCTTTGTTAGATTATTGTTTGCTATATTTTCCCAGTCGATCTTACGGGTATCGCCTCCAGCAGTAGTATAGAAAAGTCGTCGCGACGAAACCTCCTCTCTAGCCCCGCCGATTTTAGCGTCATAGCCATCAACTTCATCACTCCAGAAACTCTGAGAAAACTCCTTAAAGAAACCGGTATCTTGGTCAACTGCTGGGCCGTTCTTACCCTTAATAACACCATCTTCAAGCTGGTAACGTTTCAAATTTCCTTGCCAATAACTATTTTCACTCGGCTCAAATACGGAATAATAGAGTTGATCTAGATGCTGAAATCGGTCCATCTGGTTAATCGCAACACCTGGAGCCGCAATAGAGCGAGATTCTTTTTCGATCAGATCAAAAATATCAAGGAACGCACTAGCAAGTGACTCCGCATCAGAGGCGGTATAGGTGCCATCAGCCCCATCGGAGGACACTGTTTCCATATCTGCTCGATTGTCCTCCATGTGCAAGCCTACGTTGTAGGTCTTTATTTCGAAATCGCGATCAAGATAATCAGAGATAGCACGCTGACAATCATAGGATGAACCGCCGCCACAGGGGAGATTCACATCATTAGCCTCTCCGTCTGTAAACAGAACAATATGATTACTCTCACATTCATTGGCAGTGTTTCTTGGTGAAACATAGTTGCCATTATCCACGATCTTTTTTTCGTCAACACAGATCTCTGTGGTTTCACACTCCTGCTCTTGGCCCACTATCTGATAGCGCTGATAAACGTATTCTTGACAAAACACAAGCCACCGACTCACGCACTCCCGGCGACATGTAGACGAACTAGTATTACATGAATCGTTAGCCGGCAAATCCATCCACCCATAGACATTAACATTACTGCATGTCTGGTTTTCTTCGTATTCGAGGCAAACTTCACTAGTGTTGTCATCATTAGAACTATCGCCGTAGGAAGTATAGCTTTGAGGGGAACTTCCAATCATGTAACGCCCCATCTCCCAGTAGGCTTCAGCGGTAGGCGTACTACCGTAAGGGGTTCCATCGCTAGGACCGCTTGGAGAGTCCCCTGCAGAATTCAGGGAAGAAACCGTATCCTTGAAGACTCTTTTAGTTTTTTCATCAATATCGGTTACCGGCAGAAGAACATGAGCTCCGCAAGTATTACGCCCGCTATTACAGTTATAACCGGCATTAAATCGACCCAGTCCCATCTTTACATCTCCAGGAACGGAGTCGATCAATACATGCATTGCATCTTCCAGCATGTTGATGCGTCGCTCTTCAACATCACTGCACCAAGCAACATTGGCCTCGCTATCTTTACAAAAACGCATACTGCCAGAGGTATCCAAAAGAACCATTACATTGGCAGAAGGCTTATTCTCGCTCCCACCTGTAGCAGCCTGAGAATAATAAATCTCAGTGTCATCTGCATGAATTGCAACAGGAGCCATAAACACCATAAGCACCAGTAGATAAACCTTTTTTGAATAGCTCATTGTCCCCCTCCTATTCAATTTCGGATCCTGGTTTTATACCCCGCTTCAAGGCCTCCTGAAGGTGGTGATTATCCAGGTTAAAACTACTCATTTCGCTCTCGCCTAACATCGCGATCTTATAATCTACAAAAATAGCCCCTCCACCCGTGGTGCTAATTTGCGATCCAGGCACAGGGTCATAGCCATTCAATTTTGAAAACGACTGAGCAACAATCAGCCCCCTAGAATCCAAGGCATCACCTTGACTGCAGGCCCCGTCTTTTGTGGTGTCTTCCTCCGTTACACAGCGGATGAGTAACTCGCCACCCGCCAACTTCGTATAGAGATCCGCACCCGACATGTTATTCAGTTCTTTATATGCTTCCGCCAAGGTGGTTTCTGCAGCCTCAAAAGTCATTGCATCTGCCTGGGTCCCCGTTGCAACCTTTGCTGAAAATACACTGGATTTCATAGCCGACACACCAAGTAAGGACACCACCACTAGAATCAACAGCGCAACGACCAGGGCTGCCCCCTGCTGACGTTTCCAGATAATCATATTGGTAGTCATACGGCATCCCACTTGTAATTACGCATTTTGACCGTCGACATAAAAATACGGCGAATAGAGCGATCTTCCGGTTCGCTCACTGTCTTAGTCAGCACATAGAACTTTCGGCTCCCATCACTTTGCGGTAAAGAGTTACTTTCTTCTTTAAGTAGGAGAGAAAAGCGAACAGCAACAACCGGAAAGCTGCCCTGATTCCCAGCTTCAACATAACGACTTACATTAGCGTAACCATCCTGATTCTCATCAATACCGTAGAGCAACTCAAAGGCCTCCACGCCATCTAATAGCACGACCCCATTGCCGCCAGTCAAGTTACCTTTACAGATAAGCTTCCCATCATCATTCACGAAGTAGGTATTCACTACTTCACTCAATATCGTTACTGCCGAACCTTCACAATCGGACATTCCATGGTAAGCCAACGTCAACCGATCATAATCGTTACCGTTTGCCGAGCCAGGAACGGTCCCTACCGTGGCAAAGCGAATCCCTTTCTCATCAGTTAACGCCGTAACAGCGTCCATTTCCAAACCGGCTCTTCGCAAATCCTCCCTAAGATAACGAACGAAAAGCTGGCCATCTTCCTGGACCCGAGACAACGTTTGCTGCAAAGCAAAGGATTGTTGATTTGCAAGAAAAAGCTGCAAGGCAGCACCGGTGATAAGCAAACCGAGAAGCATCGCCACCATTAATTCAACAAGACTAAAACCTTTACTTTTTTTCATCGCGCTACCTCCAGCACCACGCAAGAAGTACCTATACCTGTGTTAACGCCATCATTCGTCATGCAGTCATTAGGCTCATCATCGTTCCAGCTAACAACCACACAACTAATCCCGGTAGCATGCTGACATTCGTCAACCGCAATCATTCCCGCAGGCAACTGATTCGCCGCCTGCCACGCAAGCATGCTGATATCCCACGAGGCAAGATCATTCGCATTACAGGAGTTGGTAATACAATCATTCAGCACATCCGGTTTTTCCCCAGGGGGCGTACTCTCATCTGGCCATTGATCTACATCAGTGTAAGAAGCCATTGCGGTTTCATTGGCAAGAAAACGCTCAAGAGCATCCTGTCCGAGTAAAGTGGCTTGTGCTCGGTTGTTAGCATCCTCTGAGGCTTTCAGCGCGGTAAGCTGCATTCCCGCATAGCCAAGCACTCCAATTGCTAGCACTAACAAGGCAATCATCACCTCGATAAGCCCCACACCACGTTGTTGTTTTCCCGTGATCATCATCAGCTACAGCTCTTCACTTCGTTGGTGACCTTGCCAAAGGGCGAAACAGTAATTGTTCTTCCTTCCTCTGCACTACGGTCATCGCATAAAGAAAATTTAGCCTCACCCGCGTTCGACAAACCATTACTACGAAATTCAATTTTGCTCAGCCCGGCCTCGGAAATAATTTTACTGCTGCCTGTCGGCAAGAACTCCTGGTCATCCTCTGTGAGAACCGATGCTGGGTAATCAATTACCCAGCCCCCTCCCCAGTCCGAGCCTGAAATCGGCTTAAGCGTTACAGTTACTCTCAAATTGATCGCCTGAATGCGGGCAGTATTAATCGCAGTAATAAAGTCAGCCGCCGTAGAACGCAGAGCGTTTCTTTTCTGGAAGTCATTAAACGCTGGTACGGCAACCGCCAAAAGAATGCCCGCCACAGCAATCCCGATCATCAATTCGATGATGGTAAAGCCTGTCTGGGCGTGGCTTTTTGATGCTGTTTTCATCCCTGCCCCGGTCTATTGATCTTATTCGTACTATCACGATAGCAAGACCCGATATGCCTTCAATTGAATGAAGACCAGTGGCCCCTTGCTGCCACTGAACGGTATAAGCCGCTGAAAAACAATGACTTTTGGCACTTTTTGCGTGAGAAACATCACACTTAAAGCGTAGACTGAAGCAAATTTTTGCTTATTGCTTATATTGAAGCGCTAAGAGATAAAGCCGAGGAGTTAACGGTACTAAAGGCAGGACAAGCGCTACGGGCGTAGCGCCTTGGGCATGGAGAAGCGGATATTTTCTTCGCGGCCGGGGATTTCTTCGGCATCCTCACCGCCTAGGTTTTTCAGGGTAGCGATAACCTGTTGTACTAGATCTTCAGGCGCACTAGCTCCGGCGGTAACGCCGACGGCGGCTTTGCCTTTCAGCCAGCTCGCTTCAATTTGGGACGGCTCATCAATCAGATAAGCCTCCGCACCACAGCGCTCGGCCAGCTCACGCAGGCGGTTGGAATTAGAGCTATTCACCGAACCAACCACCAACACCAGGCCGCATTCCAGCGCCAACTGCCGCACGGCATCCTGCCGGTTCGTCGTTGCGTAACAAATATCTTCGCGTTTGGGGCCGATAATGGCCGGGAACCGCTGGCGCAGAGCATCAATGACCCGGGCAGTATCGTCCACACTCAGTGTGGTTTGGGTCACGAAAGCCAATTTGCTTTCATCTCGCACCGCCAGGGCCGCCACATCAGCTTCGTCTTCCACCAGATAGATATCACCGCCATAGGATTTATCATACTGCCCCATGGTGCCTTCCACTTCTGGGTGACCGGCATGGCCTATCAGGATGCTTTCGCGTCCCTCGCGGGCATAACGGATGACTTCCATATGCACCTTAGTGACCAGAGGGCAAGTGGCATCGAAAACCTGCAGCTGACGATGCTTGGCCTCTTCCTGCACCGCTTTGGAGACACCGTGGGCACTGAAAATGACAATGGCATCGTCCGGCACTTCGTGCAGCTCTTCCACGAACACAGCGCCGCGCTGGCGTAAATCCTCCACCACATAGCGGTTATGCACCACTTCGTGACGAACATGGATCGGCGGCCCAAACACTTCCAAGGCGCGATTGACGATGTCGATGGCACGATCCACGCCAGCACAGAAACCGCGGGGATTAGCGAGACGAATTTGCATAATTCAACTGATGGTTGACTGTGGATAATGGGCAGCGGAAAACCAGAATCATTCCGCCGGCCCGTTGTTTGTCCGCCTAACCATGAACGATCCTCTCTTCACCGCCGGCTGTCCACCGGCAACGGTCAATTGAGCGTCACAGGCTGCTCGGGAGCATGGCGTTCAATACCAATGATTTCCACCTCGAAGGTGAGATCGCGGCCTGCCAAAGGGTGATTGAAGTCCACCGTGACCCACTCCTCATCGACCTTACCGATGACGCCTGGCAATTCAGCGCCGGCCGCATCGGCAAAACTCAGCACCATACCCGGCTCAAGAGCGTCGTGCTCGGCAAAAGTGTCACGGGTGAAATGTTGCACATTCTGCTCGTTATACTCACCGAAGGCCTTGGCCGCCTCAAGAAAAACACTGCGGCGATCGCCAGCTTTAAGCCCACGAATGGCATTTTCAAAACCCGGCAGCAGGGATTCATCTCCCCATACAAAAGAAGCAGGCTCGCCATCAAAGGTAGAATCCAGATCCGTGCCATCCATCAGACGCACGGCAAAATGCAGCGTAATCCGGGTTTCCGGGCCTACGCGAAGCAACTCACTCATTATTTTTACGCTCTCTTTTCGCTGACAGCAGCATCTCCAGCAGGATCAATGCGGCCCCAAGGGTAATGGCAGTGTCGGCAATATTGAAAGCGGGAAAATGATAATCGCCCCAGTAGAAGTCTAGAAAGTCGACCACATGCCCCAACACCAACCGATCGTAAAAATTGCCCAACGCACCGGCCAGAATCAGCGACAGCGCCACCCCTTGCAGCTTTTCCGCAGCCGTAAGCCGGGCCAGCCAGATCAAAATCATCACCGAGGCGCCCACCGCTATGGCAGTAAAGAACCAGCGCTGCCAGCCGCCTGCATCGGCCAAAAAGCTGAATGCGGCGCCGCTGTTATAGGCTAGGGTTAAATTAAAATGCGGAAACACTTCCAGCCGCTCATACAGGGTAAACACCGCCACCACTTCATGCTTGGTCCACTGATCCAGCACGATAATCAGCGTCGTCAGCCACAACCAGGACAGCTGACCGGGTAGCCATTTCTTGGCACTGCCTGGCATCTGGCGCCCGACGTCCGACTTGTGATCAGGCATAGTGTCGAACCTCGCCGTCACCCTCTACATTGGTAATGCAGCGCCCGCACAACTCAGGGTGCTCAGCGTGGCTCCCCACATCCGGCTGGTGATGCCAACAACGGGCGCACTTGGCGTGATCCGAAGCCAACACCTGCACTTTCAATCCCGCTACAGACGTGTCTTCCAGCTCCGCCGGTGCCTCTGCCAATGGCTTGAGTACTGCCGCGGAGGTAATAGTGACAAAGCGCAGCTCATCGCCAAGACGCTGCAACAATGCGTTCTGCTCCGCATCAACAAACAACACCACTTCGGCGCTCAGGCTACCCTTGATCAACTTGGCGGCACGGGCCCCTTCAATGGCCTTGTTCACCGCCTGCTTGGCGTCCTGCACTTTGTCCCAGAACGCCCGACCCATATCGGCATTGTCGGCCAGCGCAAACAGGCCGTCGTACCACTCTGCCAGGAATACGGAATTCAGCCGCTCACCGGGCAGGTTCTCGTAGATTTCCTCAGCAGTGAAGCTGAGCACCGGCGCCATCCAGCGCACCAGCGCTTGAGCAATATGGTACAAGGCGGTCTGGCAGGAACGCCGCGCCACGGAATCCGCTTGGGTGGTGTATTGGCGATCCTTGATGATATCCAGGTAAAAACCGCCCAGGTCCAGTGCGCAGAAGTTATGCAGCTTCTGATAGACCTGATGGAAATGATAACCGTCGTACAGGTCCTGAATCTCAGCCTGCACTTGCAGTGCACGATCCACAATATAGCGGTCCAGCGCCAGCATTTGTTCTGGCTGCAGAGCATCCGTAGCGGGCTCGAAACCACTCAGGTTGGACAACAGGAAACGGCTGGTATTACGAATACGGCGATAGCTGTCGCCCATTTGCTTGAGAATATCCTTGGAAACGGACATCTCACCACGGTAGTCAGTGGCGCACACCCAAAGACGCAGAATATCCGCACCCAGGTCGTTCCAGACTTCCTGTGGCGCGATCACGTTGCCGACGGACTTGGACATCTTGCGGCCGTGCTCGTCCACGGTAAAACCATGGGTCAACACCGTACTATAAGGAGCGGCATCACGAATCGCCAAGCTGGTTAGCAAAGACGACTGAAACCAGCCGCGATGCTGATCCGAACCTTCCAGATACAGGTCCGCCGGGGCGCGTAGCTGTTCACGCTGATCCAACACGCAATAATGAGTCACACCAGAATCGAACCATACGTCCAGCGTATCGGTGACCTTGCTGTACTGATCCGCTTCATCACCCAACAGCTCCGCCGGGTCCAGATCAAACCAGGCATCAACCCCCGCCTTCTCCACCCGCTGCGCTACCTGTTCGATCAAGGCAGGGGTTTGTGGATGCAGTTCGCTGGTTTCCTTATTCACGAACAAAGCAATAGGCACACCCCAGGTCCGCTGACGGGAAATACACCAGTCTGGACGATCGGTTAGCATGCCTTCGATACGCGCCTTACCCCACTCAGGCAGCCACTGCACCTTATCAATTTCCTGGCGAGCACGGGGCAACAGCCCCGCTTGATCCATGGATACAAACCACTGGGCTGTCGCCCTGAAAATGAGCGGTGTTTTATGGCGCCAGCAATGCGGGTAGCTGTGTTCAATTTTGGCCAGCTTGACCAAGTTACCGCTGTCTTTCAGGGCCTCAATCACCGGCTCGTTGGCCTTGCTCACATGCAGGCCACCTACCACGGGCAGGTCCTCACGGAACAAGCCGTTATCCAGCACCGGGCTAATCGGGTCTAGATCGTATTGCTTACCCACCATAAAATCGTCGACACCATGGCCCGGCGCCGTATGCACCAAGCCGGTACCGGCATCGGTGGTCACATGTTCACCGAATACCACCGGTACCTGCGCCTCGAGAAACGGGTGCTGCAGGGCCAGCATTTCCAGCTTGCTACCGGCAACCGCCGCCGAACGGGTTACATTCTCCAACCCCCAGCGCGTTACCAAATCATCCGCCAGCGCCTCGGCCACCAACAGTTCACGGGCCACACCGGACAACTCACCAGACAACAACACATAATCCAGCTCAGGATGCACCGCCACCGCCCGGTTGGCCGGCAAAGTCCAGGGAGTCGTGGTCCAGATCACCAACGCCGGGGCGCTGGCCTCAATGCCCGAACGGGCAACAAAGTCCGCCACATCCACCACCGGAAACGCCACATCAATGGCCGGGGAGATTTTGTCCTCGTATTCAACTTCGGCTTCCGCCAGCGCAGAGCCGCAATCCAGACACCAGTGCACGGGTTTGAAGCCCTGCTGCAGGTGACCGTTATCCACAATCTTGCCCAGCGAGCGAATAATGTTCGCCTCGAAAGTAAAGTCCATGGTCAAGTAGGGGTTATCCCAGTCACCCAACACGCCCAGGCGCATAAAGTCAGACTTCTGCCCCGCCACCTGTTTGCTAGCGTATTCACGGCATTTCTTGCGGAAAGTCCCTGCATCGACTTTATGCCCGGCCTTACCCACCTTTTTTTCTACCATTAGCTCAATGGGCAGACCATGGCAGTCCCAACCGGGTACATAGGGGGCATCGAAACCCGCCAACGTACGAGACTTGACGATCATATCCTTGAGAATCTTGTTTACCGCATGGCCGATATGAATATCGCCATTGGCGTAAGGAGGGCCGTCATGAAGAATAAACTTGGGTCGGCCGGCAAACGCCTCACGAATCTTTTGGTACAGCTGCTTCTGCTGCCACTCTTTGAGCCGCGCAGGTTCACGCTGGGACAGGCCCGCTTTCATCGGAAAGCCGGTTTGGGGAAGGTTTAGCGTTGCCTTGTAGTCCGTCATGATTCCGCTTATTACACCGTAGGCATATCAAAAAAGGCCCGGACTGCGTTTATGTCCTGCCGGATGGCAGTTTTCAACAGGTCCAGATCCGCGAATTTTTCTTCCGGGCGCACATAATGGCGGAAGGCCACTGTCAGGTGCGCGCCGTACAGGCTATCTTGATGCGTGCACTGAGCATCGCCTGAGCTACCCGCCGGATCACCGTAATCCAGCAGATATACTTCCAAACGATTCTCCGTGCCATTCACCGTGGGACGGGTGCCCATATTGGCGGCCCCGGGCTGGTCGGTAAGCCCTGCGCCAGTAACCGCCACCGCAAAAACACCATGCAAGGGGGACTGTAAACGTTTTAACGCCAGATTCACCGTGGGCAGCCCCAAGGTCCGGCCAATTTTGTCGCCATGGCGTACCCGGCCACTAATAGCAAAAGGTCGCCCCAGCAAGCGCTCCGCTAACGCGAAGTCACCCTCCCTTAGCGCTGCTCGCACCCGGGTGCTGGACACCCGATCACCTTCAATTTCACAGGTGGCGGTATCGGTCACCGCAAAATCAAACTGTTTTCCGGCCTGCTGCAAATAGGAAAAATCACCATCTCGGCCACAACCAAAACGAAAATCATCCCCCACCACCAGATACTCCACCCCCAAACCATCTACTAATAAGCCCTTCACAAAGGCTTGCGCCGTCAGAGAGCGAAAACGCTCATCAAAGCGCAGACACAGCACCTGATCCACACCGGCCTCGCGCAGGGCGATCAACTTGTCGCGCAGCGACATCAGCCGCGGCGGCGCTGTCTGGGGGGAAAAAAACTCCTGGGGTTGCGGCTCGAATAGCATCACGGTGGCTTTCAGGCCACGGCCACGGGCCTCTGCGATAACCTGATCCAGAATGCGCTGATGGCCCTGATGCACCCCATCGAAATTGCCGATGGTAGCCACACAGCCGCGATGCGTATCGCGCAGATTGTGAATGCCGCGAATCAGTCGCATCTCACCCTCATATCAAAAGACGCCCGATTATACAGAGTTGGGCAGGCCCACGACACACGCCCGAGCGCCACAATGCGAAATCACTAACGGCGCAAGTGCCGCACCCGCAAACCTAACACCACCAGTGACGACAAATAAATGGCCACGCCCGCAGCCACTATCAATGACAGCCAGCCGACTCGAGGCCACACTCCGGGCTCATTCCAGGCTGTGGTCTGCAGTGACAGCCAGTAACAAGCCGCCACCATGGACGCCCCGGCCAACAACATCCGCAACCATTGCAACCCCCAACCTGACAACGGCTGGTACACCCCACTACGGCGCAGGCCCAAATATAACAAACCGGCATTCAGCCAAGCCGATAGCGCCATGGCCGAGGCCAAGCCAACATGACGCCACTCCCACACCAACAAGGCGCCCAACAACATGTTAGCCAGCATGGCCAACACCCCGATGCGCACCGGGGTGCGTGTATCTTGGCGCGCATAGAACCCTGGCGCCAAAACCTTGATCAACATGGCGGCGAGCAAACCCGCGCTATACGCACGAAGCGATGCGGCGGTTTTCGTCACATCAAACGCCGAAAACTCACCGTATTGAAACAGGGTAGATAACAATGGCTCGGCCAAAGCAAACAACGCCAAAGCCGCAGGCAAGCCAACCAGCAACACCATCCGAATGGCCCAGTCCAAGGTCCTCGAGAACGCCTCAGCAGAGGCATCCGCATGTTTACTGGATAAGCTGGGCAGAATTACCGTACCAATGGCCACCGCAAAAATCCCTAAAGGCAATTCAATCAAGCGATCCGTGTAGTACAGCCAGGTCACCGATCCCGTTTCCAACATAGAGGCCAGAATCGTATTGACCAAAGAATTAAGCTGATAAACCGATGCCCCGAACAGGGCCGGCGCCATCAGCCTCATGATCTTACGGACACCAGGGTCACTCCAGCCCATGCGCGGGATCGGCATTAGATTCAGCCGAGCCAAAAATGGCAATTGGAACAAAAGCTGCGCTATCCCGGCAATCAACACTCCCCAAGCCAGCGCCACCGCCATGCGCTCCTCGGCAAAATGTGGCGCCAGAAACAGGGCACAACCGATCAGGCTCAGATTGAGCAACACCGGCGTAAACGCCGGCACCGCAAAACGGTTCCAGCTATTGAGAATGCCACCGGCAAAGGCGGTAAGCGCAATGAAGAACAGGTAAGGAAAGGTGAGGCGCAACATCTCAACCGTCAGCGCCCGTTTTGCCGGATCATCCCCAAAACCCGGGGCGAATATCCAAATAATTCCCGGTGCCGCCAGCACCCCGCCCAGGGTTACTAACATCAAAGTGCCGCCTAACGTGCCCGCCACTCGATCTACCAGCAACTTGGTCGCCGCCATACTACCCTTGCTGCGATATTCACTAAGCACAGGCACAAAGGCCTGATTAAAGGCCCCTTCGGCAAACAATCGACGCAGAAAATTAGGAATTTTCAATGCCACAAAAAAAGCATCCGCACCGGCGGAGGCGCCAAGCATTCTGGCGATAACCACATCACGCACCAACCCCAGCACCCGCGACAGCATAGTCATGGTCGCCACCACGGCGGTGGAGGCCAGCAAACCTGCCTTTTTCGGGGGTTGTTCGGGGATATCGGTCATTGTCGCTCCAAGAAACCGGTGAAGGTTAACGAAAGGCCACCCAAACCGCCAGAGAGCCACGTGCCAATCATCATTTCAACAGGCATTCACCATTGACACAGGCCGCCTTGATCGGCATAGTTGCGCGTCTTTAGACCGTGACCCGTGTATTTTTTAGCCACGATGTGGCTTCCGATACCCAGGTCAGCCCTTAGGGGCCAGTGTCACAAACCGAATTTGACCTCGAATTTTAGATAGGAGCAGGACCTTGGCTAACTCACCGCAAGCACGCAAGCGTGCGCGTCAGGCGGAAAATCGCCGTCAGCACAACGCAGCGATGCGCTCCATGGTGCGCACATACCTGAAGAAGGTGAACGCGGCTATTGCGTCCGGCGACCAAGGCAGCGCTCAGGAAGCTTACAACCAAGCGGTGTCTGTGCTGGACAAAGCCACCCGCAAGGGCAAGTTTCACCCAAACAAGGCCGCTCGCCACAAGAGTCGCCTGAACACCAAGATCAAGGCAATGGCAGCCTAAGCCAAAGCCTCTTGGTGTACATAAAAAAACCGGCCCTGAGCCGGTTTTTTTATGCCTGATACTTAAGGGCACCAGACGGCAAAGATTCTAAGCTAGCCCCCACATCAAGCGCCCGAAACCCGGCTCCCGGCCTCCATCAACACCAGGTTATCCCGGTGGATCAGCTCTTCCTCGTTCATGAAACCCAGCACACCGGCGATTTCAGCACTTTTCTTACGACAAATCCGGCGCGCATCTGCCGCATCATAATTCACCAGGCCACAGCCAACCCGCTCGCCACGCTCATCTTCACAGGCCACCATTTCGCCACGGGAAAACTGGCCAAACACATCCACCACTCCTACCGGCAACAGGCTAGAGCCACCTTCACGCAAACGCACCACCGCCCCAGCATCCAGCACCAACCGCCCACGCATCTGCAAATGCCCTGCCAACCATTGCTTGCGTGCATTCATTGGCGTGGTATCCGGCAACAGCGTAGTCCCCGGCCCCTGTCCGTCGGCAAGCTCAATCAACACCTCCGGACTACGCCCTGACGCAATCGTTGTAATAGCACCAGAACGGGCCGCCAGCTTTCCAGCTCGTACCTTGGTGGCCATACCACCGCGCCCCAACAAACCGCCGCCGCCAGCCACACGGACAATGGCCGGGTCCGAGGCACGCGCTTCGCGAATCAGATTAGCATCAGCCTTGCTACGCGGGTCTGCATCGAACAACCCCTCCTGATCCGTCAGGATCAACAGCCGATCAGCCTCTACAAGATTGGCCACCAACGCCGCCAACGTGTCGTTATCGCCAAAGCGAATTTCATCGGTAACCACGGTATCGTTTTCGTTTACCACCGGCACCACACCAAAGCCCAGCAAGGTTAGCAGCGTGGAGCGCGCATTGAGATAGCGCTTACGGTCAGAAAGGTCATCATGGGTAAGTAGCACCTGGGCGGTATGCAGCTGGTGCTGCTGAAAACGGGTCTCCCAGGCCTGCACCAGCCCCATCTGCCCTACCGCAGCGGCAGCCTGCAACTCATGCACTGAATCCGGGCGAGCGGACCAACCCAGGCGGGTCATGCCTTCGGCCACTGCCCCGGATGAGACGATCACCACCTCAATGCCCCGCTCACGCAGAGCGACCATGCGATCCACCCAGGTTTGCATGAGAGCACAATCCAAGCCCTTGCCGTCATTGGTCAGCAAGGCACTGCCTATCTTGATTACCCAACGCTGGCGATCCGCCACGCTCACTCCTTATTACCTGAGACAAACATCCGACATTGATTCATTCACGCGCACCAGAACAAGTCCACTAGGGCTCGTAGACAACCTCCACATCATGATCATCATCGTCGTCATCGTCGTCATTTTGGCGAGCCTGGCGCGCCTCAGCCTTGAGCTCCTGAACCCGCTCCCGCGCCTCCTCTTCCAGGCGGGCTCGCAGGTCCTGCTGGGCGGCAGCATAGGCAGGATCTTCTCGCTCCAGCAGGCGACGGTCCTCAATGGCATTCATTAAAGCGTAAACCAAATCTTCACAGCCGACGCCCGCCGCAGCAGACACCTTGAACACCGGCCCCTGCCAGCCCAACTCATCAACAATAGCATCCACTTGAGCTTGAGCCTCATCATCGGCCAGCAAGTCAATTTTGTTAAACACCAGCCACCGCTCCTGCTCCGCAAGAGCCGGGGAAAAGCGATCCAGCTCATCGGCAATGGCATCAATATGATTGGCGGGGCTAGAGCCATCCATTGGCGCCAAATCCACCACATGGAGCAGCAAGCGGGTACGGGCCAAATGCTTAAGAAAGCGAATCCCTAAGCCGGCCCCCTCAGCCGCCCCCTCAATCAGACCCGGGATATCCGCCACTACAAAACTGCGATAGCGATCGGCTTTCACCACACCAAGATTGGGAATCAACGTTGTAAACGGGTAATCCGCCACTTTTGGCTTGGCCGCAGAAATGGCGCGAATCAAGGTGCTCTTGCCCGCATTGGGCATACCCAGCAGCCCCACATCCGCCAACACCTTCAACTCCAGCCGCAAACGTCGGGATTCGCCCGGCTTGCCTTTCGTGGTTTTCCGCGGCGCCTGGTTCACGCTGCTCTTGAAGTGAATATTGCCCAAGCCACCGCGACCCGCCTGGGCCACCATCACCGGCTTATCCGTGTCGGTTAGATCCGCCAGCACCTCATCCGTATCCAAGTCCACTACGGTGGTTCCTACCGGCACATACAGAATAATGTCTTCAGCGGACTTACCGGTCATTTGCCGACCCTTTCCCGGCTCACCGTTGCGCGCCTTGAAGATACGGTCGTAGCGGTAATCCACCAAGGTGTTGATATTGGTGTCAGCCTGCACGAATACATGCCCACCGGCGCCGCCATCACCGCCATCAGGCCCACCAAACTCCACGTACTTTTCGCGACGAAAACTCAAACAGCCGTCGCCGCCTTTTCCGGCATGGACATCAATAGTGGCTTCATCGACAAATTGCATGGGAAACAGACTCTCAAGGGGATAGATGCCATTTTACGGTAAAGGGCATGAGTTGGAACACGAAAAACACGTACAAAAAAGCCCCGCGGGCGCGAGCCTCACGGGGCTTTTTAGGATCCGTCAGGATCAGGCCACAGGCTCGATTACCACATACTTGCGGTTCAGCGGACCTTTGACTTCAAACTTCACTCGACCGGTTTCTTTGGCAAAGATGGTGTGGTCTTTGCCCATACCAGCGTTTACACCAGCGTGGAATTTAGTGCCACGCTGACGAACAATGATCTCGCCAGCACTAACAACTTGGCCGCCATAACGCTTAACGCCAAGGCGTTTACTTTCCGAATCGCGACCGTTACGAGTACTACCACCGGCTTTTTTATGTGCCATGTCTCAATCCTCTCTACTCAATTTCTGAAAATCAGGTCTTAAGGATCAGCCCTGGATCCCGGTGATTTTCACCGCAGTGTACCACTGACGGTGACCCTGTTGCTTACGGGAATGCTTACGGCGACGGAACTTCACAATTTTAATCTTCTTGTGACGACCTTGCTCCAGCACTTCCGCGGTTACCTTAGCGCCATCCAGCATGGGCTGGCCGACTTTCACGTCGTCGCCATTAGCAACCAGCAGCACCTGGTCGAAATCAACGGACTCGCCGGTGGCCACTTCAATTTTCTCGATGCGAACAACATCGCCTTCTTCAACGCGATACTGCTTACCACCGGTTTTGATTACTGCGTACATGTGTGTGCTCCAGCACAACTCCACTCAGGCGGGCGACTTTACCGTCTTACTAACGCGCTAGCAGCGCGGAAAACGGCCATCACCACTTGCAAGCCAGGCAGAGGATGAAATTGGGCCGCGAAGTGTACGCGAAACAAGCGGGACTCACAAGCCTTTCGCGCTGCTGTTGCCCCAGTCACTACGGGGGCTGTGGTTTCCTTGACTACCCGCCAGCCACTGCTAGCATTGCCCGCTGTCGCACCACCCTTTGTCTGGACCTGAACACATGGATTTCAAGGCTATTTATGCCGTCGTCGATGACGACTTCGAGGCGGTGAACCAGTTTATCAGTCACCACCTGGATTCCAACGTCCCCTTGATCCGTGAAGTGGGCGATTACATCATTCAATCTGGCGGCAAGCGGCTTCGCCCGTTAATCGCCGTACTCTGCGCTCGGGCCTCCGGCTATCAGGGGAGCCGCCACGTGGATGTGGCGGCGATTATCGAGTTTTTGCACACCGCCACCCTACTTCATGATGACGTAGTGGATGAGTCCAACCTGCGACGCGGGCGTCCCACCGTGAATGCGGTATGGGGCAACGCTGCCAGCGTTCTGGTGGGAGACTTCCTGATTTCTCGTGCCCTGCAACTCATGGTTGCCCTGCGCCACCCACGGCTGCTGGATATTTTCTCGCAAAGCACCAACACGATTTCCGAAGGGGAGGTGTTGCAGCTGATCAACGTGCGCGACCCCAACACCAGCGAAGACAACTATATGCGGGTGATTCACCACAAAACCGCAAAGATGTTTGAGTCCGCCGCGGAAACCGGGGCCGTACTGGGGGCCGATGACGTCAGCGACCACGTGGACGCTTTTGCCACCTACGGCCGCCACCTGGGTATCGCCTTCCAGCTCATCGACGACGTGCTCGACTACCAGGGCGACGCCAGTGAACTAGGCAAGAACGTGGGCGACGACCTCGCCGAAGGTAAGCCCACCCTGCCCTTGATCCATACCATTGCCAATGGCTCTGCGGAACAGGCCACACTGATCAAGGATGCCATTCGCAGCGGAGGGCTAGAGCACCTAGAACAAATAGTTGAAACCGTTCGCGCCAGCGGCGGTCTTCAATATACGGTAGACAAGGCCGCAGAACAGACTCGCATTGCCTTGGACGCCATCGCTCAAGTACCGGCGTCTCCCTACAAGGACGCCCTGTTCCGCCTGGCAGAAGAATCACTAAAGCGCACCTACTGAGCGCACCCACGAATCAAGGAGTGACCATGCTGCGTGCAGCCCTGATTTTCACCGCAACCACGTTATTTGCCGGTTGCGCATTAAGCCCACAAATGATTACCGTGGCCCCGAAAGCGGATGTGGAAGCCGCCAATATCGGCCACAATGAGCCCGTCCAAGTGATCGCCGTAGATTCCCGCGAACAGAGCGCTTTTGGCACTCGAGGCGGCGTCTATAAAGAAACCGCCCTAGTACAACCCGCCAATGACGTGAAAAACGCCATCGAAGACGCTGTACGCAAAGGCCTGCAAACCCAAGGGTTCAACGCCTTTAATGCCGGCGCCGACGCCACCCGCCTGGAAGTACGGCTGGAGCAGCTGGACTATGTGCCTGAAGAAGGTTCAGTGGTTAACGAAGTCACCCTGTCGCTGACGCTGCTAGCCGAAGCAAGCCGTGCGGACGTGGTACACATCGGCACCTATAAGAGCAGCGTAGTCCACGACCTGCCGCTCACCCCCACCGCCAACCGTAACCAAACCATGATCAACGAGATACTCAGCAGCGCCATCACCCGCATGCTCACTGACCCTAAAATGCAGGCATTCTTGGCCGGCAACGACACCCCCTAATGCCCAGCAGCCGCGTTGTCATTCACTACTGCAGCCAATGCAACTGGCTGCTGCGTAGCGGCTGGTATGCCCAGGAATTACTAGCAACGTTCAGCGATGAACTGGATGAAGTGGCCTTGCGGCCCAGTACCGGTGGAATATTCTGGATTGAAGCTAACGGTCAACAAATTTGGGAACGTAAAAAAGATGGCGGCTTCCCGGAGATTACCGAGTTAAAACGGCGAGTACGGGACGCCCTATTCCCGGAAAGGGATTTAGGGCATATCGACCGAAAGGGGTGAGTTAAACGTTTAACCTTGAAAAGCACTGACAATACGCTTTCCAGCACCCACCCAAACCCGCGTTCCAACTTTAAGCTTCCAACTACTCATTCTCCGGCCGCACCTCTACTTGCGGCAAGTCACTGCCAAACGGTAACTGCACGGTGAATAGCAGCGGCTGGCAGCACACCTGACAATCTTCCACGTACTCCTGTTCCTCCACAGAGGGGTCCACCAAAACCTCGATGGACTCCCAGCAATGGGGACACTGCACGGTCACTGGCAACAACTCAGCCATCAACAGCCTCCCGTGATTACACCGTCCGCCAACGCCAACTCGGCAATCCAACCCGGCACTTGACCGTCCGTCCAAGGTTGCGGCGTCCCTTGCCCCCATACCGGGCCAGGCCAGCAAGGGTCATCGACATAGCGGGCAATGATATGGATATGCAGCTGCGGCACCATGTTTCCCAACGCACCGATATTGATCTTATCCGCATCAGTAATACGCTCAAGCTGACCGGCCAAGTCATTCACCTGCGCCAACAGCGCCTGCTGTTCATCCATCGGCAAATGGTGCCACTCTCGTAGCCCGTCACGCTTGGGCACCACGATAATCCAAGCAAAACGCTGATCGTTCATCCAACGCAACCAGCACAAATCTGTTTCTCCCAAAGCACCGGTATCGGCAGCTAGGCGAGGATGAAGCATGGCCATAATATGTCCTTAACTGACTATTGCTGGCTACAGGAACGACCAACTAAGCCGTCATCCCACCGACATTGAAACAATCCCCCCCGCTAGGGTTCAACCTCTAACCTCACGGGGCGATTCTATGGCCGGTAATCCGACGGGCTACGGGCCGTCCAGCGCCGAAAAGCACGGGCAAAGTTGGAGGCATCGGAATAGCCCAGCGTCATCGCTATTTCATCTACGGTTTTCTCGGACTGAGTCAGATATTCCACCGCCAGACCTTTACGTAACCCATCCAGCACCTCTTGGTAACTGGTACCTAATTGCTGCAGCTTGCGTTTCAAGGTGCGTGACGACATATGCAGCTCACCAGCTACCTCTTCCACCCCAGGGAAGCGGCCACCGCCACCCAGAATGATCCGCCGCACCTGCCCCAACAAAGGCGGCGGCAACTTGATCGTCGCCATTTCCTGCTCACATTGATCTGCCGCCATTCTGGCCAGACGCGGATCCGCAAACTGTAAAGTGTATTTCATGCGCTCCACCGGAAAGCGCATTTGATTGTAGGCACAATCGAAATACACTGGCACCGGCATCACCGGCCGCAAGCGAGCAAAATAGTCAGGCTCTGGATAAGAGAAACGCAGCTCACCAATCACTTCCTGCCCCGGAACCAGCTTTTCACCCATAAAATGGAAGCTTGAAAACAGGCTTTCCATAATCAGCGGAGCCAGCTCTCCCAGCGCCAGCAATTCATTAATCTGCATGACCGCCATGTCGCCATCAGTAAAGGTTTCCAGCTGCACCAAGGTGCTGCGGGTGCGGAAATATTTAACCGCCAACTCCAGTGCCTCACCCAGGGTAGCGCTGCTCATGGCGGCGTAACCAAGAAAACCGTGAGAAGATAGCGTCATCGACGCACCAAGCTCCCAACCCAGCCAGGGCTCCCCGGACAGCTCGATGGCGCGGATGGCGACCCTTTCAAAATCCTGCGCGGTGATCCGCGCCTGCGGATTACGCCAACAGCCGGGCTCGATTCGAGTGCCCTCAAGCAAAGTCTCAGTGGCAACACCACGGCGGGATAAGACCGCCAACAACAAGGCTAGATATTCCGCCGACACGGAGTATTCCTCCGGATCCATTTTTAGAATTGTCATGACTGCATTCCGATTACACTGCGCTGGCCCAAAATGACCGAATAGACAACCATAACCTCACCACGCAACGGTGACAAGTAACTCCTGTTCACTTGCCAACAAACCAAGTCCTCGCCAAGTTATGCCTCACAGGAACGCCCATCCGAGCGCGCAACCGCAACATCGAGGCGAAAGGACAATCAACTACTGGCCAGGATTTCCCACGACCAAGAAGGTGTAACAGAGCCAGCTCGCGCGAATAGTTACCAACATCGTCACTTGCAACCACCGCCGCCGTCCTGAGCATGCAGCGCCATACTTCAATTGCTTAAGAGTTTGTTGTTAAAGGAAAATAAAACAGCTTGCTGGCAGACTCCTCGCCACATGGGCCATGGGCGGATCCGCCAGATGCAACGATATCTGCACCTGCTTCACGTCGGAGCTCAGTTTAAGGCAAATCGCCCCCGACAACAGAACAGAGCCTTCTTCGTCCTCCTCCGCACGGGAAGCAACTCCGGCTACGCCAGCTTGGCCTACTAACATTGCTGGGCACACACCTTGGGGCTTCGCCGCTCACCATTTATCGTCCAATTGTTGGACGATTTGTAGCTGCTTCGCCCACAGTAATCCCTACTATTTATCCACGCAACGCAACAAACGTTGCACCGAAGTTTTTCTTTTTTAACACCGGACAACGTTAAGGATTGATCAACATGGGCGAGCTGAAAGATCTCCGCGAACAAAGCGAATCTCTGGTAAACCGTGCCAAGCAGCTAGGTAACAAGCTGTACTTGGCAGGCTTGGGCGCCTACGAAAAAGCCGAAGAAGGCTCTGAAGAGCTATTCAACAAATACGTTGAAACCGGCTCTAAAGCATTTGGCGAAGAAGCTGAGAGCAAACCCAAGGCCCTGCTAGCAAGCCGTGGCGCACTGGTCGCTGCCCGCGAGTTGCTCGACAGCGCCCCGGAAAAGCGCCAAGCCTTGTACCAAAAATTGCTTGAAGCTGGCAAGAAAGAACGCGGTGAAAAAGCCGAAGAAACCAATGAATATCTGCTGGCAAGTCTTGGCGCCGTTGCCACTGCCCGCGAAGAAGGTGAGAAACTGTTCAATGAGCTGGTTTCCACTGGCGAAAAACGCGACTGATCCTGTTTTGCTGTGAAAATGTAGTACGTGTTGTTTTAAAACTCTGTCTTACTCTCCCTTTGGGGCCCCGTTTGGGCCCCTTTTCTTTATCTAGCCTATCAATAAGACCCCGCCCTCCCGTCGCCTTATGGCACTATCGCACCTTGTGCATACGTTATGCATGGCGCTAGCCTTAACGCAGCCGTGAACACAACCGCAGAAATAACAAGAAAACCCGCGAGGTTTTACCATGGCCGACAATCGTCGCCGAAAACGCCCCACCACTGCCACCGGCCGATTGTTTCGGCTCACCGGCATGACCACCTCAATCGCCACTCGGGTGGCCGGGCATCAGGTCAAAGGGCTGTTCCAGTCTGACCAATCCAAAGCCGCTGACCGGGAAAAACTGCTGCAATATATTGGTAAGGAGGTGGCTGCCACGCTGGGGGAGATGAAAGGCGCGGTCATGAAAGTCGGCCAGATTGCATCGCAGATGCAGGATATCCTGCCCGCGGAAATCAGTGATCAACTGAAAATTCTGCAGAATGCTTCCGCCCCCATGCCCTTCCATGTGATTCGACGGCAACTGGAGCGCGAACTTGGCGCCCCGCTGGATGAATTATTTGCCCGTTTCGAAGACCAGCCTTTTGCCGCAGCGTCCATTGGTCAAGTACACCATGCCCTGACTCCGGCAGGCGACGAAGTAGTGGTAAAAGTACAGTACCCTGCGGTCAAGGAATCCATTGATTCAGATATGAAGCACTTACGCCGTATTCTGCGCCTCGGCAGCTTACTGAAAGTGGATGAAACAGCACTGGATGCCGTATTCAGGGAAATTCGAAGCCAGCTCCACGAGGAGCTGGATTACCTTCAGGAAGCCTCCAACCTGGAACATTTTCAGGCATTTCATCAGCAACAGCCATGGCTGGTCATTCCCCAGGTTTTTCCAGCTTTATCCAGTGAAAAGGTGCTGACCCTGAGTTACGAAACCGGCATCCCCCTAGACCAGGTCGACGACGAACATGGTTTCGACCAGGCCACTCGCAACCTGCTCGGGGAGCGACTATTCGATGCCATCGGCCAACAAATTTTTCAGTTACGTGCCGTCCATTGCGACCCCCACCCCGGTAATTTTGCATTTCGCCCCGATGGCTCCATCGTGATCTATGACTTTGGCGCAGTGAAGCGACTCCCCCCGCAAGATGCTGATTTACTAAAACGGCTCGTGCGCGCGGCGATGAACAAGGAATGGGCAACTCTGGACACAATGCTAATGGAACTGGGGGCACGCAAAAAGGACACCCAGGTCAGTAGCGATTTTTATGCGGTCTGGATCGAATTGCTGCTGCGAGCCTTTGATGACGAGCCCTACGACTTCGGGCACTCACAACTCCATACCGACATCATGCGTCAGGTAAAACGCACCCCTTTAGAACAAATTCTCAAGTTCCAGCCCTCCTCGCGCAGCCTACTGGTTGAGCGGGTCATCAGCGGGCACTACTGGACCATGATGAAACTGGGCGTAAACACGGCCTTTCGACCGAACCTGGAAAAAGCGATCAACATCGCCGGGGACTAAGCATCACGGACTGCTCAATTACATGCAGCACACAACGTGTAACCTCTGCAAAGCGACACAAAAAAACCCCTCACTTGGAGGGGTTTTTTTATCTCAGTGTGATCTGCCGACATTAGAACGCAGAACGCAGACCAACACTGATACCGGAGATTTCTTCCTCATCGGTATCCACATAACGCATGTATTCCAAGTTGGCGCCAACCGTATCAGTGATATTAAAGTCCAAACCGGCGCCATAGGATTCATCTTCAAAGGTTTCAGTATCACTGTAGGAGTAATCCACTCCCGCTAGCGTGCCATTGGCTGATACTTCACCCTTCACTTTTGTATACCCGCCGATAACATAAGGGCGAATTTTCTCACCGATAGGGGCGCTCAGCTTCACATACCCACCGTACAGATGGTCCATGTCGAAATCGACAATACCTTGGGAATCCTCATCAAAACCCAAACCACCCCGAGCTTCCAGTGCCAGAAAATCCGTAAACTCATACCCGGCATTGATCGTGGCCGAGTCGATTTTCAGGGTATCCGTGTCATACTCTTCGTTATCGTACTGAATTTGGCTGTAGTTACCGCCAATGTACGGGCCGACCGCAAAGGCACCGGGTGCCACGATCAATGAACAGGACAAAACCAGCGCATTACGCATAATGACTTTCATACAGGACTCCTTTTCCGTTAAGTCACCCATTTCGAGGCCGTATATGTCGCACAGTTCCAGAGACTACGGTAAATTCTGTAAAATGAATCGCGCACACTAACGCCGTATCCACATAACAGCGATAACAGGGTCGGGAATGACACAGGGGCTTCTCATCTTCAAGCAGGGAATTGCTACCGTCTTCCTGCTCATGCTGGCGATCTCAGGTCATAGCCTGACGCTTAGCGATGAGCAGGACAGTTACCAAGCGGCCCACGGCATGCAATGGCTGGCAGACCCCAAGCAAGCCTACAGTCCGGAAATGGCTCTGCAGGCTTTTCTCGATGACCAGGGCGAGAAAATTCATGATAAGTACCCTTCTCTAGGTTTTCGTAAAGGCTTGCAATGGTTTCTCATCCCCATCGAAAACCAGAGTGGCCAGTCTTTATGGTTTGCCCGCATGGGCCGCCCCCATCTAGACTATCTCGACATCTACCTTTTCGACCAACAAGGTAAGCGGCTATGGCACAATCGCCTCGGCGACCGTGTTCCTTTCCATACTCGGGCATTCGCTCATAGTCACCTAGTCTCCACGCTCAACCTTCCGATAAATACGCGGCGCTACCTGTTGCTACGTGCCCAAGGCGACAATGTGATTGATTTGCCGGTCTCCGTTATGTCAGCAACGGCGTTCAATCAACAGGACACCCAAGTCACTATTTTTTATGGCCTATATTTCGGAGCGATGGTTGCCATATTTTTGTTTAACCTGCTGATATTTATCTCCATCCGGGATCGCAGCTATCTACTATATGTTCTTTACTTAGGCACCTTCACCCTCAACATTTTCACTCGCGAAGGACTAAGCTATCAATGGCTTTGGCCACAAGCCACGCAGTGGAATCATTATTCTATACCTATCTTAAATCTACTCACCCTCGCGTTTTCTATCCTCTTTACTTGCCAGTTTCTCGAGCTAAAAAAACGCGCACCGACCATCAACCGCGGACTGGTCGCAACCGCCAGCGTGCTGATTCTCTTTGCCCCACTCACGTTGATTGATTTCCATTTTTTCATTCAGGCCAGCACCGCCATTATCCTGCCCTGGCTGCTTGTTGCCATCGCCCTATCCATCTGGCTAATTCGGCAAGGCTACAGCCCCGCACGCTATTTCCTGCTAGCCTTCACCGCTGTCGCTCTAGCCACCATGGCCTATATTCTGAAGACATTTCAGCTTATCAATGGCGGCTGGTTGCTGGAAAACATCATGCCGATGGGGACGTTTATCGAAGCACTCCTTCTATCGTTTGCTCTAGCCCACCGCATGACCATACTGAAAAGTGAAAATGCCCGAATTCAGAATGAAGCAAACGAGATTCTTGAACAGCGTGTTAGCGAGCGCACCAGCGAACTTAATGCCGCACTCAATGCCCGCAGTGAATTTCTAGCCGTCATGAGTCACGAAATCCGCACCCCCTTGAACGGCATTATCGGCACAGTGGACATGCTCAAGGGCTCCCCCCTAAACGATGAACAACGCCACAACCTGAATGTAATCGAGCAATCGGGCAATAGCCTGCTGAATCTCATCAATGACATCCTAGATTACTCTCGCATCGAAGCGGGCAAGATGCCCATCGAGCAAACCAGCTTCAACCTGTTCAACCTTCTCAATGAATCCCTCACCCTGTTTCAGCACAAAGCCCAGATTCACTCCAACGCCTTGACCCTCGACGTTGCTCCTAACGTAAGCGAACGCTGCTTAGGCGACCCAGTAAGACTTCGGCAAATCTTGGTTAACCTGATCAGCAACGCAGTGAAATTCACCGACAATGGCACCATCACCGTACGCGCACAGCGCGACCCCGCTAACAGCGACTACCTATACTTTGAAGTGCAAGACAGCGGCACGGGTATTTCCGAAGAACAACAAAGGCGACTCTTCGATCACTTCCAGCAAGGCGACAGCTCCACCAGCCGACGCTATGGTGGCACCGGCCTGGGGCTAGCGATTTGTCGACAACTAGTGGAAATTATGGGGGGAGAAATCGGGGTAGACAGCAAGCCCAAACAAGGCTCTCGTTTTTGGTTCAGGCTGCCCATTCCTTGCACCGAACGCGCGGACACTTGTACAACAGCACCTGCCATCGACAACCAATCGGTGCTATTCGAAGGACGACTGCTGATCGTCGACGACAACCATATCAACTTGATGGTCGCCGAGGGGCTATGTCAGAAACTTGGCTACGAGACAGAAGTGGCGGAGAGCGGATTGGAGGCCATCGCCGTACTCATGTCCACCACGCAACCATTCGATCTAATACTAATGGATTGTGAAATGCCGGACATGGACGGCTTTGAAACCTCCAGGGCGATCATCAAACTGCAACAAGAAAACCGTCTACCCTGGGTACCTATCATCGCACTCACCGCCCATGCGATACCGGACAAAATCCGCGCTTGCCGCGACGCGGGCATGATCGGTCATCTGGCCAAGCCAGTGAACCTTGCGCGCCTACAAACCACATTGCGGCAGGCCCTTCGCAGCACAGGGCCTCGCCCATCAAAAGCCAGGAATCATTCAGACTCTCAAAGGTAACGCTTGCGCACAAAGCGTGCTAATTTAGCCCCTTGAGCAGCGAATCCACAATCCGTTCAAGGTCATCCAGTGAAGCGCATTGGCGAGCCATCCGACAATGGGGCAAATAGCGGTCCATCACCGCATCCCCGCTATTCCAGCGAGAACGAGTCTCGGGGTTGAGCCACCATACCTGTTTCACCCGCCGACGGATTTGCTGTAACACCTCTGCACCCTCAGGAAGATAGTTATTTCGTGCATCACCCAAAATAATAACCGTGGTATGACTATCCAACTCCCGTTCACAACGACGCCAGAAATCCGCAAACATTTCCGCATAATCCGTACCGCTGCCAGACAGACGATCCAAAACCCTACCCACAGCCACATCCGGGCTGTAGCGCTGAAAATCCTCCGTAATTTCATCAAAGCGTGACGCAAACGCAAAACTGCGTACCCGCGGTAACACATCATTCATTGCGTACAGAAACTGCAGCAGAAAACGAGCGGCATCACTCACCGAACTGGACACATCACAAATCACCATGACCCGGCTTTTCTGAACTGGCCGCTGGCGCCAATGCAATCGCATAGGTATGCCATCGTGACGAATACCGGCCACCAAAGTGCGTCGCGCGTCCAACATGCCTCGTCGACTTTTTTTCATGCGCCGCTGATGCAGACTAGCCAGGCGCCGCGCCATGCGTCGCACCAATGTTTTTACTTCTTGAAATTCGCGCAGGTGCCGGAAGGGCACCGCACGCATGGTTTGCTCGCGCAGCGCCCGCCCCTTACCGGCACCGTGCAGAAGAAATTGCCGTCGCACATGGTCGGCTGCTTGCTCACGAACCTCCTGCCTCCATTGCCGCAGTGTTTCCGCCCGAGCCAGACAAAGATCTCCCCCTTTATCCAGCTCTAGAATACGATCATCCACAGCCCCCATTCCCATGTTCATCAGTAATCGACGGGTATACAGTCCTTGCTGGGTAATCACTTCCATCTGAGTGAAATCCATTCGCGCCGCAGCTTCGGCAAGGCGTTGATCCAATTGGGCAGGGGTTTGGGTGGTCAGATCAGCAAATACCTCCTCTGTCCGACCCTTCTCGCTCGTTTCGCCAGCCTCGTTCACCGCAGCCGGCATGGCACGCCCCGCACTCTGCGATGATAAGCCAGAGCGAACATCAGACGTCACCGCAAAAAAACGCGCAAAGGTCTCCTCGAAGGCCGGGCGGTCCTCTTCCTGCTTCACCAACGTCATCGCCAGGGCATCATGAAAACGTTGTCGGCCCTGGTAGCCCACCAACGCAGCTGCATCCATAGCCTGGGTCGCTTCATCCGGCGAAATCCGTAACCCTGCACCACGCAGGGCCTGCACAAATTCAGAAAGGCGACGGGTTGGCATTAACGTTTGTCCAGCTTACGCAGCCAAGCCGGTAACAGCTCCCGCGCCAAAGTCACATCCTGTTCGGTCTTCAACACGAGGTTAAGTGTATCCGCAACCTGCTGCTGCTCCAGTGAATCCGCGTGCAGCAAGACCAGCGCTCGCGCCCAGTCCAGAGTTTCGGAAATCGCCGGCAGCTTCTTCATATCCTGCTCTCGCAGGTACTGAATAAACGCTACCAACTGCTCACGTAATCTGACATCCAGATCCGGTACCCGCGCCGCCACAATGTTCGCTTCCAGCTCAGCTTCCGGGTAAGGAATATAAAGGTGCAAGCAGCGCCGCTTTAACGCATCAGACAATTCACGCTGATCATTACTGGTCAACAATACCAATGGCTGGTGCTTCGCCTTCACTGTGCCTAGCTCGGGGATGGAAATTTGGAAATCAGAAAGCAGCTCCAGCAGAAATGCCTCAAATTCCTGATCAGCCTTGTCGATTTCATCAATCAACAACACCGCGGGCTCATCGCTGCGCAACGCATGCAGTAGAGGGCGAGGCTCTAGAAACGTTTCACTGTAAAAAGCTTCGCCCAAGTCACCCAGGCGATCCATACTGGCTTCCAGGCTGTCAGTGTCCGCTAGCATACCGCCCAGCTTGTCACGCAAAAGCTGCGTGTACAGCAACTGCTTGCCATACTTCCACTCGTACAAGGCACGGCTCTCATCCAGCCCCTCATAACACTGCAAGCGAATGAGCGGTGCTTCCAGAAACGCCGCCGCGGCTTTAGCCAGTTCGGTTTTTCCCACCCCGGGCGGACCCTCTACCAGTACCGGCTTGTGCAACTGCGCCGCCAGATACACCGCCAACGCAATACGCTCGCTACAAATGTATCCCTGTTCGGAGAAACTGCGAATAATATCTTCGACGGAGTCGATACGGGTTTTCATGGTTACTCCTACTCAGCCTTGCCAGGGCACAGCCGACGCTGAACCTTGCCTGAGCCAAACAGAGTAACCCAGAGTGAGGCGGGAGACATTGACCAACCACGACACAACACCGATGGGAAACTGCGAACCGTATAAACGGGAAGTAACGATAAGCGAGAAGGGCCAGCGCAGGGCCAAGTGGAAAACGCGGAGTCAGTGCAAAATAATATTGTCCGCCAGCACCATGGGCACAATCTCGCCCACCTCTTCTACAATGGGGTCGCCATCCATGCTGGACACATCAAACCGAGCAGAAGTGACATCACCATCAATCATGTCGGGAATGGCATCCAGGAAGGCGCCCACGTGCTCGGAGCCAAAGTGGATTTCCAGCGCATCAAGGTTCGACCACTGCTGCCACACCATAATTACTCGTGGCGCATCGGCCTGCAGATACACTTCATAGGCCAAACATCCCCGCTCCCCCCGCGACGCACTAGCAAGCGCTTGCACCAGCGCCAACGCATCGGGCTGTTCGTCTTCTTTTATGGGAAAGGAGCCTTTCACTATAATCATGGAGGAGGGTTCGCTACGCTGGTGAGAACCCCTATCCTAACACAATTGCGCCACCGCTGCCTGAGAGCCCTTGTTACACAGTCAGTGGAACAAGCCCTCAGATCACACGCTATCGCAAAACTGCACCGAGTCGGAAAGCGGCACGCGACCGACCCGAGCCTTGTTGGCGGCCACTTCCGGATCTTCGTAACCAAAACTGATGCCCAACACGATAGCCGAGGAAGAAGGAATCCCTAGCATGTCCCGTACATCATCCGGATAGTAACGCATGCTGCCTTGGGCACACGCTCCCAGCCCATAGGCACTCATGGACAGCAACAACGACTGCACATACATTCCCACATCCAACCCTACGGTGACGCCAAAGTTGCGCTCCATGCCAATAAAAGCCACATGGGGAGCATCAAACAGTTCGAAGTTACGCAGCTCTGCTCGCTGCCGGCCAGGACGATCTTCACGGGCAATAACCATGCTGCCATATAACGCCATGGCACAATCGACTTGGCGCTCCCGGTATACCCCTTCAAACCTAGGCGGGCCATCATAATCTGGAGCAAAGGGCACACCATTGGTGACCTTCTCGATCATCCGCTCGCGCAGCGCATCACGTACGGCTCCGGAGGCAACCCACACTTTCCAGGGCTGAATATTGCAGTTGGATGGCGAGTGCTGCGCAAGAGAGAACACCTCATCCATCACCGCCTTGGGCACTGGCTTATCAGTAAAACCGCGAACTGAGCGGCGCTGGATCATGGCGTCAGCCAAGGAAATATCATAGGCGGTCATGAATGGCTCCTGTCAAAACTCGCCTCGAGTCTAACCGGGCAAGAGGGCAGAAACGATGACCTTAACGACCAGGCTATTTATGCGACACGCACCACACGTGTTGCATAATCAATGAAAGGCTGCAGAGAAGAAAAAAAGGCCCCGAAAACGGGGCCTAATGGTTTCCAGGGACAACTGGAAACATACGCAGCGGGATCAAATCCCGCAGTTATAGTGCTACCCATCGCGCCATTTCGTCTTGATATGAATCAGATTTTCACCACTTTAATCTCCACGATAAATACAACCCCACTAGCCACTTGCCGCTATTCGGCACCGCCGGCCTGGTTTGCCAATACCTGGGCCAGCGATGGAGGCGAATACGCAGGGCCTTTCAGCACCTTGCCTCGTTCATCTTTCACCGGTTGACCGTCGGCACCCAGCTTGCTCATATTGCTGCGATGCACTTCCTTGCAGCAGGCATTCAGATCGATACCAAAAGTGTGGCCTGCGCCGTAAGTAACATAATTAATGTCAGTGAGCGCGTCCGCCACCTGCACCAAATCCACCTGAAACCCCTCTAACTCTTCCAGTTGTTCGCGAGCCTGAGCAAGGGTCATGAGAAATTTTCGTTGTCCCTCGCTCGCCTCCTGGCAAGTGGCTTCGACCAGCTCGTAAAATTCTTCCAGCAGTAAAGCCAACCGCAACCGCACAGTGGCATCGTCTGGCACTACTGGCTGCGGCTCCACCGGCAAAGAAAAAGCGCGATGAAATTCGGCTACCCTGTGAAAGTTACTGTTATTCGATTTTATCGCCATCGACTTCTTCCAAAAACGCCAAGATCTCTCGATTAACTTCAGAGGCCTGCTCCATCTGAATCCAATGACCACACTGATCCAGCATCACCGTGCGCAGGTCCGGCATATAGTCAGGCATACGCTGTAGCGCTTTCTGGCTAAACATGAGGACCGGGTCCTGCAAGCCTCCTATAAATAATATCGGCATGGGAATTTGCCAATTGCTGGCATTGCGACTTTCCTCCCAGGAGGCATCCATGGACCGGTACCAATTGATTGCGCCGGTAAAACCACTGTGCTCAAAACGCTCCACGTAGTAAGCCAGATCTTCCTCGCGCATCCAACGCGGTTGGGCTTCAGGAACGGGCATGGACTGAAGAAAGCCGGTATCGTCCGGCTTCACATTGAAGTCCGCAATGCCGTCAGCGGATAAGGCATGAAAAATACAACGCAAGCTGTGCGATACATCCGCCTCAAGTTCCTGCTCCGGCAAACCTGTTTGCTGGAAATACAGCATGTAGAAAAATCGATCTTCAAACAGCTTACGCATGGCTGCCGTGGGCGGCACCGGTGCTGGGCCGCCATAGGGAACCGACATACCGATAACTGCCTTAATCGATTTCGGGTAACAACGGGCGACCTGCCAAGCCAGCGCACACCCCCAGTCATGTCCTATTAGGATGGCACTGTCGTAGCCCAGCACCCGAATCAATGCCATCACATCCTCAACCAACTTACTTTGCCGGTAAGCCTCGACGTCTTTAGGGGCATCGGTAAAACCATAACCACGCAAATCCGGTGCCACCGCGTAATAACCAGACTGAGCTAGCACCGGTAGCTGATACCGCCAAGAGGCCCAACACTCCGGAAAACCATGCAAGCACAACACCAGCGGCAAACCGGCCACACCGGCCTCCGCCACAAAGAAATCCAACCCATTTGCACTGACTTGTCGCTCTCGCGTAAAGGCCATACTCATATCCTAATTCAAGGCCGGGAAACAAACAGTCAAGCGGCTACTTACCCGACATCACTAAAATGCTATTGTTGGCATAACACATACTTGAATTTGACAGCAAGGAACACCGCTGACAAGCGTAGACCAAGCCTGTAGTAGGCGGCCTGACGGACACAGAGACACACAGGATTACTCGCATAGCCACATCAGGGACGAAACGTGAGCACGCCAAAGGGAACAGAACAATCCGCCCCCCGCCGCACCCGCCTTCGCGAGTGGATGGCGCCCTATATCCCTGCGTATTTCCCGGTAGCCTGGAAGCTTGGGCTATCCATCTCTCTGTTGATTCTTTGCGGAATGACCATCCTCGGCACCCTGTTACTCAATAACCAACTCAGTCGTATGCGCGACCAAGCTGATAGCTTCGGCACCGCGATTGCCCAACAGCTGGCTAATACCGTCCGTGAACCCCTATTAGCTGACGATACCTTTTTCCTCAAAGTGCAACTCAACAACCTGACCCGAAGTGAAAGCGTGCGTGGCGCCGCCCTGTTTGGCCGCGACGGCAACCTGACCGATAAAGCGGGCATTCTGCCGCTGGCCGCCTCACCTCTGCACGAGCAGGTAAAACGCTGGGACCTGGAAGACGAACCCATCACAACATACTACGCCCCCATCAAGATCAGCGATGTGGTCGCCGGCCATACCGCCATTTCCCTCTCGGACCGCCCCATTATGGCCGCCCGCCAAGCGGTGCGGGACACCATGATCACCGCCACGCTCATCATGAGCGTGATCGCCATTGTCGTCGCCTTCCTGATTAGCCGCCGGCTGGCCCAACCCATTCATGACCTGCTGGCCGCCACCAGTGCCATGCGCAAGGGCGACCTGAACTATCGCATTCAGGACCGCCGCAACGATGAAATCGGCGGCCTGATTGAGGCTTACAACACCATGGCTCATGGCATGCTAGAAAAGGACCAAGTAGAGCGTGTGTTGCAACGCTTCGTCAGCCCATCCGTGGCCCGTAACATGATGGCCGATTTGGATCAGGTGCAACTAGGTGGTCGTGACGTTTCTGCAACCGTGATCTTTGCGGACATCGTCGGCTTTACCCGTCTATCCGAGAACTTGGCACCAGACGCAATCGCCGACATGCTCAATGTCTATTTCGATGCTATCACCACAGCTACCAGCTTTTACCGAGGGACCATTGACAAGTACATGGGCGATTGCGCCATGATCGTGTTCGGGGTGCCAGAAAAAGATGACGAGCACCTATTCCATGCGCTGTGTTGTGCTGTAATGATTCAGCGGCTAGTAAAACGCCTGAATGAATACCGCAATGCCCGAGGCGAGACCACCGTTACATTCCGCATCGGCATCAATTCCGGCGCTATGCTGGCTGGCAACTTGGGCTCGCGCGATCGCATGCAATACACCGTAGTCGGCGACGCAGTAAATCTGGCCTCCCGACTGTCAAATATGGCTGGAGGCAACGAGATCATTGCCGCAGCACCGCTACTGTCCAATCCCAACATTGCCTCACGGGTACGCGCCACGGAATGCGGAGCCATGCGCATTCGCGGCAAAGAGCAACCAGTGAGCACTCACCGCATTGATGGTGTTCACGCCTTGTCCGAAACCCTAATGGAACAGCGTATTGCCCAGTTTCTGGCAAAACTGAATACGGAGCATGAACGTGTACAAGGCGAGTAGCCTAACCCTAGCCACGGTACTGGCCGGCTGCACCACCTTCGCCAACCCCCACCCAGAAAACGATGTCAGTGCGGCGCTGGAGCAACACGACTACGCCAAAGCCGCGCAGATCATCGAACAGACAGATCCTAAACACCCGCAGTATGCCATCCTTCAAGAACAGTACGCTGGCGTTCGCCTGGCCAGCCAAGAGTATCGGCTCCACGTCGTTCAGCAGGCAGAAGAACTGGCCCGAAAACAACAATGGGACGCTGCCTTTACCCTGCTGGAAACCAACCGCGACAAGGTACTGGACTCTTCCGCCATTGATGAACTCCGCAATACTCTGGTCCCGATGGAAGCCCGTCAGCTTAATCCGTTGCTAGCCGAGCGACGCCAGGCCCAAGCGCAAGCCTTGTTGAGTAACAAGGATCTGGCACTTCATCTTGCCGACTTTCACGCTTTAGCGGCAAAGCAGGAGCGTCAGGCACTGGCCAAAGAGCGAGAATTACTGATCGCAGACCTTACCACTCTGGGCAACTATTTCGCGGATCAGGAGCAATGGGTTCAGGCCCGCAACCTGCTCCGCTACGCCCATCAGTTGGCACCAGAGGCCGAACCAGCACCCAAACTGGCTCAGGCGCAGCAAGTGCTCAACAATGAACAACGGCGAGCCCGCGCCAAGCGTAACCGGGCTCTGCAGGCTGAGGCCGAACAGTTAATGACCCGCTATCGGCGCAATGGCCAACTGCAATCATTACTGTCCGCACGGGCCTTCCTAAACCAACAGAAAAACAACCCTGCACTGGCTTCACACCGCAAACGCCTTGAACAATGGTGCCGACGGCGCTTTGCCGAAGAAATAAATACTGGCGAAGCCCTCTATGCCCACGGACAGTATCGCGAGGCCTACCGAATCTGGAAACAGATAGCTCCGCTGTACCCAGATAACGAAGAGCTGAACAAGAAACTCGAACGCAGTGAGCGGGTGTTGAACAACCTACGCGACCTGGAACAACCCTGACCGTTTCCAAATGCTGCATCCCTTTCCTAACAGGCTACTTTTAAGTCGAATTCATAGCATGCTGCATAAATCATAAGTCGTTTTTCAAGCGCAGAGTGGCGCATAAAAAAACGCGCCGAAGCGCGTTTTTATTAGCCACAGAAAACCCTATGCAGCCCTACAGATCAGAATCTCCTTCTGCTTGGCGATCAACTCCGGGTACCGTTTTCGGCCGCTTATCTTCAATGTCTTTTTTGGTGGCCGGTACCGGTCTATTCTGCTGGTTGAAGTAGGCATCACGGAAATCCTGTGGCACCGGAGTCCGCCCCTCAAAGATATGGTCCAAACTCTGCGGAATAGGGTTTTTCTCAACCTGCTCCAACTCTCCGTCATCATTAAGCCGGAATTGAAGGGCCGTCAGCCCCATGTATTTATCACGGCTCATTTCTACCAATCGATCATTATTGCCTAGAATCGTCGGCTTTAGGAAAACCATCAGATTACTCTTCACCCTGTCCTTGCTGGTTGAGCGAAATAAAAAGCCCAACACCGGAATATCGCCTAGAAACGGCACTTTTCGAACCGTCACCCGGATATCATCTTTGATCAGCCCGCCCAGAGCGATGGTTTCTGCATCATCAGCCAATACGGTGCTTTGCAGCTTACGAGTGGTCGTCACGATATCAACGGCATCACCCGCCGAGTCCTTCACTGCAGAGCTTTCCTGCTCCAACTCCAAGCGAATGGTAGAGAGTCCGGCCACGTGAGGAGTAACTTTTAACGTCAGGCCCACGTCCTCACGTTGAATCGTGGTAAATGGGTTGGACACCCCCGAACCGGTATTGGTGCTCTGCCCGGTCACAAACGGGACATTCTCGCCAACGATGATGGACGCTTCTTCATTATCCAGGGTTAGAATGCTCGGAGTGGAAAGGAGATTCACATCTGATGAGGTGGATAGAGCTTGAATCAATGCCCCCCATTTCAAGTCCCCGTCGGAATCGGTTTCCCCTAACCCAGCAGTAATCCCATCGCCTAGGCTCAGTCCAGACGGATCATCCGAGGCCAGCGCCTGGACGACAGAGTTGACGCTTAATCCATTACCACCGAAGTTAACGGCGCCAACGCCATCTTCATTGCTACCGCCTACATACTGGAAGCCCAGGTTTTTCCCTTGCTCCCCAGAAATTTCCACAATGGCCGCCTCAATCAGGATTTGTGCCCGGCGCACATCCAGCTTGCTGATTACCGATTGTATTTGTTTCATCATTGCGGGTTTGGCACGAACTACCAGCGCATTCAACGATTCATCCGCCTGAATCGACACCTCGTTGTTATTCAACGCAACGGAGGTCGTCTTGCCATCGCCCCCAGCCCTGTTCACCGAGGCACCATCAACAAAGTTCTTCAACAACTCGGCCATGCTCTTGGCATCACCATGGCTTAGGCGAATAACCTTCGCACCACTATTGTTCGTTTCCTCGGTGTCTAGGCTGCGAACCATCTGTAGCATTCGCTGGCGGGTAACACGGTCACCTTTAATGATCAGTCGATTGGTCCGCTCATCTGCCACGACGATAACACCACCTTCAGCGGATTTACCCCCGCGCCCACCGGTCTGTGGTGTCAGGCTTTCCAGCATTTTCACCATGTCACCGGCAAATGCATGTTTCAACTTCAGCACCTGAACATCTTCCGATTCCGCGCTATCAAGGCTGGAGATAATCGCCTCCATACGACGAATGTTATCCAGATGGTCGCTGATAATCAGTGCATTGGCGGACCCGACAGCAGCCAAATGGCCATATTGAGGGACCAATGGGCGCAGCACAGGAACCAATTCTTCCACCGGCGTGCTCTCAACCGCAATGACCCGGGTGACGAGCTCCTCACCGGAAGAGCTCCCCTTGTCGACTAACGGAAGATTACTTTGTTTAGCCGTGGTATTAGGCACAATCTTGGTAATGTCACCGACCGACACGGCCGCATAACCATGGACCTGCAATACGGACAAGAATAATTCATACACCTCATTAGAGGTCAGGGATTTAGTAGATACCACAGTGACATCCCGCGCACGAACCCGCGGATCCACCACAAAGTTCTTGCCGGTCATCTGGGCCACCTGGCTGATAAACGCCTGAATGTCCGCATTGCGAATATTTACCGTCCAGCTCTCACCGTCATCGCTGGCCTGTACTTGGTTCGTTGTCTGCGCGTGAAGCGAGGTCACCATGACAGCGGACAGCGCTAGCAGCAGCATTATTTTTGATAAAGACGTTCTGAAAAAAGGCGTCATAAAACCACTCATTAAGGCGGATAGTTCACGGTAAATTGTTGGTCACCCCGTTGCACCACAATGGATGCTTTCTGGGTGTCCTGATACGAACGCAGAGCCGCCACGTCGTTGCTTTCTGTTCCTAGCGGATGCCCGTTAACCGAGAGAATTACGTCATCGCTTCGTAGACCAACCTGCGCAAGCAATTGTTTTGGTGCACCTTTACCCAACCGATAACCAGCACTGCCACTCTTATCAATAGGGTCCAGCCCCAGCTGGCCAATAATCGTTTTGCGCTGGCGCGCCAAATCCGCGGGGCTGCCTTGTGCTACAGTGCGGTTACGACTCGGCGGCGGTGTAGGCTTTTGCTTGACTTGAGCGACTCCTCCCAACACAGAATCACTCCAGCGCAGTGTTTCCAGCCGACCTGCTCGACGCAAGATAACCCGATCTGGATACACTTCTTCTAACTTGGCATTACCGGGAATGCTATCCCCGATATGGTATAGCTCACCTTCTTTGCCCTTCTCAGCAATAATCGCCGTAGCCCGTTTGGTATCGGCATTCTGAAAAACACCTAACAGTTCCAGGCGCAACCGGGTATCAGGGGCATCTGTCGGCCGGTCTTTATCGATACTGGTTGCCGCCTCATACTGGCCAAACAACTGCCAGCCATCCACCTGGGACTGAGATAGAATCGGCGCGTCGCCAGACGACGATACATCCAAACGCGTCTTGCTATTGCTCTGCACTCGCTCACTGGGACCATACCACAGTAGCCATACGGTCTGCGCCAGCACATAGGCCATCGCGACCACCAGCAATACAGCAATCACCCACCGAAGCGGCGCCCCCCATTGCTGTTGTTTTACCCAACTCGCCAGTTGCGACATAACCGTCCCGCGACTTCCTTATCGTTATTACCGATGCAAGGCTACAAACCTGCCGAATTCTACTGTTTATTATTGCAGTATAGTGTTACTGACCACCGAACAAGACAAGAGGTTGCGACATCTGGAATACCACATCGTCCGGGTCGCCGCCCTGACTCACGCCCAATAGCATAGGCCAAGCTCGCCGAACCTCTAGCTCAAAACGCCCATTAGCTAACCTAGCATCCAATAGCGAATTATTATCCGGGTCCTCCACCTGCAGTGTGGGTTGTTCATTATTCATGCTTAAACGACCCTGCAATACCGGCACCAACGCCGAGCCGTTACGCCCCCAACTCACGGTGCCGCCACTGTATTGGAGCGTGCCTTGCAACTGCTTGATCCTACTATCGCCAAAGGAAAGCAGCATCAACGTCGCGTCCACGCGCCCACTCGCACTACCCTGGGGAATGTGCTCTGTCACCAGTGCCATAGGCAAGGAAAGCCGCGCATGCTGCAGTTGCCAATCCCCCCAGTCCGCGCCCAACCAAGTCGACAGGCGCGCTGCATCATCGGTGGTACGCATTTTCAATGTCAACCCTGGCACTAATCCGTGCCAGTCTAGCGACCATTGCACAGTGCCCTGGCGGCGTTGCCATTGCCAATTGGCTTGCCCGTTCCACCAAACCCCCTGGGGGTTGGTCAGAACCAACGGTGCACCACCCGGCCGCAGCGCCGGAACACGCTCTACCAACACAGCCGCAGGCATTAGTAGCAGTAAAAACAGCAGCAGACTAACGCCAAAAAGCAGCGCTAGTGTTATTTTTCGAGGCATAACGGGGCCGGTTTCCTGTCCGTCATTCAGAACGGAATATCGTCGTCAAAGTCATCCGCTGGGCCGCTGAAACCACCGCCCTGATTGGTGTTTTGGTTCTGTGCTGGCTGGCCACTACCGGCTCCAGGCTGACCATCATTACCGTAGCCACCCTGATTGCCTTGAGGAGCAGCGGACTGGGAATAACCACCCTGACCACCACCATCACCACGGCCATCTAACATCTGCATCTCGTTGGCCACAATCTCGGTAGTATAACGGTCTTGACCATCCTGCCCTTGCCATTTGCGGGTACGGATAGAGCCTTCAATGTAAACTTTGGAGCCCTTTTTCAGATACTCACCGGCAATCTCGCCTAGTTTGTTGAAGAGCACCACCCGATGCCACTCAGTGCGTTCCTGCATTTGGCCGCTCTGGCGGTCTTTCCAGCTCTCGCTGGTGGCCAAGCGCACATTCGTGACCGCGCCACCGCTGGGCATAAAGCGGGTTTCCGGATCCGCACCCAGATTACCGATCAAAATTACCTTATTAACGCCGCGCGCCATGTTTCTCTCCGTGACTTCTTATGGTCTAGCTACTGTCTGAAATCCTACCATCATTGATGGACGACAAATTCGTGAAGCCGTCCATTGTGTCAGCTTTGCCCGGTCCCCGCGACACCCTGTAACTGCTGCTCGTCCAACAGACTGGAGTCCACTTTCAGCAAGGCCAGTGCTTGCTCTTCCACGACCACTGTTTCCACCACCCCGGGGACAGATCTCAGTCGCTCAGCCAAAGCAGCCCAATCATTCCCAGGTGCCAATGACAGCACCCGATTATCCAGCCGGGGCAACTCTTTCATTCCTACCAGCACCAGCAACCAGATCAGAGCCAACACACCACAGCTGTAAAAGACCGCTTCTGCCCCAACCCATTGATAAAGGGCTCCGCCCATCTGTCCGCCGACAAAGACGCCCAGGAACTGACTGGTTGAGTACACCCCCATAGCCGTTCCCCTCGTACCCGCCGGCGCCGCGCGCCCGACTAAAGAGGGCAGCAAGGCCTCTAGTAGATTAAAAGCGGTAAAGAAAACCAATAATGCCAAAACGAAATGCCACAATTGCGCCCCAGCTAACGCCAACACCAGCTGAGAGAGCGCCAGCAACACCACCGCCAATCGCTTCATGGGAACCGCCCCTCGGCGCTCCGCGCGGATAATCAATGGCACCATGGCCACAAACCCAGCCACCAGAACCGCCAGATACAGCAGGCTGTGACTTTGCAATGTCAGCCCCAATCGATCGCTGAGCAACGCCGGCACCACCACAAAAGATGCGGTCATAATCAAGTGCAGGCTAAAAATACCCACATCAAAACGCAGCAAGGTCTTGCTACCCAACACCCGACGGAACCGTTCTGACACAGGCAGCGCCTCACCCTGCAAGGCTTTTGGCGCCGGCACCACAAACGCCACCAGCAAAGCGAAACCACCCAACACTGACGTCATCCAGAATAGGCCAGACAAACCTAGCCACCCAGCCAGCAAGGGCCCCAAAATCAGTGCAAGAACAAAAGAGCCGCCCACCGACATACCAATCAAAGCCATAGCTCGGGTGCGATGCTTTTCAGTCACAATATCCCCGATCAGTGCCATAATGACACTGGCAATCGCCCCTGCGCCTTGCAAAGCACGCCCGGCAATGACCCCGTAAATGTGGTCACTTATCGCGGCTACCGCGCCGCCAGCAATAAACAGCAATAGGCCGATAAGCAATAGCGGCCGGCGCCCAAAGCGATCCGACAACATACCAAAAGGGATCTGTAGCAATGCCTGCATCAAGCCGTAGGCACCAATAGCAGTACCAATTAATAGCGGTGAAGCCCCTTCAAGAGCTTGCCCGTAAACGGCAAAAATAGGCAGAATCATGAACAGACCGAACATCCGCAACGCAAAAATCGTTGCCAGATAGCCAGTGGCCTTCAGTTCTGTCCGTTGCAGAGCATGAGAAGATGATGCCGTCATGAACCGTTATCGCTCCTAACCCGGAGAGGTCCGGACGCCGCAACGAATGGCTACCGCAGACCTGACCGATACAAAAGGGCACGCAGTGTAGCAGATTCCGGCTCCATCAGAACCCGAGCGACGCCCTCACTGCAGGCAACTTTTAATCGTGAAAACCGCAAAACTCCAATGCTTCAAATTGAACCCCCGTCAAAGCGGTGATAAATTGACAGGCTGATCAGTTTTTTTTCTTAGGTTTTAAGCCTAAGCAATCACGGACGAGAGCAATGAATAGCCAAGAACATATCCAACAAGTTTACGTAGTAGGCAGCCAACAACTGCAAAACGCCCTGCTTACCGAATTCCTCGTCAAGAAAGACATGGCAGCCAAAAGTATTCCCACTGCCCTGGATATTACCATTGATGCCCTGCGCGAAAACGGTCAGAACCTATTCCTGGTGGACTACCACTCCGTAGACGTTAACGAAGTCATCGCCCACCTACTAGAAGCAGACCAAGAAGTGGAGAGCGATGTCTTGATCGCGGTTTTCAACGTTGACAGCGATGAGTCACTCTCCAAGCTCGCCGGGCTTCCCATGGTCAACGGCGGCTTCCAGCACGACTGTCCCCAGGCCCTTCTAAGCAAAGGCCTCAAGGCAATTCTCGATGGTGAACTATGGTTCCCTCGCGCCGTGCTGCAAACCTACCTAATGAAAAGCCGCACTTTCAACAAGACGTTTTCACGCAGCGAGGTCAGCCTAACCGACCGGGAAGTTGAGGTGCTGAAGGTGATGGCCACAGGCGCAAAGAACTCCGACATCGCCTGCAGCCTGAACCTGAGCCCACACACCATCAAGACCCACATCTACAATATTTTCAAGAAAATCAACGCCTCCAACAGACTACAAGCGGTGAACTGGGCCCAGGAAAACCTATAGTCACCCAAGTCTCACCATGCATGATGCCAGACACCAGCTTTTCACGTTCTGCGGCTGGCATCATGCGCCCGGCGTCCCTTATACTGCCCTGTTCATTTTGACAGTAGTCTGAAACGGGCGTTTTACTCTATGGATACCATCGTAGTACGCGGTGCACGCACCCATAATCTGAAGAACGTGGACCTGGATATTCCCCGGGACAAACTGGTGGTTATTACCGGTCTGTCAGGCTCCGGCAAATCTTCCCTCGCCTTCGACACCCTTTACGCAGAAGGGCAGCGCCGATATGTGGAGTCACTTTCCACCTACGCCCGCCAGTTTCTATCAATGATGGAAAAGCCCGATGTGGATCACATCGAGGGGCTGAGTCCAGCGATTTCCATTGAACAAAAGTCTACTAGTCATAACCCTCGCTCCACTGTGGGCACCATTACCGAAATCTACGACTACCTGCGTCTACTCTTCGCCCGAGTTGGAGAGCCCCGCTGCCCCGAACATGGCGCCCCGCTAGCCGCGCAGACCATCAGCCAGATGGTAGACCAAGTACTGGCCATGGAAGAAGGCAGCAAACTCATGCTGCTGGCTCCAGTGATCCGCGAAAAGAAGGGTGAACACGCCCATCTATTCGAAGAGCTACGCGCCCAAGGCTTTATCAGGGCTCGCATTGATGGCCGCATCTACGACATGGATGATACGCCGGACCTAGACAAAAACAAAAAGCACACTATCGAAGTGGTGGTGGATCGCTTCAAAGTCCGCAGCGACCTACAGAACCGGCTGGCAGAGTCATTCGAGACGGCGCTAAATCTGGCCGACAATATCGCCGTAATAGCCCCCATGGAAGGGGAAGGGGAAGAGACCACATTCTCTGCCAAATTCGCCTGCCCTACCTGTGGTTACTCGATCCCCGAACTAGAACCGCGCCTGTTTTCCTTCAATAACCCAGCTGGTGCCTGCCCCAGTTGCGATGGCCTGGGCATAAAACAGTTCTTCGATGAAGGCAAAGTGATCAACTCCGATGAACTTTCTCTTTCCGAAGGCGCCATCCGCGGCTGGGACCGCCGCAACGTTTATTACTTCCAGATGCTCAACTCGCTGTCCCAGAGCATTGGTTTCGACATGGATACGGCGTTTAAAGATCTCCCCAAAGAGATCCGCAGCAAGGTGCTGCATGGTACTGGTAAGGAAAGTATCGAATTCCGCTACCTAAACGACCGTGGTGACATCATCAAACGCAACCATCCATTCGAAGGGATCATCCCGAACATGGAGCGCCGCTACCGGGAAACCGAATCTGATGCAGTTAGAGAAGATTTGCTCGGCTACATGTCCACCTCTAGCTGCCCAAGCTGCAACGGCTCACGCCTTCGTGAAGCTGCCCGTCATGTTTTCATTGAGCAAACCACTCTCCCCGAAGTGGTTCGACTTCCCGTTGGTAAAGCCCATGCCTATTTTAGCAACCTGAAATTGCCCGGCAGCCGTGGCGAAATCGCCGGCAAAATCCTCAAGGAAATTAGTGACCGGCTGCAATTTCTGGTCAATGTAGGACTGGAATACCTAACCCTTGAACGCAGCGCAGAGACCCTGTCCGGCGGCGAAGCTCAACGTATTCGCCTCGCAAGCCAAATAGGCGCGGGTCTAGTGGGTGTCATGTATGTACTGGACGAACCCTCAATCGGTTTGCACCAGCGCGACAACGAGCGCCTGCTCAATACTCTGACTCGACTTCGCGACTTGGGTAATAGCGTACTGGTTGTAGAGCACGATGAAGACGCCATCCGACTGGCCGACCACGTTATTGATATTGGCCCAGGAGCGGGCGTTCACGGTGGCAAGGTCATCGCCCAAGGCAGCGCCCAAGATGTAGCCGACAACCCAGATTCATTAACTGGCGATTACCTATCCGGCCGCAAAAAAATAGCGGTCCCCACTCAACACCGTCCACACAATGATGACCGATGGTTAACCTTGCTCGGAGCCACAGGGAACAACCTCAAAGGCCAGCCATTGAACATTCCCGTAGGCTTACTGACCTGTATCACCGGCGTATCGGGCTCCGGAAAGTCCACGTTGATCAACGGCACGCTCTACCCCCTGGCCGCGACCAAACTCAATAAGGCTACAACTCTGACGCCATCCCCTCACGAATCCATTGAAGGGCTTGAGCATTTCGACAAGGTGGTGGATATCGATCAAAGTCCCATCGGTCGCACCCCGCGCTCCAACCCGGCCACCTACACCGGTATTTTCACCCCGGTGCGGGAATTGTTCGCGGGCACCCAGGAAGCACGCGCCCGCGGCTACAAGCCAGGGCGCTTCAGCTTCAATGTTAAAGGGGGACGCTGTGAAGCCTGTCAGGGGGACGGGGTTATCAAAGTCGAGATGCACTTCCTCCCAGATATCTATGTTCCATGCGAAGTCTGCAATGGCCAGCGCTATAATCGGGAAACGTTGGAGATCACCTACAAGGGTAAGAACATTTTCGAGGTGCTGGATCTGACCATTGAAGATGCTCGCGAATTTTTCGATGCCGTACCTTCGCTGGCACGCAAACTCCAGACCCTCATAGATGTGGGCCTCAGCTATGTAAAACTCGGCCAGGCAGCAACCACACTATCCGGTGGCGAAGCCCAGCGGGTCAAACTGGCCAAGGAATTGTCACGCAGGGATACCGGCAACACCCTGTACATCCTCGATGAGCCTACCACCGGCCTGCACTTCCATGACATCCAGCTCCTGCTGGACGTGCTCAATCGCCTGGCCGACCACGGCAACTCCGTGGTGGTGATCGAACACAATCTGGATGTAATCAAGACCGCTGACTGGATCGTGGATCTGGGGCCCGAGGGCGGTGACGGTGGCGGTGAGATCATCGCCGAAGGCACTCCAGAAGAGGTCGCCAAGGTTAAAGGCAGCCATACTGGGCGCTTTCTCAAACCCATGCTGAAATAATGCAGCGGGTCTGGTACCGGCATAGCAGACGACGGGGCGGCAAGGACGCCAAGCCCCTATCCGCCTCTTTCTTAAAGGGCACCGCGAGAGTTACGCCGTGACGAATAGCACATTCCCACGCCCTGTCACGCAGCCGCAGCCTGCCCCTCACCAGCCCGTCATATTTCGCCTGCAGACTCCCCCCAATCACCATCATTGAGGCGAGTCATGAAACGGATTAACGCATTGAAAGGCTGCATCGCAGCACTGGCCATGGGCGCTGCCGCTACAGCCTGTGCCGCTCAGACACCGGATCACAACACCCCAGGTGACGCCAATCGCACAGCCCCTCAGCACGCCACGGCTCATAGTAGTAGCGTATCGCTCGGCCCTCGCCCCTATTACTTGGTCTCTGATATGGATGCCGGGCCAGTCAAAGAGGCCCTACAGGCCTGCGCCGCGGAGCACCGCCCGCAGCGACGGACCGACTTTTCCATCGGCCACCGCGGTGCGCCGCTGCAATTCCCGGAGCACACCGAAGAATCCTACCGTGCAGCAGCACGTATGGGCGCAGGCATTGTGGAATGTGACGTTACCTTTACCAAAGACCGGGAGCTGGTTTGCCGTCATTCACAGTGCGATCTCCATACCACTACCAACATCCTGGAAACCGAGCTGGCCAACCAGTGCAGCGAACCGTTCAGCCCGTTTGATGGCACACACGCCGCCAGTGCGAAATGCTGTACCAGTGACATCACTCTGGCCCAGTTCAAAACCCTGAAAGGGAAGATGGATGGCGCCAACCCTCAAGCCACCACCGTAGACGAGTACCTGAATGGCACCCCCGACTGGCGCACCGAGCTCTACCGCCAACGCGGCACCCTGCTCAGCCACCAGGAAAGCATCGCCCTGTTCCGCCAGCTGGGAGTCAAAATGACCCCGGAACTGAAGGCCCCTCAAGTACCCATGCCCTATCAGGGCGATTACAGCCAGCAGGACTATGCACGGCAAATGATCCGTGACTACCAAGAGGCAGGCGTCAGCCCCCACCGCGTCTATCCACAATCATTCAACCTAGAGGATGTACGCTATTGGTTATCGGCCACACCATCCTTTGGCCGCCAGGCGGTTTACCTAGACGGCCGCGACAGCAACGGACTCGACCCGCAAAACCCCGGCACCTGGCAACCCGACATGGCAACGCTGAAAGGCTACGGGGTCAACATCATCGCCCCGCCGTTATGGATGCTGGTCACCACAGATGCCCAGAACCGCATCATCCCAAGCGTCTATGCCCGCTCCGCACAACAGGCCGGCGTAAATATGATTGCCTGGTCCCTGGAACGCTCCGGACCATTGGCCAACGGTGGCGGCTGGTACTACCAAAGCATCCCTTCAGCCACCAATAACGACGGCGATGTCCTGACGCTACTGGATGTACTGGCCCGCCAAGTCGGCGTCATCGGTGTCTTTTCCGACTGGCCCGCCACCACCACCTTTTATGCCAACTGCCTGCGACAACACAACGCCCCATCCCGCGCACGACAATAGCGCAGCCACACCGCTCTTTACCCCGCCCGCCCTGTGGCTGTGCATTATCGCCACCAGGCGGGCTGAATTGATGGCACGTTTTCTGCTTTGTACCAAGCTATATACAGGCCGAGGAGTACGAGCATGGAATCCACCCTAGACCACCGTTGGCTGATGCAGTACAACATCGTTAATCTGGTCAACCAGTGCCGCCGCTTAATTCGCGCTGAATTTGATGAAAATCTTTCACTCACCGATCCGGAACTACGAATCAAACTGGCCCATTTTGCAGGCTACACCCGCTCACAAGGGCTTCAGCGTTTGTACGGTGAGGTTCGGCTCGCATTACTCAACCTGGAAGGTGCTGACCCACGGCCCCAGCGGTCAGCTCACCCTTCAGCCCGCCTCTATCGCGGGCAAAAAGTGATCAGCCCAAGGTCAGGTAACTCAGCCGCGAAGACACACCCGCGTCCTGAACAAAAAGCAATAATGTACCGAGGTAGAACCACCGCACAAAACTAACAGGGTGATTTACGGGGAAAGCCCAAACGTGCTCAAATCCAGCGGCAGGCTGTCACCCAACCACATAACCAGTTCTGTATGATCCCGCAGGTCATCGCCGCTAAGGCCATGCACAAACACCGTGAGCCCATTTCGGCTGGCCATCAACCAGGGAATCACCTCTCCAACAAGACGCCGGGGGAGAGTCAACTGGCAGCTCCAGCATGGATGTGGGCCCACCGGTTTTCGGTGCATATGCCCCATGGGAATCGAAAAACGCTGGTGGGCCGCCTGGCAGAGCGCCGCAGCCTGGGAAAAGGTGTGCTCGTCGAAATAGACGTGAGCATGGAAGCCGTTGATCGCCATATGCTATGCCCGTTGATTACATCACCAGCATAGCCCATGGATTCGCACATGCAACAGGCATAAAAAAACCGGGCATCGCCCGGTTTTTTTAGAACAATTAACGCTTACTCTTCGTCAGCGTCAACCAGTTCAGGACGGTCAACAAGCTCAACATAGGCCATCGGTGCGTTATCGCCCGCACGGAAACCCATCTTAAGAATGCGGATGTAGCCACCCGGACGCTCTTGGTAACGAGGCCCCAGTTCGTTGAAAAGCTTACCAACCATTTCCTTAGAACGGGTACGGTCGAAAGCTAAACGACGGTTTGCAACTGAGTCTTCCTTGGCCAAAGTGATCAGCGGCTCAGCCACACGACGGAGCTCTTTAGCCTTCGGCAAAGTGGTCTTGATCGCTTCGTGCTCCAGCAGAGACACAGCCATGTTACGGAACATCGCCTGACGATGAGAGCTGTTCCGGTTCAGTTTTCTGCCGCTTTTGCGATGACGCATGATTCTGTTCCTATGTTCAGGGGCGCTTCACAGCGTCCACAACAACTAATTAGCGCAACTTGGCGTTCAACCGGTCATCGTCGCGAAGGCTGACCGGTGGCCAGTTCTCCAGACGCATACCCAGTGAAAGCCCTTTAGAGGCCAGCACATCTTTAATCTCGGTCAGCGACTTCTTACCCAAGTTCGGGGTTTTCAGCAGCTCGACCTCGGTACGCTGTACCAGATCACCGATGTAGTAGATGTTTTCCGCTTTCAAACAGTTAGCGGAGCGAACCGTTAGCTCAAGATCATCAACCGGGCGTAGCAAGATAGGATCGATCTCCTCACGTTCTTGCTTAGGCTCAGGCTTGGCATCCTGTTCCAAATCTACAAACACCGCAATTTGCTGCTGCAGAATTGTTGCTGCACGACGAATCGCTTCTTCTGGCTCAATGGTTCCGTCTGTTTCCAGATCAATGACCAGCTTGTCCAAATCAGTACGCTGCTCAACGCGTGCCGCTTCGACCACATACGCGACACGACGAACTGGGCTGTAGCTGGCATCCAGCTGCAGACGGCCAATTCCGCGGGTTTCGTCATCTTCAGACTGACGGGAATCCGCTGCGACATAACCGCGTCCTTTCTGTACTTTCAGCTTCACACGCAGTTCGGTGTCGCCAGTAATCGTACAGATCAGGTGATCCGGGTTAACAATCTCAACGCTGTGATCACGCTGGATATCATTCGCGGTAACGACACCAGGACCTTTCTTGACCAGCTCAAGGGTCGTTTCTTCGCTATCTTCCATTTTTAAGGCAACGCCTTTGAGGTTAAGAAGAATATTGATCACATCTTCTTGCACCCCTTCAATGGAAGAGTATTCATGCTGCACACCGTCGATTTCCACCTCGGTGATCGCACAGCCAGGCATGCTGGAGATCAAGATGCGGCGCAGCGCAGTCCCCAGGGTGTGCCCAAAACCACGCTCCAGCGGTTCCAGAACCACTTTAGCGTGAGTCTGGTTGATCGCGTTGACCGCGATCGAGCGGGGCGTGAGAAAGTCGTTCACGGCGGTCATAGAGATCCCTCAGGCAGTCCTTACTTGGAGTACAGCTCGACGATCAGATTTTCGTTGATCTCGGCAGGCAGGTCGATACGCTCAGGCTTAGCCTTGTAGGTACCTTCCAGCTTCTTATCATCAACTTCAATCCACGGCATAAAGCCACGCTGTTGAGCGAGCTCCATGGCGTTTTTCACGCGCAGCTGGTTCTTGGACTTCTCACGAACGTTGATCTGATCGCCAGGCTTAACCTGGTAAGAAGCAACATTCACGGACTGACCGTTAACCAGAATGGCACGATGGCTAACCAGTTGACGCGCTTCGGAACGAGTAGAGCCAAAGCCCATACGGTAAACCACGTTATCCAGACGCCCTTCCAAAAGCTGCAGCAGAACTTCGCCTGTAGCACCTTTGGAGGCAGCGGCTTTTTTATAGTAGCTACGGAACTGTTTTTCTAACACACCATAGGTACGACGAACTTTTTGCTTCTCGCGCAGCTGCACGCCGTAGTCAGACAACCGTGCTGGGCGGCGGCCGCTCGCACCAGCAGCCTGACCAGGAGCCTGGTCAGCTTTACACTTGGATTCCAGAGGGCGAATACCACTCTTCAGGAACAAATCAGTGCCTTCTCGACGGGAAAGCTTGCACTTGGGACCGATGTATCTTGCCATCTTGCTCTAACTCCCGTTACACGCGACGCTTTTTAGGCGGACGGCAACCGTTATGGGGAATCGGCGTTACGTCCTCAATATGGGTGATCTTGTAACCGCAGCCATTCAGGGCACGAATAGAAGATTCACGACCCGGACCTGGGCCTTTCACCCGCACTTCAAGATTTTTCAGACCGTAGTCCTTCGCTGCGTTACCCGCGTTCTCAGCCGCCACCTGGGCAGCAAACGGGGTACTTTTACGGGAACCACGGAAACCAGCACCACCAGAAGTCGCCCAAGACAACGCATTGCCCTGACGATCAGTGATTGTGATGATGGTGTTATTGAAGGAAGCGTGCACGTGGGCGATACCGTCTGCAACGGTACGCGTTACCTTCTTACGACGTGCGCCACTATCTTTCTTTGACTTAGCCATAATGCCTATCCAAATCCAGCCGCTGTCTAATTCAGCTTATTTGCGAATCGGTTTACGCGGACCTTTACGGGTACGCGCATTGGTCTTGGTACGCTGACCGCGAAGCGGCAAGCCGCGACGATGGCGAATACCACGGTAACAACCGAGGTCCATCAGACGCTTGATGTTCATGTTGATTTCCCGGCGCAGGTCACCTTCGGTAGAGAACTTGGCAACCTCGCCACGAATGGCGTCAAGTTGCTCACCGGTCAGCTCGCGAACTTTCGCGGTCTGCTCAATACCGGTCGTTGCACAGATAGATTCTGCACGGGTACGACCGATCCCGAAGATGTAGGTGAGAGAAATCACCGTGTGCTTATTTTCCGGGATGTTAACGCCTGCAATACGGGCCATCCGAATATCTCCGATTCACAAAACGGGTGGCGCCAGGCTCATAGGCGCCGAAAGGCGGCAGAGTCTAGCGCTACGCCGACTGAATTTCAACCAAACACTTAAAAGAAGACTAAAACCTTAACCTTGGCGCTGCTTGTGCCGGGGTTCGGCACTGCAGATTACCATGACACGCCCCTTACGACGGATCACTTTGCAGTTACGGCAGATCTTCTTTACAGAAGCCTGAACTTTCATCGCACTCGCCTCGTTCGTTAACGCACCAGACCGGTGCCACCATACCCTTTCAGGTTGGATTTCTTCATCAACTTCTCGTACTGGGTGGACGTCAGGTGCGAATTAACCTGTGACCAGAAGTCCATTACCACAACCACGACGATCAGCAAAGAGGTACCACCCAAGTAGAAGGGCACATTGGCAACAGCTTGCAGACCCAGCGGCAGTAAGCACACCAGCGTCATGTATACCGCACCGATCAGAGTCAAACGGCCCATCACTGTGTCGATATAGCGAGCGGACTGCTCGCCCGGGCGAATGCCCGGAATATAAGCGCCGGATTTCTTCAGGTTGTCAGCGACATCCTTCGGATTAAACACCAGCGCTGTATAAAAGTAGCAAAAGAATACAATTGCCAAGGTAAACAGCAAAATATACAGCGGCGTACCCGGCAGCAGAGCTTCACTCACATTGCGCAATGCCTGACCCCACCAAGAATCCGGATTGGAGTCACTGAACCACTGGGTCAATGACGCCGGAAACAATAGTATTGAGCTGGCAAAAATCGCAGGAATAACGCCTGCCATGTTCACTTTCAGCGGCAGATGACTCTGCTGCGCCGCATACACTCGACGGCCTTGTTGGCGACGTGCGTAATTTACGGTAATACGACGCTGTCCACGTTCCACATAGACCACACCGAAAATCACGGCCATGGCAACCAGGAACACAAACAACATCATGATCAGGCTCAGATCTCCGGTTCGCGCAGACTCAAAGGTCTGTGCTACCGCACCAGGCAGGCCTGACACAATAGAGGCGAAAATCAGCATGGAAATACCGTTGCCGATACCGCGCTCTGTAATTTGTTCACCCAGCCACATCAGGAAAACGGTACCAGTAACCAATGTGCTGACAGCAACAAAATAGAAGCTGGCAAGCTGCATAGTGCTGGCCGTCTCCGGCAGCAGTGTAATGCCTTGGCTATTGAGACCGGCAACCATGCCAAAAGACTGGATCGCCCCCAAAACCACCGTTAGGTAACGTGTGTATTGGGTTATTTTACGCCGCCCCTGTTCACCTTCTTTGCGAAGCTGTTCTAGGGTTGGTACCACAGCAGTCATCAGCTGAATAACAATGCTAGCCGTGATATAGGGCATAATGCCCAACGCAAAAATACTCATGCGCTCCAGTGAGCCACCAGAGAACATGTTAAACAGGCCAAGAATGGTGTCCCGGTTGTTGTTGAACATCTGTTGCAACGCTTCCGGGTTCATGCCCGGGACCGGGATATGCGCCCCGACCCTGAACACCACCAAGGCGCCCAACAGAAAACCGATACGCCGCCAGAGTTCACGCATTGCGTTACCGTCTGCTTTGGGCGCACCACCATTTAGTGTTTGAGCGCGATTCTTCGCCATAAAGCGCAGCCTTACTCTTCGACTTTACCGCCAGCTTTTTCAACCGCTTCACGGGCGCCTTTAGTAAGGGCAACACCACGAACGGTCACTGCGCGATCGATTTCACCTTGCAGAACAATCTTAGCGCGCTTCATGTCACGACGAACAATGTTGGCTGCTTTCAAAGAAGCCAGATCGATCACGTCACCTTCCACTTTCGCTAGTTCAGCTAGACGGACCTCAGCGGTACCCATTGCCAACTTGGACGTGAAACCGAACTTCGGCACACGACGCTGCAGCGGCATTTGACCACCTTCGAAACCGGGCTTTACAGAACCACCGGAGCGAGACTTCTGACCTTTATGACCACGGCCACCAGTCTTACCCAAGCCGGAACCGATACCGCGACCTACGCGCTTACCTTCCGGACGGGAACCTTCAGCGGGATGCAAATCATTAAGACGCATCACTTATTCTCCCTCTACCTGCACCAGGTACGACACCTTGTTAATCATGCCGCGCACTGACGGGGTATCTTCAACTTCAACGGTGTGGCCAATGCGGCGCAGACCGAGACCACGCACACAAGCCCTATGCTTTTCAAGCCGGCCGTTGGTGCTCTTAACCAGCTTTACCTTGATCTTTTCAGCCATCGTATCGATTCCGCTTATCTGCGCTTAGTTCAGAATCTCATCAACAGACTTGCCACGCTTGGCAGCCACAGATTCCGGAGAAGCCATGGATTTCAGACCATTGAAGGTAGCCCGAACCACGTTTACCGGGTTTGTGGAGCCGTAGCACTTGGCCAGTACGTTCTGAACGCCTGCGACTTCCAGTACGGCGCGCATAGCACCGCCGGCAATCACACCGGTACCTTCATCGGCCGGCTGCATGTACACCTTAGAGGCACCATGACGGGCCTTCATTGGGTGCTGGATGGTGGTGCCATTCAGCTCCACCTGAATCATGTTGCGGCGGGCAGCTTCTAAGGCTTTCTGGATAGCAGCAGGCACTTCACGCGCCTTACCACGACCAAAGCCAACTTTACCCTTGCCGTCACCCACTACAGTCAACGCGGTAAAACCAAAAATCCGGCCGCCTTTTACTACTTTAGCAACCCGGTTTACCTGAACCAGTTTTTCCTGCAGACCTTCGTTGGGATCAACCTTCGCCATAACCAAGCACCCTTAGAATTCAAGCCCGTTTTCACGCGCGGCATCAGCCAGCGCCTTTACGCGACCGTGATATTTAAAACCAGAACGGTCAAAGGCTACGCGCTCAATGCCCGCTTCTTTAGCACGCTGAGCGATGATCTGACCAACTTTGGTCGCTGCATCAGCGTTGCCGGTAGCGTCAGCACGCAAATCTTTCTCCACTGTGCTGGCAGAAGCCAACACCTGGTCGCCTGCCGCAGAGATTACCTGCGCATAAATATGACGCGGGGTACGATGTACGCAAAGGCGAACTTCACCCAACTCGCGAATCTTCAGACGAGTGCGTTTGGCCCTGCGTAGACGTGCAACTTTTTTGTCTTTCATGGCATCAATCTCGACGATTATTTCTTCTTGGCTTCCTTACGGCGCACTTGCTCATCAGCATAGCGCACCCCTTTGCCCTTGTAAGGCTCAGGCGGACGGAAGGCCCGAACATTGGCAGCAACTTGACCTACCAGTTGCTTATCAATGCCTTTAATGACAATTTCTGTCTGGCTCGGAGTTTCAACGGTAATCCCTTCTGGCAATTGGTAAGCCACCGGATGGGAGAAACCGAGGGTCAGGTTAAGAACCTTGCCCTGAGCCTGCGCGCGGTAACCAACACCCAAGAGTTGAAGCTTACGCTCAAACCCATCGGCAACGCCGGTTACCATGTTATTCAGCAGAGCACGCGTGGTTCCAGCTAACGCCCAGCCCTTCTGAGAGTCGTCGTGGGGTTTAACCGACACCACGCCATCTTCCAAGGACACTGCTACCAGCTCGTGAACTTCATGCTCCAGGCTGCCTTTGCCACCTTTTACAGCGACTTTTTGGCCATCGATTTTAACCTCGACGCCTTTAGGCAGATTTACCGGACTTTTTGCTACTCTAGACATTGCTGCACCTAACCTGTCTACGCCGCTTCTGTTAGGACACTTCGCAGATCAGCTCGCCACCAATATTGGCTTTGCGCGCTGCGCGGTCAGAAATAATGCCCTGATTAGTGGATACGATCATAACACCAAGGCCATCTTTAACCTTGGGGATCTCACCCGCGGACTTATAAACCCGCAGACCAGGACGGCTTACCCGTGCAATCTTCTCGATCACCGGACTGCCTTCGTAATATTTAAGCTCAACCGTCATTACCGGTTTTTTATCGCCAGTTACTTCGTAACCTGCGATGTAGCCCTCGTCCTTCAGTACTTTGGCAACAGCTTCCTTTGCTTTTGAAGCAGGAATCTCTACCTGTACTTTCTTGGCCATCTGGGCGTTACGGATACGTGTAAACATATCCGCCAGGGTATCTTGCATGCTCATGCCGCAATCGCTCCGCTACCTAAACTCTTGGCTTATTACCAGCTGGCTTTAACCAGACCTGGAACGTCACCGCGCATCGCTGCTTCACGCAGCTTGATCCGGCTAAGGCCGAATTTGCGGTAGTAACCGTGCGGACGACCGGTCAGACGACAGCGATTACGCTGACGAACCGGAGAAGAATCGCGCGGCAATTTTTGCAGCTGAAGCTGAGCATCCCACTTCGCTTCAGGTTCTGCATTGGGATCCTGGATGATCGCCTTAAGCGCTGAGCGCTTGGCGGCAAAACGCTGAACCAGCTTTGTGCGTTTTGCTTCCCGGTTTTTCATGGATTCTTTAGCCATGATAAATCCTCTTAGCCCTTCAGCGGGAAGTTGAAGGCGCGCAGCAGCGCCCGTGCTTCGTCATCAGTCTTGGCTGTAGTGGTAATTGTAATATCCATACCACGCAGCTTATCGACCTTGTCGAAATCGATTTCCGGGAACACGATCTGCTCACGCAGACCCATGGAGAAGTTGCCCCGGCCATCGAAGGATTTCGGATTCAAACCACGGAAGTCACGAATACGTGGAATGGCAACAGAAACCAGACGCTCAAGGAATTCATACATTCTCTGATTGCGCATGGTCACCTTGCAGCCAATCGGCCAACCTTCACGGATCTTGAAGCCTGCAACAGACTTCCGCGCGTTGGTTACCAGCGGCTTCTGACCAGAAATGGCCGTCATATCCGACAAAGCACCTTCCATCGCTTTACGATCCGCAGAAGCTTCACCAACACCCATATTAAGGGTGATCTTGGTGATCTTCGGCACTTCCATGATGTTACCGAGACCAAGCTCTTCTTTCAGCTTGGGCGCGATTTCGTCTTGATAAATCTTTTTCAGATCACTCATGGGTCACCTAACCTACAGCGCTTCGCCGTTGGACTTGAAGAAGCGAACTTTTTTGCCGTCTTCAAACCGGAAGCCCACACGATCCGCTTTCTGCGTCTTGGGATTCCAGATGGCAACGTTGGAAGCGTTTAGCGATGCTTCCTGTTCTACGATGCCGCCTTGAGTACCACGGTTAGGATTGGCTTTAACATGCTTCTTGACCATGTTAACGCCAGCAACGATGAGGCGACCATTGTCCAGAACTTGCTGAACAGAGCCACGCTTACCTTTGTCCTTTCCCGCAATTACGATGATTTCGTCATCACGCTTAATCTTGAGCATTACCTTCACCCGCCTTTACAGAACTTCAGGTGCCAGGGAAATGATCTTCATAAATTGCTCAGTACGCAGCTCGCGCGTTACTGGGCCGAAGATCCGAGTACCAACCGGTGCTTTGTTGTTGTTCAACAACACGGCGGCATTTTCATCAAAACGAATCAAAGATCCGTCAGGACGACGTACACCTTTACGGGTACGAACAACCACAGCGGTCATCACGTCGCCTTTCTTGACACGGCCGCGAGGAATCGCTTCCTTTACTGTGACCTTGATGATGTCACCAATGCCTGCATAGCGGCGGTGAGAACCACCCAGCACTTTGATGCACTGTACTCGACGGGCGCCACTGTTATCAGCAACCTCGAGCATGCTTTCGGTCTGAATCATCGCTTAATCTCTCCAACTCTGCCCTTACAGGCAGCCACAGCAACGGTCCGTTTAGGCCTTAGACTGTTCAACTACGTTAACCAGCATCCAAGCTTTACGCTTAGACAGCGGCCGGCACTCCTCGATGGTGACCAGGTCACCTTCACGACATTGATTTTCTTCATCATGCGCCATCAGTTTAGTGGAACGCTTGATGATCTTGCCGTAAATCGGGTGCTGAACCCGGCGCTCTACCAACACAGTGATAGTTTTGTCACCTTTATTAGAGATGACTTTGCCGGTAGCGGTCCGGCGCATTGTGTTCGCCTCTGCCATGACTAGTTACCCTGTTTCTCTCTCAGAATGGTCTTTACGCGCGCAATATTGCGGCGAACCGTCCCAAGCTCATGGGTTTTAGAAATCTGACCGGACGCGCTCTTCATACGCAGCTTGAATTGTTCCTCAAGCAGCTCGATTTGCGTCTGCTGCAGCTCCTCGACACTCTTTTCTTTCAGCTCGCTCGCTTTCATGGCTTACATCACCGTCCGAGTAACGACACGGGTGCTTACCGGCAGCTTGGCCGCGGCCAGACGGAACGCTTCACGCGCAACGTCTTCTGACACACCTTCCATTTCGTAAAGCATTTTCCCGGGTTGAATTTGAGCAACCCAGTACTCTACAGAACCTTTACCTTTACCCATCCGCACTTCAAGAGGCTTATTGGTAATCGGCTTGTCCGGAAATACCCGGATCCAAATTTTACCGCCCCGCTTGATATGGCGGGTCATTGCACGTCGGGCTGCTTCGATCTGGCGCGCAGTAATACGGCCACGACCAGTCGCCTGCAGGCCAATGGTGCCGAAAGACACCTTGCTGCCCCGCTGTGCCAGGCCACGGTTACGGCCCTTCATCACTTTCCGGAATTTGGTACGCTTCGGCTGCAACATCGTTCGTTACCCTTTAACCGCGGCCGCGCTTCTTCGCGCCCTTGGACTGCTTCTGCTCTTCCTGTACCTGCTCCATGCCACCAAGCACTTCGCCGCGGAAGATCCAGACCTTCACACCGATGGTGCCGTAAGTGGTTTCAGCACGTACGCTTGCGTAGTCGATGTCAGCACGCAAAGTATGCAGCGGCACTCGGCCTTCGCGGTACCATTCGGTACGCGCAATCTCTGCACCACCCAAACGACCGGACAACTGAATACGAATACCTTCAGCACCAGACTTCATGGCGTTCTGTACCGCACGCTTCATAGCGCGGCGGAACATAACTCGACGCTCCAGCTGGCCGGCGACATTGTCACCTACCAAGCGGGCATCTAAGTCAGGCTTGCGTACTTCCTCGATATTGATGTGCACAGGCACACCCATCTTGGCCGCAACATCCCGACGCAGACGCTCAACGTCTTCACCTTTCTTGCCAATAACAATACCCGGACGCGCAGTAGCAATAGTGATGCGAACGTTTTCAGAAGGACGCTCGATCTTGATACGGCTTACCGATGCACTTTTAAGGCGCTTAAAAAGATATTCACGCACTTGTAGATCGGTAACCAGGCAGTCTGAATAAGACTTCGGTCCGGCATACCAAAGCGAATTATGCTCTTTGACAATGCCAAGGCGAATACCGACCGGATGAACTTTCTGACCCATCTGGTTACTCCTGACCTTCTGAGACTTTCACAGTAATGTGGCAAGTACGCTTTAGGATACGGTCTGCACGGCCTTTGGCCCGCGGACGAATCCGTTTCATCGTCATACCTTCATCCACGAATACCGTGGACACCTTCAGCTCATCTACGTCAGCGCCGTCGTTGTTTTCCGCATTTGCAATCGCGGACTCCAGCACTTTCTTAACGATTTTTGCCGCCTTCTTCGGGCTGAATTCCAGAAGATTCAGCGCCTTCTCAACCTCCAGGCCACGGACCTGGTCAGCTACGAGGCGGGCTTTCTGAGCCGAAATTCTTGCACCGCGCAGACGGGCTGCAACTTCAGTAGCCATAACTGTCACCTTATCGCTTAGCCTTCTTGTCCACGGCATGCCCGCGGTAATTGCGGGTCAGGGCAAATTCGCCCAGCTTGTGGCCAACCATATGCTCGGAAACCATTACCGGCACATGTTGCTTGCCGTTATATACCGCAATAGTCAGGCCCACCATCTCCGGAATGATCATGGAGCGGCGAGACCAGGTTTTAATCGGCTTACGGGAGCCGGCTTCCACCGCATCTTCCACCTTGCCTAGCAGGTGGTGATCCACAAAAGGACCTTTTTTCAGTGAACGTGGCACAGCCTGAACCTCTCTCTATCCCTTACTTACGACGGTCACGCACAATCATTTTGGTCGTGCGCTTGTTTGTACGGGTCTTGTAGCCTTTGGTCGGAACACCCCAAGGTGTAACCGGATGACGGCCACCAGAGCTGCGCCCTTCACCACCACCATGTGGATGGTCTACCGGGTTCATCGCCGCACCGCGAACGGTAGGTCGAACACCCCGCCAGCGCTTAGCGCCCGCCTTACCCAATGAGCGCAAGCTGTGCTCACTGTTGGATACTTCACCGATGGTAGCCTTGCAGTCAGCATGAACTTTGCGCATCTCGCCGGAGCGCAGACGCAGAGTCACATACTGGCCATCTTTTGCCAACAGCTGCACGGAAGTCCCTGCAGATCGAGCAATTTGACCACCTTTCCCAGGCTTCATTTCCACATTGTGGATAGTGGAACCTAGCGGAATATTACGCAGCGGAAGTGCGTTACCCAGCTTAATCGGTGCATCTTCACCGGACTGGATACGATCTTCTGCTTTCAGCCCTTTAGGAGCCAGAATGTATCGACGCTCACCGTCCAAGTACTTCACCAGCGCAATATGCGCGGTACGGTTCGGGTCATACTCCAGGCGCTCAACAACACCGGCGATACCGTCTTTGTTACGACGGAAATCGATCACACGATACTTCTGCTTGTGACCGCCACCCTTATGACGAGTGGTAATACGACCGTTGTTGTTACGACCACCGTTTTTCGCCTTGGCTTCTAACAGTGGCGCGTAGGGAGCACCTTTGTGCAGATCTTCGTTGACCACCTTGACTACAAAGCGGCGGCCCGGAGAAGTCGGCTTGCACTTTACAATCGCCATTATTCCTTACTCCCTTCCTTACTCTGCGCCCAGGAAGTCAATGTCCTGGCCTTCCGCGAGGGAAACATAGGCCTTCTTCCAGTCAACGCGCTTACCCGCTACGCGACCAAAGAATTTGGACTTGCCTTTCATGTTGGCGGTACGAACAGCTTCAACTTTCACTTCAAAAAGCGCTTCTACTGCTTTTTTTATTTCCAGCTTGCTCGCATCTTTAGCAACCTTAAATACAAAGGTGTTGTTCTGATCAGCCTGAACAGTGGCCTTTTCAGAAACATGCGGCGCACGCAGCACCTGCAAAATACGCTCTTGATTCATGCCAGGGCCTCCTCAAGCTTCTTCAGAGCCGGCACAGTAATCAGCACCTTCTCGAAAGCAATCAGACTCACCGGATCAACGCCCTGAGAATCGCGCACATCAACCTTCGGCAAATTACGTGAAGCCATAAACAGGTTCTCGTCAACATTGTCAGTGACGATGAGCACGCTAGTCAGCTCCATACCTTTCAGCTTTGCCGCAACAGCTTTGGTCTTCGGCGAGTCCACAGTAAACTCATCAACAACAACCAAGCGCTCCTGACGAACAAGCTCAGACATAATGCACTGCAGCGCACCGCGGTACATTTTACGGTTCACTTTCTGAGAGTGGTCCCGCGGTACCGCAGCAAAAGTCTTGCCGCCGCCACGCCAGATCGGGCTACGAATCGTACCCGCTCGCGCACGGCCAGTGCCTTTTTGACGCCACGGCTTACGACCACCACCACTCACATCGGAACGGTTTTTCTGAGCCTTAGAACCCTGACGGGCACCAGCCAGAAACGCAGTCACAACCTGATGAACCAGAGGCTCGTTAAAGTCCTTGCCGAAGGCGACTTCGGAAACGGTAACGGTACCTCCAGAGGCAGTATTGAGATTCATCCTCTATTCCTCTTTCAGGCCTTCGCCTTCACTGCCAGACGCACGATCACATCACCACCGGTAGCACCGGGGACCGCACCTTTAACCAGCAACAGATTCTTGTCAGCATCGACACGCACCACTTCCAAATTCTGGACGGTGACACGCTCTGCACCCAGATGACCGGCCATCTTCTTGCCTTTAAACACTCGACCCGGGGTCTGGTTTTGACCAATAGAACCCGGAGCACGGTGAGACAAGGAGTTACCGTGAGTGGCGTCCTGGGTACTGAAATTCCAGCGCTTAACACCGCCAGCAAATCCTTTACCCTTGGAGGTACCAGTGACATCAATCATCTGGCCAGCCTCAAACCCCTCAACAGTCACCGAAGAACCCGCCTCAAACTCACCAGCTTCAGCACGGAATTCCCAGACACCACGGCCCGCCTCAACACCAGCTTTCGCGAAATGACCGGCTTGCGCCTTAGTCACGCGGCTGGCACGGCGCTCACCGACAGTTACCTGCACGGCTTGATAGCCATCCGACTCTTCGGTCTTGACCTGGGAAACCCGGTTAGGGCCAACCTCAATCACAGTCACCGGCACACTGACACCTTCTTCAGTGAAGACCCGGGTCATGCCGCATTTTCGACCGATCACACCAATCGCCATTGTTTACCTCTTCACAACCTGTCGGGATAAACCCGCCCGTTGTTAACCCAGGCTGATCTGCACGTCCACACCAGCAGCCAGATCCAGTTTCATCAGCGCGTCTACGGTCTTATCCGTAGGCTCGACAATATCAACCAGCCGCTTGTGGGTGCGGATCTCATACTGATCTCGCGCATCTTTGTTTACGTGCGGAGAGACCAGCACTGTAAAGCGTTCTTTACGCGTAGGCAGCGGGATTGGCCCCGTTACTTGCGCGCCTGTCCGTTTGGCCGTATCCACAATCTCTTGGGCAGACTGATCAATCAGACGATGATCAAAGGCCTTGAGACGAATACGGATTCTTTGGTTAGCCATAGCTAACAAACTCCAGACCGTTTCGAGCCACATATTATATGGCAAAAAGCCCACTTACCTAATCACTATTGATAGGTGAGTGGTATCAAAACAAGCCCGGGAACAATGCCCCGGTTGGTTCTGCCCGAAGACAGGGGGCGAATAATAGAGAGCCCCCCCTATCTTTGCAAGGGGTAATTTCAATCAAAGTGCAAATTAGCCGTTAGGAGGAGCACTGCATCCGAAAACTACTCCTTTCGGGGCGTTACCAAATTATCCATGCGTACGTAATTTCGTAAAACCTGCGGTGCCGGCCTTCCCTGTATCACCAGCAACGGCGCATGTTTGGTGGTCAGGAGCACGCTTGTGCACCACCCCCCACCATTTTGTGGGCTTGCTAGATAGGAAGGAAGAAATCGCTGATGCTGATTCCAGTCATTATTGCCGGCGGCACCGGCTCACGCCTGTGGCCGCTTTCTCGCTCTCATTACCCCAAGCAGTTGCTGCGCCTGAATGGCGAATTCAGCATGCTGCAGGCCACGATCCTGCGCCTCCCCGCAGAATTACGCGCTGTACGGCCTATTGTTGTCTGTAATCAAGAGCACCGCTTTCTGGTTGCAGAACAACTTCAAGATATTGGCATCGAGGCCGACATTTTGCTTGAGCCCTGCGGGCGCAATACCGCACCAGCTGTGGCTCTGGCCGCACTTCAGGCTCGCCAACGCAACACCAATGCGAAAATCTTTGTTTGCCCTGCAGACCATGCCATCCGTAACCCGGAGGCGCTCGAGGAAACGATCAACGTCGGCTGCGAAGCAGCTGAAACCGGCTTGCTCGTCACCTTCGGCATACAACCAACCCGGCCAGAAACCGGATATGGGTATATCTGCATGGGGGAAGCCCGCGGGAAACACCATCTGATTGAACGCTTTGTGGAAAAACCAGACGCTCCCACCGCGCAACAGTTCCTGGATGACGGCAACTATCTATGGAACAGTGGCATGTTCTTGTTCCGAGCTGAACGCTATTTACAGGAATTACGTGAACGGCATCCACATATGCTAGCCCACTGCACTCACTCCTTGCTTCATGCTGAGGCCGACCTTGATTTTATTCGCTTAGATGAACCCAGCTTCGCCCGCTGCGAAGAACTGTCCATCGACTATGCCATTATGGAGCACACCGCTGACGGAGCTGTGGTGCCTGTAGAGCTACTCTGGAATGACCTTGGCTCCTGGCAATCCCTGTGGGATCATCTCGACAAAGATGGCGACGGCAATCATCTGCGCGGCGATATCATTACCCATGGGAGCAGCAATAATCTAGCCATTAGCGACGATCGTCTCGTTGCCCTGCTCGGCGTAGAAGATCTGGTGGTCGTAGACACCCCGGATGCCATTCTGGTGGCCCACAAGAGTCAAGCCCAGGAAGTAAAACGCATTACCGACACCCTCAAGGCTCGCAAACGACCAGAAACAGAGAATCACCGCCTTGTTCACCGCCCCTGGGGCAAGTACGATTCCTTGGACAAAGGCAATCGCTATCAGGTGAAGCACATAACCGTAAAACCCGGCGAACAGCTTTCTGTCCAGATGCACCACCACCGGGCCGAGCACTGGATTGTGGTTTCTGGTACTGCCAAAGTTACCTGCGGGGAGAAGACGTACTTGGTTGCGGAGAACCAGTCCACCTTCATTCCTATCGGCGAAGTGCATTCATTGGAGAATCCAGGCCGCATTCCTCTCGAACTGATCGAAGTCCAGTCCGGCACCTATCTGGGTGAAGACGATATCATCCGTATCAGCGATCGCTACGATCGCGATGACGCTTCAAAAAAAGTGGCGCTTCTGCCATGAGCCCGGCCGGCCTGGGAGGCACCGAGGAGGCATATGTCGACCCCCTCCACCTCCAGGCCGACCGCGGCCACGCCTTCATCTAAGGAGCACATGCGCAAGGATGATACCCTCTACGGAGGTACGATGAGTGCCACCACTGCTTCAGGAGCCGAAGACTATTCGGTATCCGAGGGAGTCGATTTCCCCGCGCCTGACAGCCGTTTGGCTCTACGAAAAATACTCGACCAGCCTTCATTCAGAATGACACCGATGGCGTAAGCCTAGCGTTCAGCGCCACCCTCCTTGTCCGACTGAATGAGGAAACCTAATCCAATCCGGAAATGCTAGCCAGCAAGACCGGGGAACTGAGCACCCTGCTACGGAATGCATAATGAAGACATTTCTCGCTGCACTGTTAGTCATGCTGACATTCCAGCCCGCCCTGGCTGCAGTTCAGCTGACGCCCATTTACGCAAACGAAGCCAGCAATTGGCCTCTCGAGACTTTTGCCAGCAACGGTCTATTCCGACAGATCGCCCGATATCAACAAGGCCATCCCCAAGCCATCGTCCTTAATGGCGGCGAATACACGCTTGCGCAATTGGCTCGCCAGCTGGACACCCGCGCCCTTAGCCGAACAGCATCAGGCTGGACGCTGCACTATCCGCTGATAATTGGTCCCGGCGCTCGGCTGATCCTCTCCGCCAGCACTTTGTTTATAGAAGGTCGTCACGGCGGCTGCCTGATCAACCGGGGCAAGCTGCTCATTGATAACAGTTCCCTGTCCAGTAACGGCGATCAAAACAGTGGCTTTATCCATGGCTGGGGCGGCTCGACTACCCGAATCAAGAATAGCGTCTTGGCAGACCTTGGCCGTGCCGATTACCGAGCCAACGGGGTCAGCGTAGCACGCCATCGGTATCAGGGCGCAGGCGCTCCTGCGCAACTGTTCATTCACGATTCCCGTTTCAGCAACCTCCACCGAGGCGTAGACGCAGAAGCAGGCAGCCGCGTCAGCATTGTCAATCTCTCTATCAGTGCCAGCCGAGAGCAGGGAGTCGTGCTGTACAACAGCCCAGCCCACATTGAGCGATTACAGGTCAACGATTCAAAAGGGCATGGCTTGCGCGCGGGCGGCAACCGCACCATTTCTATTGCCGATAGCCAACTTCAGAATAATGGTGGCAGTGGCCTGTTACTGGAGGACCACACCGGTGAGATACACATTAGCCAAGTGGCCAGCCTCAATAACCAAGAATACGGCATCCAGATCAAAAGCCAGCGCGGACAACAGATTACCCTAATGGATACACTGAACCTGAACGGCAATGGCAGCGACGGCCTGCGGCTGGATGGCAGCATGCACATCACCCTGAACAGCGCTGACATCAGCCACAATCAGCGCTATGCCATTTCCATTCAAGCAGAAGACGGTCGGCAGATCACCGGCAACATGGCGGAGCTGCACCTGCATCTCAACCGGCTGGCGGCCTTGCATACCGGCGGCGAAGGCTCGCTGCAGTTAAAGAGAGTGAGTCTGCGCCATCGCAGCAATCAGGGAAAATATCTGGCAGGTAACCTGGCCGGCAAGGAAGCCGACCTATTACCCACGTTGTTACAGACTCAGGAGGTGGTCGTCCCGTTTACGGAGTCGCTTGCCACAATCCCGCTAACGAGCCCCCTGTGAATCGAGAGCCAAACCGATCAGCATCGCCTGCCGGTAACGGCAGGCGCTCAGGAAAGCGATGGGCATACACCGGCCACCAAGCCATTTTGTGATCATCAATGGCCACCTGCCGTTGAGCAAACGAGACACCCTTGCCATCCTGCGCCCAGAAATGTACCACCTGAGCAGCCAGAGCATGCAGCTGTTGACCATCACCTTCATAGAGCGGCAAGCCATTGCGAGTACCCGCCTCCGCCATCAATATCAACGGCGTAATTGCAAAAGCATGGTACTCCTCCGCGCGCTTGCCACGAGCAGCCTCCCGAGGCAACACCACCCCGCCGTTTCTGGGCGTAATCTGCCCGATGGCCAGCCAGTAGCCCTGCTCAGCCCAAGATAGCCGCGCCGGCTCATCAAGCACCAATCCAGCGGCCATAACCGCCCAAGACGACCAGTAATCATGATTATTGTAGAGATCCATGCGCTGACGCCGGGGAGTGGCATAAATCTGCACCCTATCCGCCAGCAACCTCAACCAATCGCGCTGCTCCTCACTCACTTGCCAGGCCGTCAGGGCCTGAGCCTTCATCATGTTCATGGCCAAGGCAGACAAAAACCATTTCCGAACTGCCTCCCCCTGCTTACTGGCGTCTTTTTGTGTAAGCGCGCCCGCTTGAGCCCAAGATGCCACTGCCATGGAAAAGCATTCCTTCGCCGCCGCGCGAATGGCAGGATCGGGTTTGCGCATATATTCCGTAACCTGACCCAGAAAGGCCAAGTAACTGTAGATCGCGCTCACCTGACTCTGGTAACGGCGGGCGGCCTTCTCGTCCAACACATCCTTGCTGGCCTGGCCCTGATCATACTTGCTGCCCATTTTCAGCTGGCCCGGATAAGGCGGATACCCCTGAGACTCAGCCTGACATCGATTCAGCGCCCGCACATCGGGCTTAACCTGATCCAGAGGCTGACTATCGAAAAGCGGCACCAACGAGGCTTGCGAACACCCGGTAACCAACACCAACAATATTCCCTTCAGTAGTCGCACAGTGATGTCTCCACTTTCATCGCCTCAGCTACCGGTTGTTCAAACTCCAGCAGCACGGATAACAGATTGCTTTGGCGCCCCGGTGGATCCAGACGCAACATAAAGCGACCGGTATCCAAACGAGCAGGGCGTCGAATGCGGATTTTCTCGCGCTGACCATTATCGTAATACGCTAGCACATAAAATTCCTTGAGGTTATTGGCCGAGAAATTCATGTCCAGCAACAGATGGGACTTGCCCGCCGTAACACGCCGATGTTGCCCGGCATTCGCCAAAACCTCGGCCCTCTCGTCCGCTTCGGATATTGGCAAGGTCACCGTATCATTAGCCAACAGAGTTTTATCCGTACACCCACCAGACGCTTCTGGCAGTAATTGTCGCCAGATTGACTGGTCGTCTATGGCATAACTCACCGGCAGCTCCCAGATCAGATAACGGAACTGACCATTTTGATAGGCCTCTGAAAGCAGCACATCTTCCAGTGAGCCGGTGGCACCACCACCGGTCATAGCAAAATTCACAACATCACGACTCAGGTATTGCTGCAAAAAACCCTGGAAATTGTAGTTCTTATAGCGATCATCACGGTTATCGGAATTACTGGTGCCCACCAGAGCGATGGCTGGCGTCGCCACATCACCGAACAGGGTATCGGCACTATCCATTCCCTCTTTCGGCACCGTGACGCTGCCGCGAACCCACTGATAGTTATACGCATTGCCGCAGACGACTTTGACCGCCACATTCATGGTGCCCATCTTGCGCAGCAAAATACCCGGCCGGGTTTCAAACGTCATCTCGGCAAGTTGATCGATACCGGGGTCCGCCAACATCGCCTTCGCCACCTGTCTGGCGCTCACTTGCGCACCATAGGGTGTCCAGTGGTGATCACGACGGAAAAAATATTCCTGCTCGTGCTTGCCGGTTAGCACTGCCTCCATGTCAACAACCATTGCCCCTAGCGAGCGTAATGTTTGCGCCTTTTCCAAGAAAGACTGCCGCGCGGCAGCCCTCGAGTAGCGCTCTTTCCAAGGCGATACCAGAGCATCCGCGTGCATCAGACCACGGGTCGGCTGCAACATCACCACCAACCTGACACCTCGCCGCTCCAGTCGCTCCACCAGTTCAGCAAACGCCTGCCGACTGGCCGCATCCAGAGGGAACGATTGCTGCAAATCCACTTCGGTACGAAAAAACCAGTAAGGCTCACCGGCGACCAGCTGCCGCATACTGGCCATGACACCTTCAGCGTAGATATCAGGGTCGGACAGAGCGGCACAGGTGAACGGGGGTTTCAAGAAAGCGCCATGCATAACATCACGCTCTTCTATTTGCCGGCCAGAAACTTCGCCGTCTCCATTATCCCCTTCGGCTACCGAGCACACACCTGCCAGCCCGAGACATAAGCACAGGACTAGCCATGTTGCACAATCAGGGAGTCGCAGTTGCCACATGGGTTTCCTCCAATCGCGCCTGACTGCCACCACTGCCCTGAGTCACCAGCACGGTATAGACCCGACCGCGCTGCAACACCACCTCCTCCAACGGTAGCTCGACGCCACTGTCGAGAACCACCTTCAAGGACACTTTCACCCCGTTTATTTGTCGCTCATCACTGCTGCCTGCCGGCAGTGGTCCGATCACGTTCACCGCACCGTTGCTGGTCTGCAGCGTGGCCGGCTGGGTTGACAGGTTGTACATTACCAGTAGCGCTTTCAGCCGACTGGAAAAATAAGTGTCCTGGTGCGGCACCAACGAAGTGCCATCAAACACCAGTGTCTGCACCGATCGCTTGGCGAAGTCGAACGCAAACTGCTTGCCGTTAACTTGCAGCTGAGCGGCGCCCCCAGGGCGGTAGAGATAGTCTCCCGCTTGCCCAGGAGACAAAGACTGACTCCAGTCATCCATCGCCAAGGCCACCTGTTCATCGGTCACATTAATGACCCGTATAAAGGCTGAGTTCGGCGGTGCAGCCATTTCATACAGCCCTTCGTTAGCGTCCTGAGCTGCCCACCCCGGCAAACTCAGCAGCACGGTCAGAATCATTAGCCATACACGCATGACGTTCCACCTCTACAATCGGTTCCATTGGTTGAATCAGCGCCCGTTCAGGCACCTCCCAGATCACATACTTCACACGCTCATCCCTGGCTGCAGGGCTGTTGATAAACTCATGCATCGCCGAAAATGGGCCCTGAGCCTCCAGCGCATAGACCAACACATCCGCCCCCAGCTCTTGCCGAAGAAATCCGGGGAAGTGCCATTCATCCATAGCGCTGTAGCTAGTCCCCACTAGGGCCACCGGCGGCATGTTATCGCCAAGTAGAGCGTCTGCATCCTGAGCCTGATCAACCGCTGAGGTCTCGTAACGGATCAGCGGCTCCTGACGCTGCGGCCCAACACCGTTACTGGTAGGCAAGTAGCGAAGCAGATCACCCTCATAGGCCCCCACGGCGACTTCCCGGGTCTGGTAATGATGCGCCGGCGGCAGCGACAGCCTTGAGGCCACCCCGGCGGCCACTACCTCGGCCCCGCGCGGGCTCCAGTGAGTATCCGTGCGCATGAAGACAGCATCCTCGGCAGCGGCATGCTGCATTAACGACAGAGTGTCGAGCCAGGTGATGCCGGACTCACCCAGATAGGAAGTGATGCGTTGGTACAAAGAATCCATTCCCGGCGACACGGCTCGATTACTCCTCTGCACATACAACCGTCTCTTCGCCGGTACCGGCACCATCAACACCTGCTTACCCAATTGCTCAAGGGCACACACCGTCAGCGCCAACTCGTTCAGGTTCCTCGTTAACCGCTGCTCACTGAGGCTGTCGTAATAATACTCTTCACGGGTAAAAAGCCAGTCATCCTCTCCCACCAATACGCCGGGCCGTCCTGCATGAAAAAACAGAAAACTTGCATCGGCCCATAGGGAAATAGACGGCTCGCGCAACACAAAAACCTCATCCACATGCTTCTCCAGCTTGCGCACCAGTTCGCCCTTGCGAAACTGATCCCAAGCCGCAGTTTCCGTCCCAAAGAAATGCGCTACCGGGTAGAGGAGTGAGGCCAAACCAGAGAAAATAGTCGCCAGGAAGAGCCAGCCATTGATCAAGGAAGCTTTTTTCATAGGAATCATGGCAACCCCCTGTCAAAACTGAAAATAAAGAAAGGGAGAGAACGACTCGGCAGACAATCGCGTCACCGCAAGCGCAAAACCACACCACAGAATAGGGACGCGCCAACCGCTCACATCCTGGTATACATTGCTCTTGTCGATCCCAAGGTAGAAACGCTTGTTGTAATACGCACTGGCCCGCTCCCAGAACATCGCCACCACACAAAAGAACAGCGTCATGGGGGAGACCCACAAGGAAAGATTGTGCAGGCTGCCCCAGCCATTCATGCCGAGCAGGCCTGACATTATCCGCCAAGCATCATCTACATTACCGGCGAGGAACAACGGCCAAATAAACCACAGGAAAGCCATTGTGCGATAGTTCTTCCAGAGCGAGTAAGGGGTCGACAGGGTGGTTACTGTGCCTATCCACCGCTCCAGAACCATCATCCCACCCAACGAAGCCCCCCATAGCACAAAAGACAAATCTGCCCCGTGCCACAGCCCTGCCAAAGTCAGGGTGGTAAACGTGGCGACCGCCACGGACCACCCCAAGGATCTCTTCAGGGGGCGGTAGAGATAATCACGCAGCCATTGAGTCAGGGTAATGTGCCAGCGTCGCCAGAACTCGGTGACACTTTGGCAGGTATAGGGCTGATTAAAGTTCTCCTGAAACTTGAAGCCCATCATCATGCCCAGCCCGATAGCCATGTCCGAATAACCGGAAAAATCGAAATATAGTTGCAGGCTGGATATCACCACACCAAACACACTATCCACAAAACCCGGATCAGGGGCGGCCATGAGATACGTTGCCACTGGCGCGATGCTGTCAGCAATCAATACTTTCTTGATAAATCCCAGCAGGAAACGACTGGCCCCCAAAGAAAATAACGCCATGGAATGGGTGCGTTTCTCGAACTGTCGCTCAAGATTTCGGTAACGCAGAATCGGCCCAGCAATAAGCTGAGGAAAAAAGGAAATGAACGCGGCGAAGTTGATAAAGCTGCGCGTGGGTTTGGCATCCCCCCGGTACACATCTACCAAGTAGGCCAACGCCTGAAAAGTATAAAAAGAAATCCCCAACGGCAGAATAATCGTCTCAAGAAAGAAGGGGTTAAGCCCCACTGACAGCATTAACGTGCTGATACTTTCCACACCAAAGTTGGCATACTTGAAATACCCTAGTGCAGCCAGGTCTCCAGTAACCCCGAGCAACAACCAGTAAAAACAACGAGGGTGATCCCGGTATTTCTGTATCAGCAGAGCAAAGGCATAATTCCACAGCGTAATTGCCACAAAAAGCAGTAGAAAATCCGGCCGCCACCAAGCATAAAAAAGATAGCTTCCTAGCAGGATAGTCCAGTTTCGCCAGCGCGTCGGTGTTATGTAATACGCCGCCAAAAACAGCGGCAGAAAGAGAAAGACAAAAAGATTAGACGAGAAAACCACCGTCACCACCTCCCTGCGACAACAAACAGGAGCTGGTGATTTTTATCCGGCCGTTGGTAAGCTTCCCCCATGTAGAACACTGAGTAGCTCAAGCGGGCAGACACTTGCATCTGCCGCCGCTCTGACAATGCCAAGGGAAAAGACTGCCAACCTAGCGCCACATTCACTACATTGCCCAAACGATCTTCCCCATCCACGAGAGGATTATTGATAGGGCTGTTGACGGTCACAGAGTTATTCAGCCGCCGTACGGTGCCCGTCAGCACTTCCATTTCTGCTCGGGGCCATAATTGCTGCCGGTACCAGGCCGCTGCATAGGCCAAGTTATTCATCTCATAATCAAGCAAATCACCGAGTACGCCAGTGGAAAGCTCTGCCACACCAGAGCGGCGATTACTTTGTACCCGGCTCTGGAAATAGCCATCGTTCACGCTAAGGCTCGGCTCATCCGTTGTCGCTGCCCGCACACCCAATACCGGGCGCCAGTCGAGGCTATCTATCCGACTGTAGAGCTCCCCCTGAACCAAATAGCCCAGTAGCCGGTTTTCTCTGTCGACACGATTCCCATCGCCATCAATGGCATAACTCTTCAAATCCCCCTGCTGAAAGAGGGCGTTTACGGTGTATCCCACTGCAGTGGCCTCGCCCCCTTCGCCGTGCAATCTCACCCCACCCCAGTACCCCGTGAAATCCCGCGCATCCATGAGGCCCTCCAGCCTATCCTCTGGATCCCCGGAGGTATCATCCTGATAGTGCAACTGCAAATCCCACCAGTGCCCCGGCCTCCACTGATGACCCACTCCAGCGAGCATTCGGACGATACCATCATCGCGAGGGTCTAGGTCGGAGCCATCAGATCGCCAAGTCGTCAGCTGCTGCCCGACAGCCAAATTTGCGCGCCAGAGAGTCGACCGATAATCCAGGTTCAGACTCTCCATCGGCAGATCCCAGATCACCCCTTCCTCATCTTTGTAAGACTGCCGCCCCAGCGCCAGTGACAAGGAAGGCGACCCAAACAGCATCCGACGGCGCACCCAAGCATCGCGCAGTTCAGCGTAATGCTCATCCTCACGGATACTATCCGTCTCGTCGGCCTGCAAACTGCTGGGGCGCCCCGTCGCCACCAATAACTTGGCGCGTAGCTGCGCATCCCAGCGATGCCATTCCGAATCGCCACTACGCCAGTAATACCGTGGTTCATAACGCAGCAGGCCATTGAGCTCTGTCTGATCATCGGTGTACGGCTTCAAATAATCTGGCGACTCTCCTGCAGTCAAATAGAGCCGTTGATCATAGGTATGAATGGGCAGCGGAGTCGCAGCGGCGACATTGCCCGCGAGAACAATCAGCAGCAAGCTGGCGGAATTAGAAAGACATCGCGACACTGAACTGCTCCTCCAGCCAGCGACGACGATGCTCAACCAAATTTTGTGCGGCCTGCTTTCCAGCAGGCAGAAGACTTTCAGGCAACGGCAGGTGTTCGCGGGTTTCATCCCGGGCCGTTCTCGGCAGCAATACCTTGCTGGCTTCCTTGTGCGCATAGGCCTTGACCGGGTCACGCATCACCCCTCGTCCATAAAGGTACAGAATGGACAGCGCCGCATCACCTTGAGCGAATCCAGCTTCTGCCGCGCGGGTGTAGTACATTATCGCCCTTTCCATATCGGCCTCCCCTAGAAAACCACTTTCATAAAGCGAACCCAAAGCCATTAACGCCTGGGTCATTCCCTGCTCAACAAGAATCTCGAGATCCCTACGGGCCCTCTCCGGCTTCAGGGAATACCACAAAGGTTCCAAGTCCCCCTCCGCCCGGTAGAAAGTGGCAACGGCTGGATCTTTTGGCATCAGGTTCGCCACTTTGTCCATGAAGACCTGATGGGAATAAAACTCCGGCCAAGACAGCATGTAACGCAGCTGCTCGGACAGGGCCGCAGGCTCCCCGTTGTCCGCCGCCCGCTGCAACCATCGCATTACTGATGGATCATGTTCGTCAGATGTCGTATTGGCCTTGAGCAACGTCGCCACCCGCAGGCAGTAGGCTCCGCCCAGTGACACATCCCCTTCTAAGTTCCGCATCATCTCGACAAACCGTTCCTGCTTACCATTTTTCCAATGCATATCCTGAAGATATTCCACTGCACGGGGGTCACGATGCAGGGCACGGGCGTAAATCCGCTCCGCCTCATCAAACTCGCCCCGGTGCTGGGCATACCGTCCCGCGTAGGTGTCGAAGTAACAGTCGACAACACAGCTACGGCGGTACAGGTGCAGCCATCGCTGCCACTGTTCGTCCGTCGCCGCGCCGGGATATAGTGCAGCGATGCTCAGCGCCAACCGCAGATGCTCCGGGTTCTCCTGAGGACGCAAAGGCACGAGCAATTCACGGGCACGGGCTTCCCCTAAGGCCAGACTGCCTTGATAACGTTTGAACAGGCGAAGACTTGCGGGGCCGGCCCGATAATCCTGTTGTTGCCAGGCGCGCTGATACCATTGCAAGGCTTCGCTGGGATCCGCATTCTGCTGCCCCGCCAGTAGCTTGCCGTATTCCACTTGGGCTGCGGCATCACCCGCTTCGGCCAGCTGACGTAGCTGCTCTTGGGCTTCGGCAGTGTTGCCCTGAGAAAGCAGATACCGGGCGGTCACGGTATCTGCAGGCATCTGGCACCCGGCCAACGCTGCGGCCAAGCAGAGAATCAAAGTACGGGAAGCCATGCGGGATGCACCGTAACGTTGACAGGCTGATTATGGGAGGAGGATGGCAATTCACGCGCACCGGTAATTTGCATACGCAGCAAACCACTTTCCTCATCACGAACTAATTGGGAAATGATAGCGCTCTCGTCCGTTACGCCATCCAGATAGCGTACAGTCACCTCATCACCTATGGCCCCACCCAGTGTATGGGCACTACCATCGAACAGCGCAGTGATGGTGGCTGGACCGCCAGGATCGACCAGTTTCATCAGCACACTGTTTTTGTGAACGAACTCACCATCTCTTACAGGCAACTCGGTGATTTCACAGTCACAGGGGCTGTTCAATGTCACCTCAAAGACCGCCGCATCGACAAGAGCACGAATCTGTTTGGCATCTAGGCTATCCAGCACCACGCCATCATTAAGTCTTGAGACCAAACGGGAGGAGACGGTCAGCAGTGGCTGCCCCTGCTCTACTCGAGTTTCGCCTTCCGGCAGCAGAAGCCGCACATAACCATTCTCTGGCATCAACACCGTCTTGGCTGGCAGCGACACCCAGGCATCATCGGCACGCGTTACAAAGGCATGCTGATAAAGCTTCCAGGCCACAAACATGAAGGCCAGCAGACCGGCCACAAAGAACAGCACACTCCCGAACAAGGCGCGGACACGATCCCGCAGGGTGCGCGTCTTGCCCTGCTGGTTGTTCTTGCGGATCGCTGTATAGTTTTCACGCTTCATGTTGTCGATCACATCATCCAGCTCGGTGAGCTCACCCGCCAGATGGTTGCTGATCAACAAACGCAGCAAGTCGGTATTTTCCTGATCAATGACGGAGTACTGTCCTCCGACAAGCTGATTCTCATCCTGCTGGTAAATCACCTTGAAGCTCACGGGCATGGACAGGTTAGCGCGACCAAGACGAAATACGATCTCTCCGTGACACAAAGTGCCCGGTGCCAGGCTTACTTGGCCAGCAATGAACGACAGCCCTCCCAACGACACATCTTGCACCGAAAAGATGCCTTTCATCGGGCTTTGTATCTTCAGCCTCAAACTTCCCTGCAGCTTTACTCGTACATGCTGCCGCTCTTCTTGAGACTCATGCACCTGACGAACCTTATTCTCTTCCATGGTCTTCCCTTCTATAACAGAGCCACCCCCGAACCAGTCGCGCTGCATTTAGCTGCTGGTCAGCAGCACCATCAAACAAACAAACACACTTCCCGCCGCAAACAACATCGTTTTCGAACTTATGCGATTGAGGACTGCATCAAAGCCTGCATTCTGTACGGACAAAGTGGTTTTCTGCCTTGTCCAGCTTTGTCGATCGAGATGAAACAGCGCGAAAATTTTTACCAGCGACCCCACTATTTGGTTGTAATACAGCAGCACTGGATACAAAGGTCCTACCGGATGGCAGGTCAGCGTGAGTAGTGCTGCCACCAAGGTGCGCGAAAGCGCAATCCAAAACACATACACCGCAAACACCTGCCAGTGCTGCAGTGACGCCATCATCAGTGCTACTGTCAGGCCAATTAGGCAAGTCCACATACTGATGCGCTGGTCATAAAGCACAAAGGTCGCGAAGACACCCAGACGCCGCCAACCTAACTGAGTCGCACGAAGATTCTGCCGCAACGAATTGCCGTACCAACGAAACATCAACTGCAATGTCGCCGGCACAAAACGATGATGAGGCGGATGCTCCACCGTCAGGGTGTGAGCATCAGGCACATAAAAGGTATCCCAGCCCAGTGTCATCAGAGCGTTCCAGCTGGACTTGTCATCCCCGGTAAGAAAGCGGAATTTCCCTAGGCGCCAATGCACCAGATAATCCGATTCCACATCGGCGATAAACTCAGGGGAGGTTAGCACCGCAGCACGAAAGAACGACATGCGACCGGTCATGGTCAACACTCGGCGCGACAGCGCCATGGAACACATATTCAGATGTCGTTGTGCAAAGCGCATGGTGTGCCAATCACGCATCAGGCGACTGCCTCGCACCACACATTGCTCATTGGTGGTCAGGCCTCCCAAGTTTGGCATCAACCCGAAGAAGCACACCGAATCGCGCACACAATCTGGCGCCAGCATGGTGTCGCCATCAACCACGCCAACCACCGCATCCTTATCCGGCATAGTGCGACTCACCGCCCGGAATGCCAAAGCCAAACCATCCCGCTTGCCAGTGCCACGAGCCCGGCAAATGATCAGCTTGACACAACCCTGCTGATCAAACTCACGGTGACACTGGCGGATCAAGTTCTCATCTGCACGCTCAACAATGGATACCACCACAGTAGCCGGAGCCCCGCAGTTCACGGCTTCCCGAAAAACGCTCGCATACACATTCCACGTTGTGTCTGCAGGTATACGAAAGCTGGTAACCACAAGATAGATATGGCTTGGGGCATAGCTTTGCGGATCCCGCTCGATGCAGCGGCGCATGGCAGGAAAGGTTACTCGCATAAACCAAAGGCCACGCAACAAATGCAAGCCACCAATGGAGTAACGCCACAGGCCAATGGCACCGATCAGCAAGATGAATTTACTGTCGCCACTGTCCAAGTAGTCGGGATCAATGAGTAATGCCAGCCCCATCACCACGGATAGCCACAATAGCCATTCGGCCATGTTCTTCATAACAATTACCAGCAGATGCCCTGGCGATCTTCGCTGGACACTCCTGGCAGGTAACCACACAGGTCTATCAACAAACGGCCACTATTTACGGTATCTGCCACCGCCTTGAATGTGGGGGTAGCATGACCAAGCACAACGACTTCACTGCCATCCACCAGTTGATCCATGTCTTCGACTAAACACTCGAACAGCTCGCCATAACTATTCCAAAGCTGCTCGGCCACCGGGCTGTTCTTGCTGGCATAGTTGACATTGCTATCGTAGATAGCCAGGCGGTACCCCTCTGACAGCAGCTTTGCCGCAAGACTGATTAGCGGACTTTCCCGCAAATCATCAGTACCCGGCTTGAAGCTGAGCCCCAGCAGACCAATCTTTTTCATGCCAGATTCACGAATCATGGCCATGGCCCGCTCTACTTGGTTATCGTTACTGGTAGACAGTGATGCCAACAGTGGTGACGTCAATGACTCCTTGTCACACCAAGCATTTAACGCCCGAACATCCTTGGGAAGACAGGAGCCACCATAAGCAAACCCGGGCTTCATGTAGTAGCTGGACAGATTCAGCTTGTTGTCCATACACACCACTTCCATGACCCGACGTCCATCGACACCCGCCTGCTTGGCGATATTGCCGATCTCATTAGCAAATGACACCTTGGTGGCATGCCAGGAATTACAGGCATATTTCACCAGTTCTGCTTCCTCAATAGTCATTTTTATCATAGGGGCATCTAGTCCCTGATAGAGTACAGCAAGGGCGTCGGAGGCTTCGTCGTCGATGCCGCCAACCACTGTCATCGGCGGATTGAAAAAGTCGTAGATGGCAGTGGACTCACGGAGAAACTCCGGGTTTACTGCCAGCATAAAATCGACCCCAGCCTTTTTACCCGAAGCCTTCTCTAGAATCGGTAGCAGATCGCCGCGCACCAGTCCTGGCAACACCGTGCTGCGGATCACCACAAGGTGAGTGTCATCTTTGTCTCGAAGCGCAAGGCCGATATCCTCACACACCGTTTTCAAATAACAGGTATTAAGAAAGCCGTTCTCATCGCTGGGCGTCCCTACGCAGATAAAGGACACCTGGCTGTCGAACACGGCCTGCCGGGCATCTGTAGTCGCGCTAATCCGACCTTCCGCTACCCCCTCAGACAACAACTCCGCGAGCTGCTCTTCGACAATCGGCGACTCTCCGCGCTGGACCTGACCCACCTTCCCCTCGCTGACATCCATGCCAATAACCGTGTGACCTTTCTTGGCAAAACATGCCGTGCAGACCGCGCCAACATAGCCCAGCCCAAAAATTGAGATAGTGGACATTCCCTTTCCCTAATAGTTAACGGCATCTCACAATGACCGTAAAGCAACTTGATCGGATGGAAGCCATCTAACGCTGGGCAAAGTAAAATGTGTAGAGGGGTAACACTAAAAGGGAACGGTCTTACTAAAAAGTTTTACGACCACTAATCCCAAGGGATAAAAAAATTGATTTGGCAATTAACCGAATGGCTAACCTCTTCCTTGCGGTAAAAAAACAGCTCTATTACGCTACGGCTTGTAGGGTAAAGCCTCTTGTCGCCAAAATTGGCACCAAAAGGGTTCGCCCTGATTAGAGTGAAATGAGAGAGCGCGAGCAACGCACCAATAACTAGCCTCAGTGTGTCTGATTCAGCTCCAGTCCGCGCCCCCGCGTAACGGCTACCAACCAGCCCGCCTCTTGATTAAAGGTGCCAGCACCCGCCGTATTCGAAACCGGAATTCATTTGGGTACCACCATTAACTTTTGAGGTGTTCGATGAGCAGCTCTGAGGTGTTGTCCGTCAACCTATCCCGCCTCACGGAGTGACTGCGCAGCAACTAGACTAGATCCCTCGCCGGTCGACAAGGCGCGTGGATCGAGCGCTGGCGCCCCTCGTCGTACTGCAAGAGGTATAACCAGTAGAGGCCCAGACCCACTGACCCAGGGTCCGTATGGTCTATGTCACCTGCTCTAAGTGGTGATCAGAAAGTTCGGCTGGGTGGCAATAGATCGTGCGAGGGAGGACAAAACCAATAAGCTACATGATGACAAGCCCGCGCGAAAACGAGTGAAGCAATGCCGGGACGTCCTCACAATCCGGAAAAATTGAAAAGGGATCGAAGATCAACGCTATTTGATCGAAATTCCGTATAAACAAAAAAAGGCCGCCGAAGCGACCTTTTTCTGATTACCGGGTAACGAATTACTCGGTGATTTTGGCTACTACGCCGGCACCAACGGTACGGCCACCTTCGCGAATCGCGA
>OJHC01000025.1_pt1 | contig 103218 bp, 84 predicted proteins | sample 1595091 | NCBI WGS metagenome assembly OJHC01 (sample SAMN05416829, study PRJEB24817) | seawater metagenome | isolation source: Sea water | place: Canada:Atlantic | collected 2013-07 | reverse complement strand
ACTATTCATTCAGTCATGCGCCTTGTTTAAGCCCTTTTAAACTCTCGCTGAGTGACCACTTATTAACGTGGAATGGTATTAGTTGGTTTTTAAGTAGGTGTAGCCTTTTAAGCAATCTTCGTAAAAGTCAGTCCATTTTACTGCTTCACGTGGTTTCATTGCGCCACTTGATATGTGTTGGTCTATCATACGTTTCACAGACTGTGCCATCGCATCAGGGTTATATTGCATGATAGAAAGCACATCTTGTACTGACGAGCCCTTGACCATTTCTTCAATGTAGAAGTCTTCAGGGTCGTCATCGTCACCAAAAATATGTACTTCGTTTAAGCGACCAAACAGATTGTGCATGTCACCCATTACATCTTGGTAAGCACCCGTTAGGAATAAACCTAAATAATAGTCTTCCCCTTTTTTAAGAGGCGGCATGGGCAATACGTCAGAAATACCGTGATCAACAACAAATTGATCCAGTTTACCGTCGCTGTCACAGGTTATGTCGACAAGTGAACAATTAACCGTGGGTTTTTCGTTCATGCGTGCAATGGGCACGACTGGCAATACTTGGTCAATAGCCCAGGTATCAGCAGCAGATTGGAACACTGAGAAATTGCATAAATACTGCGACGACAAGTTGTAGTCTAATTCCTGTAGTTCTTCAGGAACAAACTCGGCGTCTTTCAATCGATACTGCAGTTTCACCATGATTTGCCAATACAAGGTTTCAATTTTACCTAGCTCTTCTAATGAAATAACACGCAGCTTGAAAGCACTGACAGCGTGCTCTTTCCATTGAGATGCATCATTGAAAATTTCTTGTAGATTGTCTTGCGAGTCGACACTTTGTGCTAACTCACGCATGTTGTTTAGCAACACGTGATCATTCGGTAGCGGGTCGGTTGGTAGTTCAGCACTGTTTGCGCGAATTTCACCAACGACTTGGGCAACCACGCAACTGTGGTGAGCCGTGATAGCGCGACCACTTTCGCTGACGAGGGTAGGGTGCGGCACACCTTCTAGATCGCACACTTCGCGCATGCCATAAACCACATCGGCAACGTACTCTTCCATGGTGTAATTACGTGATGAATCGTTGGTCGACTGGCTGCCGTCATAATCGATACCTAAACCGCCGCCAACATCGACGTATTCTAATTTAAAGCCCATACGGTGCATTTCGGCATAAATACGCCCGCCTTCACTGATGGCTTCTTTTACTGCACGAATGTCTGTTAACTGACTACCAATGTGGAAGTGCAACAATTTTAAACACTCGCCCATACCTTGGCTTTCTAGGTAACGTGCGGCACAAATCATTTCGCTGGTTGTTAAGCCAAACTTGGCACGGTCGCCACCTGAGCTTTCCCATTTCCCTCTGCCTTTGACGGTCATTTTTGAGCGAAAACCGATAATAGGCATAACATTTAATTGCTTTGCTGCGTCAACAAGCAAGCCAAGTTCTGAATATTTTTCAATGACCACAATCATCTTGCGGCCAAGCTTGCGGCCTAACAATGCCAAACGCATGAACTCGGCGTCTTTGTAGCCGTTTAAAATAGTAAGAGAGTCAATATTGGTATTGTATGCCATAACGGTGATCAACTCGGCTTTTGAGCCAGCTTCAAGCCCGTAGTTAAACGGCGCACCCGCATCTACTATCTCTTCAACCACTTCACGCATTTGGTTAACTTTCACCGGATAAACGCCCATGTATTTACCCTGGTATTGGGCTTCTTCGATGGTATCGATAAACGTTTGATTCAGGCATGCCACTTGCGAGCGCAAAATATCGTGAAAGCGCACAACAACAGGAAATTGAATACCTTCTTGCTTAATTTCCTCGATGACGGATTGGAAGTCGATACGCATATTCTTATTTGAAAGATCGGGGGTAATTTTAAGATTACCGTTTGACCCAATTTCGAAGTAACCTGCACCCCAACGCTTTACGCCGTAAACGCGCTCTGCATCATCGATTGTCCAATCTGATTGTTCTGCCATTAGCAATATTACCTAGTTTAGGGACGTTAAAGTCGCGCATTATAGTGAACAAATATCTTCAACGCTATGGTGCTGAAGACAGTTTAATAAATTCTTTATTTGGTTAATTAGTAGACGGTAAAAAATGTTGATTTTTACTGCAAAAATGTACAGCAAGGGTCAAAACACCCTAATATGCAATTGCACTTCGGCCGTTAGTATTTGTAAATTCCATCTATACCAAACGTACGTTATCACGAACCCGCGGTATGCAGCTATTCTCGCTTGCGTTCGCACGGTGGCGTGTTATTTGCTCACGGTCATGTGGAAAACCAAGATGAAATAATGGTTATACCTGCTAATTATGTAAAGTAGGTTTTAACCTACATGGTCATAGCTATTGTAATTGGTATAAGACCAATAATAATTTGTAGTAACAACAATCATTACTTGACGAAACATCTGTGCTAGTACAGGTTGTTCTTGCTAAAAAGTAATCAAAACGGAGCCTCTCGGTAAGCTTATGCATGATAATAATTGCTCTACACCTTCCATGGAAGACCCTGAACATATTCTGGAATTACGCCATCTAACCATAGATGATTATGCTGATGTTAAGGAGTTAATGGACATCGTCTATTCACAGGTGGGTGGTGCTTGGCCTTTGAAAAACTTTCAGTCTCAACTGAATGTTTTTCCTGAAGGACAAATTTGTATAGAAGATAAGGGCAAAGTCGTAGCGGCTGCCATTTCGGTCATTATTGACTATGACAAGTTTGGTGACAAACATACATATGAAGACATTACCGGCGATGCCTACATGTCAACACACGATCCCAAAGGAGATGTACTGTACGGAGTGGACCTATTCGTTTCTCCTGAATATCGTGGCCTGCGCTTAGGACGCCGTTTATATGAAGCACGCAAAGAAGTGTGTCGTAATCTCAATTTGAAATCTATTGTGGCGGGGGGGCGGATCCCCAACTACACCAAATATGCGGCTCAGATGTCACCATACGAATATGTGGAGCTGGTTAAGTCGAAAGACATACACGACCCTATTTTAACCTTTCAGTTGTCTAATGGTTTTGAAGTTAAACAATTGCTAAAAGCGTATTTCCCTGAAGACAAAGCTTCTCGTGGGTACGCTACGCTTTTGCAGTGGCACAATATTTATTACGACCCTGAAGAGCCAGAGTTGTTGGGTAGTCAACGCAACTCTGCTCGAATAGGCTGTATTCAATGGCAAATGCGTTATTTCAATGACGTGCCTGAATTGCTTCAGCAGGTGGAGTATTTTATTGATGCCTTGTCAGATTACAAATGTGATGTGGCTTTGTTTCCTGAGTTTTTTAATGCTCCGTTAATGGGTATCAAGCAAGCAGATACGTCTATCGATGCGATATGGAATTTAGCGACTTACACAGATGAGATCCTCACTGAAATTTCCCGTTTAGCTGTTTCATACAATATCAATGTGATAGCAGGATCAGTTCCTGTGATTGAGGAGAATGAATTATATAATGTGAGCTATTTTTGCCATCGAGACGGGCGAGTTGAAAGCCAATATAAGTTGCATCCGACACCTCATGAAAAGAAAGATTGGATCATGCAAGGCGGGAATCAACTTCAAGCGTTCGACACAGATTTTGGCAAAGTAGGCATACTCATTTGCTACGATGTGGAGTTTCCTGAATTAGGAAGAATTTTGGCGGAACAGGACATTCAAATCTTGTTCGTACCGTTTTGGACAGATACCAAAAACGGCTACTTACGTGTTCGTCGTTGCTCACAAGCTAGAGCTATTGAGAATGAATGTTATGTTGCTATTGCCGGCAGTGTAGGCAACTTGCCTAAAGTGGATAATGTGGACATTCAGTATGGACAAACAGCCGTTTTTTCACCTTCTGACTTTTCGTTTCCTCATGATGCCATTGTATCTGAGACAACACCAAATACAGAAATGACCCTGATCGTAGACTTAGATTTTGACAAGCTCAAGCAGTTGAAAAACGAAGGTTCGGTACGAAATTACTTAGATCGCCGCCGAGACCTATACGAAGTTAAATGGAAGGGCCCAAAGTAAGTAAGCATTTACTTCATAAATTGTCAGCATAGGAGGTACGTTTTCTATGCTGACATTTCTCGGCTAAACTTTGGGGGAGTAAAACGATTAATCGAGAGGGGAGGTTAGTATAGGCTAACTTCTTACTTTTCTACCCTTCATATTGAAATACCTCTTCTAATGATTGACCAAAAACTTCTGCGATTTTAAAGGCAACTTCTAACGTTGGTGAATACTTACTTTTTTCAATCGCCATGATCGTTTGTCGTGTGACACCGACCAGTTCTGCTAGCTCTTTTTGCGTCATTTCATCAGCAAAAAAACGCAGTTCGCGGATTTTATTTTTAATGGGAACATTGGCCACTTTAGGCACCTTTTCTATAGAAAAACACTTGGCTTGAAAAACGAGCCACTTCGGAAATGATAAAACTGAATAATAAAATGTGAGCACTTAAAAGCGGAAAAGTTGCGGCAAAATGTGCTTCAGCTATCTCAGGTAAAATCGCTCCTAATAATATATGTCCTAGGGTCACTATGACACCCAAAATTAGGATAGTGTACCCAATACTATTTGCTTTCATTTGATAAAACTTGTCTCTTTCGTCCTCTGCTTCTTGCGCATCTTGCGGTGAAAATATCGCTACAACAATATGTAAAATCACCTCAACTAAGATGGTCATCAAAACGGCTTTTACGATTAATTTAGCCGCGATGTTGTTGGCCTTTTCTATGGGGAGTGAGCCGAGCCCTTGAAGATTTAAAAAATAATAACCAAAAATACATACTGTCGATATCAAGGATATCCATATACTCTTTTCTTTGAATGACATGATAAATAGCCCACTGTTGGAATAGGCAGTCAGAATAATATTGAATAAACTTAAAGTAAAGTATTTTTAACTTTTTGTTTTATATTTTATTCATGGTGTTTGTTATTCGCACCTCTATTGCTACTCACCTATGTCTTCATTCCATAATTCAGGCTTATCGCGAATAAAGTCATTCATTAAATCGATACACTCTTGGCTGTGGACTAGGTCAATGTTAACCCCTCTCGATTTCAACAAAGATTCCTCCCCTTGGAATGTTTTATTTTCACCGATGACCACCTTAGCAATGCCATACAGAAGAATTGTGCCGCTACACATGCTGCACGGTGATAATGTGGTGTATAGGGTCGACGCCTTATATACGCTTGCTGGCTGACGCCCTGCATTCTCAAGCGCATCCATTTCACCATGCAAAATGGGGCTGCCACTTTGTACGCGCCTATTGTGTCCGCGTCCGATAATCTCGTCTTGATAAACAAGCACAGAGCCAATAGGTATGCCACCTTCGGCTAGCCCTTGTTTCGCTTCATCTATTGCCGCCTGCATAAATTTGTCCATAAAGCCCTCATATTTTTATTTAGTGTTATTTCGTTTGATTAGTCATAGCGTCGTTATTTAGGACTTCTGTGACTGGTCTTAAATTTACCCTTACCTTACATGATGCTGAAATATCCGGACACGCTTTATGAAAAAGAATAGCGCTTGTGTGTGGTACTATTTATCGTCTGTTACGCCTCAGTTATTTCGCAGCATTGTCGAAATATTTACTCGTTATAAGAAAATCGTCTCACTTTCCCTTCGCGCTTGTGATCTAACATTTCGATGAATCGTTTAAGAAAACTGTCACGGGGCGCCGTTATTATGATGTAAACATTAGGAGGATAGAATGACACTTTTAGTTGATACCCATTCTCACACCGTTGCTAGCACACACGCTTACAGCACAGTGCAGGAATATGCAGTACAGGCCAAGCTGAAAGGCATGCAAATGTTTTCACTAACTGAACATGGCCCCACTATGCCTGATTCTCCTCACCCTTGGCACTTCGGAAATCGCCATGTATTGCCGCGCTTTGTCGATGGTATAGCCATTTTGCGTGCGATTGAGGCGAATATTATGCCGCCAAAAGGCGGTCATGATATCCCTAACGGGCTTCATCCATTTTTAGATTTTGCGATAGCAAGTTTTCATGAGCCCGTTTTTGCCCCGCAGAGCAAGGCACAGAATACCCAAGCTATGATTAAGACCATCGAGACGGGTGACATTCAAATTATTGGTCACCCAGGTAATCCTAACTTTCCAATTGATATTGCTGAAGTGATCCGCGCTGCAAAAGACAATAATGTAGTGCTAGAAATCAACAATAGTTCTTTCAAAGGCTCACGCTCTGGAAGTGCACCAAATTGTAAACAAGTCCTGGAAATAACAGACCAACTTGATTGGAAGGTTGTTTTTTCAAGTGATGCTCATGTAGCCTTTGACGTAGGAAACGACACGTCAAGTATGGCAAGCGCCAAAGAAGTCGGTTTTCCTATGGAACGTGTTGTCAACCGTGATGCGCATCGATTCGTTGAGTTTCTTGGTGAACACAATAAGTCTGTTGTTGCTGAATTACAGGACTGGTTAGCAACACTTTAATTCAAAGAAGTCATTTAAACGCTGGTTTTAGAATTTCCTCTTAAAACATATCGCTTGTCGTGCGCTAAGGTATTAGCCGCAACATTTTTTATATTTTTTACCACTACCACACAGGCATGGATCGTTCCGATTCGGCGTTTTAGCGAACGTTTGAGTGCCTGGTAGTTGTAACAAGGTATCAAGCTGGAGTGTATTCTCTGGCTGATCTGGGTCAAGAGTAATCTCAGCATAAAGATTATGTTGTTGAAGTACAGCGCGTAACTCGCTTTCTCTTTCAGGTGTCTGTACTTGTATTGCTAAGGGAGCATTTTCGCTACCGAGTTTCGTTTTACGCTGGGTGTTGTAACCAAAGCGTTGGTATTTTTCCCTTGGATCGATGCGGCCCTTAAAGAAAAACTTAGACATGATGCTTCCTACTAGCAAAAAATGGCCGCAGATTTTAGCAGGCTTTCCTCCAAGTCCCTATTTATTATTGCATTTACATCACGGTGATTTTTTTACCCAAACTGTGTGCATTCAGCAAAAGTATCAATAAATATACCCATGTATTTCGCTGGTTATTTCTTCGCCATGCTTATTGCTGTTTAATCCGCGCCATCTGAGCAAGACTCATTTTAACCTTAGGAATACTCATGCTGAAATCTCTAAAAATCACTGCTGTTGTCGCTATTGCTTATGCTTCAGTTTTGTCCTCTGCGCAGGCAGGTGTCGCTGAAGATTTGCAAAATATTTGCACTATTGTCAAAGCAGATGACAAAAGTGAACTTCGCAAAAAAATGAAGAAAGTAGAGAGTGATTATCGCTTGAAACTGCAAGATTACTATACGGGCATTAGTTGTGAAGGCGAAAGCTTGATAAGAATTGCATTTTTAAACAATGCGTTGGAAACGGGTGAGCTTATGATTAAAAAGATGCCAAAAAGTTTGCTAAACGCAGCAGAAAGCGATGGTAAAACGTTACGCGCATGGGTGTCAGAACGTAAGTTAATGACATCACCTATCGCGAATGTTTTGAACGAGCGAATTTAAGCACTAAATTTATTCTATAACGGAACAGTACTTATAAAAAAGCGGCTCTACAGGAGCCGCTTTTTGTATCTAATGTGCGATTCAGCTGTCGCTATTCACTTTCATTTGCCTCTTGGTCTGGGTCATCATTTATGTCTTGTTCGACCGCATCCACCGGCTCCAGAAAGATTTGAACATAAGAGGCGTAAATACTAACCAACATTACCGGCAAGACGATTAGAAAACCTAGCCCAAGTGTAAACATGCCGAAAAGGAACATGGGTAATAAAATTAAGCCGTACATGAAAAAAGGTAGTGTATTTAAAAAGCAGGCTACAAAGCTCAGCCTTAACGCTGCAAAAATAGATAAATCGTGGCGAATAATTAGAACCGGAGCAAACCACAAGGCCATCATTAACGGAATAAGCAATAGCGTTGCGATTAATACGGAGATCGCTAGATTATTTACATCGAAGTCCGCGGGCAATGCTTCCATGTTTTCAGTTAACATGGCCATATATGTGTCACCTAGGGTTATCCACATAATTAAACCTGAAACCAGCATACTAACCACGCCTAGGCCAACTAACTTAGATAGGTTATGTTTAAAACCAGCAAACATATACTGACTAGTGAACGGTTTGTCCGCTGCTGATTCATAGCATCCCAGCATCAAGCCTGCGATAAAGACATAATTGAGTAGCCCCCCTGCAAGTTGCCCAATGATAGGGATCACAGACATAAGAAGCGAGAAAACGAACCAAATCAGTATGCAGGTCACCCAAGCACCTGGGTAGCGCTTAAAATGCAGCTTTCCTTCGCGTAGCCATGAAATGACGTCTTTCGTTTTACATACCTTAGGAAAAACTAAACGATACTCTTCACGCTTAGGTGACGAAGGTAAAGATGAAGACGATTGCATATAAACATTACTCTCAGTGTTAATTATTAAAAAGGCGCTAGCCTATCCTGTCAAAGTGAATCTTCGAGAACAAGACGAAAAGGAGCCATATGTTGTAACTCGGTGTTGCTAATGTCCCACATTTACAAAACCGTGAAACGGTGTTGATAGGGAAACTCTATAAATTTCAGTAGATTACAGTCTGGCATGGAAATAGCTACAAGGTAAATATAAATCAACCTTACCGACCTCTATAACTAGGATTTCTTTGTAGTCTCATACTTTAGTTAGGTCGCAGCACGGTAAAATACAGGAGACAAGCATGTATTTCTTCGTCATCATAGTGTGTGCTTTGACCACGCTGCTAACATTGCGAAAAGTGACTATGTTAGAAGGAGTAGTGCATGGTCTTGGTAAAATAATCTGTTACTCGGGTCTAATCGTCTTTATGGTGAGTACCTTAGTGAGAGTTATACTAAATCGCTTGAATATTCGAGCAGTGTAAATTTAAGGAACGAAAATGAAAAATACATTTACTAAAACAGCCGCGGTGATCTTTATTGCATCATTATCTCTTGCTGCATGCAGCGAGAAGAAAGAGCCAACTACTGGCGAGAAAGTAGACTCTGCAGTACAAACCAGTAAAGAGAAAATGGAATCTGCCAACGAAAAATCTAAAGAAGCATTTGAAGACGCAAAAGCTGAAGCATCTGATGCGTACGCAGACGCTAAAGAAGAAGCCGCTGATGCATATGACGATGCTAAAGAAGCGACAAAAGAAGCCTACGAAGATAGTAAAGATAAAGCGTCTGAGTGGATGGAGAAAAGCAAAGACAAAGCGAACGAAATGAAAACTGATGCAGCGAACGCGATGGAAGATGCTTGCGAAGATGCTAAATCTCAAATGAACTCAGACGACGCTGAGTGCTAATGGCAGGCACGCTGTTTCGATAGAATAATTTAGCAGTTAAAAATGCCGCTCTTTTTTAAGAGCGGCATTTTTGTTTGGTGCTGTTAAAAGAACGTTTAAGCCAACTGATTAAACAGAGACTCTAGGCTTAGCCCTTTGTGTCCTAACATGTCTTTGAGCCTACGCAGGGCCTCAACTTGAATTTGGCGAACGCGCTCTCGCGTTAAGCCAATTTCTACACCCACATCTTCAAGGGTTGAAGGTTCATAACCCAACAAACCAAAGCGTCTCGCGAGTACTTCACGTTGTTTAGGGTTTAAATCTTCCAACCAGCCGACAATGCTCAATTTCACGTTTTTATCCTGTAAGTCTTCTTCAGGATCGTGACCATTGTCATCAGCAATAATGTCAAGCAATACATTGTCATTATCACTGCCGATAGGGGTATCAACAGACGTAATACGTTCATTCAAGCGAAGCATTTTTGTCACATCTGCAACAGGTCTTTGCACTGCTTCGGCGATTTCTTCTGCGGTAGGTTCATGATCTAATTTTTGTGCTAACTCGCGAGAAGTACGCAAATAAACATTTAGTTCTTTCACCACATGAATGGGTAAACGAATAGTGCGAGTTTGGTTCATTATCGCTCGTTCAATCGTTTGGCGTATCCACCATGTCGCATAGGTAGAAAAACGAAATCCACGCTCAGGATCGAATTTTTCGACTGCTCTGATAAGACCTAAATTACCTTCTTCAACTAGGTCGAGTAGAGCCAACCCTCGGTTGTTGTAGCGTCTTGCTATTTTGACGACTAATCGCAGGTTACTGACGATCATGCGTTGTCGGGAGGCTTCGTCGCCTTTGAGGGCTCGGCGTGAAAAGTATACTTCCTCTTCTGCTGATAGCAGTGGAGAAAAGCCAATTTCACCGAGGTACAATTGGGTGGCATCGAGATTCTTACTCGGGGCATCTTTGCTAGAGACGATATCTTTGAAGGTGTCTTCAGACTCTTTCTCTGCTTTTACTAATTCTTTTTCAACGGCTTCTTCGATGTCGTCGACAAGATCTAATTCTATGGTAGCGCTGTTTTGATGACTCATGGGTGACTCCTTAGCTATAACTAATTCCTAGACTTCTCCTGTTTTCTTATAATTATTTATTGTTATTATCGTTTAGGCAGATAACGCGAGGGGTCTACAGATTGGCCCTTGTAGCGCACTTCAAAATGAAGTTTAACTGTGTCGGAACCGCTTTTGCCCATGGTCGCTATTTTTTGTCCTGCCCTAACCCACTGTTGTTCTTTAACCAGAATGCTGTCGTTATGGGCGTAGGCGCTCAAAAATGAATCTGAATGCTTTACAATAACCAGCTTTCCATATCCACGCAGGGCATCCCCTGTGTAAACAACTTTGCCTGCAGCGGCCGCCAAAATTGGTGAACCTAAGTTCCCGTTGAAATCTAAACCTTTGTTACCGTGTTCTGTGTTAGCAAATCCACGTGAAACAGAATGCTTAGTCGGCCATAGCCAAGCCGTGATTTTGTTCGGAAACTTACTGCTGGAAGAGGCAGTTACCTCTTTTTTAACAGTGGTGTTAGAACCACCATACGCCTGCTTTTTAGGGGGGTCAACTGCTTGATTTGTTTTTAAATTTGAACTCAGACCAGTACGATTATTAGACTTTTTGCTGATTGACCTTGATGGTTTTTTGAGCGTTAAACGTTGGCCAGGGAAGATGTTATACGGAGGTCTAATATTGTTTAAGTGTGCGATATCTTGGTAATTTTGTCCACTCTTCCACGAAATTGAATAAAGCGTATCGCCTTTTTCGACAGTGTAGATTTGAGAGTGATAGGAAGACTTTTGCACATCGCGAAAGGTTTTACCTTGATAAAGCTCAGTGATAGGCGCAGGTGCTTTGCGACCCGAACAAGCCGCTAAGCTAATGCACAGCATAAGAGTAAGCAATGTAAGTGCTTTTCTTCTCATACCTTTGAAATGCCCATAAGAATATTCAAGGTTAGCAAGCTCACTCCCGAGGTGTTGAACCTACCTTTTCAAGTAATAACACTGCGCCTGCACCCAAAAAGGTCAGTGTGATGGCGTACCATAAATAAGATGGCTGATTTGTTATCATTTCAAATGTGCCAGGTAGGATATTCTCTTGCACTAGCGGGATTGTCTTGCCATGACTGTTCACTGTCGATTCCAATGTTTGCTTCCACGGCCATACTTTGTTTAATGACCCAAGCATAAAACCGCCTAGTAAGGCTAAGGTTAGTGTGCGATGAGTGCTGAACATCCAGTTTAATACGCGTGAAAAACTCAATAAACCGAACACACAGCCAACGGCAAACAAGGCTAACGTAGCGATTTCAAGGTTTTTGATAGCGGTTAGGATAGGGGTATACATGCCCAAGAGTAACAGGATAAAGCTGCCTGATATGCCGGGCAAAATCATCGCGCAAATGGCTAACATACCGGATAAGAATACAAACAAATTGGTCGGCTCAATAGCGCTCGGCGGGATCATGGTAATCAAATAAGCCGCAAGTGTGCCAAACAAAAAGAAGGCGCTCGTTTTGATATCCCATTTTTCAATATGTCGCACTAAGGACCAGATAGCGGCCAATATTAAGCCAAAGAAAAATGACCATAACATCACCGGATAAGCATCGAGCCAATATAAAACCAGTCTAGATACAGTGAAAATGCTAAACATAATACCGAGCAATAAGGTCAGTAGAAATGCACCATTGACGTGCTTCCACGCGGCTGAAATGCCTTGACGAAAAAGCACTGTTAACGCTTCAGGGCCGCACTGTTTCAAGGAAAATATAAGTTCTTCATATATACCGGTAATAAACGCGATTGTACCGCCAGAAACGCCAGGTACTGCATCGGCTGCACCCATTAACATGCCCTTGGCAGCTAGTGCGAAGGTCTCTCGCCATGATCGTTTAGTTTGCATTATGTTTTAATCAATCCCTGAGGTTATTCAGTCATTTTGAGCTGTTAATTTAATTAAGCCTGCTCGTTAGCCGATGAAACATTAAATAATGTCACCAGCCACAAGCGGCACAAAGCGTACTGCTTCAATGATTTTCTCGTTAAATTCATTCCCTTCACGGGTGATACAATGAAGTTGCTGGCTTTGTTCACCAACAGGAATAATCAAACGGCCACCGTCATTGAGCTGTTCTACTAATTTTGTGGGAACTTGGCTAGCGGCGGCGGTGACAATAATGGCATCAAAAGGGCCTTTACTGGACCAGCCCTGCCAGCCGTCTCCATGCTTCATAGAGACATTGTGTAGATCTAATTGGTTCATTCTGCGCTTAGCTTGAAACTGCAAACTTTTGATCCGTTCAACACTGAACACTTTATCAAAGAGCTGAGCCAAAATAGCGGTTTGATACCCTGAACCTGTGCCAATTTCTAATACCGCTTTGGGCGCATTGCTTGATGCTAAAAGCAACTCGGTCATTTTGGCAACTATGTATGGTTGCGATATGGTTTGCCCTTGGCCAATAGGTAAAGCAGTATTTTGATACGCTTTATGGCGCAATGCATCAGGCAAAAACAATTCTCTGGGCGTACATGCCACAGCATTTAGCACTGATGCGTTTACTATGCCTTCTTGTTTTAATAGCTGGGCTAGGCTTTCCCCTTTGCGTGAAGAAACTCTCATGTAACTGTTTATCCAACGTGTGTGTTGTTAATGCCAAATGGTGAACAGTGATAACGCTTTAAAGCGCGCGCTATTCTGTTTCTAATCATTATATTTTTGTAATCCATTGTCGCACATCTTCCATAGATTGATGAGCGGTCATATCAACCGATAAAGGCGTTACTGAACAGTAGCCTTCACTTATTGCATTAAAGTCGGTCCCTGGCCCTGCATCTTGCTCTTCGCCAACAGGGCCATACCAATAAATGGTTTTCCCTCTTGGGTCCGTATCCTTAATCATTGTTTTTGCACGGTGCCTTCTGCCTTGTCGTGTCACTTTTATCCCTTTAATCTCATCAAAGGGTAAATCAGGCACATTAACGTTCAAGATTTGGTCGGCTGCTAATGGGTGCGCTTGCAGATGCGTGACGATACGACGAACATACTTGGCTGCGCTGATAAAGTTATCACTTGTGTGGGCACAGAGCGATACAGCAATAGCAGGTAAGCCCATGTATCTGCCTTCGGTTGCCGCTGCAACCGTGCCTGAATAAATCACGTCGTCACCCAAATTCGCACCGTGGTTAATGCCAGAAATAACAAGCTCAGGATCTTGCTGTAAAAAGCTATTAACGCCCACATGTACACAGTCAGAAGGTGTGCCATTGACTGCGAAGAATCCGCTTTGCATTTGCTCCATACGCAGTGGCTGCTGAAGTGACAAAGCGTTGCTCGCACCGCTGCAATTGCGATCCGGTGCGATGACCGTTAATTCATGGTCTTCTTTAAGTTCGTTATATAGCTCAGCTAGCCCTTGAGCGAAAACGCCATCATCGTTGCTTAATAGAATTCTCATTCGCTGCTACCTGTATCGATTGATTCAATATGTAAAATCTCCCGCAAAATGGACGTAGCAAAAGTGCCTGAGGGTAAATCGAAGGCGATACGCAGGTTATTTTGCTGCCAAGTCCAGGTGAGATTGCTTGGATACAAAACAATAGGGCGCCGTTCTTGTTCTAAACCTAAATCCGCTAGTGTTTTGCTGACTATGGGGTGCTTGCTAATCACACTTTTTTCAAGCGCTAACGCTGAATCTGTGGATGCAAGCTCACCTTTGCCCCATAACGGCGCTGATATATAGATGTCTCGGTCGGCTAACCGCTGATTGATTGTCTCATCGATATGCTCACTGACGAAATAACTGGCGTTGCCTGCCAGTGACATCACATCACCTTCCAGTGGTTGATTGAAATAACCGGCGGCAATACGCTCGCTGAGTACTTCATTGAACAACCATGAGCGCAGCGCAGAAATCGCCATCGAACGTTTATTGCGGTTACGAATGGTTTCACCTTCGAGCATTTTTTCTGCTAGCACCAAGTTACTGCCTTTGGGATCGTAACGGCTGTCCCCAAAGCGCTGGGGACCGTAATAATTTGGTGCGCCGCTTACATTCACTTGTTCGATGCGCTTTTCCAGTGCATCTGTCTTTATGACATCACGCAATAAAATGGTAAATTTATTACCTTTCAACACACCCGTTCGCAACTTCTTATTGTGGCGAATGGCTTTTAGGACTGTTGCACCGGGTACGCCAAGTTTTGACCAGTCATACTCAGCTTTACCGGGTTTATGTACCCCAAACCACTGCTCACTGACTGAGTGTTTGTCTTTGCGCCCAGCATAGGTGACAGCGCGCAATGGCAGCTGAGCAAACTTAGCGATCTGTTCTGCTAGGTAGGCAGTATTTAAGCCTTCTTTTCTTACCCATAGATAAATATGCTCGCCTTCACCAAGGGGTTCGTAGCCAAGTATTTCCTGGACGATGAAATCTTCGGGTTGCTGTTTGAATGTTCCCCTAGCTTCGGGTTCGCTATGTAGGTAGTGCCATTGGTTAATCTGCATTAAATCTAAACCGTCTCAACCTGATTGAGTAACACTACGGCGTAACAAGCGATTCCCTCTTTGCGGCCAGCAAAACCTAACTTTTCAGTCGTCGTGGCTTTAACATTCACTTGGTTTAGCTTGGCGTTGACATCTTGACTGATGTTTTCTCGCATTGCTTGAATATGCGGCGACATTTTGGGTGCTTGCGCCACTATGGTTAAATCCAAGTTGCCGATTTGGTAACCTTGTTGCTGAACGAGTGTCATGACGTGACGTAATAGTTCGCGACTATCCGCACCTTTAAACTGTGCATCAGTATCAGGGAAATGTTTGCCTATATCGCCAAGAGCGAGTGCGCCTAATAATGCATCGCATAGTGCATGCAAAGCTACATCGCCGTCAGAGTGGGCTAGTAAGCCTTGTTCGTGTTCGATTTCTACACCGCAAATCGTAATCGGGCCGCTATCGCCAAATTTGTGTACGTCGTACCCATGGCCTATGCGTAAGTTCATAAGGCTACCTTGTGTTGTAAATAAAACTCGGCCAATTGTAAGTCCTCTGGTTGGGTGACTTTAATATTACTGCTTCGCCCTTCAACCAAATGTACTTTACCTTGAGCCCACTCTATCGCGGATGCTTCATCGGTAATCTGCACTTTTTGTTTCAGTGCGCTCGTTAAGGCACGGCGCAACAATTTCAGGGGGAAAAACTGTGGGGTTAATGCGTGCCATAAATTATCACGACATTCAGTATGTAAGATTGCTTGTGATGAGCTACCGCGTTTCATCGTGTCTCGTGCGCGGCAGGCGAGTATGGCGCCGTGGGGAGAATGTGTTGCAATCGCTAACAATTTGCTTAGGTCGTCATGGGCTAAGCAAGGGCGGGCGGCGTCATGCACTAATACCCAATCTTCATCTTGTATGCTATCAAGCCCGGCTAATACTGAGTCAGCACGTTCGCTGCCGCCATGTACACGCTTTACCCAAGGCTGGTTAGCAAGGGGTAATTGGCTAAAGTACTCATCTTCAGGGCTCAGGGCGACAATAACTTGCTTGATCTGTGGGTGCGCGTACAGGTTGTTTAGGGTATGTTCTAAAATCGTTTTCCCAGCGATAGTCAAATACTGTTTGGGTCTGTCGGCTTGCATACGCTGCCCTATCCCAGCGGCGGGTACAACTACGGTATATTGGGGAAGAGATGACATGGTTAATTATTCTTCGCTTGGGAGTATTCGGTAGAACGTCTCACCTTGTTTGATTAAGCCTAACTCGTTTCTTGCTCGTTCTTCTACGGCTTCAAGGCCAATTTTAAGATCTTTTATATCTGCTTTAAGTAAGTTGTTGCGTTGTAGCAACCCAGCGTTTTGCTTAGCTTGTTCGGCTACTGATTTTTCCATCGCAACATATTCGGGAATACTGTTTTTACCAAACCATAATCGATATTGTAGTGCAGCCAACAGAACGAAAAGGAGTGTAGGGACTACTTTCATTTTTGTCGGCTCCTTTTTTATGGGTTAGGGGTGTTATTCAATCGTCAATTGGCAGGTATTATGCCGAGGTTTTTTCATCGCGGCTAGTGCTTGCTCACCGTACCTAATAGATGGCAAGCGAAAAGGCCAGCTAATCGTGCTGACCTTACTTGAAGAGTCACAAAACACATATAGGGCTAGTTAAATAACTTACCTTTGAGTTTATCTTTTAACTTGTCTGTTAATTCGTCTTTTTTGTTATCAACGACGCTGTTTAATTTACTATCAAGCATGCTTTGTATGCTACTCAAATCGCCATCCGCGACATTTTCCCAGTCAAGCCACTGGTCCATTTCTGAATCAGTTGCCCCTAAAGGCCCTTCAATTTTAGCGTTCAGTTTCTGTTTCAGCTCACCTAATTTACTGCTTTGTTCACCCGTTAAATTGTTCAACATTACTGCGGTCAATTGCTTGTCTAAATCAGAACTCACGCTCAGATCGAGATCGCCTAATGTACCACCAATATCTGAATTAATGGTCAAATTGCTCAGCCCAGCTAATGTTTCAGCAATGACTTGCGTCAAGTTGTTACTTCCAGTCGCGGCTAGGTTCAACTGACTAAGGGCAGCATTGCCCGTACCTGAAATCACATTTTTATTAATGCTGGCTTTACCTGAACTAGACAATAAACCCTTGAGTAACGTAGACGATAATTTTTCTTGTTCTAATAATGAAATATCAGATAAGGCTAAACCGCGCAAATTCCAATCCTGATTGGCTTTTACGCCAGTGTCATTTAAATAAAAATCGCCGTTTAGTTGCAATGACTGCCATAGTGAGCTGGCACTTGAGTCCACCTTGAAAGTTGTAGGGCGGCCAATTTTATCATGCTGATTGGTGATGTCGCGCCAAACACTGAGCACACTTTCACTGCGCCATGTAACGGATATATCAGCTTTTCGCACTAAAAAATCCGGTAGTGCGGCTGTGTCATCAAACGCAATCCAGCGGCCATTGTAGGCTTCTTCTTCGGCTTGCTCTTCTTTGCTTTTCGCTAACATGGGTGCGGCTAAATCGTAGGCACTTAGCACGTAATGGCTGAACTCACCGGCTTTTTCGCCAAACACCATTGTGGTGACATCTTGAATTGCTCCTTGATCGCCGGCAATCACCGCCTGCAGTTGAGCGTAATCTTCTCCAGGGGCGGCCTTTAGTTCTGCTAAGCGTGGAGCCATATCGGCTTTTGCTTCACTGGCGGCGTCTTTAAATGCGGTAAGTTTAGCTTTGTCCTCTTTAATTTCTTCGCGCAAAGCATCAAATTCTTCTTTGGCTTTTGCCAGTTCAAGCGGATTTTTGTAATCCGTATTGGTAATCGCTTCAACCCGTTTCTTGTAATTCTCTAAGGCGTCTTTGCTAGGGAGTTGCGCGTATCTTTCTTTTAATATTTCGCTGTGTTTTTGATATGCAGCTTGGGTTTCTTCAACGGCTCTGGTGGTTTTTAGCGGTGATTTTTCCAGTATTTCGTCAACGCTAGGTAAGTTTTTAGGATCGAAGGCTTCTTGCAATTCTTCTTTAATTGCGGCTTTAGCGGTGCGATAAACTGCTCCCTCTGATTCTCTTGGTTGGGCAAACTGCACACCACTGATGGTTAAATCATTGATGATGACTTTGCGCAATAATAATGGGGCGAGTTCGATTTTAGCGGTGACTTCATCAGCTTGAGCTTGGTTTTGCGTTGGCGTAGCCGGATCCGTTAATTGGATACCTGCAAAGGTGACACCAAAAGGAGAAAAAGTATGGTTTACTTGTGCAATATTGACCTCAGCCCCCGTGGTGGACTCTAGGGTTTTAACCGCTGCAAGCTTAATCCAAAAATCCAAAAATACGATGATAATGGCAGCAATAAGTCCAGTCACAACGAAGAAAGCGATAAGCCCTTGCCAACGAATCAATTTCTGCATGCTACTCTCCTAACGTCTGATAAATTTGATAGATTCGGCTTCCTTTAAGGAACTGCACTAACTTTAATTTGTTCACCCACTGCATAAAGCGCACACGATATTGCACGACTAATATTTTACTGATGACTAAAATAAAGGGCGCTAGCATCAAGCTAAAGAGTAAGCTGCCTAAGGTAAGGGTATGGTAAAACTGCGTGAGTTGACCAAACGTGGAGTTGTATAGCCCTGTCCACATGGCGTTTAAATCAGTCGAGACGAGCAAAGACTCACCCATGCCTGACATGAAAGGATTCAACAGTAATGTTAGCCCTGAGAAAAGTGCATAAGCGAGCAAGAAGGTACTAAGATTGACTCGTAAAAACAGCACAATGAATAGAATAAGAAGGCTGTGTAAACCCCAAAAAGGGGTAAGCCCCATGATCATCCCTAACATGACACCAAAAGCCAGTTGCCAAGGGCTGTCGTCCGAGTTCAATGCCTTTAGTAATTTTGCTAAAAGTTGCATAGATAAGTCCTTGTATTAGTAACGTTATTTTTACGACTCAGTTGCGACCAACTAGTTCATCTATCGCGATATAGCTGCCCAATGAAAAAAGCAGCCCACCGCTTAATCTATTTTGCCAAACTTCAAAGGCTGGATAGCGGTTAAGCCATAGCCCTAATTTACCCGCAAGCATAGCCACACAGACATCACACATAAAAGCGATGAGTGCGTACATGCCGCCCAAAATGGCAAACTGTAGGATCACTGACCCGCTATCTTGCTTAATAAATTGTGGTAAAAAAGCGATAAAAAACAATGCTGTTTTAGGGTTTGTCAGTTCAACGAATATACTTTGCATAAAAATACGCGGAATCGACATGACTGTCACTCTTGGTTTACCTTTTTCGTCGGGCTTATGACGAAATAAATATAACCAGCCTAGGTAAAGCAGATACGCCGCTCCGGCTAGCTTTAACAGCATAAATGCCAAAGGAAAGTAAATAAAGATGGCGGCTAAGCCGAACGCTGTTGCTAACACATAAACGAATGAGCCCACCGCCATTCCGCCGGCAGCCGCGAGCCCAGCGTTATGCCCTTGGCTAATGCTGCGTGCCATAATGTACAAATTAGAGGGGCCTGGGGAAAGGCTGAGTAACAAAGCTGCAAGTGAAAAAGACAGCAATATATCCATGGAGGGCATACTCATTTCCTTAAATTAATACGGGCCTGATGTAGTGCAAAAAAATGCGAAAAAAATGCAAAAGAGAGTGCAAAAAAGCCGCCATTTGGCGGCTTTAGTCGATGAGGTAAACTCTACATCCAGGTGTCACTTTTACGCCGTTTTTTCGGTAGATAAGCGATTATTACCCCTAAAATCAAACTGATAAGGGCTACAATACCACCTCGCGTAAACCACTGCATTTTCGCTGTTTGATCAGCAGCATCGAGTTTCTGACTGAAATCAGCATTTTGTTCTTCTAGTGTTTTGAGTTGCTTAGTTAAGGTATTGTTTTGCGCTTGTAACTCAGAAAATTGCTGGCGTAAACTGTCATTTTCGCCTTGTTGGGCGTTGTTACTGCGGGTTGCATCAGCAAGCTGTTGTTGCAAGCCAGGTACCAATTCTCGTAAGCTTTTTTCAGGACTTACAAACTCACCGTCAACCCACCCGGTACGATCTTTATCGTCTATGATTTCAACGTAGTTACTGTCGCTGTCAGTTTGCAAAACTTTGACTTCTGTTCCTGCCACCACTGAGCCAAGAATACGGTAATTTCTGCCCGGCCCTGAATGTAAGAAGGTGAATAAATCATCTGAAATATACTGAGTTTCCCCCTGAGATTGTTGGGCATTTGCCTGTGATATAGGCAACAAAAATAAGGCGCAGGTAACACTGATTAAAAATCGCTTTAGCATAATAAATATATAGTCTCTGAATGTCTGGCTCGATCTTATGGCCTTGCTATATGAAAGGCAAGAGGCGAACCGGATTAGTCTTTTACCAAGACCTTTGCGTTGTACTGCACAAAGGGGAAAGGTAAGGTACTTTTTTAAAAAATTAAATGACAGTCACTATGGACATAGAAATTGAATTAAAGTTGCTTGCAACACCCAGCGCACAACAAGATATTTTAACTTGGTTAGGGCAAAGCACCCTAAATTACAGGGTTTTTCCGGGGAAGCAACTACGAAATGACTACTTTGAGACACCACAGCGTACATTGCGCAAACATGATATTGGTCTGCGCATAAGAGGGCACAACGGTGAGTTTGAACAAACCGTAAAAACAAAGGGCCGTGTCATTGCTGGTATGCATCAGCGGCCAGAATATAACGTGCCGCTGTCAACGCCAGATTTAAAGCTAGACCTATTTGAGCTTGAAATATGGCCCCAGAGCATTGATGTTGCTGAGCTTGAAAGTCAGCTGTACACGATGTTTTCAACTGATTTTTTGCGCCATACCTACCTGATAACATGGGATAACACTACTCAGATAGAATTGGTTTTTGACATCGGCAAGATTACCGCAAATGGCAGGCAGGTTGATATTTGTGAAATCGAACTAGAACTAAAAAGTGGTGATCCGCGTCAACTTTTCGAGTTGGCTAAGCAACTTGTTAATGTCACCCCGTTGCGTTTCGGATTGCAGTCAAAAGCAGCGAGAGGTTATCAATTGGCTGATAATCGCGCTGATGAGCAGTATGAGCCGCCAACACACTTTAATGCGTTTCCTGATAAACCTTTAATTGATAATGCAGTTTCAGCTCTGGAGCAAGCATTATCAGTATGGCAGCAAGGCGAGGCTGCGTTTTATCAAAGCCAGAACATTGATGACTGGCGTACCATGCGAGCAGGTATCTCTTTGGTGCAAGAAATAATCGCTGTTTATCAATCGTCATTTGTCACATCTGCATCGGCTGAGACAAATGAAAGTGCCACAGCACCTGATGTGTTAGCGCTTCAGAAGAAACTAAGCAGCTTGCTTATGCACTACCAACAAACAGACACTCTATTAGCTGCGCAGTATATGCAGGCTCATCATTTCCTTGAACTAAATGAAGTGCCGCACCATGCAGTTGTGAATCTTCAACTAAACGAGTTCATAAAGAACCGTAATCTGCTGACTATGCTCAACGATGTACTTGCTAACCGCGAAAACATGCGCGTGCAGTTATCGTTAGGTGCTTTTTGTATGGATGTGGCGAAAGAGGTGGGCGCGCGCACTGCACAAATGGTTACGCACCGCAAAAAGCAGTCAACGCATAGCGCGTTGCAGCAATTTATTACTGATGCACTTTTGACCAACGAAGAGAACGTAGCTCAAACCCGCAATAAACTTGCTGCGTGCAAGGTCCTATGGGGGGAGTTAAATTTAGAAAAGGCGTTACAAAGTGACATTAATCCTTGGTCCGTTTTTCGTCGTGAAGACAAAATAACCATGTGTAAAGCATTGAAAAATCTGCTTGAAGAGCAAGTACTAAGGTTAGACCCGAAGATTGAACAAGCGCTGCTGGCATGGTGCGCTAATAATGAATCGATTTAAGTAATCGATTTTTAGAACTTTAACCTTTTGTATTAACTGGCATGCTAACGTCAATACCCAGTTTATCTACGATTATATGAAAAACGGTGATATCAACCTACGTAACTAGTGCGCTAGGCCACTAGTCCGTCCAATAGCAAAGTGGAGATGAAATGAAAGCGTCAGATTTATTTGTTAAAGCCCTTGAGGCAGAAGGTGTTGAATATATTTTTGGTATTCCTGGTGAAGAAAATCTAGATTTACTGGAATCTTTGCGCGACTCAGACATTAAATTAGTTTTGACACGTCATGAGCAAGGGGCGGGTTTTATGGCTGCTACTTATGGTCGATTAACCGGTAAAGTGGGCGTGTGCTTGTCTACTTTAGGCCCAGGGGCCACTAACTTAGTGACACCTGGTGCTTACGCGCAGTTAGGCGCCATGCCCATGTTGATGATAACAGGGCAAAAGCCGGTTAAAACCAGTAAGCAAGGGCGCTTTCAGGTGATTGATGTTGTCGACATGATGCGCTCGATCACCAAATACACCACTCAAGTTGTGAGTGGCGACCGTATTCCATCTGTGGTGCGCGAAGCATTTCGTCTTGCCCATGAAGAACGCCCAGGCGCAACGCATATTGAACTGCCTGAAGATATTGCCGCCGAGGCCACTCAAGCACAATTGCTTAAGCCAAGTACTTCACGTCGCCCTATTGCAGAATACAAAGCGATTAATAAAGCTATTGAGATGATCGAAGCCGCGCGCTCGCCACTGTTGTTAATAGGTGCGGGAGCAAACCGTAAACTCACTTCAAAAATGCTCAAAGAGTTCGTTGAAAAAACCGGTATTCCTTATGTGACCACGCAGATGGGTAAAGGCGTATTAGATGAATCCCATGAGTTGTTCATGGGTAACACAGCGCTGTCTTCTGGTGACTTTGTACACCGCGTTATCGATAGTTCAGACTTGATTATTAACGTTGGTCATGACGTTGTAGAAAAACCGCCGTTTTTCATGAAACACGGTGGACGAGAAGTTATTCATATCAATTTTGAGCCTGCTGCGGTTGACCCTGTTTACTTCCCGCAATTAGAAGTTGTGGGCGATATCGCCAATAGTATTTGGCAGATTAAAGAACAAATTCAACAGCAAAGTGCGTGGGAATTTGGCTTCTTTAAAAAGGTCCACCAAGCCTATCTAGATCATAAAGCAGAAAGCGAAAATGATGACCGCTTCCCTGTTTTACCTGAACGGTTTGTTAAAGATATTCGCGAGGCCATGCCGCGCGACGGCATCGTCACGTTAGATAACGGCGTATATAAAATTTGGTTCGCGCGCAATTATCCCGCAGCCCTGACCAATACGTTACTGCTAGACAACGCATTAGCAACAATGGGCGCAGGCTTGCCATCAGCTATGGCGGCGAAGATGGTTCACCCTGATAAACCCGTGTTGACTGTGTGTGGTGATGGCGGTTTTATGATGAACAGTCAAGAGTTAGAAACAGCCGTACGGTTGAATTTACACATAGTCGTCATCATCCTAAGAGATGATGCTTATGGCATGATCAAGTGGAAGCAAGCCAATATGCAGTTTGCTAACTACGGTTTGGATTACGGCAACCCTGACTTCGTAAAATACGCTGAGAGCTATGGTGCAAAAGGTTGGAGAGTAGAAGCGGCAGAAGAGGTTTTGCCACTGGTGAAATCTTGTTTGTCCGAACCTGGCGTTCATGTCATTGATGTGCCAGTTGATTACAGCCTTAATGATCAAACGTTGAACGAAACACTTCGTGAACGTAGTCAACAGTTATAAGGAGGACAGTATGTTAGCTAAAGAATATCCCTACTACCTTGCCAGTAAAGCAGTGTATGCCAATCGTGATTTAGAAATCACCAACAAATACACGGGAGAGGTGGCGACCTATGCAGCGTTAGCAGATGCTGAGGTGATTGACCAAGCGATTGCTGCCGCTGAAAAAGCGCAACCCTTGCTAAATAAAATGGCTCCTTACGAGCGCCAAGAAATTTTAAATCATTGCGTGAAGCGCTTTGAAGAACGTTTTGATGAATTGGCCCATGCCTTATGCATAGAAGCCGGTAAGCCGATTAAAGATGCTCGTGGCGAAGTTACGCGTTTAATTGATACCTTCAGAATCGCCGCAGAAGAGTCTGTGCGTATGAAAGGCGAAGTGCTCAATTTAGAAATTACCCCGCGAGCCAAAGGTTACCAAGGCCAATATAAACACGTGCCAATTGGTCCATGTTCGTTTATTTCACCGTTTAACTTCCCCTTGAATTTGGCCGCCCATAAAATCGCTCCTGCGCTCGCGGTAGGCTGCGCCTTTGTGATGAAACCGGCTAGCCGTACGCCACTTGGCGCGATTATCATCGGTGAAATTTTAGCTGAAACAGATTTACCAGAAGGCGCGTTTTCAATCTTGCCTTGTAGCCGTGACGGTGCTGATTTATTTACTACTGACGAGCGCTTCAAATTGCTAAGCTTTACAGGCTCGCCTCAAGTGGGCTGGGATTTGAAAGCCAAAGCAGGTAAGAAACCAGTCATATTAGAATTAGGTGGTAATGCTGCCTGCGTAGTAGACGAAGACACCGACCTTGATGATGCTATCGAACGCATTATATTTGGTGCTTACTATCAATCAGGACAAAGCTGTATCAGTGTGCAGCGCATTTTGGTTCATGAAAAACTGTATAGCGAATTCAAACAACGTTACACAGAAAAAGTGGCCAATCTCGTTCACGGTGATCCTCTTGAAGAAGATACCTTTATCGGCCCTATGATTTCTGAGTCGGAAGCCAAGCGCTTAGATGATTGGATCCAAGAGGCGGTTAAAGGCGGGGCGACCTTGTTAGCAGGCGGTAAACGTGATGGCGCTATGTTACAAGCTACATTGCTTGAAGGCGTTGCGCACGATGCAACCGTTAACGCAGAAGAGGCCTTTGGCCCTGTATCTATCATCAGTTCGTTCAGTGATTTTGATGACGCATTAAAAGAAGTGAACAATAGCCAATTTGGTTTACAGGCTGGTATTTTTACTCGTGATATCTATAAAGCCCATAAAGCATGGGACGAGTTAGATGTCGGCGGTGTAGTCATTGGCGACGTTCCGAGCTGGCGAGTCGATAACATGCCGTACGGCGGTGTGAAAGAATCAGGCTTAGGGCGTGAGGGCATCACTTACGCCATGGACGACATGACTGAAATACGCTTAATGGTGTTAAGAACACCGCAATAAACTTAGTCCATTGCTTAACGATATTAAGGCGTCAATAGACGCCTTTTTTATGTCTGCGGCGTTTAATACCATTCCACGTTAATAAGTGATCACTCAGCGAGAGTTTAAAAGGGCTTAAACAAGGCGCATGACTGAATGAATAGTTGTTCTCTTTCGAAGTCATGCAACGCAGTATAAGCCCTTTTAAAACTCGCCTACAAGGAATGCCCCAGCGGCTTTTGCTCTGCGTTCTCACTATTTGAAAGGGAACAACCATTACTACATAGCGACGCCTTAATCAAAAACCGCTGGACGCATTCTGAGGCGGTCACTTATTAATGCGGATTGGTATAAATGGTTTTATGAGAAGTAGTCACGCAAAATTTTGCGCGTAAACTCTTTGCGTAAATAAAAGCCTCGAGGGCGGGTTTGAATAATTTGGCCGTTTTTACCTATGGCATCAGTCAGAGCACTGCCATTGGCAGCTTTTGGACGAAGCTGCATAAACTCACCGTGGCGAGCAGTGACTTTTTCGATGTCGCCCATAGCGATCATGTCCATTATTTCCTCCCAATCTTGACGCAAGTAAGCTTCTTGCTCGCCTTGCAAAGACCATAAAAACGGTGTGCCAATGCAACGTTCAGCAGGCGGAATGTCGCGCCTTCCGTCAATAGGTACCCACAACACTTTGTTCAATTTGTTGCGCACACTGCTAGTGGCCCACTGAATACCGGCTATGTCAGTTAAGTGAGCGTAACAAACATAGGTGGTTTCAAGAGGATTACCGTTTGTATCAATAGGAATGGTTTTAAGTTCAACGCCGATATTGGCAAAATCTTGCTGCGCTTTTGACCCTGCTTGCGCGCCTAAGGCTAATTCCAGTAATTGTCCGCTCCAGCCTTTTTCACGTTTAAAGTCGTCTGGCACACGTATATTTTCGATTTGTGCTAGCTCGCCAAGTGTTAACCCAGCCAATAGCGAAGCACGCTCTAGCAACTCGTCGACGCTATTAGGGGCAGGCTTGTGCGTGGTATTTTTTGTGTTTGATGAATTAGTTACCATGGTTTTCCTTTGCAAGCGCCATGCAGCCTGTGACGATAAAATATTGCGCGGCATAATAGCTGCTCATCACAAGAACGCTTTGAAATGGCAAGGGGGTAATAAAGGCATTAATGGCTAATAGACTGTCAGACGTCACAAACAAAATAGCGCCAACCCTGAGGGTATATGTTTGTGTTCTGGCTACAAATGCACTGAAAAACATTAAACTGATAACCACAAAATACGCCAACACAGGAGCCAGTAGTGCCCCCACTGCGGGCACCAACAAAAACAGCATGCTGACGACATAAGCCGCAAACAAGCCAATAGAGAGGGGAGTTAAACGCGTTACATCGTGCCAGTGGTATAAAAAACAGGCGTAAAGCACGTGAGCTAAAGCAAATGCACTAAGGCCAAGTATGAAACTGTTCTCGATAGGCAAAGCTAAAAGCATGTCTCCGCAGGCGCTGCATAAAATGGCACCCAATAGCATCCATTTAGCGGGCAACGCACTGCGTGTAAAGACAATTACAGCCAGCAGTAAAATGGGCGACGCCTTTAGTAAAAAGCCCCACGAATAAGGCGTATACAGGGTTGTTACTACGTAACCCAAGGCAAGTAGCCCGTAAATTATTGTGATTATTCTATGCATAGTCAGTAGTTTATGGAAGAATGCCAATCAATAAAAGAATTGAATTCTCGGGAGTCTAAGTGATTGATGCCGAAGGATTCCGCGCCAACGTTGGCATAGTGATTTGTAATAGCTTAGGTCAGGTCTTTTGGGCCCGCCGCTATGGTCAACATTCTTGGCAGTTTCCGCAAGGCGGAATCGATGAAGGTGAAACTGCTGAACAAACCATGTACCGCGAACTTTATGAGGAAGTGGGTCTAAAACCAGAACATGTAAAAATTTTAGCGGTAACCAAAAATTGGTTGCGATACAAACTACCAAAACGCTTGATCCGTCAGGGGAGTGCTCCTGTTTGTATCGGGCAAAAACAGAAGTGGTTTTTGTTACAACTGACCTGTAAAGAGCATGACGTGGATCTGCTTCAATCGGGGCATCCTGAGTTTGACGACTGGCGCTGGGTTAGTTTTTGGTACCCGGTGCGCAATGTAGTGTCATTCAAACGAGAAGTGTATCGCAGAGCAATGAAAGAATTTGCTCCTACTGCAATGGCGTTAAGTGCAAAGCCTGCTCAAGGTCAGAAAAACAAACGTAGACGCAAGAATTAGAGGGTTAAAATGCTAACCAAGCTAAAACGCATCGTTAAAGAGGTCAATCAAACTCCCGTCTTAGATGATGCGCTTAGCGGTGTGGCAAAGAGTCTTAAAGAAGCCCTTAAAGTCGACTCGGTCAGTATTTATTTAGCAAACTACGAAAAACAACACTTTACCCTGCGCGCAACGGACGGCTTAGCGAAAACCGCAGTTGGCCATGTATCGATTGGTTTCTCAGAAGGGCTGATTGGTTTAATAGGCCAGCGCGAAGAGCCAATTAATATCAGTAACGCGCAAACCCATCCCAGATTCAAACACTATCCTGAAGTACAAGAAGAACAATATCACGCCTTTTTAGGTGCCCCGATTATTCATCAACGAAAAGTATTGGGTGTACTGACATTACAACAGCAGCGTAAGCGTCTTTTTAGCCAAGATGAAGAAGCATTTTTAGTCACACTCGCTATGCAGCTAGCGGTTGAGATTGTGAATGCTGAAGCCCGTGGCCGATTTAGTTTAAGTGACGATCACTCAGAGCAAAACGAGATAAAAAGCGTAAAAGGGGTTCCGGGGTCTTCAGGGCTAGCCGCTGGGGTTGGGGTGGTGCAAAACCTCTTGGTTAATTTACGTAATCACGTGCCAAAGCGTAGCAGTGATCGAGAAACGCAAATACAGAACTACCGCTCGGCAGTTATGCAAACCCGAGAACAAGTTGAGGTGTTATCCCAGCGAATTCAAGGCGAGGTACCTGAAGATGTTCAAGCTATCTTTACCTTGTATCAGCATTTGTTGGATGCCAACAGTTTAGGTCGCGAAGTCGAGCAGAAAATATCTCTGGGTTGGGATGCGGCCACCTCTTTGAAGATGGTGGTGGAAGCATACATTACCCAGTTTCAAGGGATGAGCGATGCTTACATGCGTGAAAGAGCGGTAGATGTTGAAGACCTCTCGAATCGTATTTTAGCGAACTTACTTAACCTTGATACTTCTAGGATGACCCGAGAAGAGCTACCCGAAAAGTGTATTTTGGTCGCTGAAGAGCTGACGGCGACCATGCTTGCTGAGTTCCCCAAAGGTAAGTTGTGTGGCTTGATTTCGATTCGTGGCTCGAGTAACTCCCACGCCGCTATTATGGCCAGAGCCCTTGGTGTGCCAGCCGTTATGGGGTTGTCCGGTGTGCCACTATCCTTACTCGATAACAAAGAAATATTACTCGATGGCTACACGGGCGGTATTATTGTTTCGCCCAATCAAACGATTGAGCGCGAGTTTCATCAACTTATTCATGAAGAAACGTTATTAAGTGAAAAAATTCTTGCTCAAGATGATCTGCCTGCGTTAACTAAGGATCATTGCGAGCTGAATTTATTCGTTAATGCGGGATTATCTGCAGATATCGAGAATACCTATTCAAGCTATGCCGATGGTGTAGGGCTATTTCGAACAGAAATTCCCTTTATGATGCGCCAACGTTTCCCCACAGAAAAAGAGCAAGTTGCGCTATATCGAGCAATGTTAAGTGCAGAGCCGGACAAACCGTTTACTATGCGCACGCTCGATGTGGGTGGAGATAAGCCTTTGCCTTATTTCCCTATGACAGAAGAAAACCCTTTCTTAGGATGGCGGGGTATCCGCTTGACATTGGATCACCCTGAGGTGTTTTTGGTGCAAATTCGCGCCATGTTACGGGCCAGTATTGGCCTTAAAAACTTACAGATCATGTTGCCTATGATCACGTCGGTTAGCGAAGTGATTGAAGCTAAACGCTTAATCAGCCAAGCATTTTTTGAGGTGCAAGAAGAAGCAAAAGCGAATGACGGAAAGCTTCACCAGCCGAAAGTGGGGGTGATGCTAGAGGTGCCAGCTGTGATTTACCAGCTGCCCCAGTTAGCAAAAATTGTTGATTTCTTCTCTGTAGGAAGTAATGACTTAACCCAGTATTTATTAGCGGTCGACAGGAATAATGCTCGTGTCTCTGACTTGTATGATAGTTATCACCCAGCAGTATTGGCCGCCCTTTACAATATCGCAGAGCAAGCGAACGCGCTCAATGTGCCAATTACTCTTTGTGGTGAGTTAGCTGGCGAGCCAGGCGGTACCATTCTATTGATGGCCATGGGGTATCGTAAACTAAGTATGAACAGTCATAGTTTGTTGAAAATCAAATGGGTTGTTCGCAGTGCTACGTTGACTGATGCCAAAGCATTGCTTGAGGAAGTATTAGCAATGAACGACCCTAAAAATGTGCGAGAGCGGGTTAATTTATACCTTGAATCAATCGGTCTTGGCGGATTGATCCGCGCAGGTATCTAGCAGGGAGAAAATACAGTGGACCCTGCGTTATTAATACTTTTAGTCTGTTCCATTCTTGGAGCTGTCGTTGGGCTATTGGCTGGTATGTTAGGCATTGGCGGCGGCTTAATTATCGTGCCTTCTTTACTTTATCTGCTGACTCATTACCTAGAGCTGCCGCTAACCGTCGCTATGCCAATGGCAATTGCTACATCGCTATCAACCATAGTGCTCACTGCAATATCTTCGTCACGCGCCCATTATAAATTAGGCAACTTGCGAACGTTTTATTTGTTGTGGACTGGGATCGGCATTTCGATTGGTGCGGTAATTGGGCCGCAGTTTGCCACACTTATCTCTGCACAGTCCCTAAAGACCTTGTTCGCCGTTTTAGTTATGGTGATCGCGGCGCAAATGGTATTTTTGGGTAACAAAAATGCTGAGCGAGACGTTACTCAATCCTTGCTAATGGTTATCGGTGTCATAACTGGTTGCATTTCCTCGATAATGGGAATTGGAGGAGGTGCTATCATGGTGCCCGCATTGTTGTGGTGTCGGGTTGATATGCGTGCGGCTATCGGTTGTGCTGCTTTTAGTGGTTTGGTGATTGCCTTGTTTGGTTCTGCCAGCTTTATTGTTGCAGGTTGGAATAATACACACCTGCCCGAGTGGGCGTTAGGGTATATTTATTTGCCGGCAACGTTAGGCATCGTTATGACATCTGTGTTCACCGCGAGTATAGGCGCGAAGCTAAGCCGCACCTTGAACACACAACTTTTAAAGAAAATTTTTGCAGGCTTTTTAGTCATTGTCAGTCTACGAATGTTACTAGGATAAAAATTCAACATGGTCAGTAGTTATTTTACATTTCCACAAATAGACCCAATCATTTTCAGTATTGGGCCGCTAAGCTTACGTTGGTACGGCTTGATGTATTTAGTGGGATTCGCTGCAGCGTTTTGGCTTGCTGGTGTGCGTTTATCGCGTACCAATTGGACAAAAGAACAATTAAGCGACTTGTTATTCTGGGGCTTTTTAGGTGTTATTTTAGGGGGAAGGGTAGGCTACGTACTGTTTTATCAGTTTGAACTGTTTTTGGACGACCCCTTGTATTTATTTAAGATTTGGACCGGGGGCATGTCTTTTCATGGTGGCTTGCTTGGTGTTATCGCCGCACTTTGGTGGTTTTCGCGTAAGGCCAAATGTACCTTTTTACAAGTTGGTGACTTTATCGCGCCACTGGTGCCAATCGGTTTAGGCGCTGGGCGTATTGGTAACTTCATTAACGCTGAGCTGTGGGGCCGCACGACGGATGTCTCTTGGGGAGTGATTTTCCCGGGGGCTGGGCCATTACCGCGTCACCCATCACAATTATATGAGTTCGCTCTTGAGGGCGTCGTCTTATTCTTAATTTTGTGGCTGTACTCACGCAAACCTCGCCCTATCGGGGCGGTCAGTGGTTTGTTCTTACTTGGCTATGGTAGTTTCCGCTTCTTTGTGGAGTTTTTCCGCGAGCCAGATCAGCATATTGGTTTATACGAAGGCGCGTTTTCATTAGGTATATCTCAAGGGCAAATACTATCAACACCAATGATTATTGGGGGAATTGCGTTGATGGTTTGGGCCTTAAAGCGCAACAAATTAGCTGAGACAGGCTCAAGTGCACCTAAAGGTGCGAAAGCCTAATCCCACATTTGACTGGCTCGCAAGCTGTGAGTCAGTCCTTCTAAGCTGTGTGCGCTACGCGTTAAACCTATACTTATACCATTCCACGTTAATAAGTGATGACTCAGCGAGAGTTTAAAAGGGCTTAAACAAGGCGCATGACTGAATGAATAGTTGTTCTCTTTCGAAGTCATGCAAAGCAGTGTAAGCTCTTTTAAAACTCGCCTGCAAGGAATGCCCCAGCGGCTTTTGCTCTGCGTTCTCACTATTCGAAAGGGAACAACCATTACTTCATAGCGACGCCTTAATCAAAAACCGCTGGACGCATTCTGAGGAGGTCACTTATTAATGCGGATTGGTATTAATCATCACCTCAAAAAATAATCAGCTCTAGCGCTTCTTGTTAATCTAAATCATCGACGGTCGATTTATGTTCAGGAGCAAGCGATGTTAGATAATTTGTTTTCAATGCAGGGAAAGGTCTGTGTAGTGACTGGGGGCTCGCGTGGGCTGGGCGCGTTTATGGCACAAGGCTTCCTAGAAGCCGGCGCTAAGCGTGTTTATATTACTGCACGTAAGGCAGAGGCTTGTTTAGCCGCTGCTGAGGAGCTTAGTCAATTTGGTGAGTGCGTGGCGTTAGTGGGTGATGTTGCTACTAGCGAGGGGGTTATGGCACTCGTTAAGCAGCTCAACGAGCGTGAACAGCATATTGATGTGTTGGTAAATAATGCCGGTACGGCATGGGGCGCGCCATTTGGGCAGTTTCCAGAAAAAGGGTGGGACAAAGTCATGGACTTAAACGTGAAAAGCCCATTCTTTTTAACCCAAGCACTCACTCCGCTACTAGAGAAAAATGCGACAAAAGACAATACCTCCGCAGTGATTAACATCGGCTCTATCGCTGGGATCGTGGGTAATGGCTTAGATAACTACAGTTATGCTGTATCAAAGTCGGCTATTCATCAACTAACGCGCGTTTTGGCCAAAGAATTAGTCGATAAACATATTCGCGTTAATGCAATTGCACCGGGGCGTTTTTACTCAAAAATGACGGAATTCTTAAGTGAAGATAAAGAAGCTTTTGAAGAGGAGTTGCAGTCAATTCCTATGCGTCGCTGGGGTGAATCGACGGATATTGCAGGTGTTGCCTTGATGTTGGCGAGCAAAGCTGGCGCGTTTATGACTGGGCAGATATTGCCAGTCGATGGCGGTACCACTTTAGTAAACTAAGCGTACATAGTGAAAATAAAAAAGGGCTAACACTTTAGCCCTTTAATCTTTTGAATGTATTTACTGACTGCTATTTACTGAAAGCTATTTACGAGTAGCGCGTAGCATCCATGACGTTTTTTCATGTATACGCATGCGATCAGAAACCAGCGCCGCGCTTGATTCATCTTCAGCATCTTGAGCTAGTTTTAAAACAGCACGAGATGTTTTCACCACTTGCTCGTGACCTTTAGTAAGTAGGTCAACCATTTCTGATGCTTCGGGCACACCGTCAACTTCTTTGATTGAACTTAACTTTGCAAATTCTTTATAAGTACCGGGTGCTGCAACATCCAAAGTACGAATGCGCTCGGCAATATCGTCTACCGCTGTTGCCAGTTCGGTATACTGCTCTTCAAACATCAAATGCAGTTCGCGAAATAGAGGGCCTGTCACGTTCCAGTGGAAATTATGGGTTTGTAGATACAAGGTGTAAGAATCCGCTAATAGTGCTTTTAACCCGTCAGCGATTTTTATTCTGTTTGTCTCATTGATACCAATATCGATGGTCGTCATGTCTATCTCCCTAAACTCTGTAATTGAAAGGAACGGAAATTTAACTAATACGTTCAATGATATGTGTCGGTAACCAAGGAATTACAAGGGGGAAATGAAAATAATACTATTCTAGGTGAATAAGTGAGCACTCCGCGAGAGTGTAAATGGGGTTAAACAAGGCGCATGACCGTTAAGTCATACGATGCGAGCACTCTTGAAACTTGTCTTACAGGAATGCGTCAGGAGCTTTTGCTCAGGGCTTTTACTATTTAAAAGCGCTCACAATTTAAAAGCTGTCACTATTTAAAAGAGAACAAGCATTATTAGATACGCCTTAATCAAAAACCGCTGCGCGGATTCTGAGGCGCATTTATTACTGCGGATCCAACGCCAAATAGCGCACAGGGATAATTAATTTCAATGACTAACACATTTATGTGTCATTTTTATGAACAAAAAATCGTCAGCCATTGTATAATTGAACTCCTAGGAGTTTTGATATGCATTTGTTACGTTGGTCTGAGCTGACCGTTCTATTTTTATGTACCCCTCTGTTAATTTTGTTTCTTGTTTCTGACTACGATACTTGGTTAATGCCATTACTTATTTTAATGGGGGGCTATTGCTTACTGTTGTTATGGAAAGACGTTAATTTCAAACGTTTTCGCTTATGGCACACTGATGATTTTTGGCAACATTTTGGCGCTACCCTTAAGGTGTTTGTGCCTTGTGCAATCGTACTGGCAATGCTTGTCTATTATTTTGCGCCGCAGATATTGTTTAAGTTACCCAGAGAAGATTTGCAGTTTTGGTTAATTACCTTGGCAATTTATCCAATCGTGTCGGTTATTCCTCAAGAGGTGATATTTCGTACCTTCTTTTTTCATCGATACAAGCGGATTATTCCTTCGAAGAATATGCGCTGGGCCTTGAGTACCATTAGTTTCTCTTTGGCTCATGTGGTGTATGGGAACTGGATAGCGGTCGGTCTGTCTTGTATCGGAGGCATTCTATTTGGTTATCGATACATGCAAACACGCTCAACACTTGTGGTAGTGGTAGAGCACTCTCTGTGGGGATCTTATTTATTTACCCTAGGCGTTGGGGTGTTTTTACTGACCCAGAATATTTAATGGAATTAGTATAACTGTGGGCTTTGAGTGCAAGTTAGCACCTAGCACTGCAGGTATATCCTGTTAATAACCTGTATATAAAATGAGTTTCACTTGTTAAGTTGGGGCCTGTTTTAAACTCGATTTTTAGATTTTGTACGATTTTACCGCAAAGAAACCGCATTTTATCGACTTATAGTGACATTTTCTTAACAAACGCTATATCATCCGCAACCTAATTTTTTGATACTCTCGTCGGTATAACTGACGAGGTGTTGATTTGTAAAGAGATCCTATGAACTTAAATAAAATTCTTCTAGCGGCAGGTTTAAGCTGTTTATCTTTGAACACGTTGGCTGCAGCTTTTCAATTATCTGAACACAGTGCGTCTGGTCTAGGGCGAGCCTTTGCTGGCGATGCAGCGATTGCTGAAAATGCCTCAGTTGTGGCGCGTAACCCAGCGTTGATGTCACAGTTTAGTGAAAATCAATTGTCAGTGGTAGGTACGTACATCGTGCCAGATGTGAGTTTGACCGGAGAAAGTGCCCCGGTGTATTCAAATGCCTCATCACTTGATGACGACAGCATTGCTCCTGAAGCGTTCGTGCCGGCTGCATACTATGTTATGCCACTTGACGACAAATTCGCTGTTGGTTTTGGTTTGTTTTCAAATTTCGGCCTTTCTACTGAGTTTGATGAAGATTACGCAGCTGGCCAATTGGCGGGTAAAACTGAAATTGTTACCGTTAACTTTAACACCAGTGTGTCATACAAGGTTAATGAGCAGTTGACTATTGCTGGTGGACTTAACGCTGTTTACGCTGATGCAACGATTACTCGTCACTTGGGTGATTTAAGTAACGGTTTGGCTGCCCAAGGTCTCATTTTCCCAGCAAGTACTACCGCACTTGATTTGGAAGGTGATGACTATGGATACGGTTATAACCTTGGTGTTGCATATGACTTAGATGAAAACTCGCGCTTTGGTTTTCATTATCGTAGCAAAGTCGATATTACATTTGACGGCACGTATAGCAACGAACTACCTCTTATCCCTGGGGTATTTGATAACGGACAATCTGGAGAGGTTCAGCCTGGAACGGTAGAACTAGAGTTGCCTGCTATTGCGGAATTTTCAGGAAGTCACAAGTTAGATGAAAAATGGGGCCTACACTATAGTGTTATGTGGACGGACTGGAGCAGTTTTGAACGCCTAGAGGCATTCGTACCCAGTCAAGACGAGGCTGTCTTCGAAAAAGAAGAAAACTTCTCTGATAGTTTCCGCTATGCAATTGGCGCTGATTATCAGTTAAACGCGAAAGTGAAATTACGTGCCGGCATCGCTTACGATGAAACCCCGACTGATTCACAATTATTGTCTATCTCGATCCCTGATACTAACCGTTTGTGGTTAAGTGCGGGTGCAAACTATTCACTTAATGATAGCTCGTCTATTGATTTGGGATTGAGTGTAATACGTGGTCAAGACCGTACTTTTACTGAAGCTGATGATGCTGGTGGCGTATGGGAATTCAGTAGTGAAGGCAATGCATTTATCTTCGCAGCCCAGTACAACTACGCATTCTAATTTGCAAAATTAGCTGTTATAAAATTTGCTTAAAACCGGTTAGGAGTGGCTATTTCTAATCGGTTTTTTTGTTAGGCGAGTATTACCAATAGCGCGCCAATCAGTATCAGACCAAGTCCCACCTTATCGGTGCCTGTTAACCGTTCTTTGAACCATTTAGCCGATATTAAGAGCGTAAAAAATATCTCTACTTGACCTAAGGTTTTTACTAAGGCAACCGTTTCTAAGCTCATGGCGGTAAACCAACCTATAGAGCCCACAAAGCTGCAAAAGCTGATGATGAAGACCAACTTGGGCCTTTGGCATAATGCGCGCAGTGTGTCAGGGTTGCGCACCAGTAACCAAAGCAACAACACTAGGGTTTGTACCAGTAACACCCAAAATAAAACATAGGATGCGCTTTGCAAAAAGGGCAGGCCCGTCATTAAGCTTGCCTCGCGCACCCATAAGGTGGTGAGTGCAAAACATAGCCCACTGGCTAAACCTAACAATAATGTTGGCCAAGAAATATTCCGCATGCCTTTTGGCACGCTCATTAACCAAACGGCGAGGCCGCCAACGAGCACTCCACCCCAGGCCATGGGAGTTAGTGGCGCAGCGAATAGTAGGGCTCCTAGCACCGCAGCGATCACGGCTTCACTTTTTGCTAAGCCGACACCTAATGCATAATTACGTAAGCGAAATAGCTTAACCATAAAAGCCGTGGCAAATATCTGTGAAATAGCCGCTAGTGTGATGATGATATAAAAGTTAAACCCTAAATGAGGAATAGGGGTATCACCATGCTTGAACAGTATGAACGCATAAATTGCAGCCATAGGAACAGCCAGAATAAAACGTGACAGGGTCACGCCCATGGTATCTACATCTGTGCTCAGGCGCTTTTGAAAAGCGTTGCGCCATGACTGCATAAAAGCAGCCATAAGGGTAAACGGGATCCACAAACTCATGTTATCGCCTTACACTTATATCTTCACGGGCAATGCCGAGTTCAGGGAGTCGACCCATCTTGATGAATGATGAGTCGATGTTTAAGGCGCTTCAAATAGATTTAACGCCGGATGAGTAGGTTAGTACGTTTATACTGAAAAGGGATATTTAATTGCTGGATGGTGTTCATAACCCTCAATGTTGAAGTCATCCATGGTGACCCAGGTTTCTAAATCTTTTAACGATTTAATATCAGGATTAATAATCAATTTTGGCATACCGAGAGGTTCGCGTTTTAATTGCACGTCGCGCATCAGCGCTAATTGGTCTTCATAAATATGTGCATTAACGATTTTGTGGTACGCCTTTCCGGCTTTTTTGCCAGTAATTTGCGCCACAATAGCGAGTAAAAAATAAACCTGAACCATGTTAAAGTTCAGGCCCAGGGGTACGTCACAGCTGCGCTGAGTGCTATTTAAATATAAGGTGTCGTCGAGCAAAGAAAAGTGGTGACTGTACATACACGGGCGTAAGCAGCCCATATGAAAAGCACCTGGGTGATAAAAGGTGAATATCTCGCCTCTATCATCAATGCCGTTTTTTAAGTCGTGTATAATTTTTGCCAGTAAATCGATACTGCCACCATCTGGTTTGGGGAAATTGCGTCCAATTTTTCCGTAAATTAGACCGCAGTCATCTTCGCCCCTGCGGTGAGGGTTATCTAACCAAGCTTGGTTTTGATTAGCGTTGGCGTCCCACGTCGAAGTGCCTATTTTTCTAAAATCGGCGGCGCTATCGTAGCCGCGAATATAGCCAATCATTTCAGCGATCGCTGATTTATAGAAACTCTTTCGGGTAGTAACCAAAGGAAACTCACCCTTTGCCACATCATAAGTGAGATCGGCGTTGATCACAGTGAGACATTTTTTACCGGTTCTTTCGTTATTGACCCACACGCCCTCATCAACGATGCGCTGGCATAAATCGAGATATTGCTTCATTTCGTTTAGCGACCACTCAAATAAAAATTCGGCTAGAATTCTATCAGACTTATTGGCATTTTTTGAGGATTTAACGGGGCCAAATTTGACGGTATTGCACTAAGGTCTGCTTGTAGATAGAGCTGATTCCCTCTAAGCTTAGAAAGCTAGTGTCACATGCCATCACTCGATACGATAATACCAATTAGGTTCTTCTCCTCACGCATAAACAACGGAATTGAAATTAATATGACCACTTCAGTCCTTATTTGTGATGACTCTGGCTTTGCCCGAAGGCAGATGGCGAGATCTATCCCCGATGGTTGGGATGTGGATATTCACTTTGCCGAAAATGGTAAAGAAGCAATAAGCGCTATTAAGCAAGGCAAAGCAGACGTCATGTTTTTAGATCTTAATATGCCAGTCATGGATGGTTATCAAACCATGCAAATTGTTAAGGAGCAGGATTTACCTACCTTAGTGATTGTGGTTTCTGGGGATGTACAGCCAGAAGCACATAAAAAAATGCTGAGTTTAGGGGTTATTGCATTTATCGCTAAACCTATTGATAACCAAAAGTTATGCGAAATATTACGCCAATATGGTTTGTATACCGGTGAGGCAACGTCACAAGGGCGCAGTCAGAAAGTACCGGTTGTTGAGCCCCGTAGCCAAAAATCTGAGCTTGACGCCTATCGCGAGATGGCGAACGTAGCGATGGGCAGAGCAGGCGAGCAAGTTGCTAAGTTATTAGGCGAGTTCATTCAATTACCCATTCCCAATGTGAACTTGATTACTAACAACGAATTGCATATGGCGATTTCAGATGTAAAAAGCAGTGATAGTTTGTCAGCTGTTTCTCATGGTTTTATTGGGGCTGGTATCAATGGCGAGGCGCTTGTCATTTTCAATGATGCAAATTTTTCTACTATGGGGAAATTGCTGAAATACCATCACAAAAGCACAAAAGAGGAATACGAGTTAGAAGTGTTAATGGACATTTCTAATATTCTTGTAGGGGCCTGTGTAAATGCGCTCTCGGAACAACTTCATGTGTCATTTAGCCACAATCACCCCATTATTTTAGGCCGTCATTGTGATATAGATCAGGTGCTTGAGACGAATAGTCAGCGCTGGGACAAAATTCTAGCGATTGAAATTGCCTATGCTATTAGCTCACAAGACATTCAGTTTGATTTGCTACTCTTATTTCCTGGTAACGCCATGGAGTTAGTGTACGAGAAACTAGTGAAACACACACATTAGGAGTCGTGTCTGTGCAAGATATGAAAGATTTAGCTGAAATGCACTGGAAGCATGATTTACTCGGTTCTATCGAAGTTGGGATTGTGGTTGTTGATCGTCATTATCAAGTTCAAGTGTGGAACTTGTTTATGGAAAACCACAGTAACATTGCGCCAAGTGCAATCCGCGACAAGTCGCTTTTTGAGCATTTTCCTGAAATTGATGAGACCTGGTTGCGGGCCAAAGCAGAGCCCGTTTTTTCACTGAAGAGTCCAGTCTTCGTCATCTGGGAGCAGCGACCTTATTTATTTCGTTTTGGTGCAAATAGACCCATTACCTCGCCTTCTCAGTTTATGTATCAAAACATCACGATATTTCCACTTGCTTCATTATCAGGGCAAGTCGATCAGGTGTGTATTGTGGTGTATGACGTAACCGACCAAGCTGTAAGCAAGCAAGCGGTGGATAATTTAAACGATGAATTACAGCGTTTGAGTCGGGTTGATGGTTTAACCGGAATTTATAATCGCCGCTATTGGGAAGAGCAATTCGACCGCGAATTTAAGCGTAATCTTAGAACCCCTGGCGAGTCATCGGTTATCATGCTTGATATCGATCACTTTAAAAAAATTAACGATAACTATGGTCACCCCGCTGGCGATGAAGTGATACGCCAATTGGCACAATTAATCGAAGATGTTTCCAGAGAAACGGATATTTGCGGCCGCTACGGCGGAGAAGAATTTGCCATTTTATTGCCTGATACTGCATCTGCAAATGTCATGGTTCTTGCTCAGCGGATCCGCGCATCCGTCGAAAAGCTTAAAATAGAGTATGAACAGCACACTATTTCCTTTACAGTCAGCTTAGGGATAGCGCAATTTAACACTGCATTTGGACAACACATACAGTGGCTAGAAGAAGCGGATAAAGCCCTCTATCAAGCGAAAAAAAATGGGCGTAATCAAGTGATTATTGCTGGAAGTTAACCGATTAAAATCACCGCATAATTATAAGAATATCTAGTTGTTATGAATAATAAAACGTTACGCCAGGCGTTGTTAAATAAGCGTATGCTTATTTGTATTTGCACTGGTTTCTCCTCTGGTTTACCCCTGTATTTACTGATCCAATTTGTTCCTGCTTGGCTCCGCTCTGCAGATATTGATTTGTCGACAATTGGCTTAATTAATTTGGTTCTCTTCCCCTACACATGGAAGTTCATTTGGTCTCCGGTAATGGACCGCTTTGTTGTACCTGTGCTTGGAAGACGCAGGGGGTGGATGTTTATCACCCAAATAGCGCTTATTGTGCTGATGAGTATGCTGTCTTTTTACGACCCCGCGACAGACATCAGCCACATCATTGTGATTGTTGCAGCCATTGCATTCTTCAGTGCCAGTCAAGACATCGTCATTGATGCGTATCGCCGTGAGTTACTTCCTGATGATGAGCTAGGTGCAGGTAATGGGTTTTATGCCCAAGCTTATCGCATTTCGTCATTTGTACCTGGTTCGTTAGCCATGATTTTGGCTGGGTTCTACCCTTGGTCAGTGGCACATTTGAGTATTGCTGCCTTTATGCTGGTGGGCTTAGTAACGACCCTAATGATCAAAGAAACCTCTAAAGCAGGAGAGGAGCCCCAAACTCTTCGCTCTGCTGTTGTTGAGCCTTTTGTTGAATTCTTCCAGCGTCAAGGTTGGCAGCAAGCGGTGCTTATCTTGTTGTTCATTATGTTTTATAAATTGGGCGATAGTATGGCCACAGCCCTAGAAACCCCCTTCTTTTTAGATATGGGATTTTCTACCGTCGAGATAGGTTCTATCGCTAAAATAGCCAAAACAATTGGCGCCACTGCAGGTACTATTCTGGGTGGCATCGCCATGATTAAATTAGGAATAAATCGTAGTCTGTGGGTTTTTGGGGTCTTCCAGCTTATTTCGATTTTGGGTTATGTAATGCTGTCAATGGTGGGCTACAACCACTTAGTCTTGGCGATCGCCAGTGGCTTTGAGTATTTTGGCGTCGGATTAGGGTCGGTTGCATTGATTGCATTTATGGCCAAATCAACCAATCGCCATTTTACTGCGACCCAGTTTGCCCTGTTTTCGAGCATTGCTGCGGTACCACGCACCTTTGTCAGTGCGACCACGGGGTACGTAATCGAAGCTGTGGGTTACACCCAGTTTTTCTTGATTTGTTTCGTGTGTGCCATTCCTGGAATGTTGATGCTACTTAAAATCGCACCATGGAATGAAAAGAAAGTGGATGATGCGCAACCTTAGCCGGTTAGGTTAAGGTCTTGCGCCTGAGTATTCGAAGGGGAAAGGGTATTCTTCTTGGCTTTCTAAGAAGTTAACACACAAATCTAAGTCGTTGCGCAGGGTGCTGTCTTCGCGAAGATTTTGCTCAGGCCAAAAATGTAACTGGTGTAGAACGTACCAAAACACCCGCTCTCGCTGTGAACTGGGTTGATCTGCTAAGTGACTCACCTGAGACCATTCTTCCATTGTGTCCCAAAAATACAGATCTAATTCTTTGTATACGATACGGTCATTCCAAAATGCTCGAACAAAATATGCAAGTTGTTGAGACTTAATATTTAAAAAATTTTGGACGCTTATCACTGCCTAATAACCTCGTACTCTTAAGTAGAATTAGCCAAAAGTATAGTGATTTGAATGCGTTTTGTTTAATGAATATACAAAAAATAGTGTGCTTTTTTGTTATCTAATTGAAATATAAAGTGTTTTATATGGATACTACAAGGGCGGGAATTAACTTACCATCCCAAATAATGTAACCATCCGTAGATTTCCTTACTGACAAACTCACTGTCAGATTGGGTGTTGAATGTGTGGGTGAGATGGCGCTGGCGGTAATCTAATTTCAGGTTTTTGTGAGAGCTGTTTTTACGTTCCAAGGCACTCATTAGTCCCCAGTTATTATCATGGTTAGAATAAATATCGAGCAATGGCATTGGGGTATTCGCTGTATAACTTGCGATCAGGGCATTTAAATTTCGTTGAGGCCAGAATGCGCTGATCGCGACAAACGCATCTGGGCTAGGAATTTGTTCCTCAGCGTACATTTTAATCATCCAAGCGGCGCTGGTGCCTTGGGCGATAACTAAGCGAAACCCAGAGTAGTTTTGAGCGCGCTGCATGACAGCTGATACTCGTTCTCGAAGCTCTTGTTCATGCAGTAAGAAGTGAGCATTACTGATGCGATGTAACTGATATTGTGGAGAGCTAGGGGTGGATGAAGAAGCAGTGGTTGCCTGGTCATTAGCAGATGAATCAACTTGTGATGCACTATCGTTTGCTTGGCCCTCAGGTTGTGCTTCGCTTTTTGTGTCGTCTGCGAGATCCGGTTCAAAGCCCACGGTCGGTGGGGAGATTTGCATGGTCACCCAGCCCAAATTATTCAAATATTGAGTTAGCATAGCGAGATTTTGTTGACTGGCAGGCGGGCGACCAGACTCGCCGATTAATACTGCCACACCGTACAAATTGGCAGTGGTGTTTAACGATTCAACTAAAGGAACAGCAGTGTTATTAACCTCAAGTATTTTAGCTTGGTCAGGGAAAAGCTGACGTTGCACATCGGTCAGTGTGCTGGCATCAGCAGAACGACTAGCCAGAAGCATGCAAAACACAAGCACACACCCCGTTAGGGCTGCGTGAAGGTCCAATAATCTAGCAATATTCTTAATGTGCTGCTTGTTCATTCATGCTGCGTGGCAATGAGTCATTCTCTTTTATCGGGCGCGGTGTAGGGTAACTTTAATGTGACTGCGAAACTTTAATGTAACTGCGAAACTAAAAGGGAACAGGCGCACTTAATTCTAGAGGGAGCTCAGTGACTGGGTGAGTGAAGCCTAGGGTCTGGGCGTGTAACTGTAAGCGCTGAGCCATTGCTAGCGCATCGCTATGAGCATAAAGCCTATCACCTAGTATTGGGTGACCTAAACTCAGCATATGCACACGTAGTTGGTGAGAGCGCCCAGTGACAGGGGTGAGCTCCATACGTGTACTGTTGTCATTTCGTTCTAACACGCGCCAATGGGTTAATGAAGGTTTCCCTCTTTGCTGACAGACCATTTGTTTAGGCCTATTTGGCCAGTCACATATTAAAGGTAAATCAACGCTGCCCCGTTCTCCGCTTACCTCTCCATAGACTCTGGCAATATACGTTTTGCGGGTTTGCCTGAGCTCAAACTGTTTTGATAACTGGCGATGGGTGTCTTTATCAAGGGCCATCACCAATAAACCTGAGGTGGCCATATCGAGTCGATGTACAATTTTTGCTGTGGGATAAACCCGCTGTACTCGAAGCTCTAAGCTGTCTTTATGTTCAAGGGCTTTGCCTGGCACAGTCAATAAACCACTGGGTTTATTGAGCACCAGTAAGTGTTCATCCTTAAACACAATATTGAGATAAGGCCGCATAGGCGGCGCGTAATTCACTATGGCCATGAACTTAGTTCACCTTAGGGGTTATTCACTATCAATCTGATGGCTTCTAGGTTAACCCTAGCTTCACTAATAACCTGCTTCAAGTCGTCAATTTGTTGTTGAAGGTGCTCAATTTCTTCATCACGAATTGATGGGTTCACTTTTTGTAAGCTTTGCATGCGCTTTAATTCACCGCCAAGCAACGACTTCATTTGCTTTTGGCATTGCTTACGTACCTTTTCAGCATCTTGCTCGCCTTGGTTTTGTGCAACCACTAACGCTTTGGTCAACTGAGGCGTTAAGGCTTTGATCAGTTGATTACCCATTTTGCCGCGCACTTTGTCTAGCTTGGTAAATTGCTTCTCGACTACGCTATTGGTGGTATCAACACAGATTTTAATCGGTGTTGGTGGCAAGAAGCGATCAAGTTGTAGTGACTTTTCTGCTTTGCCTGACAATACGAATAAACACTCTAGCCAATAAGCTCCTGCTGGTAGAGATTTATCTTCGCCTAGTGCAACTGAACTCTTGCCGGTGATTTCCGTGGTGACGGTCTCCATGGCGTGTTGCACCATAGGGTGATCCCAGCTGAAGAAGTTCACATGCTCTAATCGGGTCGCGGTGGTGCGCTCGTACGTAATCGTCATGCCTTCTTCATCAAGCCCAGGTAACGTGGCTACCATGGTCTCCGTGGGGCGCAAAATGTAGCAACTTTCATCTTTGTCTTCTTGAGCTAATCCTAGGGTGTCAAACAAGCGGGTCATGAATAACTCAAGAGTAGGAGAGTCTTCTGCGCCAAGGATTTCTTTTTGCAGTTTTTCCACTTTGCCCTTACCCGAGGAATTAAGCTCAAGAAGCTTGTCGCGCCCTTGCTCTAAACGCTCTTTGAGCTGCCTGTGTAGGCTAGCGGTTTGGTTGATCAGGTTTTCGCTGGCCGCAAAGTCTGTAGGGAACATTAAACAACTATGTAACAGCTCTTGGGTTTCTTCGTATACCGTCATTCCCGTGGGGCAGGTTTGTTCAAAGGCATTTAGCCCTTGATGGTACCAATCAAGCAGAACTTGTTGAGCACTCATGTCAAAATACGGCACATGGATACATACGTCGTGAGTTTGACCAATACGATCAAGACGACCGATACGCTGCTCAAGCAAATCAGGCACTTGAGGTAAATCGAACAACACCAAGTGGTGGGCAAACTGGAAGTTGCGCCCTTCGCTGCCTATTTCGCTACAAATGAGGACTTGGGCGCCTTCTTCTGTTTGAGCAAAGTAATTTGCTGCTTTATCTCGTTCTACTATGCCCATGCCCTCATGAAACACAGTTGCGCGGGTGCCCGCCTTAACGCGTAATACTTCAGCTAGCTGCAATGCTGTAGCTGCATTGGCACAAATAGTGAGGACTTTTTCCCCTTTGAGTTCCTGCAGTTTTTCAATGAACCAATCCACTCTTGGGTCAATGTTAAACCAGCTATTGACCATGTCAGGATTACGCTCAGGGGTTAAATGCAAGGTCAAGTTGGTTGGGTCTTCATCTTGAGCGGCAATATATTCTTCTGGCTGTTCTAGGCTATAGCTGAATAATTTACGATCTGGGAAACCACTGACCCCAGCTCGGCTGTTGCGGAACAACAAACGGCCAGTACCGTGGCGGTCTAAAAGATTGTGTAATAACTGTGTTTTCTGTCGTGTGGACATGCCATTGATGTCACCCAAATCTTCGTCTTTAGCAAAAGATTCAATCGCGCTGATGTTTTCAGGGCTAAGCGTTTCGCCCGACATCAAAGGAGAAATCGCTTGCGCCAATGTACTGTATTGTTGCTCTTCTTTGACAAAACTTTGGTAATCATGGAAACGCGCAGGGTCAAGCAAGCGCAGGCGGGCAAAGTGGCTTTCGTGACCTAGCTGATCAGGGGTTGCAGTCAATAACAACACACCTTTTGTCACTTGAGCTAACCCTTGAACGACTTGGTATTCTTGAGAGGGTTGCCCTTCGCTCCATATAAGGTGATGGGCTTCATCGACCACCATTAAATCCCAAGGGGCTTGCATAGCCAGCTCATAATAACGGCTGTTGTGGGTTAGAAAGTCGAGACTGCAAATAACCAGTTGTTCAGATTCAAACGGATTACCGCTTTCACCTGACATAGCGCTGCAGCGCTCTTCATCAAAAATAGAAAATGCCAAGTTAACACGGCGCAACATTTCTACCAGCCATTGATGCACCAAGCTAGATGGTACAACAATCAATACCCGCTCAGCACGGGCTGTCAATAACTGTTGGTGAATAATCAACGCAGCCTCAATGGTTTTACCTAAACCCACTTCATCAGCCAACAAAACCCGCGGTGCGAAGCGGCGGCCAACTTCGGCTGCAATGTGTAACTGATGAGGAATGAGGTCAACGCGGGCGCCCACGAAGCCTAGTAGCGATGAGGTGCTATGGCTGTATTGGTGATTCAAGCACTGCTCGCGTAAATCAAACCATTTTGGGTGGTCAAACTGACCGGCAAATAAGCGCTGTTCAGGTTGATTGAGCTGAAAGTGATGGTCAATAAAGGTTTCTTTTAAGACGACATCTTCTTCGGTGTCATGACGTACGCCGGTATAGGTCAACATATCATTGTGTTCGCTGACGCTGGTGATTTTCATTTCCCAGCCTTCGTGGCTGGTAATATTGTCGCCCTCGCCAAACGTAATACGCGTAAGCGGGGCGCTTTGCTTGGCATAAACTCGGCTGTCTCCAGTCGCTGGAAACAACAGGCTGACCGCGCGGTTATCAACGGATACCACTGTACCTAAGCCAAGTTCTGTTTGGGTATCGCTTAGCCAACGTTGACCAAGTGCGAATGAGTGTTTTTGCGCCATAGAGTGTCTCCCAACAGTGTATGCATAACTGGCTTTTTGATGCGGGCGGAATAATTTCGGCGCGCATTGTATACCAATACTGGTTTGGGATGGAGGTCAATCCACCTTCTTATAAACATAATGTGCTTAAAAGCGACTAACCCAAGCTTTCAAGGGAAAATTCGTTAATATTTGCTCGTGTTTTAACCAATTCATTCACATAAACGTCATATAATAAAAGTAGATGAATAAGGAGCAAAAGTGGTTTATTGTTTCAGTAACAGATGGCCAATCACAGCTAAGTGAAACACCCAATTGGCTGTTTATTGGTGATTTGTATTGCAGTGCCTTTTACTCAAACGGAGTGACGAATGCCAGAAAAAAAAGCGTTAGATACAAGAATTTACGTACTCGATACCAATATCCTCCTGCACGAACCCCTCGCCTTTTTATCATTCAAAGAACATGACGTTGTCGTACCCATGACGGTTCTTGAAGAGCTCGATTACATTAAAGACAGTAAAAAAGACGTTGCTCGTGATGCCCGCGTGTCGATTCGCGCTATGGAAGATTTGTTACATGACGCCACGCCAGAGCAACTCATGGAAGGCGTTACCATGCAGGGAATAGGCGTCGGGGAAACAGCGCCAACAGGTAGTCTATCAATATTTGTCGATCATGCTTTACCTGCTGACCAGCACGTCTTTACCAGTGATGAAAATGACAATCGTATCATCAACACTGCACTGCATCTGCAAGCTCAATATCATCCACGACAAGTCACTTTAGTGACCAAAGATATCAACATGCGGCTCAAAGCCAAAGGCGCAGGATTAGCCCATGTAGAAGACTACAGAACGGATCAGCTAGTCAGTGATATCAAATATTTATCGAAGGGGTTTCATCGTTTCAACGGTGATTTTTGGAATGAAGTCACCGCCGTTGATAGTCGCACTGAAGGCCGCGATACCATTCACACTCTGGCCAGAGAAGTGTTACCTGAAGCGTATGTTAACGAGTATTTGCTGGATGACACCGAGCATTTCGCTGGCTTGGTGGAATCTGTATCTGAGAAAGAAATCGATGTACTCGATTTAGGCTACGAACGCTTAATGGGTCGCCGCGCATGGGGAATTACGCCTAAAAATATCGGCCAAGCTATGGCATTTCACTCATTGCTTGACCCGCATATCGACTTGGTCATTTTAACCGGCCCTGCAGGCAGCGGTAAAACCTTGCTCGCATTGGCTGCTGCGCTAGAAATGGTGGTCGAAAAAAACATGTACGACAAGATCATTGTTACGCGCAGCACACCAGAAATTGCCGAGTCGATTGGCTTTTTACCTGGCACTGAAGAGGAAAAAATGGCCCCTTGGTTAGCGGCCATTACCGACTCTTTAGAGGTGCTACACAAGAATGATGAAAACGTGAAAGGCTCTATGAGTTACATCATGGAAAAAGCCAATATTCAGTTTAAATCAGTTAACTTTATGCGCGGTCGAAGCATTCAAAACGCGATTGTAATTTTAGATGAATCGCAAAATCTCACTGCATCCCAGCTTAAAACTATTATCACTCGTTGTGGTGAGGGTACTAAGTTGATTTGCAGTGGTAACCTTGCGCAAATAGACAGTAATTACTTAAGTGCTGTTACTTCAGGTTTAACCTACATAGTGGAGAAATTTAAAAACTTCTCGGGTAGCGCAACGATTAACCTAGATGGTGTGGTGCGCAGCCGCTTAGCAGAGTTCGCTGAAGAGCAGCTATAGCCGCATTTCATTCTGCTTTTAATTACATGAATAAAAAGTGGAACTAGCTTGTTGAAATGACCCCAGTGGTTGGATTTTCCAATTACTGGGTTTTTTTATGCGTTCTATTAACCCACATAGGGTTTGGCTATCCCCACGTACGCTTCAAATATCAATAGTAACCAAATGGTGATAACCCAGGGTTTAACCTTGTTAAGGCTACGGAGCATATTCAGGTTGTCTGCGTCACCCTGAGTGTTTTGGAGTATTTTGGCATAACCAAGCGAGAAGGGCTTTAGGTTAACTCGGATCATTAGCCCGCAAAATATTAGACAGGCGAACCCCAAGAGTTTGATAATTATCCACGAGTTTTCTACTAAGTGCCCAGTGCTGTAAGCGTATATGCTCGAGGCGATTAACGCGGCAATCATCGCCCAACGAAAGCAGAAATCTATCTTTGTGAGTAACGCAATATAGCTGGCATTGTGTCGATAGTGTAAAACCAACACCATAGTTAACCAAACTGGGCCAAGTAAAATGATACCAATTAATTGCCAGAGCGCGTGCTGAACCCCAAGGTAGTGTGCAAGTATGCCGCCCACGGTCAGCATCAAACTCATGCAAATCTTAGGAACTAAATCACAGCCGAGCATAATTTTTGCTGCGGTCATGCGGGTTTCCCTACTGAGTTTGCTATCTACCACAAATTGACTTGAGTAGAACACACCTACATCGCCGCCTAGCCAATAGCAAAAAAGCAAAATATGGAGCAGAAGCGCAATATCGTATGGGGTCATAATGAGTCACTTAGTTATGAACGTCAGTATTGTTAGATATACCCCACGGCCGTTGATAAGCGCATGGCAATTATCAATTTTTGTTTAATTTGTTCTCTAAAAAATAGAAAGAGCGCTACAGCGCTGAGCTGATAGTGTTAGGGAATAACTTCGTAGCTGTACATACGCGTATCGAGGAAGCGTTGACTGCTTGGGGCAACTTCGTTCAATGAAAAAAGCGCCGGTCCAGTGGGCTCCATCAATAAATATTCTTCGCCATTTATCAGCATGCTTGCTTCATCTTTTTGGGGGGACATGGCGATACCCAATAAAGCATGGTTAGGTAAGTAGAGCATGACTAATTCGATGTCTGGGAACAGCGCACGAATAACACTGGCCATCAATACCGACTTGCTATCACAATCTCCTTGGTTGTTACTGAGCAGGGTGAAAGGTGGAGAGAAACCAGCGCCGTTAGAGGATACTCGGCTTTCTAAATCGTCATAAGGAATACTCTGTAGCCAACCTAACAATAAGTTTAGAAAAGCGCGCATGTCTGGGCTTTCAGACGCTTCGGCATACATAGCTTCGGCGAAGGGTTTTAAAAGCGTTTGGTTTTCTTTTATGTAACGCAAATGGTCGGGTTTGATGCCTTCTTGGCCCAGATAATTACTGAATTGGGTATAGTAGTGATCCTTTAAATATTGCTCGAATGCATCATCTTTAGCTTGCAGCAGTTGTTTTTGGTATTTTTTTACCTGCTCTTCAGAACGACTTCGCACGCTCAGTTGCAGGCTTTCGCCTATGCGCTTTATTTCAATACGGGCGTCTTTGGCGTCAATTTTGTTTCGCTCTTTGAGCATGGCGATTTGCTGATAGCGGGTCACTTGTTCAGGCACAAAGCGTTTATGGTGACGGTTTTTGACCTGCTCCAAAGGCAAGGTGAATGAAAACTGATGCTTTTCATTCGTATGGTCACGCCACTTGTAGCTTAATTGAACATCGTTTTCGAGAGGCGTTTTATTAAAGCTGATTTGCTCACTGTGAGCAAAGTGGATAGGGGTCATAACCACGATGGTTAGCGGGAATAAAACGCTGACAACACTTTTTATATAGCGAGCTAAATAGCGGCCTGTAAGACCGCCATTGTGTTTGCCCGGGCGGGCATTTTTAGCTGAGTAGTTTTTTATGCAAGAAACCATTGCGCTCTACTGCGTCAACTAACGGGATAAAACCAGCCGGCGTCGACAGGTTAATATAGCCAGTTTGACGCTCAAGTAAGATGTCATTGAATTCAGTGGGGCGATTCACCGCTGGGGTACATGCAATATTGGCAGCATCACCATTGGCGAAATGGCTGGGCCCACCAGAAGCGGCAAACGCAATATCTAATTCACTATGCTCAACGCGAGTAGCGAAACGATACTGACTTAGGTTTTTCATCACGAGCTGCATCAAGTCGCGCTCGTTGTCTATGGTGTGCAATTTACGTCGTAAAGAGTCTGACGCATGGAAAATATCAATCAAAGTAGAACTCCGTATAAAAACAGGCTATTCGCTGTCGGTTCGAGCGTGAATAATGAAGTCGTTATCACTGTCTTGGGTAATGAGGATTTCTATAGGACTGCAACAAACCTGACAATCTACAATTTGCTGCTGATTGACATCGTTGTCTTGATCAATTTCTATATCATTGATTTCCATGCAGTATGGGCAACTGAACTCAGCGTTTGATGTAAGGCTCATTTTGGTACTCCTATATGAGCCTTATATGGTAAAGGAAGATTGGGTAATCTTCCTACCGTTTATCGTGCTTTATTTTTGAAAACTTGTTACATACTCCACAAAGGCTTTATTAGCGGCCTTGCGATCGGCAGCGATTTTTTGTACTTCAGGTAATTCGTTTAATTTTGCCATCAGGTTTTTAGCCCCAGTGGAGCCATCTAGTAAATCAACCTCATACAGCTTATGTGCAACACCAGCGGCTAAATCAACGCTGTATAAAAACATAATATCTGCCGCACTAAATGCGTCACCTGCCACATAAGGTGAGAAAGAAGCCAGTCTGTTAAGTCCCGTCATGCCTCTAAATAGCGCACGTTTTACTTCTTTACGTGTTTCATCACTGACTTTTGAGCCGAAGAAGGCTTCGGGGTGGCAGCGCCGTGCGGGTAGTTCTAAATACAGTTCCATGAATTTGACCAATTCTTTGACTCTGGCTTGGGCAAACGGGTCAGCAGGGTAGAGTGGTTTATCAGGATACTTAGCGTCGAGATACTCCATGATGATATTCGTTTCAACAATGATCCCGTCTTCTGTTTCAAGGGCAGGGACTTTGCCCATCGGGCTTTTAGCTAGAAATTCGGGTTCTTGATTGGGGTAAACATTAACTACTTCGTAGTCTAGGCCTTTGTGGGCTAAGGCTAATTTGATCATGTTGAAGTAATTACTGACATCGAATCCATATAATTTAAGCATCTTGGTTCTCACTGTGGTGGTTTACCCTTCATCATCAGATAACCCGAGACGCTTCTCAACATGCAAGTAGTGATAGTTAACTATCACTGGCGTTTACCTTGGTTGTGCACGGGTTTACGCTAGCGACTTCATTACCACTTGTGCTAACTTATGGCGCAATTAAGGTTCATCGAAAGTCACAGTTATCAATAAAAAACTCAATTTAAAACAAGTATCTCAACAGCTCGGGGTGTCAACGGCGACGGTTTCTAATGCGTTTAATCGCCCGGATCAATTGTCAGCCAAGTTACGTGAGCGGATCTTAAGGGAATCAGCTGAGCTGGGTTATCACGGGCCGAATTTTGCCGCCCGCTCATTACGAAAAGGGGCATCAGATGTTGTAGCCGTGGTACTCGCGGATTCCATTAGCTACAGCCTTTCGGATCCTGTTGCCAGTCAATTTCTGCAAGGCGTGGCTGAGGTATTGGGTGAAAATAAGAAGCAACTGTTATTGCTTTCAAGTGAATCAGACGAGCTAGAGCAAAGCAGTGCTGAGTCACTGCCTGATGGTTTTATTTTCTACGGTGCCCCTAGCGGCGACATTTTTGAGCGAGTCAGTCGCTCAGGTAAGCCAATTATTGCCGTGGACTTTGAAACTCACGATAGCGAATCTGTTAATATTAACAATGAAGAGGGGGCTTTTAGTGTTGCGAGTCACGCATTAGTTAATAAGCCGAAGCATGCTGCCGTGTTAGGCTTGCGCTTGGTCGACTCGCAACGTATCTGCCGACTGACAGCACAAGATATGAGTGTTGAGTCAAAAGAAATATCTCGTAGTCGATTAAAAGGATATTTGCGTGCGTTTGAAGAGCAGCAATTGGCTATCTCACCCAGTCACGTTTGGCATATACCGCTTAATACCCCAGAAATGGCAGAAATAGCCGCCAAAGAGGCTTTGACCCTCAACCCTTTGCCTGAGGTGATTTTATGCATGAGTGATGTGATTGCGCTCAGTGTACTGAGAGTGGCGAACGAGCTGAATATTGCTATTCCACAGCAGGTAAAAGTGACAGGGTTTGACGATATCCCAGAGGCGCAGCGCAGCTCACCAGGGTTAACGACTGTGTGTCAGCAAAGCTCAGAGAAAGGCCGAGTGGCAACCCGGCTACTGCTGAAAAATGAGTCTAAAGACAGTGTGATACTCGATACTCGACTGGTGATTAGAGCCAGTTGTGGCTAGTTAGCTAGAATGTGTCTCAACACCCACAGCTCTTAGCTCACAGCTCACAACTTACAGCTCAACCGGCAGCCTTAAACCCGCAAACCTAAATTCGCAGCCCTCAATTCGCTGCCCTAAACTCGCAACCCACTACACGGGTTGCGAATTGAGTAACCACATCACCTGATAGGGGGCGAGCTCAAGTTCTTGAGGAGCGGGAGAAACCCGCACAGAGGACAGCAAATCCTGCCATACATCGCCATTACCCAAACCTAGTGTAATACTTGATACCCTTTGTTTATGTTCACTAAAATTACAAATGGCCAGCAACGACGTGCCATCTTTTGCCGTGCGCTGATAAGCAAATACTGCGTTCTGGTGAGGGGTGATAATCCGAGTGCTTGCTTGACCAAAAACGCTGTATTGCTTGCGCAGACCGATAAGCGTTTTTAAGCCAGTTGCCACACGATTTTGTGGTGTATCTTTTTTCTTACTGGCTTGTATGTCGGCATCTGTTACTGGGATCCTTTGCACCCAACGTTCATCGTGTTTTTTACTGTCGTCTTGTTCGTAGCTGTAATCATTAAGCAGGGCCAATTCATCACCAGAATAAATCAACGGAATACCACCGATACTTAAAATGATGCTGTGAACCATTAAATTTCGCGCCACGGCGTGCTCGATCAATGTTGCATTATTTTGCTCAATACCTTGCTCTAAGCCAGCTAACGAAGCCAAAGAGCCGCAGACACGGCAATCTCCGTTACTTGGGTTTTCACCGAATGCAACGCCAGTGGCAAACGAGCCCTCGAAGCGACCTGTATAGAATTGGTTAAGAAAACGACGATGATCATAACCATTCACACCTTGTTGTCCTGCTACTGCATCATCGAAGGTCCAACCGATATCATCGTGACAGCGTACATAGTTTACCCAAGCGCAATCAGGCGATATCTCAAAGCTTTTCTGCATGGACTCAGTCAATAAATGAGTATCTCTGGTGGCTAGAGTATTCCAAATTAGTGCCATCAACAGGGGATTGTAAGACAGTTGACACTCTTGTTTGTCAATGTATTTCAGCACTTCATCAGGGTGCACAATGGCTTCAGATTTAAACACCACAGCAGGCGCAGCAATCTGCAAGCAACTGTTAAATGCTTGAATCAAACTGTGAGCTTTAGCTTGGTTTTCGCAATTTGTGCCCATTTCTTTCCAGATAAATGCCAGAGCGTCTAAGCGCAGCGCTTCGCATCCCAGATTCGCTAAATAGAGCATCTCATCTGTGATGGCATTGAACACAGCTGGATTGGTGTAATTTAGATCCCACTGGAAATTATTAAAGGTGGTCCAAACCCATTTATTGCTATCGCTATCCCAGCTGAAGTTACCACGACGCACTTGAGGAAATATTTCTCTGAGATGCTTTTCGTATTCGTCAGGCACGTGTTTGTCATCAAACATGTAGTAAAACTCTTGATATTTTTGATCACCGGCTTTGGCAGCCAGCGCCCAAGGGTGTTCATCTGATGTATGGTTAAACACAAAATCAAGTACCAGGCTAATGCCTGCTTCAGCGAGTGCTTTTGATAATTCTTCCAGATCTTTATTGCTACCGAGCGTGTCATTTACTTTGCGATAATCAGAGACCGCATAGCCACCGTCACTGTCTCCTTTAGGCGAATCATAAAGCGGCATCAGGTGTAAATAGGTTATGCCGGTTTCGACTAAGTAAGGAATGCGCTGCTGTAAGCCCTTTAAATCACCGGCGAATAAATCCACGTAGCACGCCATGCCCAACATGTTTTCATCTTGATACCAATGAGGGGCAGCCAACCTAGCATTGTCTTTTTGCTTAAGAACGTTTGAGCGTTTAGCGAATCCGTTTGCCAATGTTTGAACCAGCTGTTGTAGATAGTAAAAAAAATCATACCGCTGACCATAGATCTCTACCAATAAAGCGAAAAGCCGAGGAAATTGTTCATTTAAACGGTCAATGAACACTGCCTGCTCACGTTTGGACATTCCGCTTAAATCTAAGCCAGTTAAAATACGCTCTAATGAGCGCTTGTATTCACGTTCTATATCCATTTCTCACCTATAAACTTATACGTTTAAGATTTAGTGTAAAACTCAATTAATGATCATATTAGCCCATTAATTTGATAAATAATCAACAAATGTTTTACAAATGTTAATTTCTTTGTTAGCTTTATTACAGTTATCTTAAACGATTAAGTTATTTTTTTAAATGCTTCTACGAATCGTTTTTGACGTTACACATTATTTTATCAAACTCATGTTCAGTGCTCGGCCTTGCCCTACACTGTACATGGGGGACACTAGCCAACCCTAGGTTGACGCTAAACAGGTACTTAAGCAGGTATTAAACGGAGAAACACACATGAGCACACCCTTTAACCGTAGCGCCATATCTATGGCAATCGCTTTAACATTTAGTGCGCCCCTTATTGCACAACAAGAACAGGGTGAAAGCCCGCAAGCCGCGAATGATGCACAAGATGCCCTAGGATTTGAACAAATTGTTGTTACCGGCTCTGTGCGCGGTGGCACCAAAATGGATTCAAGTGTCTCGGTTAGTTCTATAAGCCCAGAGGATTTCGCCGTTGCTGCGCCTCGCGCAACAGCGGAAGTGTTTCGCTCAATACCGGGTATCCGTTCTGAGTCTACCGGCGGTGAAGGTAACGCAAATATCGCGGTGCGTGGCTTACCCGTAGCATCTGGTGGCGCTAAGTTTTTAGTATTACAAGAAGATGGTTTACCGGTTATGCAGTTTGGTGATGTTGCCTTTGGTAATGCAGATATTTTCTTGCGTGCTGATTCAACGATTGCCACGATTGATGCTATTCGTGGTGGTTCATCTTCAACCTTGGCGAGTAATTCGCCCGGCGGCATTATCAACTTTATAAGTAAAACAGGTGATAGTGAAGGTGGCAGCATCTCAACCACTATCGGTTTGGATTACGACACGACTCGTACTGATTTTGAATACGGTGGTGATATCAGTGACACCATGCGTTTCCACATTGGGGGCTTTTTCCGGGAAGGTGAGGGACCAAGAGAGGCGGGCTATAACGCCAATTCAGGTGGTCAAATCAAGGCAAACCTCACCAAAGAATTCGATACTGGGTTTATCCGTGTTTACTTTAAGCACCTAGATGACAAAAGTATCGGTTATTTACCTATGCCTATGTACGCCAATGGTGACTCAATTCCAGGTTTTGACGCCCAAAGTGACACGCCACACAGTGTTTACTTGCAAGATACCGTGCGTTTGAACGGTGACAATCAGATCACCCGAGGCAGTATTGCAAATGGTATGAATCCGTCGGTAACCAGTATTGGTTTTGAGGCGAATTTTGATGTCAGCGAAGATTGGACCTTAGTTAACAAATTCCGTTTTTCCGATGTTTCCGGCAGTTTTAATAGCCCGTTTCCAGCTGAGGTGGCAGACCCTACCTCTATTGCTCAGAGCATTGGTGGTGCGGGTGCATCACTTGAGTATGCAAATGGTCCAAGTGCTGGGCAAGCATTTACTGACGCGACCGGCAACGGTCTAGTTATGCGCACGCACACTTTCGATGTAGAAATGAACGACTTTGGTTCTTACGTGAATGACCTGCAATTATCGCGTAGCTTCGGCGATATCTCTGTTACTGCTGGGTATTATAAGTCTCGCCAAAACATCGATATGAGCTGGTTGTGGAACTCGTACTTGATGGAAGTAAAAGGGGATAATGCGGCGCTGCTAAACGTGGTTGGTGCAGATGGAACCCAATACTCTGAGAACGGCTTGTACGCATACGGCACTCCTTTTTGGGGAAATTGCTGCCAGCGTAATTATGATATTCAATACGATATCAGTGCTCCTTATTTAGCCCTAGCGGGTGAATATGGTGATTTTACGTGGGAAGCCAGTGTACGTAGAGACAGTGGAGACGCCTTTGGTTCATACGCAGGCGCAGTCACCAGTACACTTGATGTCAACCGTGACGGGCAAATCTCTCAGCCTGAAATGAATGTAGTAGGGATTGATTTAGCTAACGCCAGTGTGGTGGATTACGACTGGGATTACACCTCATACTCTATTGGTGGTAACTATCGAGTTAACGATGATTTAGCAACGTTTGCCCGAATCAGTCGTGGCGGTCGAGCGAATGCCGATCGTTTGGCTTTCGGTAAAATTAATCAAGATGGCAGTGTGGCTACCGCTGACGCCGTGGACATGGTAAATCAAGTAGAAGCCGGGGTTAAATATCGTCAATCAGGTTTAGGTGTATTTGTGACAGGTTTCTACGCCGAAACAGAAGAGCAAAACTTTGAAGCGACCAGCCAAAAATTCTTCGATAGAGTATATGAGGCATATGGTATTGAAACAGAAGTTGCCTACACGCGTGATAACTTAACGATAAAAGGTGGCTTCACCTGGACGGACGCTGAAATTGTTGAAGACAATGTCACTCCAGATGTGGTTGGCAATACGCCTCGTCGCCAAGCTGATTTTATCTATCAGTTAACGGCGCAATACCAAATGGACATGGCCGCCGTGGGTGTGAACTTTATTGGTACCACAGATGCTTACGCACAAGATAGCAATGAGTTGAAGTTTGACGGTTATACCCAAGTCAATGCATTTGCTGATTACTACATCACTGACGCCTTAAGTGTGGCAATAAACGTTAATAACCTGTTTGATACTGTGGGTATTACCGAGGCTGAGGAAGGCGCTGTGGCTAGTGATCAAAGCATCATTCGCGCACGTTCAATTAACGGCAGAACGACGTCTATGACGTTGAAATATCAGTTCTAATCCTGAGGCTCGCTAGCCAGTAAATCACTGGCTAGCGAATGACTATTGACCAAGACATTATTGCTAAAACGAGGCGCACTAGATGCAAACTGATATTGGAGCCGCCACTGCGATGCACGAAAAAAATGTGCACTTAATACGCTGGCTGACGTATTTGATGTTTATGATGTTCGCGATGACATCTGACTCGGTGGGAGAAATCATAAAAGAGGTCAAACGTGAGTTTGATGTGAGTAATACACAAGCCAGTCTAATGCATTCGCTTTTCATGATTGGTATCGCTTTCTCAGGGCTATTTTTAGGGTTTTTAGCTGATAAATTTGGTCGCAAGAAAACCATTATCCTTGGGTTGGCACTATTCGCCCTGTCTTGTTATTTATTCTTGGTCGGTTCTAGCTTCGAATTCATTTTAGGCTTGATTACGCTTTCCGGTTTAGCGGTGGGGGTGTTTAAAACAGCCGCCCTAGCGCTGATTGGTGACATATCGCGTTCTACTAAAGAGCATACAGGCACCATGAACGGAGCCGAAGCATTCTTTGGCGTAGGTGCGATTATTGGGCCGTTGATTGTTGCTTGGATGGTACGTGAAGGCGTTGACTGGAAGTTACTCTATGTGCTCGCGGGCGGGTTATGCACCTTACTCATATTGATGGCTTGGAAAGCAGACTATCCGGTTCAGGCGCCGCCAACACACGGCCACAAACCGGTGAGTTTTATCAGTAGCTTAAGATTGCTGAAAAACCCTTATGCTATGGGGTTCTCAATCGGGGCTTTTTTATATGTTGCTGCAGAAAGCGCCATCTACGTATGGATGCCTAGTTACCTAGTCTGTGATGCCATGAGTGTGTCAGAGTCTTTCGCTTGTTACACTGATGGGCCGCAAAAAATGCTGGCGATGTACGCGGTTTCTGTGTTCTTTTCACTGCGTGCCCTTGGCCGGTTTGTCGGGATTTGGATGATGCAACGCTACAATTGGGCCTTAGTGTTAATGTTGTTTAGTCTTGCTATTACCTTGTGTTTTATCGCAGGTTTAGCAGGAGGAAAGAACGTTGCTTTGTATGCGTTTCCACTTACTGGCGTATTTATGTCAGTCATTTACCCTACCTTTAACTCAAAAGGGATTTGCTGCTTTGCTAAAAATGAGCACGGCACTGTGGCTGGGGTGATTTTATTCTTCACCGCCGCAGGGGCAGCAGCAGGGCCATTTATTATGGGCTTAGTCAGTGATGCTTTTGGCGGAGATGCAAAATACGGATTTATGGTAGCAACTGGGTTTAGTGTGGTGTTGTTTTTAGGCCTGTTATATAACTTTGTTTTTAACCCCACCGAGAAACGTTTACGTGAAATCGAAGCAGTAGAATACAGCTAGGGAGCATATCGCCTTATGCCATTATTTTGCGCTGGTATGTTGCGCTGGTGGTGAAAACGAAGCTGTTATTCTTGGCTGAGATTTCAGGCTAATTATGTCAAGATCCTGAGTGAGCAATGCGTTATACTGCGCCGGTCTTAACAAGTTAGGTGATATATGAAAGTTTGTGGTGTTGAATTAAACAGTAATGATGTAAATGTGTGTTTGTTGTCTTTGGCAGATGACGTGTTTCAGTTGCCAGATTTTCGCAGCCGCCGTCTCACATTAACCAACATCAATAGCAGTAAAGATTTACGCTATTTTCAGCAGACCTTCGCCAAACTCATGGCAGATTACCAGGTAGATAAAGTGGTTATTCGCCAGCGGCCGATGAAAGGCAAATTTGCTGGAGGCGCGGTGGGCTTTAAACTTGAAGCCGCAATTGAGCTTATTGAAGATTTAGACGTGGTGATCATGTCACCAACAGATATAAAAGAATCATTACGTCGTAACCCAGTGCATATTCCCTATGCTGAAACAGGGCTGAAAGTGTTTCAAGAAACCGCGTTTAATACCGCGTTCGCTTATTTGATGAAAGACAAATACGCGCCGAAAGATGAATAACGCACAGGTACAGTGAAAATTCAGATTTGAAAAAAGGCGCTTAGCGCCTTTTTTTGTGCTTGCCCAAGTAGGTTTGAATAACCGCTACATGACTGATAATGATTTAAGCACTAAGCGAACACCGAGCCCTACCGAGACTAAAAACACGATTGCGCCCAAGCTATTAGCGACTAAGCCATTGGTGTGTTTACCGAGCAGCGCTTTGTTGTTCATGGTGTAAAGTAAGAAGGCAGCAATGATGGGCAGCAACAAGCCATTGGCAAACTGGGCACCAATGATGATGTTAATTGGCTTGGCACCACTTAAAGCGAATACCACGCCCACCAACAGCACGCTTAAGCTAACGCCGCGAAAGATTTTCTCTTTTATGTTGGCGTTCGGGTTAATGATTTCGGTAATCGCATACGCTGTTGCTAAGGGCGCAGTCAACGAACTACTCAACCCTGCGGCGAAAAGCCCAGCGCCTAATAAATACTTCGAAAAGCTACCAAATAAAGGTTCTAACTGAATGGCCATATCGGCGGCACTACTGGCCCCTAATCCGCGAGAAAATAAGCTTGCGGCAGCGGTCGAAACAATAAACATGGCAACCAAGCCGCCTAGGCCAATGGATACAATTGAATCTGTTCGCGCTGCGGGTAAGTCGGCTTCACCTTGCCAGCGGGCTTTCGCGGCAGAGGCATGTAAAAAGAGGTTATAGGGCACAACGGTGGTGCCAATTAAGGCAACCACAGTCACTAAGCTTTCATCCTCTATGCTTGGGGTAAACATACCTTGCATGAACGCAGCTAGATCTGGGCGACTGACAATAAAGGTACTGATAAATGCTACTCCCATGAACAGCACCAACGCCATAAGTAGACGCTCTACTTGCTTGTAGCTGCCGCGCCAAAGTGCAAGTGCGGCCACAAGAGCAATGATGATAATGGTCCATGTGAACACATTGTCGCTCGGTTCATCGAGTATCGCACTTACCCCAAGAGCCGCCCCAGATAAATTGCCCGCTTCGTATGCGGCATTGCCGCCATATAATGCTATCGCGATAAGCGCAAATAACGGCCACTTCCAGATGGAATGTTGCAAGCTTTCTCGCAGGGCTTCACCTAAACCTTTTTGCGCTATGGTGCCCAATCGGCCAGACATTTCTTGGAAAATAATGGTTGCAACAGTGGCGAACAGTAACGCCCACAACAAGGTATATCCAAAATTCGCCCCGGCTAATGTACACACAGTCACTGTGCCCGGGCCAATAAAGGCCGCGGCTACTAAGGCCCCAGGCCCTACGTTTTTTAAAAAGTTCAGTGACGCCATATTAGGTGTTCCCTTTGTGTTCGCTTGAGCGAATCTAATTTAGTTGAGCCTTATCTACGTGGAACAAGCATATCAGTTAGCTTTGTTGCTAGGTCAACTTAGCAACATAAAAAACGCATATCAACATTATATTTATAAAATGTTGATAAATTATCATCGAATGGTTAGATTGAAGTTAAGCACATCTTTATCGAGTTACCCAAAGGGATAAAAACATGACACGTACTGCCAGCGAACATTCTACGCCTGAACCGCAATCTTCTTCAGATACGGCTAACACAGATGCCCAGCGCTGGGACTTTTGGGTAGATAGAGGCGGTACGTTTACTGACATAGTGGCAAAAACCCCCCAAGGACAGCTACTGACGAGAAAGCTGTTATCTGAAAACCCAACCGCTTACGAAGACGCCGCTTTACAAGGTATTCGTGACTTTCTTGAGGTTGAGGCCCAAGCTCCTATCCCTACGGATCTCATTGGTAGCGTTAAAATGGGCACTACCGTGGCCACCAATGCGTTGCTAGAACGTAAGGGCGAAGCCACCGTACTTGTGATCACCGAAGGTCTGCGCGATGTGCTTGAAATAGGTTATCAAGTGCGCCCTAAAACCTTCGCTTTGAACATCGAAAAGCCTGAGGTGTTGTATCAAGACGTGATCGAAGTGCCTGAGCGTATGGATGATCAAGGCAACACGCTCAAGGCTTTAAATGAAGACGCTGTGCGTCAAAGCCTGCAACAGCGATATGTAGCAGGGTATCGTTCAGTAGCCATAGTGCTGATGCATGCTTATAAATACCCACAGCACGAGCTGCGTATTGCGCAAATTGCCAAAGAAATTGGTTTTAGCCAAATTAGCACCAGTCATGATGTGAGCCCTATGGTGCGCATCGTGCCACGAGGGGATACCACAGTGGTTGATGCTTATTTATCGCCCATTTTGCGACGCTATGTGCAGCGAGTGGGGAAAGCCATTGGTGCTGAAACACGTGCTGAGCAAGCAGGCTCGACGGATAGCAAGCGCCTACAGTTTATGCGCTCATCAGGGGGCTTAACTGCTGCCAGCAAATTTCAGGGGCGTGATGCGATTTTATCTGGCCCTGCAGGGGGCATCATTGGCGCTGTGCGTACCAGTGAATTAGCGGGTTTTAATAAAATAATTGGCTTTGATATGGGCGGTACATCTACAGACGTATCTCACTATGCTGGTGAATTTGAACGTGCCTTTGAAACCCAAGTGGCGGGTGTGCGTATGAGTGTACCCATGATGAGTGTGCATACGGTAGCCGCCGGTGGTGGTTCGGTGCTGCATGTGGATGAGCAGCGTTTTCGAGTAGGTCCTGAATCAGCGGGCGCATTTCCTGGCCCCATGTCTTATCGAAACGGCGGGCCGCTGACAGTGACTGACGCCAACGTGTGTTTAGGCAAAGTCGACCCGCGATTTTTCCCCAAGTTGTTTGGCCCACAGCATAACCAAGCTATCGATGATGAAGCGGTAAAAGCGGCCTTTGCAAAGATTGCGCAGCAACAAGGTACAGCCAGTAGCGGTGAGCAAATAGCGGAAGGGTTTTTAACCATAGCAATTGAGCATATGGCCCAAGCGATCAAGAAAATTTCTATTGAACGGGGCTATGACGTGCAGCAGTACGCATTGACCTGTTTTGGTGGTGCGGGTGGTCAGCACGCATGTTTGGTAGCAGACAGGCTAGGCATGCACACTATCTTTATTCACCCCTTCGCCAGTATTTTATCAGCCTATGGCATGGGGTTAGCGGATATTCGCAGTCAGCGCACCGAAACCTTTCAACAGGTGATGGATACCAGTGGACTCGAAGCATTAAACGCGGCTTTCGCCCGCTTAAAAACGCACACCAGCGAAGAGCTGCTAGAGCAGGGAATAGATGAAAGAGCACAAACCCATAGTGCAACGGTATTTTTACGTTATCAGGGAACCGATACTACCTTACCTGTCAGCCATGGGGCTATGGGACAGATGCAGCAAGACTTCGAGGCGCAGCATACGGCCCAGTACGGCTTTATCTCTCCTGATAAAGAGATCATCGTTGAATCTATTTCCATGGAATCTGCTGGTGGCGGGCAAGATATTAATGAGCCGCTTTATCCACTGACGAACGATGTGTTACCCGCTGCGCAAAACAGCACGCAAATATTCTCTGCAGGAGCTTGGCACAACACGCCTATTTACCAACTGGATCAATTACTACCAGGGCATAACGTGCCGGGGCCAGCGATTATCATTGAGGACAATGGCACAGTGATTGTTGAGCCAAACTGGACCGCCAGCATGACAGCCCATAAGCATTTAGTGCTGAAAAAGAACGTTACTGGCGCCTTAGAAAACGACAACAACCAAGATCAAAGTTCTGTAGCGGCTCCAGCAGCTAGCGAGCAAAGCGACCCTGTACTGGTAGAAATATTCAATAACCAGTTTATGTCTATAGCGGAGCAAATGGGTATCGTGCTGCGCAATACGTCTTCTTCGGTCAACATCAAAGAGCGGTTAGACTTTTCCTGTGCGGTATTTGATGTACAAGGCCAGTTAATCGCTAACGCACCTCATATACCAGTGCATTTGGGCTCCATGGATGCCACGGTAAAAGTGTTGATTCAAAGTGGTTTGAGCATTGAACCAGGGGACGTGTTTATTCATAACGACCCGTTCAATGGCGGCTCACACTTGCCTGATGTTACCGTTATCACCCCCATTTTTGATAAACAAGATGACAAGGTGATCTTCTACGTGGCAAGCAGGGCGCACCACGCTGATATAGGCGGTATTGCACCTGGCTCTATGTCACCGAAAGCGAAAACCATCGTTGAAGAAGGGGTGGTTATTCCTTGCATGAAGCTGGTATCAAAAGGGCGTTTTTTACATGATGAGCTCAAAGCATTAATGCTAGGAGCGACTCACCCTGTGCGCAATTTCGCCCAGAATGTGGCCGACCTACAGGCGCAGATTGGGGCGAATCGCCGGGGTTATCAAGAGCTGCTTAAACTGGTCGACGAATACAGCTTGCCGGTGGTCAATGCCTACACCCAACACATTATGGATAACGCAGAAGAAAGCGTAAGACGCACCATAGAGACTATTGAAGGTGGCGAGTATCGCTATCAAATGGACGGTGGCTTACAAATTTGTGTAACCGTTGAAGTTGATCAGCAAGAACGTAGCGCCCGTATCGATTTTACGGGTACAAGCGCCCAGCAACTAAATAACTTCAATGCGCCCGCTGCGATCACTCAAGCGGTGGTACTGTATGTGTTTCGCTGTCTTGTCGACAGTGATATTCCTCTTAATGCAGGTTGTATGCGCCCTCTTAGTATTACCGTGCCACAAGGCTCTATGCTCAATCCTGTTTATCCCGCGGCGGTGGTTGCGGGTAACGTTGAGGTTAGCCAAGCAGCGACGAATGCCTTATTTGGTGCGTTAGGCTCGCTGGGTATGAGCCAAGGCACCATGAATAACCTGACCTTTGGAAATGCAGAGTATCAATACTATGAAACCATTTGTTCGGGTGCGCCTGCAGGGCCAGGCTTTGACGGGGCTGCGGCAGTGCATACTCACATGACCAATTCGCGCCTAACAGACCCTGAAATACTTGAATCACGATACCCAGTATTGCTGGATAAATTTGTTGTGCGCCGAGGTTCAGGAGGTAAAGGTCAGTGGGATGCTGGGGATGGAATTGAAAGGCGCATACGCTTTTTAGCTGATATGCAGTGCGCTATTTTATCGGGGCATCGCGAAGTCCCTCTGGCCGGTGTTAATGGCGGCGAATCAGGGGAACTTGGGCATAATTGGATTGAGCGAGACGCACAACCATGGTTCGATTTAAGCGGTAACGGTGAAACCCAAGTACAAGCAAATGACGTAGTGGTGATACAAACGCCCACCGGAGGCGGTTTTGGCGCGCTTGCCGATAAAAAATCAGCTTCGCCTGAGCAGGGGGAATGAAGGTGAGTCAAAAGAATAAAGCACCCGCTGAATCAACTGAACGCGAAGGCTCAATGAGTCAAACGGATAAAGTGGCAAGGGGCGAACCTCAGCGAAAAATCGTCTCATCTGAGCATTTAGCATCAGATGAAAACTGGCCACTGTCGGAGGTCGAGTACGGCATGACAGTGGTGTATAACGCATTTTCCCAGTGGATGGTGCGCTGCGCCAATGCCGCTGGTATCGGTGAGCTGGCGGTGTTAGATATTTTAATATTGCACAACATCAATCATCGAAACCGTGAAAAGCGTCTGAGCGATATTGCCTTTATATTAAATATCATTGATACCCATACAGTGAACTACGCGATAAAAAAACTGCTCAAATTGGAACTGGTTACAGGAACAAAACGCGGAAAGGAAATTTTTTACGCAACGTCGCGTAAAGGTAAAAAAGCCTGTGAAGATTACGGCCGAGTGCGCGAGCAATGTTTACTCGACGGGCTAAAGATGCTCGATGTGGATCAACAGGAGTTGGCTAAGCTGGCTTCTACCCTCAGATCCATGTCTGGCTTGTACGACCAAGCCTCTCGGGCTGCTGCTTCTTTGTAATGATTTGTATGCTTTGAGCCGCATTTCTGACTAAGTGCGGCTTCAAATACCTGCCAACCCCGCATTTTATAGTGCATTAACACTTCTATAACATCTGAATATGGTCACTCATAGTTAGATTCAATTTATCTTTTTGCTTTGTCGATGGCATGGTTTGTTTCTTTCACGTCATATGTGTGGCGTTGATAGTCGCCCAGCCAACTCAAGTAGAGAGCCAATATCGTGTCTGAAGCCTTATCTGTTACCACTTCTATCCAGGGCAGCATTGCCGTTATTTGCTTTAATCGCCCGCAAAAGCTTAACGCCTTTGATCAGAGTCAACGTCAGGCCTTTCGGGATGCAGCGCATAAAGTGAACGCTGACGAAAGCATACGTGTAGTGGTGCTCATGGGCGAAGGCAGAGCCTTCAGCGCCGGGGCCGATTTAAGTGAAGTCATGCCTGATGAGTTAGATGTAGAACAAGGCTTGATCCAAGAATACAAACCCGCCTTGATGGCGATAACCCAAGCCCCAAAACCTTGGATCAGCGCCGTTAATGGCGCTGCTGCAGGCATTGGTAGTGCATTCGCTATGGCCTGCGATTTAACTGTGATGGCCGAAAATGCTTATCTCTATCAGGCGTTTAGCGCGATTGGTTTAATTCCTGATGGTGGGGCAAGCTGGCACTTAGCACAAACCGTGGGGCGTAAACGCGCGTTCGAGTTGATTGCACTTGGTACTAAACTAGGTGCACAGGAATGCTTGCAGTTAGGTTTGTGTAATAGAGTCGTAGCAGAGGACAAATTGTTCGACGAAGCGATGTTACTGGCCAATGAGCTAGCCAATAAAGCGCCTTTAGCCTTACGTTACGCCAAAGAAGCGCTAAATGAAGCCATGCAAAGTAACTTGAGTAACACGTTTAACCATGAAGCCAAATTACAAAAAATATGCGCCGAGAGTGAAGATGCTAAAGAGGGCAGTCGCGCGTTTTTAGCTAAGCGAAAAGCGCAATTTATTGGTCGCTAATGGTATTAACATAAGGGCGAAACGGCATGTTTTGGGTAATGCGCCGTTGTCCTAACAGATTGAATTAGGAGTAGAGAATGGACAATACAACGGTTTTGCATAGCTTATTTGCAGGTAACGAAGCACACCCTGATAAGCCCTTGTTTCATCAACCCATTGAGCGCCAGTGGCATACCTTCACTTGGGGGGAAGTCACAGAGCAAGCTAAGCGTATCGCCCAAGGGTTACAAGCTCAAGGCTTCGAAAAAGGCGATCGTATTGTCATCATGTCAAAAAATTGTGCCCAGTGGATCATTGCTGACTTCGCCATTACGATGGCGGGCATGGTCAGTGTGCCTATCTATGCCACTGCGGGCGAAAATATTATTGAGCACGTGATTAATCATAGCGGCGCGAAAGCTATTTTTGTTGGTAAATTGGATAACCTTGATGCTGCCAAAGCGGCCATCCCTAATACAATCTTAAGTATATCTTTTCCTTACCCCACGGTTGAATGTCATGAAAAGTGGGATGATTGGCTAAGCGCGTATGAGCCCATTGCAGAGCCTTACTTGCCAACACGTGACGATATGGCCACTATTTCCTATACATCTGGCACAACCTCTTTGCCTAAGGGTGTGGTGCTTTCTCACAAAAATTTTGCCTCTGCGGCAGATAATGTGATTAAGCTATTTGAAATAAGAGACGGTGACCGTTCTATCAGTTATTTACCTTTGGCGCATATCACTGAGCGCAGCTTAGTGGCCGTTTTTGTTCGCTGTAAGGTGGAGGTTTATTTCACTGAAAACCTGCAAACCTTCGTGGCTGATATTCAACATGCTAGCCCTACTGGGTTTTCATCGGTGCCGCGTTTATGGTCGGTTTTTCAGGCACAAGTTATAAGCCAAGTGGGTGCCGAGAAACTAGATAAGATGCTGAGGCTACCGCTCATCGGTAAGCTAGTGGCTGGTAAAATTCGAAAAAAACTAGGACTGCATAAAGCCCGTACCTTTGGTTCAGGTGCTGCGCCTATGTCAGAGTCGGTATTAGCTTGGTATCACCGTTTAGGTATGCCTATCAATGAGGGCTGGGGCATGACAGAAACCACAGGCCTTGCCAGTGGAAATATGCCCTTTAGCCATCAAGATTTAGGCACAATTGGCAAGCCAATGCCAAATATCGACATGAAGTTATCCCCAGATAGCGAGATATTGATTCGCGGTGATTTGGTTTTCTCAGAATATTATGACGATCCTGAAGCAACAGCAGAAAACTTCGTCGATGGTTGGTTTAAAACAGGAGATGTAGCGACCATTACCGAGACAGGCGCGTATAAGATTACCGGGCGCATTAAAGAGCAGTTTAAAACGGCCAAAGGTAAGTACGTTATGCCCGTGCCCATTGAAAGTTTACTGTTCGCGAATTTAAACGTTGAGCAAGCCTGCGTGCTTGGTGCGGGACAAAAGCAACCCGTGGCTATGGTGGTGCTTAATCAGTCATGCAAGCGCAAATCAACAGAGATCATTAAGTCTCTTCAAGACACCTTGGCGAAGGTCAATAGCCAGTTAGAAAGTCATCAAAAATTGGATTTTATCATGGTGTGCAGTCACGGCTGGACAGTTGAAAATGACTTACTCACCGCAACGACTAAGGTTAAGCGCAATGATGTAGAGCGCCACTATAGTTGGCTGTTTGATGAAGACCGTGGTGAGGGCATACTATGGGAAGAAGACCTGCACTAGCAGAGAAACGATCTTTGAATGCTACCTACATTCATGACATTCTTACTGTGCTTTTTGGATGTAAACTCGTTGCCTGAGCACCGCTTGAGTGACGCACCGGCTTTGACGGTAATCTAGCCAGAAGGAGACAGAGAATGGAAACATTTATTGTTACAGGAACTGATGGTATAGAGGTGCACTGTTATCAGTGGCGTCCTGCTGGAGAAGTACAAGCGATAGTGCATATTGCTCACGGTATGAGTGAGCATGCGCTGCGTTATGAGCGATTTGCTATAGCCCTGAATAAAGCGGGTTTTGCTGTGGTCGCCAATGATCATCGGGGCCATGGAAAGTCGAAATTGCTTGGGCGTGAGTTAGGCCACATGGCTGATGAAAACGGTTGGCACAAAGCAGTAAATGATTTAGCCGTGGTCAACCAACAGATTCAGCAACGCATACCAAATAAACCGATTATCTTGCTAGGGCACTCCATGGGCTCGTTTATGACCCAAGATTATATGGCTCGTTATGGCGATACTATTTCGGCAGCGGCGCTCTGTGCCACAAATTCCGCCTCAAATGGGCCCGCAGGGGCGTTACTTAAAATTGCACAGATATTAGCGCGATTTGAACGCCGTCGGTTGAGCCCCACTGGGCACAGTCCTGTCATTTTGAGCATGGTATTTGGCGCATACAATAAGGCATTTAAACCCAATCGCACCGAATTTGACTGGCTTTCAAGAGATGAAAGTGAAGTTGATAAGTATGTGGATGACCCTTTATGTGGCTTTGAGTGCTCGACACAAACTTGGACCGATATGTTCGCCGCATTAGGCTCGCTTGCCTCTGATCCCGCCATTAAGAAAATGGATAAAACCCTGCCCATCTATGTGTTTTCAGGCACTGATGATCCCGTAGGCGAAAAAGGGAAGGGCGTTCAGCGTTTATTAAATGCTTATCAAAAGTACGGATTTACCCGAGTAACCCACCAATTCTACCAAGGCGGTCGGCACGAAATGCTTAATGAAACCAATCGTGACGAGGTCACCACAGACTTTCTTGACTGGGCGCTTCGCGTTATCAAGTAAGATTTTAAGGCCTAGCTTTACACCAATTCCAATAAATAATTAGCCACTTAGCGACAATTTAATGGCATTGGTATTAGGTGTTTTTCACTTTAAGTTTCTACTATTGCTCCTCACTATCAAGGATCATCAATTTCATCTCTTTTGGGCTGAAGCTCTTTTGGCTGGAGCTCTTTTAGGCTGAAGCTCTTCAATTAGGAGCTTTTCTGGCAGGCGCTTTGCTTAGGACGAGGCCGGTGAATGTTTTTGTTATGGGACATGCGCTGCAAAGTGGTATTTAACGATAAAAATATAATAAAAAATAAGAGGCATGCATGTTTCATCGAGCACTAAAACGTAGAGATTTTTTACAAGGCTTGGGAGCCGGCGCAGTGGCAGCTTCAATAACTGGGTGTGCACAAACGCCAGTAAATAATGGCTTTGTACGGCCTTTTTCTCGTCGGCCCATGGTGGCGCCAAAAGTTTCTGCTAACAATATTATCACTCAAATAGTCGGGCATCGCCCATATCGCCCCGCTGGGTTTGTGGTAAAAAGCGAAGCGTTTGGTAATAAAACCCTAGTGCACAACTATGGACATGGCGGGGGTGGCGTCACCCTATCTTGGGGCTCTTCTGCATTAGCGGTCAGCGAAGTAAAAAATGCAGCCGTTAAAGAAGCCGCCATTATTGGTGGGGGCGTTATGGGCCTGACTACGGCTAGATTGCTGCAAGAGGCGGGTTGGCGCGTCACCATTTACACCCGAGAAATGGCTCGTCATACAACATCTCAAGTCGCGGGTGGCGAATGGGGGCCGTTTAGCGTACATGACCCGTTGATATCGTCTGACGCGTTTAAGTTACAACTGCAGCTTGCCGCCCAAATATCCCACGAAACCTTTGCCCGAATGGTGGGGAATGACTATGGCATTCAGTGGATGGAGCTTTACAGTGCAAGCCAAACAGCACCTAAGGCAGATAGCCCATTTAGTCAGTTTTACCCTTTCCGTGAGACGTATGGCCCAGGTAAGCACCCGTTCCCGACAAAGTATTGCACCGTGTCGGCTACCATGTTGGTAGAAACCAGCACATTCTTACGCCGCCTAATTCGAGATGTACGACTGGCTGGTGGCGAATTTGTTATCCGTAATGTTAAGAATCAACAGGAGCTACACGCGTTGCAAGAGCCTGTCGTGTTTAACTGCACTGGGTTAGGCTCACGCGTACTGTTCGCGGATGAAGGGATAATGCCGGCGAAAGGCCAATTGATCTTGTTGCCACCGGATCCTGCGGTGGACTATCTCACGGTAGGTGGGGGCAGCGGCAAAGCACCCTTGTATATGTTTTCGCGCAATGACTATATGATTTTAGGGGGAACATTTAAGGTCAACGACTGGACTACTCACCCCGAGCCTTTAGAGACCGAGCGGATTTTAAGTGAGAGCCAAGCTTTTTTTGCTGGTCTGTAAAAATTTAAATTTTACTCGCTTTCGCCTTAGTTGCGGTTTATTTTTAGTGAACTCATGCGTTAATGCCGCAAATATACAATGAATACGTGAAAGGACTTATGCTAATTACTGAAACTGCTCAAGGGGTTGTTGAATTTACCCGTCTCTATCTCGCTGTTTTTTATACCTTTGTTGCACTTTTTTATACCAGTAAGATTATATTAGCGAAAAAATCCTCTGGACAGGAGCAGGTCTTTCCGGGACAACGTTTTTGTACATCGTGGTGGAATCACCTCACATTTCGCTTATTTCGCGTCACGATATGGATGGTGTGCGTAGTGAGGCTGTTTTATCCTAGTACTGATGCATATCTCGGTATGTTCACCTCCATGATGAATGTGCCGATTATATTTGCGGGCAATATTTTATTAACCTGCGGTTTTCTAACGACCATCATTGTGCATTTAAGCATGGGAAGTCAGTGGCGCTCAGGTGTCGACCCTCAAGGGCCAAACAGCTTGATTACGAATGGTTTTTTCCGCTTTTCACGCAACCCAATGTTCGTCGCTATTGGCGTTTCTCAGTTGGGGTTCTTTCTCGCGTTACCGTCTATTTTTTCACTTGTGTGTCTGATAATTGGCATTGTGTCTCTTTATCGCCAAGCGCTAGTCGAAGAAGAACATTTAGCGCAAACCCATCCTAATGATTATGCTCGTTATTCGGCCAGCACGCGACGCTGGTTTTAATCTGGGATCTTTTGAAATCCCGACATGTAAGTCATTTGCCTTAACAATAGTAAGATTCGTGACATCAATTACGTGTCATGAGGGCATGACAAGCTCCATAAGGTGGAGACTTGCAAAATGCGAACGTTTTGACAACACATTCACCAAAACATGAGCAAGGCATGCTTTGGCTTTACGGAACTAGAAATAACATCCCGATTAGCCTTGTGGATTGGTTGGCATATCTGTCGCTAATATACTTTTAACCGCGTTATTACATGTATATTTCGTAAATCGTGTAGCGCATTAATAAATTACATACTTACTTACATTTAACCTGCCGTTCGCCGCGTATTTCCTGCCTTTTGTACATCTTTACTAACAAGGGTTAACCCTGCCTTAACCCTTTTTTTGCTACTATTTTCGCCATTATAGACAGTGACTGCGCTTACTCGACTTTGTAGCGACGGCATGCTTGTCTCACGTTTTCAATTTACTACGAGGAATGCTTAATCATGAAATACGCAGCTTGTATCGGGGCGCTCATATTTGTCTCGGTATTATTAAGTGGATGTCAGAAGGAGGCCGCCCAGCCTCAAGCCCCAAGTGCAACGGAAGTGGCGTTTGTGACGGTAACACCAACTGAGCATACAATGCAGACTAAGATGCAAGGTAGAGTGGTAGCTTCGCTAACGGCTGAAGTACGCCCGCAAGTAGGCGGGGTTGTGCATGAGCGTTTGTTCACTGAGGGGAATTACGTAGAACAAGGCGATGTGTTGTATCAAATCGAACCTGCTACTTTCCAAGCTGCGGTCAATGAAGCTCAAGCAAATTTAAACAGCGCTGAAGCGAGCCTTGAAACGGCCAAGCTTAAAGATCAGCGTTTTGCCGATTTATTAGAGTTTGAAGGGGTGTCACAGCAAGATGCAGACGACGCTCACGCAACCTACTTAGAAGCAAAAGCGGATATTGAGCGCTTTGAAGCGGCTCTTGAGACGGCGCGTATCAATTTAGAGTTCACTAAGGTAACGGCCCCTATTTCTGGCCAGATTGGCATTTCTACGGTCACCCCTGGGGCATTAGTGACGGCATCACAAGCTACTGCGCTTTCTACTATTCGCACGTTAGATCCTATCTTTGTGGATATGACCAAAAGCAGTACTGAGATTTTAAAACTTCGCCAATTGCTTGCAAAATCAGGTATCAAAAAAGGCTCAACTGACGTTTCGCTTATTCTTGAAGACGGCAGCGAATATGAATTAAAAGGCCAGCTAAAAATGCAGGAAGTTGCGGTAGATGCTTCAACTGGCGCCGTAACATTACGTGCAGAGTTTGCGAACCCTGAAGGTTTGTTACTGCCTGGCATGTTTGTGCGCACGCAAATAAATGATGCAGTAGATGAGAACGCTATTTTGGTGCCCCAGCAGGGTATTTACCACAGTGCCGCGGGCGATGCTTATGCTTACGTAATTGATGAAAATAACAAAGTACAGTCTCGCGGGGTCACCACACTGAGTGCGGTTGATAACCAGTGGTTAATTGGTTCAGGCCTTAATGCCGGCGACAAGTTGCTCGTAGAAGGGTCAAGTAAAGTACGCCCTGGCAGTGATGTAAAAACCGTAGAAGTAGAAATGCAGAACAACGGTGAGATGGTTCGCGTTGATCAACAATCAGGCGGCGGCACTGCTATGCAGGGGGGCGTGTAAGCTATGTTTTCACGCTTTTTTATCGACCGGCCCGTTTTTGCATGGGTTATCTCGATCATTATTATGCTAACTGGCATAGCGTCAATTATGACCCTGCCTGTGGCGCAATATCCTACGGTTGCTCCGCCGGTTATTTCGGTGAGCACGTCTTACACTGGGGCTGACGCCGAAACAGTGGAAAACAGTGTTACTCAGATTTTAGAGCAGCAATTAACTGGGCTAGATGGCCTATTGTACTTTTCTTCATCGAGCACTTCAGACGGTTCAGCCTCTGTGAACATCACGTTTGAAGAGGGCACCGATCCGGATTACGCCCAAGTACAAGTACAAAATAAAGTGCAGCAGGTTAACTCTCGCTTGCCAGAATCTGTGCAGTCACAAGGGGTAACGGTAACAAAGTCGAATACTGACTTCTTATTAGTTACTGCTGTGTATGACTCTACCGATAAAGCTTCTGCGTTTGATATTTCTGATTATATCTCGTCAAACATGGAAGACTCGCTGGCGCGTATCGAAGGGGTGGGCGACACACGAGTTTTTGGTTCACAGTACGCTATGCGTATCTGGTTAGACCCAACGAAGCTGGCCGCTTATGAATTAATGCCTTCGGATATCTCCACGGCATTGGCTGCGCAAAACATTCAGGTACCTGCAGGTAAAATAGGGGCGGTTCCTGCCTTAGATAACCAAGAGCTTAATGCAACCGTTACAGCCCAGTCTATGCTGGAAACCCCAGACCAATTTCGTGAGATTATTTTAAAATCTGATGCTACTGGCGCGAATGTTCGTTTAGGTGACGTAGCGCGCGTTGAGATTGGCAGTGAGAGTTATGATGCGATACCACGCTTAAATGGTCACCCTGCATCAGGTATTGCCGTGATGCTATCGCCTGGAGCAAATGCGCTTGATACGGCCACACGGGTAAAAGACAAAGTGGCGGAGTTAGCCGTCAACTTACCTGAAGGGTACGAGGTAACCTTTCCTCGTGATAGTACCGATTTCATAAAAATATCCATTAGTGAGGTAGTACAAACTCTAGGCGAAGCCGTGGTGTTAGTGGTCTTGGTTATGTGGTTGTTTTTGCAAAACTGGCGTGCAACCTTAATTCCCGCTATCGCTGTACCGGTCGTATTATTAGGGACGTTTGGTGTGCTTGCCGCCTTCGGGTTTTCTATCAATACCTTAACCATGTTCGGTATCGTGCTATCTATTGGCTTGCTGGTGGATGATGCCATAGTGGTGGTTGAGAACGTTGAGCGTTTAATGCGAGAGAAAAACCTTTCTCCGCGCGACGCCACTATTGAGTCTATGTCTGAGATTACCGGCGCGTTGATTGGTATTGCCGTGGTGTTGTCGGCAGTATTTTTGCCTATGGCCTTTTTCGGGGGCTCTACGGGTGTTATCTACAAGCAGTTTTCAATCGCGATTGTGTCATCGATGACCCTGTCGGTGATTGTGGCACTGACGTTAAGCCCAACCTTGTGTGCTAGCTTTCTAACCAATAAAGAGCACAGCTCTGAAGGCAAAGGCTTCTTTGCTCGCTTTAACCGTGGTTTTAATAATTTAACGGCCTCTTACACCAGTCATGTGGGACGATTGATAACGCGTAAAGTACGTTGGGTGCTGGGTTATGGCATTATTATTGGGATTTTAAGTGTGTTGGTTATGCGCATGCCTACTGGTTTCTTGCCTCAAGAAGATCAGGGCAGCATTATGTTTCAAGTCAACTTGCCAGAAGGTGCGTCAATCAAACGTACCCGGGAAGTATCTGAGCAAGTAGAGGATTATCTACTGAATCAAGAGTCACAAGACATCCTGCGAGTATTTAGTATCTCTGGGTTTAACTTTTCTGGCAGCGGCCAAAACGCTGGAATGGGGTTTGTGTCATTAACCCCTTGGGACGACCGTACACAGGACGAGCAAAGTGCTGATGCGCTGATCGGGCGCATGAATAAAAATCTATCAACGGTACGTGATGCAAGAATATTTGCCTTGTCACAGCCTGTAATCCAAGGTCTGGGACAAAGCAATGGCTTTAGTTTTGAGCTTCAAGCGGCTACAGGCACAAGCCGAGAGGAGTTGACTGAGTTAAAAGATCAGTTACTTGCTAAGGCGCGTCAAAGTGAACTGCTGGGCGGTATTCGCGAAGGGGCGCTGAGTAACACGCCTCAACTGAAAATTGATATTGACCAAGGTAAAGCTTCGGCGCTTGGCTTGTCTTTAGGTGATGTGTCTAACACATTAACTGCTGCTTGGGCTGGGTCTTACGTCAATGATTTTATCGATGACGGCCGGGTGAAAAAGGTGTATATCGAAAGTGAAGCCCAATATCGCTCTAAGCCTGAAGACTTAAGCGATTGGCACGTACGCGGACAAAACGCCGATGGTGAGACAACTATGACGCCGTTTTCGGCCTTTAGCACAGCGTCTTGGTCGAGTGCTCCGCAAAGCCTATCGCGCTTTAACGGTATTGCGTCTTATCAAATACAAGGTTCTGCATCCAGTGGTGTGAGCTCTGGACAAGCGATGGCTGAAATGGAGCGCTTAACCGCTGAAGTAGGCCAAGGCAAACTGACGTATGCTTGGAGTGGCTTGTCGTATCAAGAAAAGCTTTCTAGCGGACAATCTACCGCCTTGTATGCAATTTCTATTCTGGTGGTGTTTTTAGCGCTCGCGGCACTATATGAAAGCTGGTCGGTACCCTTTTCAGTCATTTTAGTGATACCACTTGGCGTAGTAGGGGCGGCTTTAGCGTCGACCTTACGCGGGTTAGAAAATGATATTTATTTCCAAGTTGCCTTGTTAACCACCATAGGGCTTGCCTCTAAGAATGCCATTTTGATTGTGGAATTTGCTGAGGCCTCATACCAAAAAGGTATGTCGCTGGTGGGGGCAGCTGTTGAAGCGGCGAAGCTGCGCTTAAGACCGATCATCATGACATCGCTGGCATTCTCATTTGGTATTTTACCCTTGGCGATTTCATCTGGTGCAGGTGCTAACAGCCGGATCTCAATTGGTACGGGTATTTTGGGGGGCACGATAACCGCTACCATTTTAGGGATTTTCTTCGTGCCTTTATTCTTCGTGATTATTCGCGGCATTTTCCCTAAACGACGTCCTGTTTACGATGATGCACCAAAGAAGTTGGAGAACGCCCGTGATTAAATTCAAGATGAATATACTGCCCATCGCTGGGGCATTAATACTCGCTGGATGTAGCACATTGGCACCGGATTACGCTCGAACGGAGCTGCCGGTTCCTAATACGTGGCAAGAGCAACCAGATGCGCAAAGTAAAGGAATATCCTCTGAATTTGCTCAGCAGGTTCCATGGAAAGATTTTATTAAAGATCAGCGTTTAGCCCAGCTCATAGAGCTGGCGCTTGATAGTAATCGTAGTTTGCGAGAAACGTTGGCGGATGTTGAGTCTGCAAGAGCGACCTATCGTATTCAGCGATCAGACTTGTTTCCGCAAATTGATGCCAGCCTGAGTGGTAATCGCACCAAAACTTCCACAGGGGATATCTCTACCCTATACGAAGCAGAGGCGGGTTTAAGTGGCTATGAAATAGATTTGTTTGGTAAAAATCGAAGTCTAACTCAAGCCCAAATGGAAGCTTATCTGGCCAGTGCCGAAACAGCTAAAGCGGCGCAGATTGCCCTGATAGGTGAAATAGCGAATGCGTGGTTAACACTTGCCGCCGACAGTAATTTACTCAGTTTGGCTAAAGAGACAGCAGCGAACGCGCAAAAAACCATGGACATCACCAATAAGCGCTTAGAGTTAGGTGTAGATTCAAGAATTGATGTTGCCAGCGCAGAAACTATTTACCAGACAGCACGTTCAGATATTGCCAGTTTTACCACGCAAGTCAGCCAAGATAAGAACGCCCTGCGTTTATTGGTTGGCGAGCAATTTGAAGATAGCTTGTTAGCAGGGGCATTACCTCAAAGTGAGAGCCTCATCAACGACGTACCCGCTGGCTTATCCTCGTCGGTTTTACTTGCACGCCCGGATGTATTAGCCGCCGAGCATGATTTGAAATCTGCCAATGCTAATATTGGCGCTGCAAGAGCTGCGTTTTTTCCAAGTGTCTCTTTAACGGCAACAGGGGGCTTAGCCAGTTCTGTTTTGTCAGATATTTTTAGTGGTGGAGCCAGCTCAATATGGACGCTTGCACCGAGTATTTCGCTGCCTATTTTCAATGGCGGAGAGAATGAAGCCAACCTAGCCTATAGCAAAGCCCAACAAGAAAAGTACTTAGCGGCATATGAATATGCTATTCAAAGTGCGTTTTCTGAGGTTGCAGACGTGTTGGCTCGTCGAGCGACGATTCATGAACAGCTTGATGCGCAAGCATCCTTGGTTGCAGCAGCGACACGCAGCTATGAATTATCATTGGCGCGTTATAAAAATGGGGTTGATAGCTTTCAAAATGCGTTAGAAGCCCAGCGCACTATGTACAGCGCTAGCCAGTCGCTGATTAGTACTCGTCAGGTTGATTTGTCCAATAGAATCAATCTTTATCGCGTATTAGGCGGCGGTTTAGCTGATACCTCGAATGAGAATATGACAGTTGCCGTGACCCCAGAAGAAGGCTAAGCCTTTATCTGGAATTTTTATTCGGTGGCGATGGGCGGTGAAAGCGCATCGCCGCTTCACCGCGATCGTATAGTGTTACTTATAGCCAGAGTCGCTGTTATCCGCTGACGGCACTTTTTAGGCTGACGGCACTTTCGGGCTGAAGGCTCTTATTAACTGATGGCTCTTCTTGGCTGGTGGTACTTTCGGGCTGAAGGTTCTTATTAGCTGATGGCTCTTCTCTGCCTAAAAGCAAACATGACGCTGGCATTATTGTTGTACCTGAATTTGGAAATATAGTGTCAATTTTCCTCGCTAAGGGGAATTCGCTTACCGCTCACATATTTTTCATCCTGCAAAATACCTAGCTCACAGCTGATTTAGTCGCCTTTCTGTCATAATGCAGTGAATTATTAAAGTTTTATAACAGTTTTGCTATGTAACATTTCTGTCTTTCTACTCATCTAGTCTTTTCTTCGAATTATTTAGTCGTTCAAACTGCTTGGTTATGAATAAGCAATTCAACCTACCGTTAATTGATGAGAATAAAGATGAAAAATATGTCGAAGATAGCCCGTTCAATGGGTGCTGTATGTTTGATAGCTGGCCTTAGTGCCTGTGATGACGACAAAATAGTTGAGGTGGAAGTTCCTGTAGAAGTTCCGGTCAGTGTTAACCCTGACCACAAGCTATTGAGTGACCCGTTCTTGCAAATACCCTCTGAAGATTCGGTAAACGTTGTATGGTTTACCAATTTTGAAGGTGCTGAACATACCCTGACCTATGGTGATAAAACGACTACTGAGGTCACTACCACGGCGTTAACGCGTATGATGGAAGATGCGTCATCCCAGCAATTTGGACAAACCTACGACAGCGTGACCTATCGCCCCGTATACCGTCATGAGGCCACCGCCACAGAGTTAACTCAAGGCGAGCGCGTGGCATACTCTGTCGCCAGTAAAGATAGCGACGGTTTCGAGTTTGCCAGCGAACAATTTACTTTGGCGCCTGAGCCAGCTAAAGATCAAGCGCTGATGATTTTACTCACCTCGGACTTACAGTCGAAAAAGAACGTTGTGGCGAACTATCAAAAAGTGGTCGAAACCGTGGGTACGCCTGACGCAGTATTGTTTGCGGGTGACTTCGTCAACGTACCTGATCGTGCGTCAGAATGGTTTGACCAAGCAAAAGATAACGCACCTGGATTTTTCCCTGCACTGCAGGGGCACTATCAAAAATACCTACCGGGCTTTGCGTACAACGGAGGTGAAATCCTTCAGCATGCTCCTTTATTCGGTACCATAGGTAACCACGAAGTCATGGGGCGTTATGCACCAGACGATGAGAACTACAGCTTAAATGGGAGCTTTAATGATCCGCAACCACAGTGGTATGCAGAGGTTGCCTATGAGCAAGTGAAAGCTGAGGTTAACCCAACTGATGATGAAGAAATAAAAGCGCAGTGGGTGGCTGATAACTCTAATAACCAACAGAGCTTCTTAGATATCTTCTCATTTCCTGATGATGGGCAAGGTGGTGAGGAGTATTTTGCTACTTCTTTTGGCGACGTGTTTATTATCTCTATGAACGTTTCCAGAATATGGCGTTCGTGGAGTGTATCTGGTGCTAATAAGTCGAAGTTCGTAGAAGGCTTAAGTACTTTGCAAGACCCATCTCAATGGGGATTCGGTGAGTTTTTGTTTGAACGTTTTGACAAAGACTCAGATCAATATGCTTGGCTAGAAAGTGTGTTGCAAAGTGATGACTTTAAGAACGCAAAATACAAGGTTGTGATGGCTCACCAAGGCGTGTTTGGTTTAGGAGATAACACAGTACCTGTACTTTCACAGCCAGTGATGCAATTGGTTGAAACCAATAGCGAAGGCGTTGAAACAATCACTGAATTAACCTTTCCGTTATCGAAAGAGACGTGGACTGACACAGTAGAGCCTCTGCTTAGTGATATAAGTGAAGTGCGTTATCAATACCCGTTGGCGCAAGATGTGTGGCTAAATGACATTGAGCCTTTGCTCCTTGAGAACGGTGTCGACTTGGTACATATCGGTCATTCGCACCTGTGGAACCGCGCACAAGTAGAAGACATGCATTATTTGGAAAGCTCGAACGTGGGTAATTCTTATGGGGCTTATTACGTTGATACGACGGGCGTATACACCAATGACGTCCGTGCCAGTTATGCTGATTTCTGGGCTGATGTAAACTCAGATACGCCACGTTGGTCAATCGAAAACTATCCACCAAATGGCGATCCACAAGGGCGTACTATGAGCTTTCCAAGTGTATTTAGTCCGATGGATTTTGAAAATGAAAATTACCCTAACTTACCTTTTGTGACGAGCAATACACTATCTGTATTTTCCGTTATGGATACGGGGTCAGGAACGGTAAAAAGTTATGTATTTGATCCCTCAGATTTGGACTCTGAAGTGCAGTTGTTTGATGAGTTCTCTTTGCAATAATACCAATCCGCATTAATAAGTGACCGCCTCAGAATGCGTGCAGCGGTTTTTGATTAAGGCGTCGCTATGTAGTAATGGTTGTTCCCTTTCAAATAGTGAGAACGCAGAGCAAAAGCCGCTGGGGCATTCCTTGCAGGCGAGTTTTAAAAGGGCTTACACTGCTTTGCATGACTTCGAAAGAGAACAACTATTCATTCAGTCATGCGCCTTGTTTAAGCCCTTTTAAACTCTCGCTGAGTCATCACTTATTAACGTGGAATGGTATAATAGGTAGCTAACTCGTCACCGATACAAAACCTGATGCGGGGCTATAAATTTACCTAGATGGCAGTAGCACCTAATACCAAGTCGCTTCAATAAGTGCTCACTTATTAACGTGGAATGGCATAACAGGGCGCTACTGCTTTTTTATCAACAAATCACGTTAAATCTTCGCTGAGTGGTTAATTATTTATTGAAATGAGTATAAAGCTCATTAGAGGCAATGGTACGACAAGCTCCGTAATCGCATTGAGTGATAGACATTTAATGCAGAATTACTAATATACAAGATGAAGAGCTAGGATGCTGTGTCTCGTATACCCCGTGTATTGATTCTTTTCTTTCTTAAAAAAACGAAAACAACGACGATATAAACTGACCAAGCAAAGTTAAGTAAGGTTATTCACTGTGCTTTCAATGTGTCAGCAACTTATCATTTGATTTCAAAATGGGTTAGATTGGCAATTGGTAATAGAGTGCATATGAACGGAAAACATAATAGTCACTTTGCGTCTTTTTTTGCGTCATCACGGCCAGTAAATAAGCGGTTGCGATACGCTCCTCAAAATTTAAACATTCGATTTATTATCCTATTTTTTACGGCTTGTGCGCTAAGCATACTGCCCGCGCACAGCCAAGAGGCTAAAGCGAACAGTGCCATTACCCTGAGTGAGTCAGGAGCCTCATGGTATGCCAAAGGCGAATACAACAAAGCGATAGAATATTTCCAACAAGCTCTCGACGAAGATATTCAAAACTTCGGTGAGGAGCATCCAAATGTGGCTACCACCCAAAATAATCTAGCCTTGGCCTGGAAAGCGAAAGGACAATACGACAAGGCGATTGCATATTACGAGCTAGCGCTTGCCAGTAGCCTAAAGCACTACGGTGAAGCGCACCAAGAAATTGCGTTAATTCGCAGTAATTTGGGTTTGGTGTGGCATGCGAAAGGCCAATACGATAAAGCGATTCAATATTTTGAACTCGCACTTGCTACCAGTAAAGATAACCTTGCTGAAGATCATGGTTTTGTTGCGACGTTACGCAGCAACATAGGGTTAGTTTTTCAGGCAAAAGGCGATTACGACAAAGCCATTGAATATTATACCCTAGCCCTTGAAGATGGCATCGAGTCCTATGGAGAGGATCATCCTTCGGTGGCAATTCGGCGCAGTAATTTGGGTAGCGCGTGGGAAGCAAAAGGCCAGTATAAAAAAGCAATCGAGTATTATGAATTAGCCCTAGCTAGCGGCATTCGTCAGTTAGGAGAAAACCACCCTACCGTCGCCACCAGACGCAATAAACTTGGTAATGTATGGCAAACGCAGGGCCAGTATGGCAAAGCAATCGAATATTATTCTTTGGCGCTGTCGAGCAGCCTAAACTCAGTGGGTAAAAATCACCCCTTTGTGGCGGTTATGCTTAATAGCTTGGGCAGTGCGTGGCAAGCTAAAGGCGAATATGACAAAGCGATTGAACAGTACAACAAAGCGCTAGAGATCAATATTTCGACCTTTGGTGATACCCATCCCGATGTAGCGAACACCCGTCGCTTATTAGGCCGCGCTTGGCAGAGTAAAGGCCAGTATGCAAAGTCTTTCGATTATTACGAGCAAGCCCTAGCTAGCGATATTAACACCTTTGGTAATGGTCATCCTAGCATTGCAGCTACTCGCCAGCGCCTCGGCAGTTTGTTACAGGTAAAAGGCCAATATGATGACGCCATTGCGTTATATGAGCAGGCGCTCAGTAGTAGTTTATCTACTTTTCGAGAAAATCACCCAGATGTAGCCAGTATCCGCCGCCTCCTTGGAAGTGCATGGCAGGAAAAAGGACGCTATGAAAAAGCCCTTGCATACTATCAGCAAGCACTTGCCAGTGAGACAGAAACCTTTGGTGAAGCGCACCCCAATATCGCTGTTACTGAAATGCTATTAGGTAGCCTCTGGGAAGCAAAAGGCCAGTATGACAAAGCCATCGTATATTATGATAAGGCGCTGACGAGTCAACTTTTAAAGTTTGGCGATACTCATCCTAAAGTGGCTAACGCGCGAAGACAACTTGGCCGAGCCTGGCAGGAAAAAGGTCACTATGATAAAGCTTTGAACTACTATGAGCAGGCATTAAGCAGTGACTTAAAAACATACACTAGCCAGCACCCTGATGTGGCGATAACCCAGCGTCTACTCGGTAGCTTGTGGCAGGCAAAAGGTCTGTACGACAAAGCAATCGAGCTTTACCAGTCGGCTCTGAATAATAGCCTACTGACATTTGACGACAGCCACCCTGAGGTTGCCAATACACGCAGGCGTTTGGGTAGTGTTTGGCAAGAGAAAGGCGAGTATGAAAAAGCGTTAGCTTTTTATCAGCAAGCGTTAGAGAGCGACATTAAAACCTTTTCCGAACATCATCCAGATATTGCGGTAACGCATCGATTGCTCGGCAGTTTATGGCAAATGCAAGGGCAGTACCCAAAAGCCATCGAGTATTACTCTTTGTCGCTGAAAGAAAGTTTAGCGACATTTGGTGAAAATCATCCAGAAGTTGCTAAAACACGCAATCATTTGGGCAGCGCATGGCAAGCACAAGGCCGCTACGACGAAGCCAATGATTATTATCAACTGGCGTTACAGGGCGCTCAGCACTCTTTTGGCGAGCAACACCCTGTTATCGCTTCTACACAAAGTCATATCGGCAGTCTTTGGTTAGCAAAAGGCCAGTACGATAAGGCTCAGTCATTTTATCAACAGGCTCTTAGCAGCAACCTATTAACCTTAGGAGAAACACATCCTGACGTTGCTGAAATACGCAGTAGCTTAGGGCGAATATTCAAGGGCAAAGGCCAGTATAAAAAAGCCATAGAGTATTATGAGTTGGCGCTAGACAGTGGTATCAGCACGTTCGGCGAAGATCACCCGTCGGTGGCTATCCGGCGCAGCAATTTAGCGAGCTTATGGTCAGCCCAAGGCCAGTATGACAAGGCCATTGAATATTACCAGTTAGCGCTAGCGAGCGGCATAAAAACGTTTGGAAAAGACCACCCAGCCATTGCTATCCGCCAGAGTAATCTGGGCAGTGCTTGGGAGTCACTTGGGGAATACGACAAAGCGATTACTTATTATGAATTGGCGCTTGAAGGGGGGATTAACCACTTTGGCCAAGACCACCCAGCAGTGGCCAAAAGACGCAGTAACTTAGGCAGTGTATTCAAAGTGTTAGGTGAGTACGATAAGGCAATAGCAAACTATGAGTTAGCGCTTGAAAGTGGAATTCGCTTGTTTGGTAACGAGCACCCCTCAGTGGCGCTTCGGCAAAATAACTTGGGCAGTTCATGGCAGGCCAAAGGCGATTACGATCAAGCGATTGAGTACTATGAAAAGGCGTTGTCTACTTATGTGTCAACGTTTGGCGAAAACCACCCTAACGTCGCTGCCACTCGAAGTAACCTTGGTAGTGCTTGGCACGCTAAAGGTAATTTCAATAAAGCGATTAAGTTCTATGAATTAGCACTAGAAAGTGGACGTAATTACTTTGGTGATGAGCATCCTTCCGTTGCCACTACGCAAGCTAATTTAGGCAGCGCATGGCAGGCCAAGGGGCAGTATAAAAAAGCGCTGAAATATTATGAATCAGCGTTGACGGTCGGCATTAATATTTTTGGCGATGATCATCCTTTTGTGGTGACTACGCGCAATAATATCAACAACGCAAGAGAAGCTCGCTGGCAATGAACATTAACCGGCATGTGCCGGTTAATGTAGATTAAAAAACAGTGGGAGATTGCGAGTAAAAGAGTGGTTGCTCTGCTTATACCATTCCACTTATTAATGCGGATTGGTATTAAAAGCGTTTTCGCACCGTGATGCCAAATGTGGCAGGGTCTGACACGTAAGCGTTCATTTTCCCTTCTTGTAATGGCGTGTTGAAGTTAACGTGATTGATATATTCTTCATCCAAGACATTGCGCCCCCAGAAGATCACATCCATATCGTAACTCGCAAAGTTCATAAAAAAGCGTAGGTTTAGCAGATTGTAGTGATCTTGCACGGCGTAAGGGTCGTTGCTCGCATCTAGGACTATATCCCCTGTGTAGGAATACTCAGCAACCAAATAAGCATCGACGTTATCACTGATAGTGAAATCTTTTTTAACTTTGAGCATGGCAAAATCTTCTGGCTCGCCCGCAGGTCGGCCTCCTGAGCGATCACAATACGGATTTGGTGCATCAGGATCTGAGCTTTGCTGCCCAGGGTCGTTTATACCTGTGTGCCAAGTGTAGGCAATCCAGCAGTTACCGCGCATGAAGTTATCGTACTCGGCATTAACTCTGGCATACACAAAGTCGACTTCAATTGTCTCAGTCGGTAGCCATTTTAGTTCTAATTCTACCCCAGAGGTTTGGTAATCGCCGGCATTTTGTAGATTAAAGCCGGTGCCGATAAACGTGTTTTCCTGTATGTCATCTACTTGGGTGGAGTGGGCAGCGATATTGATCCGTAAATCCTGCGCAGGGAAGTCTTTCTTCAAACCTATCTCAACCGCTTTAGACTTTTCCGCACCAAAAACAGGGTCAAAACCGTCAGCTATTCTATCGGTATTTGTACCGCCGGATTTATACCCCGTACCGTATGATGCATAAAATAGTGTATGTCTATCCGGTGTGTAACTTAACTTAATTGTGCCTGTGACTTGGTCATCATCTAGGTCGTCTGAAATATTCGAACGCGCTGCGGTAATTGCCCCAAGGGGATTGAAGCCCCAGCCTAAACGTTGAAAGGGGGCGAGGGCGGCAAGTGCTGCCTGACCGCTTGCACTCGTAATATCAATGGTGTTTGCTTGTATACCGGCTAATACATTGCCAGCTACGCCAGCGCCATAGAGCAGAGTGCCAGGGACAAGCGATGCTGGGTTGGTTGGGTCGCCTACTGAGGTGAAAAACGTTGGAAACTCAGCTGAATTTGGCAAGCTTTCAGTAAATACAGTAGACAAGTCTTTGCTCTCATCCGTGTAGCGCAAGCCTGCGGTTAGGGTGACTTTTTGGGTAAGCTGATAATCTACTTGGCCAAAAATCGCGTAACTTTCGTGCTCTTGCTTGGCGTAATGGTCAAAGCTTGATGACGCCGGAGCGGGAGCCGCTGATGGCGCAACAAGACCGTTGGTCGCAACACTTAGTGCGTCAATGCCAGCGAGTAAGTCATTAAATGCGCCTTGACCAAATCCCAGTAAGAAAAAGTCATTAAATTGCTCGCCTGTGTACAGGCTATAATCCAGATCTAAATCTTGTCTAAAGTAATAAGCGCCTAAAATTGCCGACATGTTATCACCGCTATAATCCAGTCGAATTTCTTGCGAAAATGACTGCTGTTCAGCATCGTTTTGGGTGCCAAACAGGTGAGCGTCGGTGAAGTCACTGTCGATGTTGTCAAATGAATCAAAACGCCGATAAGCGGAAATGGAAACAAAGGACACCTGATCATCGATATCCCAGTTTAACTCGGCTGAAATACCACTGTCTTCAACCTTTGATTCAGGCAAAAATGACAGAGCAACTCTATTAGCAAAAAAGTCACTGTCGTCAAATATCGTTGCGTTAAAGGGAGGTTGAGACAGTAGGCTATCGGTACCAAATTTACCAGCTATACCATTGGCTTGCGCATTGCTTACTTGCGTTGGGGCCGCGCAACAAATTTCGTCAATTTCTGAGTAATCCGCAATGATACGCAGCGAAATATCATCACTTGGGGTGTACAAGGCTTGCAGTCGAGCTCCCCAGCGATCTCTGTCATTTAATACATCACTGGCGTTATTCACGTCACTCACGAAACCATCGCGCTGGCTACCAAAGCCTGTCGCGCGAAACGCTAACACGTTGTCGATAGCTGAGAATGATGCCGCAGCCGAATAGTTCACTAAGCCATAATTACCAATTGTGCCTTCGATGAAGTCATTTGAATTTTGATGACTAGGAGCAACAGTACGAATGAGTATTGCGCCCGATGGTGTGTTTTTACCAAATAAGGTACCTTGTGGACCACGTAGCACTTCAATGGCTTCAATATCAACCAAGTTGTTGACCATAGCGCTTTGGCGAGCGCGATAAATGCCATCAACATACAAGCCTACGGATGGATCTAACCCGAAGTTTTGCGATGACGTACCGATCCCACGGATCGAAAAACTTGTATTGGTCACATTCTGAGTTTGAAAAGCTGATGAGGCTGGCACCAACCCAGCAACATCGAAAATATCTTTGAGTACGGCTTGTTCCAGCTGCTTACCAGAAAATGCACTGACAGAAACAGGCACTGTCTGCATACTTTGTTTACGCTTTTGTGCTTCAACCGTGATGGTTTCTAAGCGCAGTGTTTCAACCTCTTCTTCTATTTCTTGTGCGCTGACAATAGGGATGGGAAAACCTAAGGTAAGTGAAATACAAAGAGCGATCGGGGTTTTGTTAAATCTAGATGAGGCGGTTTTATCCATGTGTGCGTGTCCTTTTTTAGGGCGTTTATATCCATGTCCGTTAGGGTTATCCGGTTAACATGTGCACAACTAGAGAAATGTTGACCAGTATTTGCTTTTTATCGTATTTTAGTCCTCGCTTTAAAATCATGAGGATAGAGCAACTATAGCCGTCGAAAAATAGCTGCGCCAATGGTTTTTAACAGGTATTTCGGCATCCTTTTAAAACGAACTAAGCACTAGAGAATATAACTTACCCAGGCGCTAAGGTGGTGCTACCTCTTTTGAAACAAGTGTGGTTTTGCGCGGTTTGTTTCGGGTTACAGCAGTGTGCTTTGTTTCCACAAAGTCGGTTTAGGTTGTGCCAAGGGCGTAGATTAAATCTGTTACAAAATACGCATGGGGAAGATAGTTTTCGAATAAATCGTGTAAGATATGTGCACCACAGCAAGCTGTTGTTATTCCGTAGTTTTTCGAGTAGAACCAGTATTGGTGTGACAATACATTTTTTACTTATACTGAGATGATTGCGCAGCAATATCTTGAAACCAATAATAAAGTTACCGACTTATGATTTATTGTCTGTTTTTAATCTATGAGCCTGTTGCTCTTGATAAATCTTTACTGCGTCTGAACCGACTTCTGACAATGGGCGGGCGAAAAGCCCAGATCATTGTAATCAACAACGGGCCTCAACGACAGCATGTGAATCGTGAGAATGTTGAATTCATTCAAGGGGACAACCGCTGTTTCGAATTTTCAGGTTGGGAAGCCGGTAAGCAATATATAGAGAAACATTACTGTCTAAAATCGGATGATACATTTTGTTTTGTGAACGATACCTTTGACAAGAACCATTATTTTTCGTGGTTAACTGTGTTGCTTTATCATAGAAAACTCAAACAAGCAGTGAAGCAGTATCAAGGCTTTATATTGGGGCGAGTAGACACGCGCAATATCGAGTATAAGGTCGATCATTTACCTTTCACTGAATGGGTTTCATCTTATTTTTTTATTGTAGATTACACTGCATATCAAGCATTGGTTTTCACCAATCCTCGACTGACCGACGCGGTGAGAGAGGTGACAGATGAATCAATTAATTTTGATAGCTCTGTGGTTGATAGCGCCATGCAGGAACACATCAATGGCTGGCTGAGACCAGAAGGAAAGGGCTGGTATCGCGCTCACACGAGTAACAATGAGGTGATTAAAAATAAAAGCATCGCTATTTTGCATGAGAAATATTTAACTGCGACCTTAAAGGCAAAAGAAATTGCCCTCATTCATGTGTACCGCGGGCGCTTTGGCAGATTAGTGCGCAAATTCGATAAACGTATACAGGATTACCGGATCGCTATTCGAGGCTAATACCATTCCACTTATTAATGCGGATTGGTATAAGGGCAGTTTACTCTTTTGCAGCTTAAGCTGAATGTGTGTGACTCTTTTATATTTTGCCTTCAAACTTATCGGTCAGTACCCCAGCTAACCTATTGTTTTATTTCGTGTAAAAATTGTCATACTGACAACCTCTGTTGTATGGTCAATCAACTTTACTGCTGTAAGACGTACCCATGATTGATTTTTCTAAAAAGCTAACCAGTGATCGACTTCACAACACCAGAAAAAGAGAGTCGATTAAATCCATTTTGTTCGACTTTGAAAGCGACCGTGGGCGTATTATTAATTCTGCGGCCGTGCGCAGACTACAGCAAAAAACCCAGGTGTTCCCCCTAGAGCGAAATGCGGCGGTTCGTAGTCGTTTAACCCACTCACTTGAAGTTCAGCAAGTGGGGCGTTTCATTGTTCAAAGTATCTTCAATAAGTTAGATCCCGCAAAGTTAACGCAATTTAATCTAATCGAATTCGAACGACACTTAGAGAGTGTAGTGGAAATGGCGTGCCTGATGCACGACATCGGCAACCCGCCTTTTGGCCATTTCGGCGAGCAAGCGATTAATGACTGGTTTAGCCTCAACTTGCGAGATTCATTTCCGCAAACGTCAGACGGTGAATTTGCCTTCAATCAAACCTTACAGCGCGACATATGCAACTTTGAAGGCAATGCTCAAGCGGTTAGACTGATACATTCCTTGTTGCAGTTAAACCTCACTTTCAGCCAAGTCGCAGGCATACTTAAATACACGCGATGTGGTACCGATATAAAGCCAGATAAAACCCATAGACTCAGTTATTTACAGAAAAAAGTTGGGTTTTATTACAGCGAAAAAGAATATGTTGAAACCTTGTGCCAAACCTTAGAGATGGAAGTGGGGCATCGCCATCCTGCGTCGTACATTATGGAAGCTGCTGATGATATATCTTACTGTATCGCTGATTTAGAAGATGCTGTCGAAAAAGGCATTCTGGACATCGAAAAGTTACAAATATCTCTTTGCGAAGAATATCAGCTATTGCTCAATGAATTTGGATTGGAGCCGAAGAAAAACGTCATGCAATATGCCACGATGAAAGCTTATGAAGCCGCACAAGAGGATGATATTTCTAGAGACAGTCAATTCTTTATTTCCCTTAGAGTGGGCGTTCTTCATCCCTTGGTCAATCATGCCGTCGAACGTTTCATTACTAACATAGAACCAATTTTTCATGGTTCGTTTAATCAAGCGTTATTAGAGGACAAAAGCTCCGCTCATGCGCTTTCTGAAGCGTTTAAAAAAGTCGCGCTTAAATATGCGTTTTGCAACAAAGAAGTAGAAGCACGAGAACTACAAGGTTACAAAATTATCACTGGCCTGCTGGAATGTTATCAACCTTTACTCAAGTTGACCAAAGCGCAATTCACCCAAGTATATCAGCAAGAAAAGGATGCCCCCCTTCTTGCAAAAAGGTTGGTTAAAAAGCTACCAGGTAAGCATTTTCGGGCTTATTTGCATGGGATCCAAAATCAACAAAATGACGAATTAGAGTTCTATTATCGTTGCCGATTACTACAAGATTACATTAGCGGCATGACGGATCAGTATGCCTATGATGAGTATCGCGCACTTATGGTGGTGGACTAAAGCGGGCTACAGCATTAAGTTAGCCTAACGTGATTGGGGATTACCTGCTAATTTACTTGAAGCGCACCTTGCCACCGATAATTTTGAGCGCAGGTGTGCCGCGCACAAGTGTATCTCTGGCAAAGACCGTTTCACATGTAGGGCAGGTGCCTTCAGTTACTGTGAAGTCTTTGCTTATTCTTTCTTTAAAACATTTTATTAAGGCACCTTTGCCACCTTTTTTATAGCGAAAAAGTTGTTGTTGGCAGTTTGCGCAGAAAATATCGACGCTTTTTGAAGGGGCTTTTGAATTTGGTTTTGCCACAATGATCTATAGTATTTCTAGTTAGTTAATTGGTCTTACAGTGTAGGGATATCAAAACAAAATGTTAAAGACTAATTAGGTGTATATAACCGCTTATACCATTCCAGGTTAATAACCGAATACACAGCGCGAGCTTTAAAAATTAGCTTTCGATCGTTTATGTGATGGTATGAAAAGATGGAATTGGTATTAGATGAAGTATTTTGCTTTTATTCTGTTGTTTTGTGCTTGTTTTGCTTGTGCAAATTCAAAAGACAGATTGGTTTTTTCAGCGCCGGTAAACAGTGGCCTTCCGCCAATAGTGTGCTCTGAAGTCTTGCGCCTTGCTCTTAGTCGCATCGGTATTGATATGTCCCTAAATTTAAAGTCTTTAGAACGTTCAATACTCAGTGCCAGCAGGGGGGAAACAGATGGTGAAATCGCCAGAGTAAAAGGATTGAACGCTAAATACCCTGACTTATTTCAAACAAGCGTCTCGTGTTATGCCCACGACGTCAACTTGTATACCCTGGCGGGGAATGAGTTCAAAGTCGATGGTTGGCAAAGCATACCACCTAGCAAAGTCATCGGATATCGCAAAGGTACACACTACATTGAACAAGCGGCAACGCAGCACGATATTTCCACTTACCCGCTTGAGACAAATGAACAAATTTTTAAATTAATAAGCGTAGGTAAAATAGATATGATGATAGCGACAGAACAACTTATAGGCCCAAGGGTAATGCTCAATGAGTCGGCTGAACTTGTCATCTTACAACCTGCTTTAGAAAGACACGGGTTTTATTCTTATATTCACAAGCAGCACCTTGCTATTTTACCTCAGATCAATCAGCAGCTAACGCAGATGAAAGCCTCAGGTGAAATAGATTCAATTCAACAAAAAGTCGCTAACACCTTTTTGAAAAAACTGAAATAAGCTGTTGTTGGCCTTGTTTTATTACTTGCTCTAGCAATTATTTGCCCCCCTACAGAAATGTGTTTTATTTACTAGCTGCCAAAAATTAATTGCCAAATATCAGGGCTTCGTTCTTTATGATAACGCTTTCTTAGATTAGCTACTTTTGTCAGTTGTGCTTTGGCCGTATTGATATCCTTGCTTTCTAGACTTGCGTGCACCAAACCAAGTTGCGTTTGTACTTTGTCTAAGCCTTGTTGCAAAACGCTATGGCGCTTCTTATCAAATTGCACCAGCTGCACTGATGCCACTAAGCGCTGAAACTTCTCTACCAGAGTGAGCATCGCGCCAGGTTCAGATGATTGCATGGCTTGTTTGTAGGTCAGCGCCATTGATTTCATGGTTGCCTTCACATCTGTGCTTGGTGTTACCTCGTTAACGGAGCTGCTAGCAGATGCTTGGCTAGGCGTTTGATTTAGAGCTTGATTGGCCAGTGCTAAGGGGCTACACATAACGCAAAGCGCTAAGACAATGTGTTTTAATATCTGCATTTATTACTCATGAAATTAACAACGCGCGCAGTTTAGCATAAAAGCGGCGTATCTTAGCTAGCTAGCCGTTTCTTATACCAATCCGCATTAATAAACTCACCAGCAAAGCACCATCAAAAAACACTGTCAAAAACCATTCACAAAAACAACTCACAAAACTCAGACTGATCCGCACATATTTAGCTAAACCGTTTCAGCTAATCAATTGCTTGGTTTGTATAAACCAAATGGGATCACTCCACTGCGGCTAACAGGAATGCTGCCCCATAAACCTTTACTGGTGAATATTTTAGCGTTGATTTCATAAGCCAGTTCCTGAGGCTTCGTATTCATGATATCGAGCAGAACGCGGCCTGAGTTAAACAAGTTGGCCGTTACGTCTACCCCAAAGGTGTTGTCGCTTAAGGGCGCTAATACAAACTGTTTGTCGCTAACCCCTGTAGCGACCTGTACGCCACGTAAATTAAGCTTGAAGTTCATGCCATCCACCGGGAAAGAGATGTTATTCGGGTTGGTCACGCGAAACGTAAGGCGAAAGCGTTGCTCGAACCCCTGTGCAGGCAACATGCTTAAATTGGTTAGCTGTAATTCGGGTTTTTCGAAGTCAGGGGTTAACGTAGCGCAAGAGGATAGCAATAGAATGAGAGTGAGCAGGGTGGCGAATTGTAATTTCGCTAATACGTCACGTGCCTGATGGTAAGCTTGCATAATCCAATTCCCTTTTTAAACGACATCATAGAAGTACACATCATCGCCGCAGCGATTAAGTGAGTCAAACGTTCTGCAACAAGCTTATGTAGGTAAGCCATGATCGCGTATTTTATTATCCTTTTTATCGATGTTTAGCTCTATTTCCCCGTTAAATATTGCGCTAATTTATTTTAAGGTAATGATAATTGTTATTATTTGTGTTGTGATTGAGGTATATTAACGTGATCGCATACACGTTTATTTAGTTATACATTTTTGAGGGAAAATAGAATGCCGAAAGTTCGCAAAGGTTGGGTTTACCCATCTCTGTCTGCGTTAGCCATAGCGGTTGCCGCTTCATCTGCCGCGCAAGAGCAAGAAGATAGCCTTGAGCATATTGAAGTGAATGCTATGCAATCTTATCGAAGCACAGCCACTAAGTCTTCATTGCGTCCCATTGACTCACCTGTGAGTATCAGCGTGATTGATCAAGAGTTACTGCAGCTACGTCAAGCCGATTCAGTATCAAAAGCGCTTCGTTATACTTCAGGGGTAACGACAGAAAGTCGCCCTACAATCACAATTTTTGATCAATTTACTATTCGCGGATTTACCACCTATCAAACGTTTTACGATGGCCTTCCTTTGTTAAGCAACAATAGCTGGAACCTTTATCCTCAGGTTGATGCCTTCGCGACAGAATCACTGGAAATATTAAAAGGCCCTGCATCATCCTTGTATGGCTTGGTGCCCCCCGGCGGCTTGGTGAATCAAGTCGCAAAATACCCCAAAGACGATGATGAAACGTTAGTGCGGGCTGCATTTGGTTCTGACAGTTTAATAGAGTTAGGGTTAGATACCACAGGAGCATTGAGTGACAATGCTCGTTATCGCTTCGTGGCCTTGGGCCGTAATCGAGATGGTTATCAAGATACCACTGAAACCGAACGCTATACCGTTGCACCTTCAGTGACAGTCGATATCAGTAAGGCCACTGAACTGACCTTGTCAGCTTACTATCAAGACGATCCTGAGTTAATCCCGTCAACTTCGTTGCCTGGCATAGGAACACTAAACGAAGCCCCTTACGGTAAGCTTGATGTCAGTAGTTATACAGGTGACGAAAACTGGAACAGCTTTTCTCGAAAAGTGCTGATGTTGGGTTACAAGTTAAACCATCAGCTGAATGAGGATTGGTCTATATTGCAGAAGTTTCGATATACAGATGCTGAAGCGCTCCAACAAAATACCTACCATACAGTTGAACCAACAGATGGCATCTTATTAGCACGCTCAGCGTATCTTACTGACGAAGAAATCGATGGTGTGACAGTTGATACACAGGTAGCGGGTTTTGTTCAAACTGGTGATGTATCACATAATTTATTGTTCGGCGTAGATTACCAAGACTCTGATTCGACAGTTGCCTATCGTGATACCTTGGGTACGGACACGCCAGCGCTTGATTTGAGTAATATTGATAACAACCTGTTTGACGTAGATGCGCTACCTCTGGATTTCTACCAAGAAGATCACAATATCGACATCGAGCAAATAGGATTTTACCTACAGGATGAAATGCGTTTCGGCAAATTTACTTTGTTGTTAAACGGTCGCTATGACCAGTTTGAAAGCACAGATGAAGTGGCCAATGTATATGCTGGCACACCCTATGGTAGCACCACAGAAATTGACCAAAACGAGTTTTCTGGTCGCGTTGCAGCCATGTATACCTTCGATTCTGGCTGGCGCATGTATGCAAACTACTCAGAGTCTTTCGAGCCGGTCTCAGGCGTTGACTCACAAACGGGTGAAGCGTTCAAACCCACCACAGCTGACCAAATAGAGATAGGCACAAAATATATCAGTGATAATGGTGCAACTACCTTTTCCGGTGCTTACTTTGAGCTTACTAAGCAGAATGTCGTGGTTAACACACCTGATTTTGCGCTGAAAACACAAAACGGTGAAGTGGAATCAAAAGGCGTAGAGCTTGAGCTTTCTACCCAAATAACCAAGGCGCTATCTGTACAAGCGAACGCAACATTCTTAGACATGGAAGTGACCGATAACCCGCTTGATACTGACATCGTTGGCAAAACCCCAGTGTGGGTAGCAGAAGAAAGTGCATCTGTGTGGGCAAACTACTTCTTCGACGATGCGCTTGATGGCCTAATGTTGGGCGCGGGTGTGCGTTACGTGGGAGAAACTCAAGCGGATAAATACAACACCCTAGTCGTGCCGTCGTATACGTTACTGGATGCTGTTTTGTCTTACGATATTCCTAAGTACGACCTAAAACTAACCGGTAGCGTGAGTAACCTCACTGACAAAGAATACGTCGGTGCATGTTTCGATACCAACAATTGTTGGTACGGCGCACAGCGTAGATTCGAAGTGGGGATCGAAAAACGCTTTTGAGGCCGCTACTGTAAAATAGCTCATACTCGTTCCTAGAATAAGTAGACGATTTTAAGGCCAGCGAACATGCTGGCCTTTTTATAATAGAGTACTTAATGGAATTGGTATTACTTGAAATTTACGTAAATAGTGTTCACGTGATTTTTCCTACCAAAAGTATCTAAAACGAATTTAAGCCATCCGATTAAATAAAGCTAACCCCACAGCCTTCAAGGCTTCTGTCAATTACGAAATCCCCATCGATTTTCTCATTAACCAAGTTAATGGCACCCCGAATTTCGGTCAAAAACGTGGTTTGCTGATTATCCTTATCATGAGTGTCCCTATAATTTTTTGATTTTAGGTTATAGATTATTCGTTCGTCTAGCGTGATAGCCCTGACTGATGCTTCGAACGTTCTGTGTTTAAACCCGTATATGCTGATTACCAAATTGTGTTTCTTTCTGTGTCCGTGATAGTCAATAGCTATCACCAGTCTCTCTTTATAACATTCCTTTTACACACTAAAATCGCGGCGATTTATACTTTAGTCTAATTCGCAGAGCTTGCTGTCACTAAATGACGTTAGTGCGTAAGCAAGGTGAATCGTCTCAATGTGAGGTTTTAAATGAAACGTGTTTTGTTTGCTGTGGCTATTCCAGTGTTATTCTCGTCTTTCACTGTACATGCGAATACTACTGCGTTACCCAAAATCAAAGGTGCTGACAGACCGCCTTTTAAACGGGAAATAAAAATGGAAGCAGATGATAAAAAAGGAGCGCAAAAAGATCAGGATGAGCAGGTAGTTATAAGAAAAGGTCGAACAGCCCTTAATAAAAAACCTCCTTTTACTCAACGTACCACGCACGCTCGAGTGCAACTGAGTGAAGAAACAAGCCGTAAGAGAGGTCCTCGTCCTCCTTTTAAGCGTTAATCTTCAAACTGCGGGTTGGCTCCTGCAAAAGCGCAGAGCCAACCTATTTTGCAGTCCGGAATGAGTTGACCATTACAACGTGAGTTAGTCCATCCCGGTTTAGTTGCTCAGCTATACGAACAAAACAGCGTTAAGGCCGCTTAAGGCAGTCAATTTTACTTGTTCTGTAGCATCTTCAAAATAGATTGTGCGTGTTCATTCAATCTATTGAGTTTGCTAATAGCATTGGCAGGCTCTCAGGCGCAGCGCCACAGTGGCGAAAGAAGCTCACTGAACAAGGTTAGGTCAATTACCCTAAGGCGCAAAGAGCGGGTTTGTAAAATGACATAGCAGGCTGAAACCACATGAGCTAGCAACGGGCACAACACCGATAAACAAAATAACTGTTAACCTCGCGATCCCAGTCAAAATAATATGTCAGCTGTGACGGTGCGGCTTTGACAATGTCAGTGATATCATCAGCCACATTACAGGTTAAATACATAAAAGGCGCCTCGACCTTGCTTTTGGTTGGCGCCTCAAAATAGGAGAAAACATGGGGACTCTTGAAGCCAGCACTGCAACCAGCACCGAAGCAGGCACCGGTATTGGTACGCAAACCGCAGAGCAAGCATTGGCGACGCTTAGTGATATGACGCAACACCTTGTTCCTATCCAGGTAGAGGAACACTTAGCGCGTATTGCTAAAGCGCAAGCGTACATGCAAAGCCATAAAATCGATGCTATTTATCTAAATGCAGGCACAAACCTTACGTATTTTACAGGTATGAAATGGTATGCCAGTGAGCGCATGGTCGGGGCTATTTTACCCGCAAAGGGAGATGTGCAATACATCGCGCCTCATTTTGAAATTGGCAGTCTAAACGGTTTTAAAGTCATCGATGGGCCGATACATGGGTGGCAAGAGCATGAGAATCCTTATTGCTTGTTTGTAGAGGTACTAGAAGGTTTAGGAATAGCGAAAACCGCCACGATTGGCATAGATGAAAGTGCGCAGTTCTTTATCTTCGACGGCATTAATAACGCCCAAGAGGGCTTAACGCTTATCAATGCACAAGAAGTCACCGCTCATTGCAGAATGCATAAATCGGATAACGAACTGGCGTTAATGCAGGGAGCCATGGATATGACGCTGGCTGTGCATCAAGCAACGGCAAGCATGCTGTACCCAGGTATAAGTACCACAGAGGTCGAGGCCTTTATTGAACAAGCGCATCAAAAGGTGGGGGCGCCAGGCAATTATTTTTGTATTGTGCTGTTTGGCGTAGCAACATCATTTCCGCATGGCGTTAAAGACCCACAAACCCTTAATGAAGGGGATGTTGTGTTAATCGATACCGGCTGCAAAGTGCACGATTATATTTCTGACATTACCCGAACCTATGTATTTGGTCAGCCAACGAGTAGGCAACGACAGTTTTGGAATAATGAAAAAGCCGCCCAGTTGGCCGCCTTCAACGCTGCTAAACTAGGCGCGCCTTGCGAAGAGGTTGATGCAGCTGCTCGTCAGTATTTGGCCTCCCAAGGATTAGGCCCAGAGTATCAAACACCGGGCTGCCCCCATCGTACTGGTCATGGCATTGGTTTAGATATTCACGAATGGCCGTATTTAGTTGGCGGTAACAAAACGCCGCTTGCTACTGGCATGTGTTTTAGTAATGAGCCTATGCTGGTGATACCCAATGAGTTCGGCATTCGTTTAGAAGACCATTTTTATATGACTGACGACGGCCCCAGATGGTTTACCCAACCAAGCGAGAGCATTGATAACCCTTTTGGGCTAGGTGAAACGACTTCGAAAAAAACTGCTGAGTTTAGCTAAGCCACGCTCAGATTCAGTCATTGTTAACAACAAAAAGCTCGCAAACCGAAAGCTGCGAGCTTTTTAAACTCAATTGCTAGAGGACTTAGCGTACCAGTTAAAACTGGTACGATGCCGATACTCTAAAGCTGCGCGGTGTACCTGGCTGTACCCAAGCATCTGCGAATGAGTTGGTGTAATAATCTTTATCAAACAAATTATCGACTTCTGCCCTAAGCGCTAAGGACTCGGTTAGGTCATACGCTACGAATGCTCGGGCAATGGTATAGCTAGGTAAGGTGAAATCAGTGCCAAAGTAGCCATTTCGTTTATCCACATACACTAAGCCACCACCGACTTCTAATTCATTGCCGTCTAACTCAAGCAACTTAACCAGTTGCAGGCTAAGTTGTTGCTCAGGCACATTGAGCAGGTCTGTTCCGGCTTCAATCGTGTAACCAAAATTGCCATCAAAAAACGAATTTTTCGTTTTCGCATCCACATACGCATAAGATGCCCAAAGGGTTAGTCCATCGGCAATTTCGCCATTGATGTCAATTTCAACACCTTGACTCTCGGCCTCGCCAATGGCGGCGTAAGTAAAACTAGTTGGGTCGTCAACTACCAGAAGGTTATCTTGCTCAACGTTGAATATGGCGATTGTGCCGAACAACCCTCCGTCGTTCAAAGTGAACTTAATGCCAATCTCGGCTGAGGTTGATTGGTTTGGTTCAAAGCCATCACCGTTGCTGTCTGTACCTGACAATGGACGGAAGTTTTCACCATAAGCCGCATACACAGAAAGCACGTCAGATGCTTCATACACAACACCAAACTGCAGGCTGACCCGTGATTCTTTTTGCTTTGACTTGCTATCAGATAAACGGTTATCCATGGTTTGCTGATAGTCATCAAAACGAGCACCGATACGCACATCAAGCTTGTCGGTTATGCTAATTTGGTCTTGTATAAACACGCCAAGAGACTCTTGTGTTTCAAGGCGGTCAATTTGAGTAGAGAAGTCATTCGCTAGATCATCAGCGTCACTGTAAACGGGATTATATATGTTGATGTACTGCTCCGTGGTGCGGTCGCGCAGCGCAAATTGGTCATTATCAAACTTGTCTGAATCGACCCCGAGGATGAGGCGATGTTCAATACCCGCTACCTCTAGGCTGCCGGAAAGCTCAGCACGAAATACTTGATACTCGGCATCATATTTGCGGTAACGACGAAAACGATTTACTTCATCATCAACAACGCCTGCAAAACCCGTTTCGGTCGCGAAGCCTTCTAGTGAAGTATCTCGGTAGTTAGCGCCTAGTAAAAGACTCCAGTTATCATCAAAATCATGGTGAAATTCAACTTGGTGACCCAACGCATCGGTTTCGATTGGGCCATCGGCTGGCTCGCCCAGAAAGCGACTTTGTGGGATGACGCCAAGTTTGTTGTCTATCGCTAACACACCTCGGTCGAAAGGCACTTCTTGATGAGCATATTCTAATTCGTAAACTAAGGTGCTTTGATCGTCAATCTCCCATGCGATAGAAGGGCTAAAGCCTTCTTTTTTGCTTTTAACGGTATCGCGAAAGCTGCCTGCATCCTCATAAAAACCTACAAAGCGCACCGCTACATCGTCGGATAATGGGGTGGTGTAATCCAAATCAGCTCGGTATGTATCATAACTTCCTGCGGATATTTTTATTTCACCTGTAGTATCAAATGTTGGGCGTTTGGTGACTAGGTTTACCGTGCCGCCTGGTTCACCGCGACCAAATAAAGCAGCACGTGGGCCTTTTAGCACTTCAACAGATTCGATACCCGATAGGTCACGAGAGCCGCCAAAACCTCTACCCGCATTGAAACCATTCACCAAGTAGTTACTCGGTAGGTTTTCATCGCCTACAAAGCCACGTAGTGAAAAGCTGTTCCAAAGGCCGCCAAAGTTGTTCTGACGGGAAACAGAGGCAGATAAATCTAAAGCTTGGTTTAAGTCAATCGCCCCTGCATTTGCTAATGCTTCAGAATTTATTCTCAACTCTGATTGAGGAGTCTCTAAAGGACTAAAGTTGCCTTGATATGCTTGTCGTGACCCTACAATGCTTAAGGTTTCGATAGTACTGTCTTGGTCGACATTTTGTGATCCACTTTGTTCATCTGCTGCGATAGCTTGTTGAATAAACAAGCTAGCTAAGCAAGCACTGAGATAGGTGAGCTTTAGCCCTTGTGTACCAGAGTTCATGGTGAAACCTTTTTGAAAGTTGTGTGTTATTTATTATTTATTGGTCGATTGAGCGTTATCTGTATCGCGAAAGCCGTGTTGTTTACTAATGAACTTGTCAAAACTAGGCAAGTTAGCCAGATTCCCTTTGTCGAATTCGCCTTGTGCAAATAAGAAAGGGTAGTAATACAGGCGCAACGTTTTATGGAAGGCTCGTACTTGCTGCTCGTACTTATGCGCGGCCACGGCGTCTGTTTCAGCGAGGCGAGTTAACACCCGTTGCAGTAACAGAGGCGGAGAGAGCAAAGAAGCGTACCCAGCTAATTCATATTTTTTCTGGGATGCAGCACGATATTCTTGAGACATAGGAGCCGCGATTTGGTCTCCGACCTGTTGAAAGGCGTAGTACCATTTCCACTCAAACATGCTTTGCATGGCGACATGGTCTTTCCATTCAGGGTAGGTTGCAGTGAAGGCGTCCATCGTGGCTTCTTTTGGGAGATCCCAGGCGTCGTTCACGGCTTCTCGTTGAGTTAGCATGATGTCGCCCCCCTTAGGAGAGTGAACAAATTTGTTGATCGCTAAGTCACCTAAAATAGGCGTAATAAAGGCGAACAATACCCATATTCCTATTAACCCAGAGGCGACTTTAGGGCCGCTGTTTGCGTTCTTGCCCCAGTAAACGCTTAATATTGCCCAAAATGCTAAGTACATGAAGCAGCATAAAGAGACTAGCCCTACAGCCACCAGTGACGTACCACTGACCCACGCGCCCACATAAAATGGCAGCATTAAGTACAGGAAAAGCGAGATGAAACGTATTGCGCCTCTTGCTCCCCACAAAGCCCAAGGGGATTTAGCCGTGGTGACTAATAAGTCGTGTCTGCCACTGCTGCGCTCGTTGGCGAATAAATCATGAAACAATAAGATGACAATAAGTGGTGAGAGCGCACTTATCACAAACAGAAAATCGATTTTGCCTGCTTGGGTAAGCTCTGCATTTTGGGTATCGCTTTCGTAAATTTGCCCTTCGATAGCGAGCATTTTAATGCGGTGCTTCCACGGGTAAATATCGCGCTCACCTAACGCCGCAAAGGCTAAATCTGACGGTGCTGAATAAGTAAGATGGAAGGTGTAATAGGCTAACATACCGATTTCATCTTGCTTATTTTGCGTGTCAGTGCGATCCGCTACATCAGCTGCTTTTAAGCGTTCAATGGTTTGCTGTTGTTGTGCAATCTCATTCAAGCCGCTTTGTACTGAAAAACCAGATATTAAGATAGCGCAGCCTAGCAACACTAAAAGATACTTCTGGCGCAACATAAATCGCCATTCGCGGCTAAGTTGTTTAAACATATAACTCATACTAAGCGTTTCCCTACCAATCGAATGACAATGATTAGCACTGCTATCCAGGCTAACAGCTGTAAAAATGCAGGAGCACTGCGTTGCAATCGAAGGCTAGGTGTATCAACAGCAAACGAAAAATCATCTAATACTTGCCAGTTTTGCGCATTTCCCCGGGCTTTTTGCCCAGAGTCAGTATCCTTGTTTCGATTCATATCATCTTGGTAACTAAGCTGCTCCACATGAGCTTTGTTTAGTCCTTGCACGAAATCGAATCTCAGCTCTTCAGCTTCACGTAGGAATTTATGGTGGGTCTCTATACTTGTGCCTGCTGTGAGCATTGATAAAGAGCGAATGGCTACCATAGGCGATAACCAACCGAAGTCTCTCGATACATTCGTTTGGGCTAGCTCGGTTTGCATGCGCTTTTCGGCAAACTCATTTAACACTTGGGTTAACTTTGCTTCCGATGTCATGGCTATCACACCTCGATAATTAACAGGAAGCTGATCAATTGAGTCCACGTTATATTTTTCTAATAAAGACGCTTTTATTTGGGCAAATGCTGGGTCGTTCGCATTGTGGCCATCGCCTAATTTTCTCATTTCGGCAGCAACTGCAAAATCTGTTTCTAGCTTACCTGCAGCAGGAACTGTGGTTATTGCTGTAGAGCTAGCGACTCTTGGCATGACCACACAGAGCAATATCCAAGTAAGTGCCAACGCGGTAAAGCTTTCGCTGTTTTTGGAAAGTGCGCTAGAGCACAGTAATACCAACAAAGCCCAGACTGTCAGATACAGGGCATAACCCAAAACAAAGCCAACAATAGCTGTGATACTTTCACCTTCATGCAGGCTAAAAAGCGCCGAGATGGCTATAGGCACTAAAATGAGGCCGATGACTGACATTAAGGCCAAACCTTTACCTGCAATTAGGGTGAAACCAGACGTGCCTTGAGATAGTAAATAGGTGAGTGTTTGTGATTCGCGCTCACGACTGACCGAGCTGTAGCCAATAAGAATGAGAAGCAGCGGAGCTAATGTTTGCAGGATAAAAGCCGGCGTTAGGCTACCAAGTTGAGTTAACGCTGTCCCTTGTTTTTGGTCAGCGAACATCGCACTGTTTTGCCTATGTCCTTCTAGAAATATGGAATTTCCAGTGTAGGCATCAACGCCGGGATCTAAAACACTGAGTGGCGATGGGGTTCTAAATGCATAATGCCCATAGTGCACCATTCTATGGGGGTGCCTGTCCGGTTGGTCTGCAAAGGTCTGCTCTGCGTCCTCTTGCAGCGCGTGACGGGTATGGCTTAGTTCCATTGTATTGATGGCGGTTACCACCACAGAAGACAATGTAAGGATCAAGCCAATTGCCAACACTGATATTGCTAATTTAGAGCGCAGCCAATACCGCCACTCGTCTTTGGCGACAATCATCATTTTTGCAAAACGTGCTGTTGAAGATGAATGCTCGCTCACGCTGCGCCTCGTTGGGCAAATGCCGCGTGTACTTGTTCAGTTTCAATTTGTCCGTTTTGCGGGGCTGAAAATTCCCCCACAAGCTCGCCATCACGCAATAAGCCAATACGATCTGCTACTTGGCAGGCGCCGTATACGTCATGGGTCACCATTAAAATGGTAGCGCCACCGGAGGCAAGTTCGCGCACAAGTTGGTTAAATTCATCGATAGCCACGGGGTCGAGGCCGGAGGTGGGTTCATCTAACAAAAAGATGGGTGCTTCGCGCAGCAAGGCTAACGCTATTGCGGTTTTTTGGCGCATGCCTTTTGAATAAGTTTGCATGTGGCGATCCCGCGCGTTTTGTTGCAAAGCAACACGATCAAACGCTTGGTCAATCTCGTCATCTGATTTTTGTATATCAGCTAAAGACAAGAAATATTTGACGTTTTCTCTGGCCGTTAGGTGAGTATATAAGGTTGCGGATTCTGGCAAGTAGGCGGTTTTTTCGCGTACATGATTGAGTGCATTGATAACCTCTTTACCATCCACTTTAACCGAGCCACTGCTTGGGGCGTTAAACCCTAAAAGGGTTTTCAGTGTAGTTGATTTACCCGCCCCATTACCGCCGAGCAAAGCGTATATTTCACCCGCTTCAACGCGGAAATTGAGACTCTTCAAAATGGAATTATTTTTAATATTGACGCAAAGCGAATTTGCCTCAATGACGGCCTTAGCCTGCACTATTTCTATCACGTGAAACTCACATCGTTACATTATAACATAATTTAAGATATGTTATAATGTAACGGTAATGGTTTGCAACTAACAAATGAGAACAACTTAACAAAACATAACTATTCGATTAGTAACCAGTGCTATTTCGGTTTTAACCACTGTGATGTTAGGGCAAGGCGTGTTGTACTCTAAAAGAAAGATATCGAGACACCCATGATAAAAATAGGAAGATATCAAGACATCCATTATAAAAATGGTTAATTTTCATCCCTCAACTACACTTGATGCGTGTTTCATTTTATTGAGTCGACTGTTATGCCTCAGTCACGAAAAAGCCAAATCAGTTTAA